>Ga0116231_10001744_pt1 | contig 45172 bp, 16 predicted proteins | sample S1TSphgellanicum_2_FD_89695 | JGI IMG/M metagenome (GOLD analysis project Ga0116231, IMG submission 89695) | Host-associated microbial communities from peat moss isolated from Minnesota, USA - S1T2_Fd - Sphagnum magellanicum MG | ecosystem: Host-associated > Plants > Peat moss > Unclassified... | reverse complement strand
TTTTTCCATACAACCCTACACTTTGGGGTACCTAGCCCTCATTGGAGTTGAAATCATTGGGGGAGTGCTAAAACACACAATCCAAATCACAAATTTAACATCTCATGATTTAATAATGGAAATCATGAAAAATTCGTTCATTCATAATTCGTACATTTTACTCACTAATATCATGCATTGAAAACAAGTTTGAAACATGAATTGATAGGAAGATGCAAAATTTGTGTGACATTCGTTTATTCATAGGTTCATACTTCATTTGTCAACACATTTATCTGTGTGTCAAACATGTTTTCAATGCATGATATTCGTGTGTAAAATGTACAAAACTATGAATGAATGAATTTTATACGATTTTCATTATTAATTTGTCATATGTTAAATTTGTGATATGAATAAAAAAAAACACAATCACTTCATGTGATGTTTACAAGCAAAATTTGAACCCATGACAACTGGCATATCAATTATTGTGCATAAAATCATTTGCTTTTTGAATGTCACAAAACTCAAGTGTTGACTTTTGATGATTCAAAATATGACTCAATTACAAACAAGTAGGAATCTAGGCTCAAAACAAAAAATCAAGAAGAACAATGTGCAAAAAACCTTGCGTAAAAACACAAATGAATTACAAAACAAAAAACACCATATGTTTTGCAATCTCAAATCACCGAAAGTGATTTGAAAACTCACAACTTGAGTTTATATTCCAAACATTAAATAATTTGAACCTTGTGCACACATGAATTGATTCCAAGCTAGACCACAATTAATTACACTAACCCAAATTATCATTAATATAATTAGAACTTAATGAATAATTAAATTAATACTTTCAACATTGGACAAGTAAATAAGCACAAGGTACAATGCTCACCTAAAAATATTTAATTAAAAAAAAAATGCTTTTGATTGGGTGACTATGATGGTTGACCTTAGGGTAGAACTTAAATGGCATAGTACATTGGCAACTTCAACACTATTTATATCAGTTTTAGAAATGTTGAAAGTTTAAATATAAAATCGAAGAATTCATTTTCATATAGGAAAAATATTGAATTCTCAAAAATATTCTATTTGTTCAAAATGAAAATTTCAAAATCAAGTAATTATTCACCAAACATGTGTCAAAGTTGTCAAGATACTAGTGTACTCACACTTTATACTATTGAATTTTTCATGTTGAATAAAATGGCTTGTGCAATGTACTTTGGATGAAGTATACAGCCTTAACATAGTGTGACAAAGGATTTGAAGGATGTATTTGGGACGGTGGTCTCTCCACAAGGCCTAGTAAAGCACTACTTCTGCACGGCCCACCAAATAATTGGCTGTGGTAGTGGCATTTAAATAATCTCTCATCTTATACTGTCCAGTTTTTCATGTTTATGGGTGGTGTGAGGGTGTTTTTTTCCATTTTGTGATGTAAAACATTTGATGATTTTTTCCCAAAAACTTAGCAAAATTAGTCTAATTTACACTAAGAAAACACAAGTTAAAAGAAATTGTCAAAAAAAAAAAAATCTTTGGGTGGGGCTGGAGAAATAATTAACACTCTATGGTGGATGTGAAAGACACTTGTACACACGCCCAACATGAGCACATTGTTGGGTTGAATTTGGGGCCATTTCATTGCAATGTAAAAAGCCAGACCTGATTTTTTCCTTTGTATTTTCAGGCACTTCTGTGGGCAAAACTTTGGTATAGGATGGGAGGTGTCTTAGGAATTTGTAAGGGGCAAGCCAGTGACAATTCCTTTGTTTAAAACAAAGGAATGCTGGCCTTATGCTTCCTCTATACATAAATAGGAAGAAAGTCTTATTGTGGCTTCTGAGTGCTAACCATTCCAACATGGGTAAGTAGGTAGGGAATGTAAGTAGTTACTATGTAGGTCACCAAGTAGGTGGGTAAATGCATGTCAATAGTTAGTACATCGTTCACCATTGTGATTAGTCATAGGACATGAATACAAGAAAAAAGTGATTTAAAAAAAATTAATTAATTGTGATGTAGTCAAGGTGGCAAACATCCATAAAGAAATTTAGTCAAATTTTGTGATTAAAGAAATATGAAAAGAAAAAAAATTGAAACATCTTTATGATAGTCAATTTGTTTTTTTTGTGTCACAACATGGATAGTGATTAGAAAATGCAACCCAATTCAAGTCAATCAAGTTCAATGAAATGTGCTTAATGTGTTGCAACTAAGTATGCATTTATAGTGTAAGGATTGTGAATGTAAACAACACCTTATCAAAAATCAAATGTAATAATTCAAACTTATAACTCACTACAAACACATGGTTTAGAAAGTAGAAGTAGGAAATTAAATTCAAAAAACTTTCATGAACTTGGTGGGTAAAAACCCTTTTGCAACTTGCAACCCCATGTAACATTTGAATCTTATATTCTTTACATTGATAGATTCCAAAATTGAAAATGCCCCAAGGGCAAATTTGGCTACCCATGGGTTGCAAATATTGCTTTATGGAGCAAAAAGCAAGGCACATTTTGAAGAGTTGCACAAGGCTAGCTTTCACATGATATAATGCCTACTTCGTAAATCTTCTTTTAACATTTGAAGACCTTTCACATATTTGGTCTTCAATAAGAGTAATGGTTTTGTACTAGAGAGAGGGCAAAGTTTGGCCAATTTCACTTGAACATGTAATTTTTCCACCCCACTATTGTTCTTGGCAATGGATTCTCTTTCAAATATTGAAATCACATTGTGTAAAATAGACCCTTCTCCTATTGAAATCAACTGTACATGGAGTAATTGACATGGATCATGTCCATTGGCAAAATATGTGAAACGGATGTCCTTCACAAATTTTCAACGAATGGAGCAAAAGTTACTGAATTTAGAGTAATTTTCATCCCTGGAAATTAATTAAAAAATTCAAAATAATTTTGTCACAATTAATTTAGCAAGGTTTCATAAGAACTTTGAAGTGAAGCTCAACCCAAATGGAATTGGGATACATGACTCTAGAGGAGTCTATTATGGACACTTGGGCCAATGGCACAAGGGACAACTACTAGTACATAATTCGATAAGTTATTCTTCATGCATAGCACATCCACCACAAAATATTTGGACCTATGGTTATTGTGGCATTCCTACCATATAATGCTTGGTAAGTATGCTCTCATTGAATAAGAGAGACTAGTATTCCATGTTTCCAAATCCAAACAAGTACTACACTCCAAGGTTTGGATCTTTATGCATTAAGCCCCATGTTATGTGTAGGGTAGGAGGCCCGGGGTGGGGGCATTTCCCAAATGAGACACCTAGGACAATGTGGTAGCCAAGCCCTGCCCCACATTTTGAAAATGTGACTTGTAGGCTTTACCCATTGTGAAGCACAAGGTGAACATTTTCATGAACCTAAACATAGGAAGAGCATGACAAGGAGGAGGGGAAGGCTTTCTTTGAGTCTACTCATTTTAAGCATGAGAGGGATCTTCTGTATAGGAGAAGGATCTATTTTACACCCTTTTGGGACTTGAGGAGGCTCCTGGCACGAGATCAGACATATTGAGTGTATGTTGTTGAAAATCTTGAAAGGTGTCCTTTCTGCAATGGATTTTGTCCATTTGTGCCAAAATAATTATTAAAATTTTTAAAAAAAATCTTGGAAGGTTTCCTTTCTGCAATGGATTTTTGTCCATTTGTGCCAAAATAATTATTAAAAAATTTTTAAAAAATCTTGGAAGGTTTCCTTTCTGCAATGGATTTTTGTCCATTTGTGCCAAAATAATAATAATAAAAGAGAAATAAATTAATAAAAATCTTGGTAGGTTTCCTTTCTGCACTGGATTTGTCCATTTGTGTCAAAATAATAATAATAAAACATAAATAAATAAATAAAAAATCAACTTGGAGGTTCTAAAGATAGACCCTTGAAATAAAGAAACCAGCATTGTTTTGCTTTGACAAATGCAAAATAGGAAGCATATAGGTATAAGGTAGAGGAAAAAAAAAGAGACGTCTTCCAAATGATGGAAGGTACTCTGGAAGTGCCCTTAGGATCTTCCATGGAGTAGAAGGTCTTGCATGCAATGTTTATTTTGGTCAATTTTGTGATATAGCCAAAGTCACGATGATCTACATGAAGATTTAGCCAATTTTGGCTATAAAATAAACATGAAAGTAAAATTTATTTAACCAACCTTGTTTTTATTGGCTACTTACTTGGACCATGTATATAAATCTGGCGATTTAAAAAATATATTTAGTCAACATCTGGCTATTGAAAATGTCAAAACACTTGATTTTAGCACTTTTAATTTTTAATATAGGTATGATGGGGGGAAAAATGAAACCAAATGTTTTGAAAAATGAAGCATCCACAAAGGATGAGCATTACAATTTTTGACATGCATGTGGGTCATTGCGGAGGAAAAACTCCATGCAATAAGGTGCCCTCCAACAACACTACAAAAATCCACCCATTGCCAAGTTGGTTTCATAATGTTTCAACCTATAGTGGAGTAGTGGAGAAGTTATTGAATATTGAACAAAATTTTCATTAAAATTCTAATTTTAAATCAGAAGGTAAGTAATAAGGGAATTCCTGTGCATTCTTGGAAAGCCTTCACTAACTACGATTTAATTGAAGGTGATTTGGTTCATTTTAGAACTAAGGTGGGAGAGAAAGGTATTGAATATTGAGTAATTTTTGTCATTGAATTTTTTTTTTGGACCTTTCCTAACCTCAAGACTCTAGACTTTACCTAGACCCCTAAAACATAACATGATATCCAAACCTAGGTTACACCCTTGATAGCATCTGGGTCTCATCGTTTTATGATAAATGCCTAAAAACCTAAAATCGTTCATTGGTCCAAAGCATGAAAGGTGGTAAGCTTGAGTTTACATTATAGTAATTTGAGGCCTAAGCCCAAGCAATTGACCTTGGATGAATGAAAAAAATTGTTGGAATCTAACATGGACTATTGTGAATAATGTTGCTTGGGCCTTTGGGGTATTTTTTGTGGTCCACTTCTTTGAGGTGTGTTCGATGAAAATAGTGACTACCCATGGGTCTCAAAAATTCCTAGGCACTACTTATATATGATATTTTATTAGTTTTCATAATATTTTAAAAAGTTTAAATTGGAGGGAATTTTTTCTGGCTTCTCCCCTCACATGTGTGTTCTTTGGTCCAAATTGGTTTTACAAGAGGAAAAAATGCCATAGTGAACACCATAGTTTGTGCTTGAATCATGGGCCCATGCTTTGTGACCTTGTCAACAACATTGTACTATGTTGTTGCCTGTACTTACAAGTATTAGTTGAAGTGAGGAATTTAGGGTTTAGGGTTTAGGGTTTTATTCTAAAATATTCTTTAATTTCATTCACAAATTATTATATTGTGTAGGAAGATGAGGGAGTAGGGAATTTCACATGGGATCAACATTTCAATCCCATGCATTGAGAATGAGGTGAACATGCTGATTCTTTTATGAACCAATTCATTTGGCAAATCACAACCGCACAACATTTTTATGTGATTGGAACATCAAGCCAAGAAAACCAAGTGCTTGCTTGGGACCCAGAGGCTTATCCTCAGAGTCCTTATTTGGATTCAATTCAACACTAGCTTGTAGACATCATCTAGTAAAGCTGAGCTAACCCAACAACCACAATGAATGTTACAAGATCACTATTTAGTTGCTGAAAACCATCTGGGTGTGGACGGTAAAATATGAACAACATTGTGACATTATGTGTGTTTGGCATATTTTATTGTGTTATTCATCTTGGGACTGAGTTATTTCTTCACCATTCTGAGAACATTTGAGGGGTTGCCATTAGGTGTTAACATTGCATCTGTTGTCTCTCCCAATGGCTTCTTTCAGAATCAAAGGTTGAATCATCATATCACTTGTCCTAGTAGCTTGGAGATCCTTCCTGAATGTACCTTGTCAATGCCCCCACCCAACTAGATTAGCAAGAAATGATTTCCTAACCCTTCTCTATGCCCTTGTCCTAGATAAGCCCATTTATCCACTTAATTAATTAGTAAGGTGTTTTTGAAACTACCATAGTACCATGTCAAGTTGAACATTTCAAAGTCAAATAAATATTTAATTTTAAAAGAGAAGTAAAATATTCCGAAATATTCTAAAATATTCTTTAATTTCATTCACAAATTTTTAAATCTTTGAATTACTTTTTTGTGGAAATTTTTTTCTGAAGAAGTTGCAAAATTACTATTGTTAACAAAAATTTGCTTAGAAAAAAAAACCCACTAAAAGTCTAGTGGTGAATTGCTATGTACACAGAACAAACAAACTAGTGACAGTTATGTGTATGCAATTGGTGGGTCATGCAACAAAAATCATCATGTAGATATAAACCCCAATTAGTATGGTGTAAAGCCATATGTATTTGCTCCAACTCCTCAAGTTCATGATTTCACAAATTTCAATCTTAGCTTTCATTGCATGAAAAATTCATGAACAAAAAATTGTGAAGTTTGTTGCGAAACAACCAATGCAATGTAAATCATCACCACATAAATCTAAAATGTATCTACATAATGCAACATGATGCAAACATTCACACATATTTGTAGGTGAGAATGCTAAATAAAAAATTGAATCCTAAATGGTAGGCACAATCAAGTGAACCTAAGCTAAAATAGTCCCAAAATGCACTGCAAAGGTAAAGTTGGAAGATTAATTCACGAATTAATATTATGATCTTTGATCCTAAAACATTAGAAGTTTGGCTCATCAATGCATTCCCAAGTGGTTATGATTTAACTCAAGCAAGGAGCTCAAATATTATTAACACCCAATTCCCAAACAAATGCAACTACAGTTTTTACACAACATTGGGTCCAATGGGTGCTCACAACTAACTCCAATGGGTGTGTAGTCAGGAGCTGACTTTTCCCTCACATAAAGATGAAATTTTCAGTTCAATCTAGTCATTGAGTCAGCACAAAAGTTTCACCACAAAACATGAAAGTAGCTCAGTTTGGTCAGGAGTTGAATTTTACCCCCATCAATTCAGCCCTCATGAATGGATGCCTGTTCATACTATGATGAAAAAGATCAGTCTTAAGCAGGGGTTGAATTTTAGTTCATGATATGAGAATATTACTAATTTACTTGGCCCAGAAATTGCAGTCCCTCAAACTCTTCTCTCTCTTGCAAGTTGCAAGTTGCATTCTCTGCAGAGTCAGACTTCTGTTTTTCATCTGGTACCAGAATGAGAGCTAACTCAAACTGTGCCATTTAAACTCATTGCACAGTTGTTGCTGGTAAAAGGCGCAGCAACTCTGTGCACTTGTAGAAAAGAGTCTGATGAATATGATCTGACTGCTGCTCAGTGTTTCTGATTTGCCCATCATAATGATTGGTCCAGGTGGTTTGCTATTGGTAGTCTCCCACCTATTTGCTACCTCAGTTTTAGTTTTATGGGTGGGGTTGCAAAAAAGTATATAACTATACTTGGATGTGAAAAACATTTTTGCACGATCACATACTGAGCACTGCTCGAGATGCTCTAATGGCTTGCATTTTCCTTAAATGAATGAAAACGACTCTAGATGCAATCACACCCCATCGCAAGTACATGGTAATGAATGGTAGGACATTTTTAGTGATGAATTCACATGACCATGTTATCTGATGGAAAAGCTAAGGTGGAATCCTCAATGACACATGATGCAAGCCTAGTGGTAATCTAGTGGTGATCCGGTGTTGCCTATTATATATTGAACCTTAAAAAAGGTCAATATTTTACAGAACAAAAATTTGTATTGTCAAACATGAATGAAGAATATTAGTTTTTTTTGTAGCTTTTTTGTTGTTGATGGAACCTAGTTTAATGTGAATAATGTTTAGCTATTTTGTGTTGGTAAGGTAGTATTTCAAGGAGTGTTTTTAAAATCACATCTTTAATTTTTGTTTTGTTGATTTATTTTGTGGGTTTTCAACTTGAATTCTTGCAATTTGTGTGGATGTTTTCATGTTTGTGATTTTGTTAGTTTTGATAATCTTAGGTGCTAATCTAATTGCACACAACAATATATTGCAATAGGTGTCTATTTATCTGTTTGGAGGTGATCACATGGTAACCTCCCATATCATATGGCCCTTTGTTTTTCTTTTGGTATTGTTGGAAGTCCTCACTGAGATGATGTGGATATTTTTCATTTCAATTTTCAAATCACAAGAGAAAAATTTATAATTAAAATAATTTTCATCTTTGGAAATCAGGCTTACAAATTTGTACTTCATATTTGGTTTATAATTAGATTCGACTAAGTCTTTGTAGTGACGATTGCTATTTTTTTACATCTTCATATGTATAATTGTCACCTAAGCTACATTCCTAAAAAAATTCCTACAAAAGACATGGGTCACAATGGCATCACAATGGGCTTCCAATGAATGGTGCATTGATGGGCATGGTTTCTTTAAGGATTTTGTGATGTAGTCAAAGTGGTGATCATTTAGAAAATAATTTAGCCAAATTTGGCTACATACTAGATGTTAACGTTTGAAAAAAAATTCCTTTTGTATCCTTGGCTACCAAATGGAACTTATCATAAAAATATGGCTATTTGAAATTTTTGTTCTTTGAAATGTAGCAAACTTGGTTCATTTTCTTCATAAAGAGTTCTTTGTGTAGGTTGAAATTGTATTTTGAAAGTCAAAATTCAGCAAAAATTTTCCAATAAAAGAAACATTGGTGATGGGCACTGGGTCACATAATCCCATCTTGTATACCACCATCATCAATTTTAGTCCACCAAAATGCGGCAAGTGGCAATCTAGAGAAAGTACCTTGGTGTTAAGTTGTTTATGCTGAAAGGGAATTCTAGAAGTTTATTTTTTTGCATTGCATTAACAAAGTTGAAACCTTCTTTATGAAATTATTCAGCCAATGAACCTTCCCTTGCTGAGCAACCTTTATTTTGCTGGCTGTATATAACCAAAAAGTTACATTAAAAAGGTGATAAAATCGATTTTTTGTTCAAAAGCCAGATTTTCTTATCAAATTTAAAGAGAAATCATCCAAAAAGATAAGATATTTTGGGTAAGTAGCCCAAAAAAAAGATATTTAACAAATTTTATTTTCATATTTAGCTTGTATTCAAATTTGGCTAAATCATCCTCTAGATCATCGCCACATTGGCTAGAACACTAAATAGACCCAAAAAAAAACACTTCATCATTTATGCTTCATTTCATTTTGAGTGATTTAAAATGTTATGGGAGTGCTACCTCAAGTTCTAGAAATAATCTTGGAAGTGTAAATGAAAAGGAATAATGAAAAAATAGCAAGAAGAAGAAAAAGCTTTCCAACTCACAAAACAAGTTTTTTTTCTGCTTCTCTTTGGACACCTCCAACTTTCAAAGCTTTTAACTTGTTCATTTTTAAACGATCTAAAGTGTTATAAGAGACACCACCTTCAGTTCTCCAAATCATCTTTGAACTCTAATAACAACAGAGCAACATACAAGGAATTTTCTGGGTGTTGGGAATGGACTTTGTATTGTTCAATGTTCTGTTTTTTTTGAGTTTTTGACTCTCTCTACTTTGGGGGGGGGGACAGTAGCTTTCTCAATTCTACTCTGTTTTTGATAATTTTTAGTGTGCCAGATGCACCAATAAGAAGGATTCGAGTTACTAATAAATGCTGAACTTTATGACCTTGTACTGGCCTCAAGGCGGAAAGAAGGATAGGATCGAATTTGGGAAGCCAATTTGCAACGCTTGGAGGGCCAATGTTGCATCATTTATTAATATCCCGACGTCAACGTTTTAGCACTTATTAGTAAGTCGAGGCCCCAAGTGTGTTGTGGCCTGACTCCTAGTGTAAAGAGGGCATTACCGAGTAGTTACATTTAGGTGGGATTTCCACATTCTGGGTGCTGAGTTTGTACTTCCAGATGACTTGCAATTTGGAGTATGATGATCTTATCTTCAGATCCAAAGAAAAAGGAGCAAAGTTAGTTTCCCAGTTATGGGAAAGTTTGTCTCAAACTGATGAAAAACATTTAAAAGTAACTTGCAACCTAAGCTAAGAGCCTGGTGCCATAGTACATAGTATATACAAGTGTTGAGCAGGTACCACGCTCCAACTGTGGTAACTAGACTGGTACTGAGTTTGGTATCAAAGAACCAACTAGATGGTATGAATGGAGGCAATACCAGCCTTGTACAGTAATTCCAGCACCAGTTTCAATAAATATCAAATGCCAGTCCAATCAGCATTTCTTTTCTGGTGTGAAATTTCGCCAAAATATGAAAAATAAAAATAAAAAGGGAATATTCTGTCACACTATTCCCATAGTTTTGAAAAAAAAATTGCCAAGTTTCAGAGAATTCATTTTTTCTGGGGAAAACTTTTCTCCACATTTGGACTATGCTTTTGGTTTGGTAGCAGTTTTTTAACAAGGTTTTTCACTATTTGGATAGGTTCTAAAAACCTTTAGCCATTTAAAGCTAAATCCCTTGTGAGCCGTTAGCCAATGACACAACATCTGAAATTTGAAAAAATAAAATTACTTAGTCCAATATGAGATTTGAAAAAAAAAAACCCCAATACCAATACCAATACCAAGCTGATATGAAAAATTGTTCATATGTTCAATAGGGTTTCGGGTCCTACCCTAAACCCTAAACCCACCCAACATTGGTATGTACCAACAACATCGTGTGGTTCCAATGTTGTTCAGTTCTTGATTTTGAAAGGAACCTTTGGGTTTGATTTTTAGTTCTTTTTGGTTTGGCTTGTGCATGGGAAAATTTTAATTTAGTCACGGTTCCCTCCACCCAAAGCACCTTAGTGTGAGAGGAAACAAAACATCTTAGAGTAAAGTTCAAACCAAACAAAACCTTAAAGACAGTACTTGATGCTAATGAGTGGCATTCAAGAGGCCCTTGTGTAAAGATCGCTCAACTGCCACCTCCCTAAAGACCCTTGCTTACCTCCCTAAACCACAATTAATCATATGTACCAGTTGGGGTGAAAAAGGTTTTGTATGTCCTCAAGCTAAAATTCTATGGACAAAACAAGTTGAAGGATGGAACTACACCCAACACAATGCTAGCCAAAAAATTAGCACCTAACCCATGAACCAAAATGAAATGAAATGAAACTAACACTTAGCAAAATGAAAGTAAATTGAACATGTGATGGCAACGTCCATAAGCTCAAGTTTGATTCCTTCATTAGCTTTTGGTTTCGACCTATGTGAAAATACTTGAGTTCCGAATGCAAGTTGCGAGTGCATTTTGTCATATTTCTTATGTGAAAGTTCTTTTTAATTGGTTTGCTTACAAATTGCAAGATTCTAATTGTGGTACGAGAAACAATTGAAAAAGAGTTGCAAAACAAGTTGTTTTAAGTTCATTGTCATCTCTTGCAAAAGGAAGGAAAAAGAATTAGAACATAGTTAGACAAGGAGCATTTGTGTGAAACCTAATAAAACCTGATGTGAGCTGAATGGATTCACGCAATTGAAATGGTCTACAATTCATTGGAACCCCAACCACAAAAATGGTCAAAACTTACAAAGCCACTATGTTATTATCATATGTACATACTATTGAATAAACATATGATTATGTTTAAGGACGTTGTCCTAATGTCTCTTATGAATTTCACGAAAGAAATACATATGCAAGGTGAAGACTAAAATGTGTGTTATAAATAAATATCACAAGAACTTCAATTGGTTTCAATTATATTCTAATTTTAGAAATGTCAAATCACCCGGGGAATACAAGACCCTTGTGAGCCAAAAATGTATCAAGAGAATGGGATAGCCATCATTTCCATTGAAAGGCCTAAGCACTTGTGATGAATAATGATACATACTAGGCTATTTTATGGGAATCTAACAATGAGGTTATGCAATGGCCTAAACAACCATGGTCGAGGTGATTGGCATGGGTTGGTGATAACATGAGCAAATCTGGAATGGTTCTGCTTTTGATCAAAACTGATGTGAGGTGTTGGAAAACATAGTAGTGTAAGGAAGACTTCAATAGGATCAATGTTTTTTTTCTTGTATGAAAATTTGCCCAAAATGCAAGAAAAAAAAGAAGAAGAAAAGGAATATTCTATCATAATATACCCATTTTTTTGTGTGGAAAAAATCATCAAATTTTGAGAAGAATTGTTTTTTGAAAGCTTTTTGCCACATTTGGATTTTGCTTTTAGTTTGGTAGCAATTTCAAAGTGATTTTTTAAATTGTTTAAATAGGTTTCAAAAACATGTTGACATCAATGTCATTTGGTTCTTGACTTCAAAAAGAACCTTTGGTCTTGGTTCTAATTTCTAAAAATTCTTGATTGAACTTTTGGTCTAATCTTGATGCTAGTTCAAGTTGAATTTCTAAAGCCTCTGGTTTTAGTCATTTGCCCACAAGATTTTAATTTTGATTCGATTTAAGATTAGGTTCAGTTTCATCGTCATTCCACATACTAAACAAATTATTTTTTGTGAATATTAGTTTGTTGAATTAGTGAACATAGTTTAAGATAGAAATTATGTACAACCAATCAATTGTAACAACTTGCTTCAAATGGAGGGTTAAGGTTTTTTTTTTTTTTTAAATGGTAAAATTCTACTTATTACTTAGAGAACTTGAACCTCATTAAAATGTGATAACACACCTAGTTCAAGTTCTAGTTCAATTTTGGAAAGAGGTGTGATGATCAATTTGGTTCTCATTGCAATTTCGACAAAATTTTAAACCTTTGGTCCAGAGACCTTAGAACCCAACCTATAACCTGGACTTGAAACTACCATCACTAGTTCCAACCAATGTCATCAGGTTATTCATTTTGTAGGGTTAAAATTGGAGGTTCAATTTTAGGTTTTTGTGACTTGAACCCAAGTTGGACACTTTTTAATTCTTAATTTTGTTAGAATTGCCTACAACAGCTGAACAATGAAACTAATCCTTGTTGAATCCAAAATCAAAATTATCAAAGATAATTTTTGAAAATGGGGTTAAGATCTTTTATGTAAGAAAGCTGATTTATTTTGGAAAAGTTATTAAGTATGTTGAACTTTATATTTGAATTTTAATTAATTGTTGAACTTTGTACTTACATAGACCCCTTTTTTAATTTGTTGTAAAACTTTGCCCTCGTACAATTTTTAGCATTGGGGAGTGTGTAGTGTGTTCTTGGAACTAGACCCAATTTTTGAATTGGGCTTGTAAGTTTTTGAATTTGAAAAAATGTGCTAAAATTGTAGATGAAGGTTTAGAAATTGGAAGAACTAAGTACCAAGCCCCACCTAGAGCAACTCCAAATAAATTTTTAAAATTTGAGATGAGAGGCTAGCTCCAAAAGGAAGAATTGGACAACATTGGTTGAAATGTTGAGGAGCTTCAACTGTTCGGAATTTCTTTGCAAAAGTATACAATTGGCAAGGACATTGTTTCTCTCCTAAAAAAACTAGAACTACATAATGGGGATCGTAATTATCTCAAGTAAATCAAGATTGCTATCATGTGTCATGGGTGTGAAAACCTTTGACAAAAGTCATGTTTGAAAGGCTTATGCATAATTGAAATTCAAAGCAAAAACAATAACATGTCTTGTGTAATAGGACAAAGGCAATTGTGAAAATGTATGAACAAGACAAGGTGTGATGGGCATGTAGTTGAGAGAATATAGTTATGAAATGTGTTATACAATATTAAATCATTGTCTATAAAAAGTTGCATAGTACTTCAAATTGGTTTTTGTTAATCTAATGCTAAATATGGGTAATATACAACATGTTCTTATATTGATGCGGGCGAAGTTTATAGAAGCTTCCATAGATATTGAACCATATCATTCAATAAATGTATTCAATGTATGTTCAATGAAGGAGCTTTTGTGAACATTATTATTTTAGTCATCAATTGTGGATGGTCTTCATCCATATTTTGCAAGTTTAATATTAAAAACTTGCAAAATATTCTTAAAAGTTTATTTTAGTCCTATAGTAGTTGGCTGTTAATTTTAAATGATCAAATTTAATGGATTATGGATGCTGTCCATGGTCCACCTAGATATGTAGTTTGATGAGGCCAACCTTTGGTGGGCCAAGTTAAATTGTATCACACTACATGGGGACAACCCCAATATGATATTAGGAATATTTTTTAACAATGAAAAGTAGGCATGATCCAGTTTTTCACAAAATTAAGTATGCCACCAAATTTTTTTTAAAAAGAATTAAATAATACAATTGTGTGAAAATCAACCATTGTTAAAATAAGTTTGAATATATCGATCATAGTTTATTTTCCAATCCTGGTTAAATTCAATCAGAGTTGCACTTTTTAATATCTTAAAGGAAATTTTACAGTAAGTAGACAATCAAAGCCTATTAGCCTACCCATGATTTTTCAGAAGGCTTGTTGTTGAGAATTTTGAAAGCAGAGATCGGGTTCATATGAGACCAGAAACAAATTTGAAGATTTCTCCAGGAGTGTGTGGTTGGGACTTCTAGTGCAGTCTTGCAATAGGACATGGAAGATTTTCCTAAAGGCTTAAATCAAAATCTCGACAAGAGTTAAGAGTTTTGAAAGAAAATATCCGACTAGAAACAAATTTGAAGATTTGTCAAGGAGTGTGGTTGGGACTTCTAGTGCGGTCTTGCAAAGGGACATGGAAGAGTTTCCTAAAGGCTTCAAAATCTAAACAAAGGCTAGAATTTTGACAGAAGAGATCCGTTTGAAAACAAATTTGAGGATTACTTATTATTATTATTCTAGTTTCCTGAATGCTCACAACAAGGAGCAATCCTTGAATTATCAAACCCCAAAAAGTGATTGAATGTGGGGAAACCAATAATGCTAAGGATTAAGGACCCATCAAGGGATGTAGCATCTATGTAACCAATTTGGACAACATGGTGGGTAGTCATCCTACTATTGTATAGAGGTCAAGGATGAATCAAAGTAAATCCAATTTTGTGGGTGGATGCAAGTAGGACCCATAACTTCATGTCATGACCTTTGGTATCCATGTTGAGGATACTCCTAGAAAGCATACATGCTTGTAGGATCATGTTGTTGAATTAGTAGGTTGACAACTCTTGTGATCAACTCAATTATTATAGTTTAAATTTGGAGTGTGATACACATTGGGATGCCATCATCCCTTTTTTTTTAGGACATGTCAAGGATGTTCCAAGGACATGAGGGATGTCTAGAATAAGGTGTCTTTGTTGGTAATTTTGAGCTTTAGGCAAGGATTTTTTTGGTTCAGGAGATGTTCTATCTAGGATTAGGTCATGTCAAGGATGATAGGGGGTGTGAGGGATGGTGAAGCACAATAGGAAGACAAATGTTGGAGGGTGTTGGGGGACATTATCTAGCATTTTCAGATTATCTACAAATTAACTTGAGAAATGGATGTGTGTTGAAGGATGTACAATACTTTTGTATGTGTTCATGAACTTCTAGAACATGATGAAATGATAATTAAAAGATGGGTTGAATCTGGAAATGTGGAAATGGAAAAATGATATCTATTCTATATCTAATAATGTTACTGAGTTGCTATTTGTAGTTTCAGTTATGGAGATGAACCATCTCTTTGAATTAGTATGAAAATTTTATGTTTTTAGAACACATATCACCACTTATTTGTAAAAAACAAGGAAAAAAACTTGAACAATAGTTGGATTACATTCTTAAAAATTGTGCAGAGTGTTTGGTGATTTCTTATGGGGTGTGTGTAAAGCAACATTGTCCAAAAGAAAGACTCTTCCCTTTCATTTTGTGTTGAGTATATTGGTGTTAATAAGGTCATCATTACAAGCTTAATAAGACATTTCCTTTCAAAATTTTCACAATTAATCCACAGAGCCTTTGAAGGTATTTCCAAAGAGAGACCTTAAAGGTGGGCTACCACTTGATCTAGATTAAGGATCATGACATTCCTAAAGTGCTGGAATCAAATATGGACATCATGAATTTATCATGAAGCCATTGGAGTTCACAAACACACTAGTCACATTCATGTGCTTCATAAACTTGTAGATCATTGAATTTAATATGGTGTAATTTGTGATTGTGTTTTTGGCTCACATATTGGTATATGTCAAATCTAGTAAAGAACACATGAAGTAGATTAAAAATATATTTAACATTGTTTCAAGCAATGAATCCTTTGTTAAGAAAAAGGCAATGTGGGTTTGTTGTATACAAGGTTGATTATATGGTGATGCATTGTTTAAAGACGTGAGTTGGTAGCTACTGTAAAAAGGTCAAGGCTGTGTTGCACCAAGGATTTTTTTATTGCAAAAATGATGTAGTATTAATTTTGCAAATTTGTGAGATCCAAGAGTTTTTGAAGGAGGGGTGGGCTTTGGAACCTTTTGATTTTGGTGTTCCCAATAGGTTCTAAATGTAGACTTCCCAATGTTCCCATATGTTCCCCAAGTTTTTCCCAATAGCACTACACTTAATCCCAAGATATCCTTTACCCGGAGTTCTACTCTTGTAACCTAATGTCTTGGTAGGCCAAAGTGAAAGACTATAATTTATTTTGGGAGTGGCCAAAGTGTGAATTCTTCTTTTTGGGTCATGCACCAATCAAAGATGGCCATTGCCAAAAAAACTTAAATTGAACTTTGGATGTCCTCACTAATTACTATGAATCAGACTTTGATATCAAGGGTTGTATCCCTAAGTTGGGAATGTCTCCTGTCTTCTATGATTATTAAATCCTAGAAAACTGTAGTTTTAAAAAGTCCTATATGGTGATAATTAAATCATATTTTGAGTGAAAGAAAAGAATTAATGTGGTAACTACATGGAGAATTCTTAAAAATTCCTAAATTTGGAATTGTAGTTGAAAGTATCATAATCCTAAACATAAAGTGGGAAGTATGCATTTATCAGTTATCCGAAGGCCCGAATGGCTATATGATTGTATTGGTTGTTGACCGCTTAATAACCAGATAGACCCACTTTTTGTTGTCAAGATCATCCATTAGGTGAGCTGGCAATATTGGTCTTCAAGGAAATCTTTATATCACATGATATGTCAATAAAATTATATCCCAATACATAGAAATACATTGGAAATTTTGGAGCTTCTTGTTGAAGATTGGCACTTAAAAGGGAAATGAGTGCATGTCATCTTGAAACTTAAGTTACAACTAAAAGACCAAATGACACATTCAAGGAAATTATGGGTTTGAAAAGAAACTTGGAGCAATACTTTGTACTAATGGAATTATCTTGGAACCAAGACTTTTGTAACTAAAATTAGAATCCATTGGTATCATTCTATTCCATACATTATATGGATGGTAATGTCTGATTCTAGTTTCTACTTGACACTTTAGGGTGGAATCTTTTTTTAACCAAATGGTTGTTGATATGCAACAAGCACTTAATTTGGTAATGTTAAAAAGTATGGAAAAAGCTGGAGACCTAAAAAAACTTTACAACCAGTTGGAGTTGAACTAAATGATTACCAATGTTCTTAAAAATTAAAAATCTGGGATAATTTATCTTGCAGGTTGAAAATGCTAAGAACTAGTATTTTCCAAGTTTTGTGAACTTTTCACCATATTGAAATCAAGGTCTCACAAATTGGTCCTTTAAAAACATTCAAATGTGACGTTTTTCATGTTAGATTGTTAGAGAAAAAATTGTATCAAACCCTTGTTACCTTTTGGCTAACTTGCCATATGATGGTGACACTATGGCAGCAATTTTGAAGAACCTTTGAAAATTGAAGTTTGAGAGGTTTCAACAGGGATTGAAAAAGAATCTTTGAAAATTACCACTTGTGGAAACATGAGCTTGTGGATAAGGCCAGTTGGGAAAGGTGATGGAAAATGAGTGAAAACCCTCTAGTACTAAAACTGTGGTCGAATGCACTAAAATTTCATATGTCACTTGTGTGCACATCTCGATCTGTGATCTGTGTTTCCTATACGTAAATTCAATTTATTGTAAAATTTTGATTGTAGTGAGAGTGGCCCATCATTTTGCTTTCCAAAGAGGTACGTAAACAGTACATTGTACAAGCCTAGATGCCATGTTATGGGATGGGCTACAGAACTTGGGCCCAGTAGGTCTCAGGCCTGGAATCCTGGTCAAGTTGCTCTCTTTGACAAGGTTTTTGCATGGAACTTAATGAAATTGGTTGGGGGGTGAAGGGCAAGGCGAGGGGCTGGAGTGGGTGGGGAGTGCATGGTCCCTTGATGAAAATATGAGAAAATGTGGCAACTAAAGACCTGAGATAGTGCTTTAAATAAAGATTACGATGTGGAGTACACTGTTTGGGGCGGGCAGGCGGGCGGGATCATTCAGACTTGAAGCTAGTGTATGTAGTGTTAGGCAGCTTAACATTTAGATAACTTCATAAATTAAAAAAATAATTATATTAAAATTAGCACTAACTTAAAATGTTAGTTAACAATTTGGTGTACATTCACACCTAGGTTAGTGTTAAGTTAAACTAGAATGCCAAAAAACAACAACTTACCTTTGTGATGTGATGATGGATTCACACCATTTTGATGAATGTTAATGATTAATGATCAGAAGCAAGGATTGATTATTACAATCAGAACTATTGGCAACTAATATTAAATATACTAAATATTGAGTTAAGACTTCAAAACCTAAATTTTTGAGTAGTGTTGGATCTCACAAATACTAACTAACATCAGTTTAACACCATCTGTCGACCAGGGTGCCCCTGGTGCCACATCATTGACAATGCTATGTAACGTTACATACATGAATACACCCAAAAATCAAGAAAATCTAGCATCAACTTACCCATTGGCTTAACACTAAGTGTGGATGCTTTAAAAGAATAATACGTGTGAATAGCAAATTGTTATGTATATCTACAGCAACTATATGAAGTACTTTGACAGAGCACAATTGCTCTTGTGGTGGAGCCCTACGTATGGGCCATACAGGAACTCAGTCAGTCCTCTGCTAGTCATCAGCTCAAGACAAAACACAACCGTATAGGTGGGTAGCTGTTTGTTGGCTGGAGAAATGTGGGATTGCTGTGAACAACTTGCAGCTATGGATTCCCCTTGAGTTTAAAGTTCAAACCTTGTCTTGAGGTTTTCCTGAGCTCAATGGATAGTGTCTTCATTTTGCTACGGGAAGAGGCCATGAATCATGTGTAAATAATTGCGCATCTATAATATCTAAATATGAAGTTCCAGGCCATGATTTAAACTATATTAAAAAAAGAATCAAGAAAATAGCAAAAAAAAATTTCTTCTGAAATAAAGAAATTTGAATGGACAGAAAACACATTTTTCCATTCTAAAACATTTCCAAAAATACAGAGAATTTGCCATGAAAGAATAAATCACCTGCACTTACTGTGAAGTGCATGCAGGATGATGTCTACATCATGTGGGGTGATGGGTGTTGTGCCAATGCTCCTCCCCCTTCATGGCCCCACCCTGCTGCTTCTCATGATTAAGATCAGAACACAATTGATGAGGGTGTAAGTCAAAAGAGATGATGAGCTGATGAGAAGTTTTGAGTCTGATGATGGTGAGGGCAGGACAAGACAAGACGAGAGGGCTCAAGGTAGAGGAGGGGGTGGGGCGTATAAGTAGGGGAAAGTAATGAATGGCTCATTCTCCCTCCCTCCATGCATGGCAAATCCCAGCTCTTCTTACACTGGAAGAACCACTGTAGTTGCTAGTGGACGTCCCTATTATCAACAATTAGTGCATCGGTGAGTGTTGTTTTCATCCCTTGTTCACTGCCCTTTCATCCACTCAACTGTCCCTTGGTATGCTAAGGCAAAGGCTTAGCTTTCCAGACAGCAACCACACTGGTACCAGTGTAAAAACTAAAAACCCCAAAATTCATCTAAATTTCTCCAAAATGTTATAAATTGAAAAAAGTTCCCCAAAATTCATCTAAATTTCTTCAAAATGTTGTAAATTGAAAAAACCCCAAAATTCATGTAAATTTCTTCTAAAATATTATAAATTGAAAAACCCCCGAATTTCATCCAAAATTTCTTCTAAATATTATATGGAATAAATTTACAATATTTAGAAACAATTTAGATGAAATTTTGGGGTTGTTTAACCTCAGGGTACCAGTGTGACCTACACTGGTAACAAGCAGTAATATAAATTTTTGTTTTGGAAAAGAAAAACAAAAAACAAAAAAACGGATGGCCTTCAAAAAGTCATCCACTCTCCTTCCCTGTATGCCTCTCTATAGACAATGTCAAGCTTGGTTCATTCATCCACATCTGGTACCAGTGTAGGTCCCTGGCAAACCCTAGGTGTGTGTGTGTGTGTGTGTGTGTGTGTGTATGTCTCTCTCTCTCTCGTCCTCTCTAAGAACCTTTTCTTGGACACCTGAGGCTTCAGAGTCCAGACTCCTGCTGATGGGATGCTTGCTGCTGCTGTCTTATGGGCTTCATGCATGCTGTTACGGTTCAATATGGGAATCTGCAGGTAGAGGGGCCAGAACTACGTGCAGTAGTGGTGGGGATGGGGATCAGGAGGACTTTAAGAGTTATAGGAGCCTGGAGGAGGAGCTCAATATAATCAGGAACCTCATGTGCATGCTGATCCCAGTTTGCAGATCCCCTTCGCCAGCCATGATTCCTGCAGGAGCTGACAAGTAACTTGCTCTCTTGATTCAAGCCTTTAAATTCTAGTTTCCAGCTGAATTATCACCTAGCTAGAGCTCGCTCACAGCTTTTGATTCATCATCATCATCAGCATCAGCAGCAGCAGCTAGCAGCAGATCAAGTAAGTACCAGGACATAATTATACAGACCCAGCGCGCGGCAGCGGCTCATGAATTTAGTACTGATAATAATAATTATACATCATCATATCATTAATGTCTTCTTCTTCTGCTTCTTCTTCTTCCGGCCTCTTGCGTTCTCCTCTCAGCAGCCATACTCCTCATCACTTGGTAGAGTACTAGTAAAATCTGCTAGCTAGCTAGCTAGCTTCTGGTCTCTTTTGCCACTCCAGTTCTAGTAATCTGTCTGGACGTTTTCTTGAAGTTAATATACCGGCCGCTGCTGTAGCTGTAGTGGAAGTGGAAAATCTTGTCATGCGTTCGGCTAGCTAGGCTAGTAGAGGTCGAGGTTCTATGGCCGAGAAAGCTAGTTACACTTATTGTTGCGGGGTAGGAAAATACAAAATTTGGTGGAAAGAGTCGACGCTGAAGGCGCAGTTATCGTCAGTGAAGAAACTGTTAGCCTGAAATTCTGGGATTCTTTCTATCTGTGGAGTACTACTGTGAAGCAACAACAACGCGAGCCTGTTGCAGAAGTCGTTGTCTCCTCTTCAGGGCACATCAGCTGCTGGTGGTGGTTTAGAAAGATCTGATAAGGTGATCACCTTGACGTCCATTGAATTTCAGAGTGATGAATACAGCAACTACGTACTTGTAACATAACATCGTGGCTGATCTCCTCCTCCACTCGTCATGCAGTTCTCCGCCCAACGTCACCCTCGCCAATAGAACTGTGGAGCTCTCGACTTTGATTAAACTCAATATATTATTTCTCTCGATGCTCACCGAAACCTCAACATTAAAGCTTCCTTAATTCTTCTTTGATCTCGACCACTTCTCAAATTACTCGAACTCTCTCGCTTCTCTGATCACCGCTGGGATTTTCATTGAGTTTCTAGCTTTGTACAACTATGACTGACCTGACTCCTGATGTAAGCTAACTAGTTCGAGGGAAGAGAGATCTAGACGCAAGTGGGTGCACTGCTGCAGCGGTGAAGTAGCTCAGCAGTTGTGCGACAGACGATAGAAGATGTTGGGCACTAGTTCTGGTCGGCATAGTTGGAATCTCTCTACTCTTGCAGCCAGAGCTTTGTACATGCGGGGGCGTTGTGATGATCAGTGGCAATAACTATCGACAAGTGAATGAAACCGCTAATGAGTTAGCCCAATCGATTGATCATGTCGACTTGTTCCTGTTATGTGCTGCAGGCGGCCACCACAGATAAATTAGTACTACTCTTGAGGAACTCACGGGTACTCAGAGCTTTTGAAGAGTTAGAGAGCAGCGGTGGAAAGCATGATCTATCCGTCGTGCTCTCAAACAGGATCCACATCCCAGTAGCTGCAGCAACGTGGTAGCAAGTGCAAACGGATTGATGGTGCTAATTGGATGACACCTGCTGTAAGCAACTCTCTTTGATTCTTCTAGTATCTTGTGAAGTACTGAGTACTAGAGTTCACAACCTAGAGATGTCGAGAGCTGTATCTTGAGTGCGCTCTTGGCTTTATATATATGCGCCAAAGGCATATATATAATATATACATAGCAATATCGACTTCGTGTTGGTTTGTCTGCGCGCACAACACCGATGCAAATAGTTCTGAACGCTACTAACGGTCATGATTCTCGACACCTTTAGTCCCTCCGTTTTCATGCTTGCTGCAAGTCGCTTCCCCAAAGCCTGTTACCTTCTTTGTCAGCATACAAAGACGTTGCAATCTGCTAGTACCAGTTTTTCCTTTACAGAGTTCAAAGAACATTCACCTTTCTTTCCTTGAATCTCCTTTCTTTTCAAGAGACGACGACGCGGGAAGGCCGTGCCCATCTCACCAAACTGTTCAAGTCTTGGAAGAGCCGGACTCTGGCCAGCTTTTAATTTTATTCTTCGATTTTCTTCTTCACGTATTAGTTTAGAGTAGTACTCGCAAGCAGTTCCCGTCTCGACTGATTTCCTCTAGGAAGTAGCATTGCATCCTGCAGTGTACAAGACCTTTCCCCTCACGAGTTCTCGAGAAAAGCCTTCTAAAGTGTGTTAGCAAGCACTTGTGAGAAGTTCTTTGTCATGTCTTCTCATCAAGCTTCAATCTTCTCGGCTTTCGGGTTGCATTCAGGGACTAGCCTAATTAAGGGCGGATCTTAAGTGATGAAAGCCGCAGCAGCATCGACCAGGAAGAAGCTGAGTTCGGTGCATCTGTCGATCAGATTATAGCAAGCTTAGAGCTAGCCACTGACTTTCATGGTAATCATGCATTTAGCTACAATGAACCATTGCGAACAGGAGGAGTTGGTCGATCCTCATGATCTAATCCATCAGGCTTCGGGGGACTCAGTATCATCGGCTGCAGCTGGCGATCAGCAGCAGTCCCAACAGCTCGTGGGTGCAGTGACCACCAGCAGAGGGAGCGGCGGGTGCATGCGTGCTGCAGAGAGGCCCGTCATGAAGCCCATCCCGTGCCCGCGTTGCCAGTCCATGAACACCAAATTCTGCTACTATAATAACTACAGCGTAAACCAACCACGACATTTCTGCCGTAACTGTCAGCGCTACTGGACGGTAGGAGGCACTCTCCGGAACGTTCCAGTCGGTGGTGGTACCCGCAAGAAAGCACATCGCACAAGGCAGCGCATGAGCAACAGCGACGGGCTGCAGCCTCGTGATTCCCGCGGCGACTTTTCGCCAGCAGCGGGCGCTGGGCTAAATGCACTCAACATGACGCAAGTAGTACAGTCGAACGTTCTCCTTCCCAGTACATTACAAAATTTGGTAACGACCCAACAGCAACTCTCCCTGCTATCATCACAAATGACAGGAGCTGGAGGCAAAGTTGGATCTATGAGCAGCTACGGTAATTATCAGCAGCCAGTGCTGCAGCAGCAATCAGGACCGGTGACAGAACTTCCTCCCAATACCACAACAACCACATCACCACATTTGCCGACTTTTTTACATTATTTGTCCAACTTGGATCATCAGCGCGAGCGACAGAATATTCATGGATCATTCAACGCCGGGTCGAGTTTGGGCAAGAACCTCCTAGCTGCTAGCACAACGCCAGCTACTAGTACTGCAGGTCTGATGATGAATCTCCAGCAAGATCATGTCATGGTGTCAACTAGTCTACATTCTTCAGCCACCAGCTCCATGTACGAGCATCAGTCCAGTACTAGTACTGTGCCCATGAATTCACGAGGCTTGCAACTGGCGGGAGGTGGCAGCAACATTGTTCAAGCTGCTCCAGGATCACTATTCTCAAATGTGATCGGGGGATATTACACTATAAGTTCTCCTCAAAAATTGGATGGCAATCAGATCGAGTTTTTGAACTCCGTGTTGCAGAAACCTGGTTACTGGGGAGCTTAGAATAAAGGAATAGCTAGCTAGCTGTTTAGGTCTAGCTTTGAAATCATACCCCTGAGCTTCAATAGCGCCAGGGCCCGTACCCTAGTACTATTTCACATCATCTTGCTCCATCTCTTTCAATGTAATGTGGTGAGTTCTCATGCCTGTAAAATGTGGTCCGTGACTTGCTGGGAAGCCGCGAGCAACAACCTTGGTTGCTCTAGTGTACATTGCAGTTAGAATCTTGTTTGCATGCTAGATTTTCACTCTAGAGAAATCATATCATTCCTGGAAAGTTTAAATTGGAAAGTCTTACATGTACTTGAAAGAAAATTATGAAGCATTAAGTCGAGTTGCTGAAGGTTTTATCCATTGAGAATACAACAGTACTTTAATAGCCCTTGGAATTTGTCTAACATTGCATTGGACATATATACCAAGTGTGAAATTCTCCCCTTCAGATCCCTCTATGAAATTCCCTGGAAACTACTGTCTGATAACTTAGTACTTAGGAATCCTTTATGATTTGGTATTTCACACTAGACTTCAATTTGGGAGGGGCCTCCTTTGCCTACAATATTAGCCTGGAAATGCCCAAAAATTTCTTGTTTTTCTCTCTAGCTAGTTAGTGCAGCCTAAGTGGCAATTGTCTGTTTAAATAAACAGATTTCAACTGGAATGAATCCATAAAAATCAATTTAAACAACCTTATGGGAATTGAATGAGATTAGTGAGCATGATCCCTCAGAAACACAAAAGGCAAATTTAGTCAAATATCTATCAAATCTTCAAATTGTGACATCTGGTTTTTCATTGTGGTCGGCCTATGAGGGTATTCAGAACCTAAAGACTTGAAGCTTCTGCTATAGAACTGTAGAAAGTTCTTGGTGGTACTCAAAAACCTTGTTGTCTTCTTTGGTGGCACTCGAAGGACAGAAGAGAGGAAAATTAATGTTGCTGCCTTCTTTAGTCATACTCAGAAAACAAGCAAACATTGTTGCCTTCTTTGCTAGACTTACTCAAAAAACAAAAAGGGTTGTTGCCTTTTTTAGTGATATTACTCAACAATCAAAAAAACATCGCCAAGCATTCTCTAATCAATATTCAGAAATTGTTGTGGTCAAATGGGTGCAAAAGATGAAAGAATCATGTCCATTTGGACATTTAAAAAATCTTAGGGATTTGTATGGATGAATTGTCATATTTGTCTAAAATGAGCCACTATAATGCATGTAGGCTTGAAGTCCTTTTCCAAGGATAATATTTCACATGTGACTTTCATCCATGTTAGTCTATTGTCCCAAATTTTGCATTTTTCATACCCAATTTTCAACAATGTGTGAGATGTAAATAGTTTTTTGTCAAAACATATTTTTTAAATTCATACATTATTATTACAAAACATGTTCTATTTCATTTTGCATTCCATTTTCATTTTGCCTAACATTGAATGAAAAGGATCAAATTTACTATGTTTCAACCAAATGCATCAAAATGTAGTATATAAGTATGAACTTCATGAATTTAAACTCATGTTGTTTTTTCAATCATCAATATTTATTAAAATCCTCTCTAATTTTGAGAAGCAATTGGTGTACATTTCATATGAGAAAAGAACCATTGATAAGAGAACAAATGTTCACAAACCAATTTTGAGTATTTTAAATATGAAAAAAGATTTAAAAAAAGCATCATCAATTTGCATCAAATTTTGATCATTGAAACTTTACAATTAGTGGAGCATATTCCAAATATTTTATAGTCAAATATAATTTTATACACTATCTAGACCCTTTAGTGGTTCATTTTATTGTGTTTGCATACTCTTGACATTCAATTTTTTAATTATTTTATATATGAATGTATTAAATATTATGACATGGACATGTTTTTTAAAGTTCAATATTTTTTATTATGTTTCATTTTAAAATACTTTCAACATACTTTGCAAAAACTATGTACTTGTCATAAATTTTGCTAAAAAATATTAATGAATCCTCCACATTTTTAAATTGAAATTCACAAATTCACCATAGTATGGATAAGGAAATAATAAAAGGCATTCATTATCAAATTGCAAAATTGAATTATGATTTATATGCATAAAGAAAAGTATTTTTACATGTTTAATGATATATTGTAATGGAAAAATAAATTTAATAGCTTTTTGTTCTTCAAAATAATATTTTGTTGCAATGGATGTATCAAGTGTAGATTGGAAATTTTCGCGCTGTAAGGATTTCCAACCTCCCAAAGGTACAATGTTATATTTGGATTATGGTTTGTGTGGTGGGAAGTAATTTTGTTTTTATTTTAGGTGTGTAGCACTTCGTAGGCTTTACAAACAAAGACCGTAGGTGGACTTTTTGGAGGAAACTTTTTGATTATCTCTTATAATCATACCATTGCTGATGCTCGCAATGAGACGGATGCAACTTACCATTTAAACGAAGTGGAACAATAGCATGTTGCAAAAGGAAAAAATAGGGTTGACTAACTTTAGAGAACTTTTTTGAGTTAACTCCTTGTAGATGTGGAAAGGAATACCTCCTCTAACCATAACCACAGAATGCTCTCGCATGCAGGAATTTCGCCCACATCCAATTTTCAATTCGAAGAGCAATTTATTATTTCACTTGGTTGAATGGCCTTGCTTGGCCATGTTCTTGACGTTGAGGAGCAAAGGAATTAAATTGCACAAAAAGGCAAAGTAATCAAGTAGCATGGCTGCTTGATTGGCGACAGACTAGAACTCTAACCAACTAAGCTATTTTCCTGTGCTTGCCCATAAAGCCAACCACAAGCCCACAACAAGGGATATTTTCATAGAATGGTGCACCCAAAACTAGTCATGGATTGAAATATTTGAAAAATATTTTGTAATTTTGTGTTGCAAATGTGTAATTAAAAATGGATAATTTTTGTAATTCTCATTGTGTTTGAAATCGATGCACATATGAATAATTCAATTATCAATTGCAATACATTTTTAACATGTAAGCCCCATTCAACTTAAAACTTCACTGGGGCTTTAAAGATTTTGCAATTTTTATTTTTATTTTTTTACTTTACCATGTTTGCACCCATTATGAGTATTGGGCATATATAAAGAAATTTTGAAATTCCAACTTAAGTCATCATCATAAAACATGAATTATTGAACAATGATTACAATTTTTTTGGTACATGTTACCATAATTGAACCCATTAAGAAGAAAACAAAGGTGCGATCATAGTCAAATGAGCCAAAAACCATGTTGATTAAAAAACTACCAAAATTATAACATATATTTATGTAACACCATTTTAATGTCATGTTGATCAAGAAATTTTGTACTAAATGATTTATATGTGTTGAAGAATTCCAAAAAAATCATTTAATTTAATAAATTGAGTTTTGGTTTTAGTAAAGGACTTTTGAACTTTATTAACACTAGTCAAAAAATTAATTTTATAAAGCACTAGGTTAAGGACTCTTTTAATAAAAGAAATTTGATGAAAAAAATTGAAATAATGACCTACTATCCACATTCAAAAAGCGTTCATAATTTAAATATTGTAATATTTGAAATTTTTGGAAATTCAAAATATAATTTTAGAATGTTCAAATTTCAAAAGTCACTTGCAAGATGTAAATGGGTCATAATGTGTATGACATATATGAACAAAGTTCTAGCTTATGACACAAAAAACTAAAGCTTAATGTAGTTGGCATATTTTAACGTGATCTGAAATTATGATCATTTTTCAAAACAAAACATAGAATCTCACAAAATTTGTACACTTTTAAAGAATTCATGTCTATTCAAACAAAGTAAACAGAAATCATGTAATTTATTGGGGGAATTATAAATTTTCTTAAGAACATGTTGCCAAAAAAATATATTCTATGAAAAAATCAAAATGACCACAAATGGCCCATTTGTGGTTGAACCTTTTCTCACCATTGGCTCATTTGATTATGATTGCAATCATAAAGAAAACTTGTTAGGATCCCAAATACCAAACAAACCCAAATCTTATTTAAAGGAAGGAAATCTAAATGTTGGTCCATCATTGATTTTTACTTATTTGAAATCAATTCTTATTAATTCTTATTTTTATTTATTTATAAGTTTTTCCCATTTAGGATTAACAATTCATGTGAAAATTCAACCAATCCATCTAGATTAATTCATCAATCATATAACTTTCAGATCTTCATCAACTGTTTGATGTAATTTTCAATTATTTCATGCCATTTAAACATTAAAAAACAAAAAATATGTGAAATTAGAAAGCAATTCTATGAATTGCACAACTTTTTGCTACTATTGTGGGTTGTATGATCCATGATCATCTTCATGTGAATGGGTGTATTCATATTTTACTAGGACCCATCTAAAGGGGTGGACATTATTTAAAATTACAACTTTGGAAAATCACAATGAGAGTGCAATAATTTAGATCGTTAATTTTTTTGAAATAAGTTCATTATTTGTAAAAATTTTATCAACATTCAAAATTTGATGCAATTTGATTATGTTTCAAAAGTGATAACACATTCAAAGTTATGGGTTGGATCAGTTTTTCTCAAATGTCATTTCTTCTTATCAAATGTGCACCATTCTTTTGCAAAATTGGAAAGGATTTTGATGTTGATGATTAAAACATCAAAAGGAGTTGAAAATTTTGATGAAATTCAATTTATAACACATTTGAACAGCTTTGGGTCAAATATGTTTTTGGCCTAAAAAATCATAATTTTTAAGGTTGCACATTTTTAAACAAAATTTATTCATTTGTTCTATAATTAAAATCATGGTTACATGTAATATACATGGTATATGATCAATGTGAAAATTTTAAAATATCAAAATTTAACACACATTTGTAAACTAGGTTTGAAAAGTGCCTCAAAGAGGTCACCACTTGTAGATTTTATAAAACACCTAAGATAAAATGATATTTTTAAATTTGTTATGAAATAATGACATATTTTGAATATATTTGAAGTATATTTTAGAAAATAAGTAAAAATCCTTTAAGGTGTACCACTTAGGAAAAAAGGATGGAATCCTTAATGAAGATTTGTTTTCCTTATATTTTGATCCCCATCAATATTAATGAATTAAAAAATGTCAAATATTTTACAATATAATGTTTTGTACCAAGAATTTTTTTAATTTCATCTATATTATCCACTTTGTGTCTTGGGTATGATAAAAATAAGATTAATAAAAAGAATATAGAAAACTTGGATGATGTTATGACAAATGTTTTTTAAAAATTGAGCCCATATATTAGGTATATTTTTAGTATATTTTCATTATGAATTATAAATGACATTTATATTTAAGTAAATTAAAAAACCTATTTATTTTCAATAAGTTTCACGATATATGTTTTTTCCAAATTATTTAGAATAAAGTGGAAATGACATCCCCAAAAGAAATGCAAAATTTGGAATAATATACAATGTTATAAGGAATTTTTGTATTAACAATTAGTTGTACGATTAATTTATAGTCACAAATGCCTCATGCAACTATCATAATGTCTAGTCACTTTGGACAATTCGTATAAAAATTTTAATCATAAAAGACATTATGTGGCATTTAGTCAAAATGGCAATTGCATCAAAATGAGATTAATACCAATTTTTCATCTAACTAACATAGATTTAGCCTATTTGGCATAGTTGTTTGCAATTTGTTTTACAACGAAAAAATGTATTCACATATGTTGATGTGGTGTGGTTATTTATGATTTGGCTTATGATTAAAAAATGTAGTTGCATGAGGTGTTTCATAATCAATTTAAATGTATCCATGTGGCAATAATATGTTCAACAATCTTAAGCGAGATAGGTAAGCAAGCTTAGGATAGATAAGTAGGTGTAGGTTATAAACTTAGGTAAATAAATAGGCTTAAGATAGGTAAGTGGATGTAGGTTTAGATAAGTAGGTAGATTTTTCATGTAGATCCTAGATTTTTTTTGTTCATGGTCACAAACATTTTTGATTGAATCATCCCAAGTGGCACATGCATTTTGAGAGTCTATACACTACAAGAAATCATGGCTTTTCAAAAGTTTAATTCAACCGAAATGTGCACATTGACTAAAGAGTATGTTCATTTTGACTAAAGGTTTAGAACATGGAAAACACATGTTACATTTGATAGTCCATTTGACTAAATTGACCTTTTTGACCAAGTGTCAAGTTGAAAATCTAGTCAAAATGGACAAACAACCATCAAAATGGCCATGGTTTAATCAAATTGACCATTATGATTTGACATTTAATGAAATGACCCATATTTATTTGATGATTTAGCCTACTTATTAAACTTAGGCTACTTACCTAATCTAGCATACTTAATAGGTTAGCCTACGCCTAAATTACCTATCTTATTTAACATAACTAAGAAGTTAGTAAATTATTTGTTAAGTAATAATCTAACTAGTAGCTTAGTTAAGTAACCTAGCTTAAACCTACCTAGTAAATTACTTAAGATGTAACCCATGATTACTAAATAGATTATTAAGTAGTGTAAGCATTCTAGGTAGGTATCCTAGGTGACCTAGGCTTACTAAGTAGACCTATTAAACAAGTAGATAACCTATTAGCTTAGGTTTATTATAGGTATGTAGTTTAGCCTTACTAGGTAAATAACATAGGACACTTAAACCTAGTAGGTAGGTAGCCTAGGCTTATTATAGGTATGTAGCTTAAGCCTACTAGGTAAATAACATAAGCCATCTAGGCCTAATGGGTAAGTAGCCTATCCTATTAATTAAGTAAATAACGTAAGCCACCTAGGCCTATTAAGTAGGTAACTTAACTTAGGCTATCAAGGTTTACTCAATAGCTATGTAGTGTAGGCCCACCTAAGCCTACTAAATAAGTAGCTTAATTTAGGCAATTTAAGCCTACTAGGTATGTAACCTAGCTTAGGCCATTTAAGCCTACTAGGTAGGTATGTAGCATAATCTAAGCAATGTAATTCTACTAGGTATGTAACTAACTTAAGTTAGGCCACCTAGGCCTACTAGGTAGGTAACTTAACCTAGTAGGTAGGTCCTAGGTCTAAACCTATCTAATCAGTTAGGTTAGGTCTATTAATAGGTTAGTAGGTACCTACATAACCCAATAATTAACATAGGCATAAGTAGTTTATTAAATAGGTATAAACATAAACCTAGTTGGTACTTATAAAGCTTAATAAACTTTAACTTACATGTTGTTTAAGTACATGCATTTATTAGTATGTTCCTTTTACCTACATAGGCTAACCTACTTATAACCTACCTATTTATGTAAATAATGTAAAAAAATTCAAGTTTATTTAGTACAATATGTTGAAAAAAAAATTCATGAAAATTGATTACAATATGTTGGTCCAAAATCATGTTCATTACAATATGTTGTCCGAAAAAATCACCTTATGAAGTGGTGATGCAATGGTTAAAGACTTGATTCCTCAATGCAAAAATGAGGAATTCAAGTTCCCACATTTGTAACCTAGGCTACTATGGTTACTTAGGTGATTTAATTAGGTAGCCTAGGTTGTAAAGCCTATTAGACCATTTAGCCTAAATTATTTAGTGTGTGTCAAAGCAAGATAAAATATACCAAAAAAGTAGACGTCACCACTTAAAACCACGTACCTTTCATATAACTACCATAAAGTAGTGTCAAATTAGGTGAAAGTCTGTTTCTAGTAGCATTAGTTGGCTCTATTAAGTTTATTAGAATCGAATTCTAAAAAAGTTAAAAGAAAATAAATTTAAAATGTTAATAAGAAATACATTTGAAATTGATTGAAAAAATTGTGTTCAAACCTACTTTTTGGTTAAAAAATCAATGAAATTGATATGTAATAAGTTAAGAAATGAAGATCAACATATGTTTTAGCAAGTCATCCAAAAAACAATCTATTTCCTTTTTGTAAGAACCTACTTAACACCTGCTTGAAACTTAAAACCCATAATGAAAAGTAAACATCAAAAGCTACTTCTATTTTGAAAAACCTATTTAAAACCTACTTTTACACTTTGAAATATGAAAATCAATGCACATTGGATAAACATATATCATACTTAGTCAAATCGAAATGAAAACATTCTATAATGGGTTTTGTTATTATTTTAAATCTACTTGTTTTAGTTTTGACAAGGTAATCAAGTTGTTCATATTACATCCGCTTAGCCTAGGTGGCCTAACCTAGGCCTAGGACATAATGTTCATAGGTAAATAAATGATAGTGCAAACTACATGTTGTCTTTTTAATCACCTAACTATATATCTTACATAATTCAACTTATAACCAAGAATATGAAATAAATTATAATAAAAAGAAAACATTACAACATTATGTAAGACAATCACATCCTTTGTTTTGTGCCCAAAAACATTATCACATATTCACAAAATAAAATACCTATTATTTCACCTACTTATATATTTACTACTTATTACTTAGCCTATTTAATAAATTAATTGATTAGCCCACCTAATTAATTAATTAATACAAAAATGCTATCATATGTCAACACAATAAAATATTTACTATTCAACCTACCTAATTAAATAATTACCTTTTTACTTTAAATTATTTTCAATTGGCGAAAAATTATTTATACCTTAAGCTATTTTAAGTTTTTTTTGTTTTAAAAGTTATTATATAGGTGCATTCACAATTGGGGTACCACAATAAAAACCATGACACCCACTTGTTGTGTGTTTTAAGTCTTAAAACAAAGACCTAACAAAATGAATGTGAACTAAGATGCTAAATAATGGAAGGAGGATATGTATGTTTAGGCTTTCAATCAATAAATGTTATAATGAATGATTTAAATCAATTGAACAAATTTTGAATGTCCTATTCAAATATAAACCAAAAAAAGAATGTGGTACTACTTTGACAATCCATAATGACATACTTTCATTTGGAGTGCCAAAACCTTATTAAAAAATGAAACAATGTCTTATTTTTGGCACATGTTTCCTATACTTCTTTTCAAACCTTTGGAATGTAAATTTGTAATTAGCAAAATTAATTTAAATGTCCTTATCAATGCATATGTTTACATGAAAAATCCAAGATTCAAAAATCAATTCCACAAAATTTGTGTCATTGTATAAAACATATTGTTTCTTACTTGTGATCAAAATATGGAGTAATTTGAACAAATATTGCTAGACATGTTGAGTCCCTTTTTTTAAAACTACATAGTGGGACACAATTCCTAAACCATTTTTCAAGACATTTAAGGACATGTTTTAATCATCCAAATCACAAAAAATCACCATTGTTTTAATCAAGACATATGTGAATATTTAATGAAAAAATAATTTTACCAAATAAATTATTTCATTAATGTAGTTGTCATTCAAAATAATGTTTCAACAATGATTTTGGGGCAAAATAGTCCTTTTGTGCACCCAACCATGAATATACCCTAAATTATAAGTTGAATTTACTTCTTGGCACATTTGACAACCATGCTACCTGGTTCTCCATACATTACAAGAAAATATGACTTTTTAGGAAGTCCAAGTTGACTAAAATGTTCACATTGATCAAGGGGTATGGTCATTTTGACTAAAGGCTTAAAACATGAAAGACACGAGTCACTTTTAACTGGGTCATTTGACTAAATTGACCTTTTTGACCATGTGATAGACCAAACATTTGGTCAAAAAGGCTAGAAGTTCATCAAAATGACCAAGGCTTAATCCATACTAAATTGACCTTTTTGACCATACTTAATGGCCATTGTGATTTGACATTTAATCAAATCAACCATACTAATTTGGTTATTTAACCTACAAGTTTATTTTGCATAGGGTACATACCATACCTAAATTCATAGTTAATAGGTCCTATGTTAAACATATTACACTTGGTAGCTAGTTACAAAGTTTAATAAGTTATTTACATGTTACCTTTAGGCACAATTGATACTTTGATTTAGTACATTCATTAGTTAATATTTAATAATTAATTATTCACCAAATAAATGTCAATTAATTAATTTATCCATAAACTTATTATTTGATTAATTATTATTATTGAATTATCAAATTTATTTCATTTTTTGGCTAATACTTGACAGTAATTTATAATAACTAATAGTAATCGATATATAATTATAAATAATTATTGATAAGTGATTTTTTTAAGCTAATTTTTTAATTAATAATATTTTTAAAATTTTTTAATTGATAATTATTAAATCATAATAAATAGTAAATAATCATTAATTAATATTTGATATTTATTAATTCCTAAGAAATAACCAATTATTAATCACCAATATTATTTATTTACTTATGATTTATAGTAATTCATTAATTATTTTTAATTATTTAAATTAATTACCTATAGGTAGCTTAACCCAAACCACCTAGGCTTATTAGGTAGGTATGTAGTTTAACCTAGGCTATCTAGGCATATTAAGTAGGTAGCTTAGCCTAGACCGCCTAGGCTTACAAAATAGGTATGTAATTTAACCTAAGTTACCTAGGCCTATTAGGTAGGTAGGCTCATCTATTAAATAAGTAGCCTAAGCCTAAACCGACCTAATAGGGTAGGCTACCTACCTAGTATGCCTAGGTTAAGTTTATTAATAGGTTAGTAGGTACCTACATAACTTACTAAATTACATAGGAATAGATAATTTATTAGGTAAACATAAACATAGACCTAGTAGGTACCTATAAAGTCTAGTAGATTATAACCAACATGTTACCTAAGTATATGCATTTATTAATAGGTATTTCCTACCTATATAGGTTACCCTACCTATAACCTACCTATTTATATAAGTAGTGCAAAAAAATTCAAATTCATTTAGTACAATATGCATGTTCAAAAAAATTCATGGAAACTAATTACAATATGTTGGTCCAAAATCATGCTCATTACAAATATGTTGTCCAAAAAAATCACCTTATGGGGTGACAGTGCAATGATTTGACTCCTTAATGTGGAAGTGATTGAAGTCCCCACATTTGCAACCAAGGTTACCTTGGTTACTTAGGTGACCTAATTAGGTAGCCTAAGTTGTAAAAGGTACTAAACCACTCAGCCTAGGTGGTTAAGCTAGGTGGCCTAGCCTAGGCCTAGGACATATGGTGGTAGTTAAATAAATAAATAAAATTTTGGCATTAACTGTTAGGTTTTATTAATTAGGTAGGTAGGTAGGTAAGATAGGTAAGATAATTAATTAATTAATTAATATTTTCATATTAATTTGAAACAAAATAATTTAAATAATATAATTTTCCCTCATTGCCCAAATTATATTATTGTCATGGTGGTTCAGTAAAAAAAAACATGGTAAAAAAACCTAATTAAAAAATAACCAACCAAAAATAGTTAGTCAAAACGGTCGGGTCCAAATCGACTTGACTTGTCTAAAATGACACTTTGGTCAAGTTGGACATGGGGGCAAAACAACCATATGGGGAGTTTTTTGACCAAAATTCCCGATCAAAAAAATTGTGATTTCTTATAGTGATAGTACAAACATAATTTGTTTCCATGTCATCATTGATTTTCTTATTTTGTGAATGGTTTGAACTGTGTTTTATCGATTTGCATGAGATCATCCTTTAATGTAAACTCCATCGGTGGGGATGGCATGGTAGATATGATTTTTTTTTGTGATGACAAAAATTCCCAACGCTCCTTTTGATATTGTCTGAAAAGTCTATTATCACATTAAACAACTTGGGCAATGGTTTGACTCTATGTCATAGGATTTGGCATGGTGAATAATAGGTCATTCCATTGTTACACAACCCAAATTGAAATTAATTCATGAATGCATTTTCATTCGATAATATGTTACATGTCAATTGCCTAAATTTGAATGCATACATTATTGTTAGGTGAGGCCTTTGACGAAGTGTTCATAACTTGGTTGTTGATGTATGTTTGTCTAAATCTCCAAAAATGGCATTAAATTCTTCAAAAAAAATTTCAAAATCATTGAGTAATGGAGATTAATGTTCTAACAAAAGCACAAACCACATTAAGATTATGCCTGGTAACAAAGTGTTAACAAGGCCAACTTGGGTTGGGCCATTTAGGTAATGATGTGGGTGTAATTAAATGTTTAAATGCATTTGGTTAAAAAACTTCAAAACTTTGAATGCACCCCATCAAACTTGTTGAGAAGAATACTTTGTGGTTCCTTTGCCTAAAGTGGTGTTGTAGGAACACACTCCAATCATGTTAATGTTTGAGTACTTTGGAAATGGGAAATATATTCACAAAATGATTGATTTTTTTACTACATGTGTTTAAGCAAAATAAGGATTTCTTCCATGGATGTGACCATTTTTCTCTTTATGTAAACATGAGTTTGACAAGAGGTGGGTGATCCACAACCTCAATCACAACTTGAAAAAATGAATAATCCACATTGTTTTTAAAAAACTATTACACTTAAAAAAAGAAGGGTAATCCACATTCAATTTTTTAAAATAATTATTTTGGTGACAATAATAGACATAGGCCTAATGGTAGTTTGTTTAAACTTTCATAAGCATGAGAACTGCGAAGACGAACCATGAAAAGACAAACTAAAAACATAAAAACTAGGATGAACCATAAGAAGTTAAAAGCAAAGATATGAAATGTGTAAACAAAAGTGCAATTTTTTTTTTATTGTGATAAAACATAAAAACATAACATAAAATGAACAAAATAAGGCTAGTTGGAGCAAGATCAACATACCTTAAATTAATATTGAACGAACTAAAGGTAATGGGGGTCTTACTTTTATTTATACCCTTTCAAAGACCTAATTCGAAAAAACTTCCATCAATCTTTCCATGTGCCCACTAATTAAGGAAGCTTTTTAAAAGGTTCCTTAATTATAAATAAACTATGAATTAATTATAAATTAATAGATATTTAATTAATAAATTAAATTTGAGTCAACTAAAAATTAAGTAAGAGTCGATTAAAAAATATTAATGATTTAAAGGTTAACTAAAAGTTAATTAAAAATGAAGTAAGAAAATTTAGCTATGAATCATGCATGAATATCCATACATACGAACTTCATTCATCACATGAAAGTGATATCCATGACACAACATAATCAGTTGTAAAAAACTAAAATTCATTTATTGTTAAATGTCATTAGTTATTGGATGATATGACTACATTTTTCATTTTCATTTTTGTCCAAATTAACAAACCATAATCACAAATTGTGATACATGCCACTTAAAACCATTTTATAGTCGCATATGTGACTTCAAATCATTTTTACTTGGTGGCATAAAAGATAATCATATTGGTAATCACAAAAATGGTTTATTTGGACACAAGTCATAAATATATGGGTTGGTATGAATTGGATTCCTTGTCAATGTAAACAAGATACAATGGGCCAATGACATTCTTTTAAACAAGAATTACATGTCCTTTTGCCCAAAACTGATTTTTTCATACAAATGAATTTTTTAGCTAAATATAAGTTTGCAAATTGTTATAAATTTTTGTTATAGTTGTTTCAATAAATGACAAGTTTTTTTGTTTACCATTTTTGAATAAATATGAATTTTGGAAAGTGTGCAGATTCCGTGTAGATTTTGTTTTACATGTTTAAAAATGATATGACAATTTCAAATCATAACCAAAACTTCATTTTCTACATTTTTGTATTTTTTTTAATAATAAATTGTGGGTGAAAGCCTAATAAAGTGTACAATTAAAAGTACTTGCTAGTTTACTTGTCAAATGAACAAAAAGTCGAACCAAAACCCATCACAAAATTGTTAAATGTTCAATCTTTTTAGTTGAATGAAAAATAATAAGATATTTTTTCATTATTACACATTAATTTTTAAATTTTTCATTGCGAAAGTAGGTTTCAAATAGACTTTTAAAAATGGAAATAACTTTTAAAACCTACTTTTTATAGTGTAAAATTTGATTCAAGTATGTGTCAAATATATTTTACCAAAGAAAAAGTACTTTTTTTTTTGGGTAATGCCTTTGAATATATAATGATTTTTATGCTATAACTCCGTACATGTATATTTCATTAAACTTTCTAATGAAAAAATAAGTTTGAACACCATATTGACCAATTAATTTCAAATGTACTTATACCCTACTTCTATTATTCCAAAGTTTTTGAAATTTTGTAGTTGATTTATAGTAAACCCAAATGAAGGCTTAATAGTTTCAAAATGAAATGTAAATAAAATTTGAATCTACTTTTTGTGTTTTCATGAGAAATTGCATCTTTTTAAACTTGATATTTTTTTGTCAATTTTTTCAACACATCATATACATTATACCCCATCTATATGTGGTAAAAGATTCTTGAACTTTTAAAATTCTAAATCAATTTTGAAAAAATCTTCGAACTTTTCAAGTTTTTGAATTCCATAATTTTTAAGGTATGAATGTTTTTTGAATGTGTTTAATAGGTTTTCATCCTATTAATTTTTTTTCTATCAAAATGTTAAATTTATTACATGAATTGTTTTGATAATCCTTTGCAAAGTGGACTCCTTTTGATTCAATAGGTGTTCATTTTCAAATGTCCTAAATAAAATTGAAATATAAAATTTTATCAAATGGATTTTTGGTTTAAATTCCTTAACATTCATATGAATGAAGAAACAACAATTAATCATGATTGACATTGTTTTAAATAGTAGAATTTATACATTTCTCTAAACTTGACTAATACTATTTACAATCTAACACCCTTTTTGATTCATTGGATTGTAACTATGTCACAATTTTAGTGAAACCAACACAAGGTTTTCAAATGCCTCACATGAATACCTTGGCACATTTGGTTTTTAAAACTATGAAGTATGTTTTGAATGTTGAGTGCCATGATGACATATATAAATAATAATAATGATATATATAAATAATAGTAATGGCATATATAAATATATATATATATATATATTTAGATACATTCTTATTGTTCATGAATTTAAGGGTTGCAATGGATTCGTAACAAGGGTCATTAGAACTCATAGTTGTTGTGGCACAATTTGAACAACTTGCAATTCTCGATGTATAAGTCCAAGGGATAATAAATGAAAATTTCATTAATATTTTAGCAAGGCTTTCTATCCTCTTTCCCTTCATTAATATTGGAATGGACTCCCAAAGTTCAAGATTTTTTATTTTTTTCACTTTCATTTCCTTTAACAAAAGCGTTCAAACATATTTTCTATGTATTGTTATATGAAATGAAAGCGTCAACTGGCCAATGTGTGGGGCCATAATGTGCAAAAAATTGTGAATCTCAATGTAAACTCTAAACCATGGCTTACGTTCAAAGATGCACACCACCCATGAAAACAATACAATGTGACTATTTAAATAGGATCACCCTAGTGTGATGCTTGAAGAGGGTTTGAAAACCACTTTTTCAAGTTAAAGTGGGTTGAAAGTGACCACATCAGAAATGACAGCATTAGTGTCATCGTTAAGGTGATGGGCCCATTGGTTTTCTTTTTCAATTTTGTGATGCCACATTGCCAATTATCCACAAGGAGATTTAGCCATGTTTGACTACACTAGACCAGCTATGAAAGTAAAAATTTATTAAATTCCTCTTCTATCTTGGCTACTCGCTTGAACAATGTGTAAACATGATGATTGTTTGTCAAAATGTTTTTGAAACAAAGAGAATATTCAACACAAAATTTGCCAAATGGAAAAAAATTAGAGCACAGAAATAAATGCTGGATGGGCCACTAAATCATGGCAATAGTTCACAAAACTAATTGACCCTCCTTTTTAAAATTACTTTGAGACGATCTAAGCAGTTATGTCGTTGCATGTTAAGGGGGCTTAAGTATACTACTGTTTGCCAAAAAGTTGTTCCTTCCAGCCAGGGCCAGGCACAAGCTGCTACCAACCAAAAGTGCTTGACCAAAAAAATGTCGAGTCTGCATAAAAGTTACTGTTAAACTGAATGATTGCAAGAACAGAATTTGAGAAAAAATGGTATAGTTCTAAAAGAGACTGATCAGATAAGACTGTTTCATCCTGGTTCTTGGATCTGTAGTAGAACCATAATTTGGCAATTTTTTGCAGATTCTAGTGACTCATTCATTGGCTGGGACCACCTAGAGGTATTGCAGCCCATAATAGATGAAAAGTCTCCTTGAAGAAGTATATTGCATGATTGAAGGTACAGACAGCAGAGTGCCTACAAACAAACACAACCCAATACTCAGCTGCTTTTTAAAAAATCAATTTCTCTCCCTGGACTTGCATGTTTGGTCATTGCTAGAAAGTGTCTAACCAGGTTGGGTGGCCAAGCAAACCTTTTCAAGATCGCAGTTGCAATATATACATGAATAAAGCCTAAGTAACTTCACGAGTGAAGTAGAGGATACCACTGAGCTAATTCGATCCAGTGAAGCCAATGCCAGGGTTGAATTTTTATATATTATTGAACCATATTCCTTGGCACAACTTAAGGCTAGTATTCATCAGACTGTATAGCAAGTTGCAGCAAGAATGGAAAAACAAACACCTAGCTAGCCAGAGAGAAATTGATAGTTCAGACAAACAGGTTTCCCACACCACCCTAGAAAACTAGCCAGATCAAACTCTAATTTCTGTCCAGCCTGAAGAAAGCTTAAAATCTTCACACATGATGTGAACAATTTATAGGTAAAATAATTTGATCAGTTTTGGGAGAAATAAAGCTTCCAAAATCTTCACACAAATGTTGTGAACAATTTACAAACTTTGATGAGTTTTGGGAGAAAGCAAATTCTCACAAGTTTAAATACAACTTTCTCCAGGGAACTTCAAATGGGACTGGGGCTAGACAGACTTTCTAGAGAATTCACAATTAAAACAGATCACTAGCCTTGAGATCTACCTTACTAACTATTCACAGATTCAACCCTGACTTCTCTATAAACACAATATATATATATATATATATATATCAAACATTGATCTCACAAAGGAATTGACTATAAATCTACTTATATATATACTGATAAAAGTATTCTCCAAGTTTTATACTATTCTTAAACTAAAAATGACTTCAATGGCAACTTTGGTTGCAACTCTGTAGTAAAGCTATTTGTTGTAAACAAAACCTCTGACTAAATTCTTCCTGAGTGGAACTAGCGTTTTGGCAGCTCCCACATGGATGATGATGATGATGATGATGATGATGCTCCATGGTTAATGGTGTGCAGCACCTTGAGTGTTTCCAGGGTTTATACTGATCTGCAAACCATTAGATCAAGGCTGCTGCAGCTACTGGGGATACTAGATTTGAAGCTCTTGGGTTGGACTAAATTGATGCTAGAAAAAAGTCTTGATTTGTAAACCTGCAGCAGCTTGTGGAAGCAGCACGATCTGTACAAGCTGAAGTCGTCTTGGACTTGCATGTGTGGGCGATTTGAATTACACTCAGATGATTTGTGCACAGACGTAGAATCTTCTCGTCTGGGGTATGATTCTTGGAGCTTGCTTGCTAGCTAGCTCTAGTATTTTATCTCCTGGTAATTTAGGGTTAACACTGGATGATCTTACAAATCTAAGCTCCCCAGTAAGCGGGCTTGTGCATCACGGAGCTCAGAAACTCGATGTGATTTCCTGCTGCATCCTGCATAGTACTCTGAGGATGATTGTATCCTAGTCCATTGGAGCTGAATCCTGATGATCCGTGAATATTGTTGTTGTTTCCCATTTGTAGTAAAGTAGAATTTGGCAATGCAGCAGCTGCTGCATGATTTGACTGGAGATGGTCGTATAACATTGACACTGCTGCTGCGCCTGCTGTGTGATCTTGGTGGTTCATCAGACCGCCAGTACCCTGAGCACTAGGGCTCTTGCTCACACAGCTCCCGGTCGTACTATATGCATTAGAATGGCCGCGCTGATCCATGTTTGAAAACTGGAAAAAAGTGGGTTGCAATTGTGATGTCGCTGTATTGGAAGCTGGTGGCAGTTGTTGTTGTTGTTGTTCCTGCATCAAACCAGACTGCATAAATTGGTTGTGATCGATGTAGCTGGATCCTAGCGATCTGCCTCCGGCCGTCGCCTGCTGTAGTAGATTGGAAAGCTCGGCAGCTTGTTGGGTTGCAGCCGCCATCTGCATCGTATTGGGGAGCTGATGCAGGAGGTTGGACTGTAGTGTCATGTTGAGAAGCTCTGCAGCTGAACCGTTGAAACCGCCTCCGCGACGTGGGTCATGACTAGACAGCTGCAGCTGCTGCCCTGCCGCTGCTGCAGAATCGTTGCAGCGTTGCTGCCGTGTGCGCTGAACTTTCTTGCGTGATCCGCCACCAACGGGAACGTTGCGGAGCGTGCCGCCTACAGTCCAGTAGCGTTGGCAGTTGCGACAAAAGTGTCGTGGTTGGGTCACACTATAGTTGTTGTAGTAGCAAAATTTGGTGTTCATGGATTGACAACGTGGGCACGGAATCACCTTCACTGGCCTCTCTGCACGCATGCAGCCTCCGCTGCCACCACCTCTTGTACTACCCGGCGACTGTTGATCATCCCCTGCTGATATTGGCGAATCCCCCGAGACTTGCTGTCCCAAGATTAGATCCTGCTCCAACTCCTCGTATCGGTTCATCATTGCTAGATGCATCATTACCATCTAGTATCAAGTCTTGCTAATCTCTCTTTACCAATCTCTCCCTGCTGCAGGATAGCTAATTTGTTTCCTTAATTCTGCACCCGGCCGCGATGCAATTCGTCCTCGACTCCACTCCCTGCAATATGCACCCGCAGGTACAAGAACATGATCAGTTGATTCAAAACCAAGCTATGATGCTGATGGGAAAAAAGTTACAAGATTAGAACCCCAACTGTAACTGCTTCACATTAAGCATTCGAGCGGGGCCATACAAGATCATTGGAGAGATCTGCGAATTCCTAATTGATGCGTGTTTGGGCAGAAAATATGAACTAATTTGACACGGTTTCTATGAAGTGATCATCTCCCATGAGTTGATTGATGGCCACGCGGTAAGCTGCTTGTCTCTAATTCTATGCAGGTTTCAGCAGCTCTTGGCATGAGCACAAGACTTGCGCGCGGTCACAGCATTCTTAGACAAAACCCAAAAGACAACAGTTGATGCAGCAGCTTTAATTAATACTCCACAAAGATTCAGCACCACCATGTCCACCCTGCTGACAAGCGTTGTAATTCCTATAACACTCGACTCCAGGCTGACCACGAAGCTAGCTGGTTCGCTGGACGAGATTGGAACTAGTTACCCAATCCGTGAGAGGGTACATAAGTAGCTTCTATGTTCTGCAAGAAGAGATCACCTAAGTACACTTTTTGATCCGCTGCAAGAGACAATCCCTGATCGGTATAGATTTCAGAGAAGTCTCGAGAGTCCTGACTCGGGAAGCACGTGGTGTAGCGTTGTGCAATGGTATAACACACCATGATGAATTAGAAGCAAGACTGCATGCAATTGAGATCAGTAGTACTGGCTCGTACCTACTCTGCAGGGACGTTGAAGAAGAAGGGATCAATTTTCCTTCTGGAGGAATCGGATACGGGAGTAGAGCTTGATCAACGAGGAGGAGCCTTTTGTCATGTACAAATTGCAGATGTGCAGCAAGTCTCACCCAATTCCAAGCTGTGCAGCACCTTAATAACGTCAAGACTTGCAGAAAGTTATCTCAAACAGCAGTATATACAGCCAACTTCTGTTGTTCTAGTTCTCCAGCTTCTACCACTTTCCATTGCCCCCTTTCTTCAATCCCCGGTTTAGCAGCAGCTCCTCACAGTCTGAAGCTCACCTTCCGCATTAACCAACCTTTGACCCCGCTAGCTTCTCTCTCTCTCTCCCCACAGCGCCGACACGAGTTCATGTAATATACAAAGAGCCCGGCCACCTTCAAAATACAGAACTAGAGCCACACCTTAGAACCCAAAGGGGGAGAGACAGACAACTCGACAGTAATCTAGACAGAGAGGAGACGGCGAGAAGAAGAAGAAGAAGAGGAGGAGGGGTTCACAAGCAGCTGCTGCTTCTTTATGACAATATCCAGAGCAGTACTAACACGCTGCTGCTGCTGCTTCTTCTTTTATGGCATCCAAACACACTAGGAAGAAGGCAACAACAAGAAGTAGCTAGCTGCTTCTTGATGAACTCCGGACCTGCAGTAAACTGCAGTTACAAGGAGCTGAGGTTCTTTATGACATCCAGATGATCAAAGGAAGCAGGAGGAGCGCAGCTGCAACAACAACAACAACAAGCTCCTGCTTTATAACATCTGGACTCTGGAGGCAGCACTTGAGTCCTAGCTAGCAAGCTACGATCTAGAGGCGCTGTAGATGTCTAGAGCTAGTTAGCTAAGACGAAAAGACTTGCTGCTGCTGCTGCTGCTCCTTCTTCTGTTGCTGCTGCAAGCGTACACATGTATGTATTTAGTACCTAGTACCTACCTGCAGAGGTATTTCCTCCACAAAAATATACTCCTACAATTATTATACAGAGAATTGGTGTAGGGTCCCATGTTGCACAAGGCGTCTAGCACAGGACTTGTACATGAACTCCCAGATTTCCCTTCAAGGCAATCAATCTATCTCTCTTTCTATCTATCTATCTATCTTTCTTTCTTTCTTTCTTTGGTATTATCGATTGATGAATTTGGAAATTTCAAATATATTTATCAATGTGGGGCTCACCCCAGGAATCTCTTCAATGCTACCCCACAACCATTCTTTTTCCCAAGTACCCTTTTTTTAAGAGTTTTAATGTAGCCTGAGAGTCTAGAGAGCTTGTTTAAAAGGTGGGCCCGTTTTTGGGAAATCTAGACTTGGACTGGAGCCTACCTAGTTGGACCCATCTATCATATATTCCTTTGCAATTGACTCCTCTATACTTGATGTTGAAAAAAGAAGGCCATGGCTTGAGTGAGGTTAGCCTGGGCTTGTTTATTGCTCTGCATCTTGTTAACCCATACACCTCAGGAGGGCCCCAACCAATTTGGTTCACTTTTCAGTTTTTTTTTTTTTTTTTGTTTGTCTTTCTCTGTAGTTTTGGGGTTTATCTATTATTTTTTTACTTTGG
>Ga0116231_10001743_pt1 | contig 45175 bp, 36 predicted proteins | sample S1TSphgellanicum_2_FD_89695 | JGI IMG/M metagenome (GOLD analysis project Ga0116231, IMG submission 89695) | Host-associated microbial communities from peat moss isolated from Minnesota, USA - S1T2_Fd - Sphagnum magellanicum MG | ecosystem: Host-associated > Plants > Peat moss > Unclassified... | reverse complement strand
TTGAGCACAGCGGCTCTCAATCCCGCGTCATCAGCTGGGGCATATGGCGGAATAGGGCCGGAGGGTGGCGATTCCAACAGATGTCGTCAGATGAACAACGATTTTCGACTTTCCCCTCTACTTCTCAACCGTTACTAATCACAATGGGATATATGCTTTGAGACTATTTCTTCAATGCTAAAAGTCAAAATGCAAAAAACAAATGTGATATTAAAGGTGGAATATGACCTCAAACAATGTGTCTGCATACTTTAAAAAAAATGTTGAAACCACTTGCAAAATCATTTGGGACAAAACAATCTCATAAAAGCTCATACACCATACTCAAGGGATCACCGAAAGAAAGACGTGGTGAACGAGCCAAAATAGAGACAAATGCTTCTTGAACTAAAGTAAATTTCATCATAAGATGGAAATCATCAACAAAAGGGGGGAGATCAACTTCAGCAAGTGGGTGGAAAAGGCAAAGGACTCCCATGTTCTCATCAGAAGGGGTTGTAGGTGTGCACGTATTGTTCGAGTGTGTTCCCCTACATGAGCAAGGGCTCATGTGCGGCATAGTTGTGTTAATGAAGGTGGGGTGGGATCTAGAGTCAACTCCAAACATCTATGAAAAGCTAGAATGAGTGCTCCAATCGTGTGCTCCTCCTTTAATGTCTCCTAGTCACCACCCATGTATCGACGTAAGTGAATGCGAGTCTCTTGGTGGCCTTTCTCACCACCCCATGGAAGAAAGGACAAACACCAAGAAAGGAATAACAAAAAAAACATGTCATGCTACAACATCGGAAGGATTGGATGCTAAATGAAATAAAGGGATATGCAAAGCCTGTTAAATGTTAACTCGAAACGAATATGGGATATGATGGTAAGAACGAGGATGCAAAAAACCCAGATGGAAAGCATCAATGATGTCTATGGATGCAATCTATGTCCATGTTGAAGAAAGAGAAAAACATGCCAAAATTGGGGGCAACATTCCCCCTGAGATAGATGACTATTTATGAGCAATGCAAAAAAGTTGGTGCCATGCTAAACCCCCCCTACACAGAATAGACAATTGCAAAAGGGACAATGAACATGGGGTCGCAAAGGAAAGGACCGCACAATGGATATGAAAGAAGCTCCTAGTGGGTGTGGCGAATGGAATGGAAAGGGGGCCAATGGACCCAGAGAGGGTGAGGGGACTAGTCAAAGTAAACTAAGAAAGATGGGAATGATGGGTGGATGGATGGAAGTTGGAGCACATCTGAGCATAGGGATAAAGCTAACTACTGGCTCTCCATCGGATGCCTATTGGGATGATTGAGATGCTTGATAGCACTCCGTGAACGAATAACCCACAAGGTGTGCCATGCCTATCCCCAACGTAGCATATGTGGTCTGAAACTAGGACTCTAAACCTCAATTTCTAAAACCCCCAACTCAAAAACCCCTTTTAATCCCCTTCAAAACCTAAAACTACTGTTCGGAAAGAAGGGTACTACTACAAACCAAAAAAAAAAAAAGACATTAGAGTTATCCATAATCTACCTCAAACTTGGATTACTTGTACTACTGGGCTTCTGTTACTGAAAATGGGGGAAGAATGAAAACTGGCCTAAGGTGCCAAAGGACCTGAAGAGTAGGTGTAAGGCAGTGTTGTGTAGGGTTTTTTTTAATATTTCAGAATCAAAGAAGCATCAGTTTTGATTGTTTGAAAAAATCAGAATCAAAGAACTATTGGCCCTGGTTACTTCAAAAAAACGTAAAGAACTTGCAGATTTCCTGACAGAGCCTATAAAGAAGTAGCGGTTTTCTGGCCGAGTATTTGATTTTTTCAAATTTTTTAGACCTGTGATTATATATTAGATCTATGTCTTTGATTTTTTTGAAAACGATGCTTATAACCCTGATAATCATGAGGTTTACTCCTGTTTCTAATAACTGCCTAACATTGCTATAAGGTGCCTCCAGTCTTAAGAAAAGGAGCTGACAGAGTTATCTGTAAAAGTACTCCGAACTGTAGCTATTGCGCCCTAGTTTCGCCAAAATTAGGCTTAAAATGAGAATTATGATGAAATCAGTACACAGGACAAAAATAAAAGGTCCAAAATTGGTTTTCTTACTAAATTGGTCCTCGCAAGAGTTACCCCAGTTTTCGATTCATGTCTTCCACACGTTTATTACTGCTCATATTCTTCGTATGAAGCCCTGCCAAAATAAGATCCTGCAAATCTTCTGAATTGATACCCAGTTTCATGAAACAGTATGCAATTGCACTCACTTTAGGACCATTCAAATTGGGGATGAAACAGGGATTAGAGGGTCAAACTAGAGTCCAAAGACAGGGTGACTTTAGGGATAACTATATTACTCTTAGGTTTAAAGCGCCATCCTTTCCTGTAGACAGTTTAAAGGACTTCTTTATGTAGACAAGGCCATAAGGTTACTAGATGGCAGCCAAGGAAAAGGTGTATTTCTCTTTGGTATCTTATTTCAGAAGTTTTTTTACAGCATGGAATGGGCAATTTAAGGGAATCCTTGCAAATTGAAGTGGTAAGTAACACCCAGGGATGGGCGTGTTGCCAGAATAAGGTGTCTGCCTCAGGTGGCAGCCAAGGGCAGCACCAAATTCTGGCAATGTGCCTATACAAGGGTTGTAATGCATGTAATGACCTGTCAGATGAAAAAGAAACAATGACGGGCTCTTCTGAAATGTAAGAGTCCACCCAAAAACATAAGATGACCTGTTGGCCAGCCAAATTTTTTTGTGCAAAATTTCACTCAAACACCAAATTTTGGGGCTGTTATCCTTACAAAGGCTTTTCTTTTAAATTCTGAAAACATTTGGCAAAACAGCAGGGTTTCTGAATTGGGTTCACCAAATTTAGAGCAGCTGCTCCTGCGGGTCACAAAACAGTAGCAAGATTACCAAAAAACAAAACTTTGACTGTCCTACCTCTCATATAGCCTAATCTGGCGAGGCCCTTCCAGGGACGGTTGCCAGTGTGGCTACACAACAAAAGTGAGGCCAAAAAAAATAGAAAAAAAAAACCCCCTCTACTAACATAGGAGGGAATCTTATGGACCTAAGGACCTCTACAACTAGACTACAAAATCTCTGAGAGGTCATTATGGGTATGTATGCCTCAATGTTATTTCAGCGACAAGTGGTAAATGCATCACTCATTTCAAGGCAGCCCAACATGAGTTTTCACACGCGGGCAGTGTGGGCCCGTAGCAAATCAACACAAAAACATGTCATGTTTCGGTGAGGACTCGACATCAATTTCAGTTGCTCAAAAATGTGCGTTTTGAAACTTGAAACTCAAAACCTACCACCCATTGAAACATGTCAAGTTTCAACAAGCAGCCCAACACACGTTTTGATGCCTAGGTAGCTCAAGCCCCAAAAACATGTAAACTTTCGAGAGCTATGTTTCGACCCTATGCACCCATCTTCCATGTTCCCCCATGCGATCCCCATCCATGCCCATTGACTCATCCATGACACTTTAGACCTTTTTCAACTTTCCTACAATTCGTTTAACTTTTGTTAAACTATTCTATTAAGATAATTAGTGAACGTAATGGAATAGGTTTCTAAGTTTAGGTAGGAATTGATTACAAGTGGGATCCGTCACATGTCAATCATCACAACAAATGAATAGGTGCACTCAAGTTTTGGTTCAATAAGGGTTTACTTTCTTTGTATCATTTTCTGGTTTTCTCAAAATCGCAAGCTTTCTTTCTTCTTCCAACTCAAACATGAAGCGATCCAAATATAATGCTCCCTTCTTATGATCTTCCATTATTCTTAACACAAAAATGAAATTAGTTGTGATAGAAGAAAAAAATCATGAAGAACAAAGCAACAAACATGATAGTAAAAAATGTGAAAATAGACAAAACAATTTTCGTGGAGACCTATACTCATGAAGAGTAGTTGCAATTATTTAAGAAGTGCCAGATCCATCATTAAGAGGACAGGAAGGAGCTTATTTGTGCTTATTACAGTGCAAAAAGAATTTGAAAACGAAGATCAATGAGCACCGAAAAAAGGGGTGTGACAAAGATGTGGATTCCAAAGGGATTCCTTTCAAACTGAAGTTGTACCACCATTAAAAAATGAAATGGAAGGTGTGCATCTTGTGAAGGGTGGAAACATTCCAGAATAAAGGGTGAAAATGAATGCATTGTCAATGCTAGGAGCAATCACCCTTCAACTACATTAACTTTACAAGGAATATAGACATCTAAACACAAGCATGAGAAAGAAAAAACCCCATCCTTGGAGATTTGCGATGAAATTGAAAAGGAATTCATTGTTGTCCATAAAAAACACCTCATGAAACTTGGAGGCCAACTAATGAAACAAGTTTCAAAGCTAGAAAGGGTATTTGAGCACCTCGTTTTGCCAAAACTTATCACTCAAGAATAATTGCAACACAATGGTATTGGATCACACCTTCTTTATTTGAATATGCAACATTTTAATGTTTCCTTAAGTTTTGACAAAATTCAATTAAGAATTAGAAAACACTTGCAAAGTATTAATTTAATTTCTAGTGTTCAATTGAAAAGTAACTCATATTAATTCATGTAAAACATGTTTCAATATATTAAGTTATCTTTCAACATTTGGAATTCAAAAAGTTTCAGACTTTTCCAACATAAATATCATGTTTTAATCATCGTTCCAAATTGGATTCCATGTTTCAACATTTTATTATTTCCAAATAAACTAGTTATGATATTAGTACATCAAATTATGTTTTGATGCCAAATTATAAATTTTTTCAACAAGTATCATGTTTTGATTCATCTCTATGAAAATTTCATTGCTCATTCATGGATGGGATCATGTTTTGACTTTCATAATGGCCAAACTTAAAATAAAAGCTAGTAATTTTTGCTAGCCATGTTTTGGTGCTACTAATCACCATGTTTTAATAGGTTTTAATTGGTGTGTTTTTGTGGTATAATATGTTTCATCTCAGAATGCATTTGCTTGCCAAGGTTTTTACATTCAAATCACAATTTCAAGAATGAAAAATCAAAACATATGGAGGTTTTGGATAGAGCCTTATCGTTAGAAAATTTGAGTACCAACATAGAAAAGTTGCATACCCCAACATCAACTCCAAAAAAAACCAAAAGGAAAATAGTGGGGATAGGAAGAAGAAATTAGAACTTGACAAGGTGTTCTACGAGAACAAGGCCTAGTGAAAGGCTGATATTGTGTTTCAAGAACTCTTGAAATGCAAACCGGTGTTTCTTGGGAAAATTGTAAAAACACTAGACATTTGGCATCTACTATAAAACAATCTTTTTGATTGGGACTAGAAAGTGCAAAATTTTAAAAAAATTGCAAAGAGTTTGGGTACCTTTGTTCCTAATCCAAACTTCAACATTGTTTTTTATTGTGCATTCGAAAAGTTCATGCGAGGAAACAAAGTGGTACTCAATTATTTTCACCATATTGTTCCATTATAATACATTCACATCTACATTTGATTTTTAACATATGCATTTCGTAATCACTTCAATCACTTAATTTAGCCTTCATTCCATATCTATGTTTCAGATACCCATGCGTGTTTCAAATTTTCCATCATTGGGGTTTTAGCCTCATTTAAGCTCAAAGATTCATTTTTAGTATATTCATTCACATTTTGTTTTGCATCCATGGTCTTCTCAGGTTTCATTTGTTTTTTTTCATTGTTAAATTTTTTGTAGGTGCTATGGTAGATGTTTCAATTCCTCAAAACATCGCAACTCCATTTCATAATTTTCTTAAACTTAGTAGCAACATGTTTCTATCACCCCACAAACAATTTTTTTTTGACGGAATACCCCGAAACATGCTAATAACATGTTTCAACCAAGTTAAACATGTTATTTAAATAACTTATTAATGATAGCATGTTATTTATGGGTGAAAATCTTTTAAGGTGTACCACACAGGACGAAAGAGACCTAGTCCTTAATGTTGTCCTTTTTTACCTTATATTTTTGTGACATAAGTAGCCATAAATAAGTTTTGATGTATTGAAAGTAAATCAAATATTAATTTTTCTCTAATCTCAAATTAACAAAGATTTAAAAAATATCTATGTGCTTTCAAATTGTGCATATTATAACCGATTGTCAATGGAGGTTTGGATGGTTTTACAATTCTACTTATAGAAGTTTTTGATCTATTGTTTTATGTGTATGTCAAAAATTATTTCAAATGCAAATTAGATTTTGGCCAAACTATTTTTTGTGTTTACTTTATCATTTTTTGCCCAAAAAGAAAATTAAAAACAAAGACGAAGGGAAGAATGATATGTTTCTTCTACTTCTTTTGTTATCGTTGTTTCTTCTTATTTTTCACAAACCAACCAAAAATAAATAAATAAAGGGGAAAGAGGAGAAAAAAAAGTTGTTTCCTCTTCTAATATTTATTATTCTTCTTCCACTTCTCCTTCTATGGCTTCTTTTTTTCCTTCACAAACCCAAAGAAAAATTCAGAAAACAAACCAAAGAGGAAAAGGGCTACCTTTATTTTTCTTCTTCTTTAGTTGCTTCTTCTTCTTCACAAACCAACAAAACAGAATCATAAAACAAAGTAAAAGGAAAAGTGGGAAGAAGAAGAAACGTTGCTTCTTCTGCTATGATAATGTTGTCCTTGGTTGTTGGGTATTGGGTCACACTGGCCCATGACCTTCACTAGTGCACAAACAATGTTTGATAAAACTATGAGATGCATTCGGTCTATCATAGACACAACACCATATAAGTCCAAGGTTGTGGTCTATGCTTTTTCTCCAGGGTCAGGTGCTCTCGGTTTTCCCTTCGCAACCCAAGATGCTTATGCTGCAGCCTCTCCATCTCTATTTCATTGCATCTTACTCTTGGTATACCAGTGGAAAATAATCTAAAATTAGAGGCAGAGATGAAGACCATTTGGAGCTAACTAGATGTTCCTTCCAGCATGGATATAAAACACATCTCCTTGGAATTTGTTCAGTCCAGGACGTGGTTATACAGAGTTGAGCTAAGCGAACCCTTTGGTAGTTAATGGAGATAGAAAATCTGGCATGTGCAATTACATTTTCTAGCTTCAAAGTAGAACAAGGAATTAAAAAGGTGAAAAAGTCCCATCTACCATTTTGGTTGGTTAGAAAATCAGGGTTGTATAACATGGAATAATCTTTCCATGCAGCCAAATGCAGAGACCAGTTCCACTAATACTTTCAGCTTTGGTCATTTAGATAATTTCTTAAAATTAAACAGGTGCACTTTTGCAAACATATATTTCTTGGCAAAGTGGTCACAAAACTTTAAAAATTATGAGGATATCACACAATTTTTAGGGCTGCTACAGACCTAATGTTTGCCATACAACAGCAAGGGAAGGAACTAGCTGAAGCTATTGCATATGGATCAAGAAATTAGGCAAGCCCATTAGGATAGGAATGTCCAGTACTGAAGTGATTTTTCCTATCATGGAGCAAGTCATGCAAGCCAGACCCAGTGGAAGCTACACCAAGAAGAATTGTTATTTCTGTGGCTTATACACAGTAAATTTGTGACTGAATATCAGTGATTAGATGGATTAAGGACCATCTGCTTCTGATTTACAGCTTGGAAGTCTCAATTGTTGTGCAAGAAAATTCTTATCTTCTTTACAACAGTTCTAAATCTTCTCTTCTTTCAGATTTCTCAAATATTTTCATGTTCTATAATCAAATCAGCAAATTCTCAATGAGTTGACTGAAGATCAATTTCTCAATAAGGAATCCTTGGTCCAGGTCTTTCCTATCAGCGGACATCTGCCCTGAAAACAGTGAAAGACAGTAAGGTTTCACTAATCTCCATACGAGATGGAAGTTGGAACAAGATCCCAATGTCAATTCACAAGATGATTATGATGAAAGTGATCTGCTCTCAGCTGGTACACATTGTCTACAAAAAATCTACAGCAACATTCACTGGTAGAGAATAGGATAGAACTGTCCTACACTGGCCAGATTGGTAGGAAAGAGAAAGAAAGAAACAGGAAAACCTCATGTGGCTGCTTAGCAATTATGCACAGCAAAGCTTAGTCTGAATCAAAGACCTTTAGAAGGACTGGAGCAGTCAAATAGAGAACACAAATGGGAGGACAGAACAGCTCTAGTTAATCCATGTTTCCACTCCCAATAACAGCTTGCTTTCCAATACACCAGCTTTACACAACTCCTGAAGGCAGCCGCACCATCAGCTGACCATCCACCACGCTGCTCAACAAGTACCCAGATAAACAAACACATAGGCACATGCAAACAAGGCAACAATTAGGATTGTCCTTGCCACATGGAACTCTCTGTCATCTTTCATGGAACTCACATGTCCATCAGCTCACAGATGAAGGTAACTGATAGCCCTTGTAGGTCCAATGACTTACTCTTCAAGCCTAGTAGCTGGTGGCTGAACACTTACTTTTCAATAAAAATTTCACTTTTTCATATATCTATGAAACTGCAGAGAAATCTCTGCAACAACAATTTAAAATTAACAGGACAATTAGTGCAGTCATAACCTTGTGAGAAGCACCCACAAAGTGTCAGATTATCACCTTCATCATGAATAGCAGTGATAAGCTGCCATGACATCCCACTGAATTCATCAGCTCCCATTGGTGGGTGTAGGTAGGATATAATAATCAGCCCAAAATCTGGGCAAGACCATTATACGAACATCTCTTATTCAACTGAAAGCAGATTTTGATGACCAAAGGCTTGGGAATGAAGGTGGAGATGTAGTGACTGCACTCAACCCATCTCCAGTCTTGGAGGAATGTCTTAGGCTTGACACATGACATCAGATCACACAAAGATGAACAGGATGAATCTGAGAATTAGTTTGAGACAAGAATATCATACCTCTTGACATAGTAAAAGCAGAAATCAGCCAAGATGAAGGTCTGAACAACTTCAGAGAGGAGCACCATTGCTGGCCACAGTCCATAGAAAAGTGCACTTATCAAGAAGCTGTTCCTGTCCAACATCTGCAGCAAAAGTTTTTACTCATCAGACTTTGCTTGTAATAGCTTCGTGTGTGGTAAGTCTGAACAAATCTTGACAGAGCAGGAGTTTTGCAAGTGGAGAAAGACAAAGCCAACCTCTGATTTCCTTCTGCTCACTTGAAGAGGGGATGTACATTAATACAACTTTCTATGAAAACATTTACAGGTACATTTTCATTCTCATGATGTACAAACAAATCCATGCGATCCTCACCCAAATGTTCTTAAGATGGAGTCACTGTATCACTAATGATGAAAAGCAAGAGCAACCAAATCCTCGACAAAAAGGAGTCATCTGCAAACCTGGAGAACCCAGTGAGCACAGCTAAGAAAGCGTGCAACTCCAAGAGCAAATACATAATGTGCTGTAAATGGCTCGACAACCTATTAAGATGAAGAAACCCAACAATTAATCAGTGGCCTGTAGCATTGGACAAAGATGTTATAACTTGTTCATATGATAAGGCTCTCCTGCACAGAAATATCTACATCAGGCATGAAACAAAAGAAGTATGAGTAACAAAGGATTTCCAGGCAAAAAATTTAAACATGTGCCCTCACAGAGACACATGGAGAGACATGCACCTTAGTGTTCTGCATAACTCGAAGCTGAGGCAACACAGACACTGCCTCCAAATAGACACAGAAAGCCCAAAGTATCCGGTTGACAAGGTGATGTGATGTGGTGGGATGAATCAATAGAGCCAGAACTGCACATGGTGCCAGCTGCAACCAACCAGACAATCATGCCACATTACTGACACAGACAAGGCTATCACTGTTTTCAATATTGTGAAGTCATCATCCAGATGGAGTCTCAAAGTTAGAGACCTAACTCAGGTGAAAAAGGATGCCTGCCATATGACACCCAGTCCCCTGACAGCCAGGCTGCTAAAACTAATCAAGTGCAACAGAAGAAATGTCTGAATTTGGTTAAATTTGATGCATCTTGGCATACCCAGCAAAGTGCCTTTTATGGTACAAAAGACCCTCCTCTAATGAAAATTTCTCAGCAGCTTCTTTGCATTTAACTGTCTCAAGTCAACCTTGACAATGGCCAAAAGTAATCTTTCACCTGAATGCAGGCTAAGTCCAAAAATATCAGCTCTTGCTACAATCCAAACAAAAGAACCAAAGCCAGGAGCAAAACAAAAATCAGGTTTGAACTTTGAACCTAGTGAATAAATCCACCCAGTAACACAATTAAGCATACCACATAGTGTAGTGGAAGATTGTCAAGGTCTTCCATGAGAGTAGACTTGAGTTTGAAGCGCATGGTGTAGATGACCCATGCAGTGGTAATAAAAGTTGCTGAGTCCAGAAGAGTATGGATGTCATATTCCATCACAAAACTACAGTATAGACGGACTGCAAGAAATATGGCAGTAAGCTCCTGGGACTTGAGTGACAAGCCTGCCACACAAACACAGGTATCCAAACACTTTACATCATGCCACATGGCAGGTAGGTAGCATGCAAAGACAAGTCAAAAAGCCCCCATCAATTGGGAACTTGCAATGGCTGAAGACCCCAACAACACTGACCATACTACAATTCTTGAGAATTGCAAATTCCCATAAGCAACTAATTTTGCAATTGGCCTCACATCAGAAAATGTAGCCTTCAGTTCTGCAAGTACTGGTGAATGCACATCCAGCACTAATGTTCATTTGCAAGGAAACATTAAAATTCCCTAACATTTTCAGTACACCACATGTCTGGCCATCCAGCAGTAATAAGGCCCCATCTGTGTCATCAACATTTGAAGCTTCATGAGTCAAAAAAGAAAAAACAAAGATTTCAGATGCATAAATAAAGTCATCAAAATCTGCAGCATTTGCTGCATGTTCTTTCCCTGCAGTACATGGCTTAATGTAACCCTGAGGTTTTAGGGTCCCTGGCAAAACTGGAGTGTTGTACTGTAGGTCTCTAAGGTCTGGTGGCCTGTGGTACTTCTGTTGAGGATGCTTTCACCTAACAAGGGTCTTATGTCTTCTACCTCTGAATACAAAAGAGGAACTGAAAAGCTGCAGGATTGGACACAAGTGCACAAACGAAGTTTGATGCTTCCTGTTCTGAGAACATACTTCGAGCATGAATTTGTTATTCCTTGCTTAACTTCGAAGTCATGTAGAATGCTTGGGAAACATTAGCAGCTGTAATAATTGTGCATTGCAATGAGAGAGAGAGAGAGAGAGAGAGAGAGAGAGAGAGAGAGAGAGAGAGCACTAACCGGCACAGGTTTTCTCCTTGGTGAGTTTATAGATAAGCACACAGATGCCGATAGCATGGATGGCCTCAGCAGCCACAAAGAGGTTGTCATGGTCGCGGACGACAAGTCTCAAGAACACCAAAATGGCGATCCCCGCGATCACTGCCAAAAATGCTTTCACCTTGGGAGGCTGTTTCTTCACCCACCAAACGGCGCTCTGTACAGGGTTACGAATTCTTCCCTGTCCCATCCTCTTGGCCCCCACCAGGAAAAAAAAAGAAAAAAAAAGCCTTGTTCCGCAGACGACGACTGCGAAGAAAATGCCACACGACCAGACCAGACTACACACAAAAAATTTCCAAACCCCTACAAGAAGACTTTCATGAAAACTGGATGCTTATCTCGGCGTCTATCAAGACCTGTCAAATCGATCCGAAACCTTATTCCAGTCAATGTGAACAGCAAAGCAAATAAGGGGAAAGAGAGGCACCAAAAAATCAGTACAAAATTAAAGGAAATGCTCGATTCCAGAACACTGTCTCTCGCCCGATCTATCAGACGCGTTACGAGACCTTGCACTCAAAGTAAAGACCTTCAAGCATGTACACTCCACAACAAGAGAATTCCAAAGTAAATCGACAAAAGAAGTCGAGTCAACTTCAAGGCAGCAACAAAGCAAGTCTAGAACCAAAAGCAAAAAGGCAAAAAATACAAAAAACACAAGGAAAAGCAGGTGGAAAAAACCGGGACCACGGGGGTAAGGGGGGGGGAAACAACCCGCAAAATCGCAAATCAAACTCGGACAAGCTTCAGGAAATGATTAGGGTTAATGCTCGAAAACATAAAAAGCAAGATTTTTTCTCTTTGTTTTTTTTTTTCCCAAATTAGGCCAGATTGGCGATCATAAGATCTCAAGCTTAACCCAAAAACAAACGGCACAAATTCCGCAGAAATATATTTTTAAGAAAACAAAAACCTTGCAAGGATTCCTCGCAAAAACCTTCCCAGACATAATCCTTTCGTTCTTTACGCAAAACACTTGCGGCCGGCCTCCGCGCGCGCGCACTCGCGGCGGAGAAGATGATCAATTAGCCGTTCGATGTCCGAGATCCAACGATCCTCTCGAGGACTAAGATTAAAATAATTTTATTTCCACGTGGCTGAATATTAGAGGTCATGGGACGTGGATATAGTTACCAGCCTAGTAAGTTAGGGTCATTTTCTAGGCCTATTTTGCTGCCTTCTTGTTGTTGTTGTAGATAATAGTAACAAATTAAATTCCATTAATGGTGTTTGACTTGAGTGCCTACCAACTTTATACTATCAACACCACTTTATCTACTTTCAACTTTGGCATTAAAGCCAGATAACATGAAGAGTGCATGCACGTTCCATGGAGTCCATCCCTATGTCAATTTGTCAATGACCCATTGACCCACCCGAGTTATTGCCACTTGGTTTGCATGGTTTGTGGATTAGGGTTGTTAATAATGTTGCATGAGGCATTTGGTGAGTCAAATTGGTTGTGGATTTGGGTCTTTCATATGGTGAGTTCTTAGTCTAGTAGGTTGTGTGCATTTAGGGTCTTTCATATGGTGAGTTCTTATTAGTCTAGTATGTTGTGTGCATTATGGTTTTTCATGTGCCAATTTGTTAAGGCCCTTGGTGGAGTAGGTTGTAGATTAGGGTTGCGGATATGCCATGGCTTTTGGTGGTATAAGTTTTGGATGTGCCTATTTCTTGGTCAATTAGGTTGTAAATGTGCCCAAGTCCTTGTTGGTTGATTAAGTTTGGTGGATTAGGGTATGGATTAGTGTTGGGCGGTTCTAGAATTTTATGAAGAACTTCTAATTCTAGTTCTTTAAAAAGAAGTTTAAAATATTTTTGGTTTTTCAAAAAATGGAGCCTTGGGTCTGATTTTGATTCTATTCTTGAAAAAAAAAAACAGTTTTGAGTTCGGTTTTGGAAATCAGAGTCAGTTTTGAGTAACATGGTTTGAAACCAATAGTTGATTGTTGGTTAACTTCTGATTAGCCCCTAGCCCAACCTTTTTTTTCCCAAAACAATTTGTTTTCAAAAAAATTGGTTTCATTCCTAATTTTTTTTGGTTTTAAAACTATGTTTGGGCTTGATTTTGATCCCAAAAATAAATCTAGTTTTAAATTTGGTTCTAATTCTAGAACCATATTCAAAATCAAACCTGATTTGGGTTTACACTAATCAGAATTGGAACTGACAGTTCCGCTTGGCCAAATTAGGTGACCCTCAACACTAATATGGACTTGAATATGGATGCTCAATTTAGTGAAAAAAAAAGTTGTTGTCAAATTGAACATTAAAATTTAGACTTCAGAAGAGAGTGAGACATGAAAAGGTTTGTTATGTCATTTTGAATGTTAGAGGGTAAAACCCAACAAAATATTTTAAGTTAGGATGTCAATCACTTGAGTTACTTCAAGTGTCAAAAAAATGTTTAGTTTGGGGCATTGAAGTCCTCTTTCAGGTTTTATTTTGTATGGTCGTCATCTTTGGGTTTTTAAAGGACACTTTTTCACAATTATAAAACACAAGATATTTTATAAAAATAATTCCTTTTTAAGTCTAATAATTGTGATAATAAAACATTTTCTCATATTCAAGTTATGTTGCTTCATTGGGTAGTGTTCTTAAGTTTGCATGTGGAGCTTGCAAAAATTGTAGGGTTTTATGTTTTTTTTTTTTGGTTCACTCTAAATATGTTGATAGTCTAAGTTTTTTAAGTAAGTCATATGTTTCTTAAGATTTTCAAGCCATGTGGAAGATTATTATCAATTAATAAAACTGTCTAGAATTCTTGTATAAAATTTAAGATCTGCAATGTGCTTCAATTGTGTGAATTAAGCAAACTTTTTCAAGAAAACATTATGAAACTTCATGTTGTACCCATGGAATAAAGTTGTGATAAAAGAATGTATATATATATATACATATACCCTACACTTTAGTTGGCAATAAGGACATATATAGACTTTCCATTAGGCATTCACTAATGTAGTAACAACCTTTCATATGTAATTCAAAATCCAATTATGATCACAATCATCTCACAATTATGTAAGTTAAGTGTTGACCAAAATACATATCTATGAAAATTGTGAATCAAAATGTTAGTCATTAAACATTGACATATGTCAATTTTCTTAATGGGAACATCAATATCTTAAGAGTCTTTTTTGAAAGTTCCTTATAACAAGCCCCCAACTACAAACCTATAGTGGAAAAGTTTCAAGAGAATTTTTGGTACTATAGTTGCAATGACTAAGCTTACTCTTTTGAGTTTTTTCGAGTGTTTACAGGAGAGAATTGAAAGTATAGTTCAAGGTTGTTGCAACACACGGACCTTCAAGAGCCACAAGTTTGAAAAGTTTTTGGTTTTTTGAATTTTTCAAAAATCATTTATAGACACAAACAGAAAGTAGTTTTGCTTTGACAACTAAGGTGCATTATGTCATTAGAATGGATGATGTTTTCTTGAATGTTTTACAATTTATTTAAGGTTAAAAGGCTTTTCAAGAAAAAGGGGGTGTTTGGCAAAACATCACAAGAAATAACAAATGTGTAAAACAAATAATTTAAGAAGCATAAGGGTAAAAAGTATGGATATTAGTTAAAGTACAATCTACAGGCCACAGTGAACCAACACCCACCAGTGCACCATGAAGGATGTATGGTAAATGGTCAGGAGACAGTTTTCTGTTGGGTTCTAGTTCCCTAGGTAACCACGGTGGTTAACTCAGTTGCTTTTTTTTACTACCTACCTACTAACAACCCGCTAGGAGGTTGTTAGTAGGTAGGTGGTAAAAACAGCCCTTACCTATGTATAAACCATCTACTTATTTAGTAGTTATCTATTTTCCTACCTGTTTACCCATATATGAAACTTGTTTCTTACATAATTGGTTACCAAGGTGAAGCCATATACTAATAACTCTAGTTTTTTATTTCATTTTTTTAACCAATTTTTCAAATGCATTTGAATTGTATACAACAAAACTCAATTAACTCGAAAAAACTACCATTGTGATTTTCATAAAAAATCACTGCATTATGCTTTTACCCTTATACAATCTTGTAATTATTTGAAACCTAATGTTTAAACACCAACTGAAAACTTTTCAATGATGTGCAGTGTGACAATCCACATAAAACTTGAAAATGGACTCATCTTGAACAAAAAATTTAATGAATGATGTTATCTTTTTTTCAAAATTCATGGATGTGATTAGCAATTCAAAAAGGGCTTTTAAACAATTTCAACATGGCATGTAAGTTTTTAATGTACTTTTTTTTTTTAAACTTTAAAAATTGGCAAAGTCCCTAAAGACATGAATGTTGGGAAATATTTATGAAAATTTTCACAAACATTATATCTTTAAATGTATTAAAGGGAAATCAATAATAACTTTTTGGAAAAATGGATTATTTTTTTTGCAAATTCACAACTTACATTGTTGGCCAATAAATAAATCATGAAAAATATTATTAAGGACTCAAAAGTTTGTCAAAAGTGGATCCCTCTAGCTTGTGAATACCCATCTATCACTTTGAAGTTTTCTAATAGTATGATATAACAACTATTCATTGTAAACTATACCCAACATTCATTCTACATTTCAATTTTTCATGTGTTCTCATTTATTGGGAATTCTAGTTGAAATTTTCAACTTGTTTCATAATCCCACCAATGTTTACAACTATTAGTTTGCAATACATGGTTGTCAAAATTAACACACCCATTTTCTTGAAATGTTTTAGCAAATTTTGCTTCATGCAAGAATGTGTGGATTTTCAAAGATTGTTAAAAGATACCCAATTGCCCAAGATGAATTCCAATAACATTCAAAATCATTTAAATTTTTTTTGAACCATACATACCATATATGCAAAGTCTATAAGAAAATGTTCATATGCAAAACAAAACAAGACATTTGTAGTGATTTTAAAATGTTGCCATAACCTACATATGAACTTCTACAAGCTCCAAGTGTTCCGTAGTTATTTTTTGAATGATTTCAACCTTTTCTACTTCAACACATTGAGAGATTTGTTTACATTGACCTTTATTATGGTGCTCATGATGAAACAAAACATCATGTACTATATCAACATGTTGCAACGATATGTTGTGCAATATGTAACATACACAAATTAATTTCAATATGAGCTTGACATGAAGGTTCCAAATTAGATGGGCTAATATACACCATAAATTTTTTAATCTTCCAAATGCACATTCAACCACAATTATAATGGTTGTGGTGTGTGAAATTGACATTTTGATGGATAACATGAAGATTTTGACTTGGAAATGATACAAGTAACCATTATAACTCTGTGTACTTGACATTTGCTATAATATGTTTAGGGATCCAAATCCCTTGAATTTGTCTAAATAGGGGCCATTCAAGCAATGGTCTATTTCCATTATGTTGTAGAATTTAGAATTTGATAACATCCCTTGAAATACATCACTCCTAGAAAGCCTACAAATATATGGGTAGTAATTGCACATTGGAATCTACAATTTCTTGAATCACATAATTGTAATTATGGTCCTTATAAAAAAAGTTTGTAAATATTTCATCACTTGATAGCTCTAAATGAGAGTTTAGCTCCACAAACTTGTGGTAATATTTTTTGTAAGCATTCAAAACCCCATTTCACTCTTTCAAAATCTTCTAACTTAGCCATTGCAAATGATGTGCTAACAAGCAAGCATACTTTTAACAAATCTTCTAAAAATCTTTGGAAAAATGAACTCAATTCAAACAATTTTGAAATATTGAATGAACAATTTCCAATGCTCAATTTGTTTGCAAAATGGCTACCTATTTTTTTCCTCTAGCTTCTACCCAAAAATGCTTACAAAACATTAAAGAAGATTTTATTTGAGCTTTGACATCAAAAAATCACACAAGTAATCAAAGGTGCAAATGGAAACTCAAACATTCTTTGAAATTCCACATGATCCTCTTGCATCATTAGATTGCTATATTTCTTTGACATTTTTTATAGTTAGAAACATTGTTTAGAATGTGCGAGAAGAGGGATGTGATATCCTTATGTAAAGTTATAAAACAAAACAATGTTGTAACATCATAAAGAAGATCTAAAAGGATTGTAGCACAACATTCCATAATTCTTGCATGCAACGAGCAAAGAACAACATGGTTAACACAATCTTTCCAGTGTTGAAAGGTTTTTATGCTTTGACATATGATTTTTCATCCAAAATGTTCCAATATTTCCAACATTAATAATGTACACATTTCTAAAACAATTGCACTTTCCCATGGAAGAAGAAGACTATTCCTACAACAAGGATTTTAGTCACTTTCCATTACCTTGTTGTCAAGTGAAAAACTTTGATGACCACAAGATAATGGAAGGAGATGCTAGGTTTGATGGCTTTCCCCACAAGCCTAAATCCTAATTCCTTTGTTGCTGTTGGAAAATGTTGGACAACAAAATTGTAATCGGTGAATTAGCACTTTTAATGCCAAAAAATGATTTCATTCCAAAAGGAGAAATTGCAATCTAGTTGATTGAAAATACAACACTCTTCACAAGGCCCCAAGATGTTGCCCATACAACTATGAGCCATAACCACATAGTTAGATGACAACAAGAAGGATGGTGCCTCCCATGATTGAAACCAATGACCACTCAATAACCTTTTTGATGCAAATTTTTGCATTGTGGCAACAATTGTTTTTCAAATTTTTGGAAATACTTTTAGTGTAAATTCCCAAAAAAATGCAAAACAATTTAAAAAATTCACCAAACTTTCGAAACCACAAAATTGAAAAAGAAAACCCAATGACCAGTTCACAATGCCAACAAGGGGTGTGTCACACTGTGGCCTTGCCATTTACATTAAAAAGTATCTTAAGGCAAAAGAAGGATTATGAAAACTCAAATATTTCACCATGTGAAAATATAATCTTCAAAAAATCCTCTAAAAGAAACCAAAATCCTTCACAATATCTTAACTCTATAACTAATTTTAAGTTTCAACACAAGCCAAAATATCATCTTTCAAAAATCCTCATATAAAAATAGACCTATTACTTAGGGGCCGAAACCTCTTAAGCTACTATACTCTACAATGAATCTAAACACAAAATCCTTGCCTTGGTAGGCAAGACCAATAAAGTTCATTACTCTCAGCCAATAATATGCTACTTATTTGCTAGACAATCACATATCAGAGGCAGGAGCTGCAAGGTAAAGAGGTTTTGATCTACAACTTGTAAGCAATCATCTCTTCTCACTCTATGATCTTGATAAGGTGGCCCCAGGTGAGTAAAATTGGTGGACTTTTAGAACCATTTGATTTTAGACCAGCATGGGCCAAAAGCCAGTCCCAAAAGCCAGTGCATATATAGACACTGTGGACAAACAGAAGACCTTATTTATTAGCATGAGACCTGAATGGTGGTGACATATAAATGTTGTTAAGAAGCTCAGAGGACAAGTAGTTGGATGGTGAAGATCACTATTAAGCGGGTACCATCTTTGGCAGGTAACCTGTAAGACCCACCAGTTCTAGACAATAAGAACTGGATCCAAATTGGGTCAGATTTTCAGAACCAAAATCAGAAGTTTTTAATGAGCCAAACCTCCAATTACAATCCTGATGTTATTCATGTGTGGAACTGGAACCAAAATCAGGATTTTTACTGTGAAATAAATGGACTACAATGAAGGGTTAACCGGCAGTTAACCATTGATTGATTACATCACTCTGAGATATCTACTACCAACTGGTTCCAAAATGGGACTGATTTTCACAACCAAAATTGAAATTGAAACTTATTGTTTTGAAGAATTGAACCTGGACCCAGTGTATTCTTTTCCAAATTCCTCAAGTACGTGCACTGGCTAGGATCCTCAGCATTAATTAGCAGTAAATGGCGACTGTCCTGGTGGACTAGTAGATTTTTTTGGGGAATCCTGCCTAGTTCTGGAGACCTTCAGGAACACACTGTCTAAGTCTGACGACTTCTAAGTTTATTTTGGTCAAGATATGGCGAATTTGTTTTTAAATCTCAAAAATCCCTTTGTAGGATTCGCCAGCGCTTTGTTTTGTCGCCAGGTTGCGAAAAATTCGCCACAAAAATAAAACAAACATTGCCTGTAACCAGATTCTCAATTCTATTCATGTGTTAACCCAGAATCAAAACCCAGACACTAAAAAAATCCGTTATTGTCATCCCGCTTTTGGACCCTTCTTTCATCCCTCAACCTCTCTTTCAATCTTTATGCATTGTTATCTGTAAAGTAATGAAATTTTCTTAAGGCATCAAATGTTAAAACTCAAGATTAAATGCACTTGGTTTGAGAGTAATTATAGCAGTAATACATGTGAGAGCAGTGAAAGTGCAGCAGGAGTAGTGCAGCGCTCAAGAAAAAGGAAAGATAGGGGACGAAACTAGTTCTTGCACCAAAATTATTGCAAAATTCAATTTTGCTCCTTGGTAATTTCGTTTGTAAAAAATTCAGCTCCTGTTACTGATTTCATGCCCTATCAGGATCAAACTCACCGAACTCATCCCCTAACCACGAGACTTTGTAGATAACTTTAATTCCAATTTATTTTACAGAACCAAAACTAAAGGTTCTTCATAGATTAAAAGAACTAGCAAGAGTACTGGTGAAGACCCTCTTATTTATGTTTGTGTCTTCTCTCTTGTTGTTGGGAACACGCATCCATGTGTGCAGGTGGTTAGCATTTTGTTCAGTGCGTCCCTTTTCTTAGAGTGAGTGGTTCAAAGTTCAAACATTCAAACAGACCCATTATCAAAGAAATTGGGAACTTGGAATTCCTCAAGTTTAGTGGGGAATATGTGTGATTCATGTTAATTAGTTGTGGGGACACAACATATTCATTTTATTTATTTTTGGGTGATGGGCATTTTCAATTTGCCCATCACCAAAATAATATTAACATTTTGAATGTTCTCAAAATACAATACAATACCCTACTACCTTGGCAGCTTCAACACTAATCCTTTTATTTTCAGAAATGTTGAAATTTTTAATTTTTATTAAATTAAAGAAATTTGAGAATGAAATTATTGAATTTCAAGAATATTCTATTTGTCAAAATGAAAATTTCAAAATTAATCAATTAATTATTCAACAAACATGTGTCAAAGCTGCCAAGATATTGATGTAGTTGTACTCTTGTCATTCACCTTATTCTTTAAGGGTACCTATTTGTTACTGCTCTTAATTAGATGGGAGGTGACTCCCAAGGTGTTTTTTGTTTTTCTGAATGAGTCTTTTTTATTGGCCCATTAAATTTTTTAAAAAAAAACCTAAACTTTCCATGGTCAAAATATGGCATTTGGTTAACCTTTCGTTGTAGTTCATTGCTAATGCCAAATTGTCATTCATTGTCAATTTCAGTAGCTTCTATACGAAGATATAATGCCTTCCCTTCTGCTCACATATATATAAAAAGGGGAGAACTTAGGGCAAACCATATGAGATAAAAGTGTTGTGCTTGATAAACACACCCTTGGGGAACATGTAACTTGATTACACAATTACTTAGGTAATTATTTAATGGGGTAAGTTGGGTGTAGGATTCTATAATTTGGTCATGGTGCTTTGACTCATGTCATGTGCACCTTGTGATTAATTGTGGAATCACATGGGGAACCATGTGATGTTGTTTTCTTGTGATTAATTGTGAAATCAAATGGGGAACCATGTGATGTTGTTTTCTTGTGATTAATTGTGAAATCAAATGGGGAACCATGTGATGTTGTTTTCTTGTGATTAATTGTGAAATCAAATGGAGAACCATGTGATGTTGTTTTCTTGTGATTAATTGTGAAATCACATGGGGAACCATGTGATGTTGTTTTCTTGTGATTAATTGTGGAATCACATGGGGAACCATGTGATGTTGTTTTTTTGTGATTAATTGTGAAATCACATGGGGAACCATGTGATGTTGTTTTTTTGTGATTAATTGTGGAATCACATGGGAAACCATGTGATTTTTGTTTCCTTGTGATTTTGTTTCTTTTTGATTATTTGGGGAACCATGTGGTGGATAGGTTTTAGGAAGTTTTTTTATTAATTTCCTTTTGGTTAGTATATAAGGAATTGTTTGTGACCTTGGGAGACACTTTCATTTGTACAAAGTTATGATATGAATACAAAGTTTGTGAGAATTGAAGTTTTGATTTTGGAAAAGTTTTTGGTTTTTGAATAGTTTTGGTGTTGTTTATGTGTAGTTCATGGAAGGAGAATGGTGAGACTCGCATAGCCAATAATAGGGTGGGAAGATAATTTTACAACCAAAAACATAGATTTCATAACTATGTAGTAATCATACATAGTTTCAGTTTTAAACCCGTTCGTGTTGTACAAACACATTGTGAACCTAAGGAACGTAATTGGACGACACATTACAAACACTGAAAAAATCCTATGCCCACACCACCCTCCATTATCCAAGGGAAAGAGTTAAAACCTTCCTGAGTGCATGTTCAAGTGTCTCATTGGCTACATGCAAATCTCTATTCCTAAAACTGCTTGTCACAACTCTTGGCATGTACTAATACCCTTCCTAAGAGCTTGGGTTATTCATATTTTGGGCCTTGGAAGTTGGGTGAACAAGCAGCTACACTTGTGGTGTAGTAAAACTAGTGTTGGGTGGATATCCGGGAAATCTGGATATCCACCTTGGATATCAGCTCGGATATCATGACTGATATTTAATGAATATATTCATGTTAATATTCGAACATCTGAATATCATTTTTGTGATATTCAAATTTTTGATATTTGAGAATCATCCTTGATGTCAAGTGCAGCCCAGATACGAATATCAGGCTAGATCTGGTTTTAATTTTAGGGTTTAGGTGTTAGTTTAAGTTAGGGATTGGGTTAGGTTTTAGGTTAGTAAGGTTGCAACTAATGGCACTTACAGTTGTCACAACCCTAAATCCTAAACCAAACGGCTATGAAGGGAGCAAGACAGTGTAAAGTACTGTCTCTATCACCTCTTTTGCCCTCTTGTGCTCCTCTTGGAATTAGAAGAGTTTGAATGTTGTGTTGATAGAGATGGGATTTAAGGACATTGAACAACCTTCTATATTACATACTACTACTGTTTGCATTTTACTTTTCTATTTAATTGTCAATTTTTTGGGGTTATTTTAGTTTAAATAATAGTTACTCATAAAAATGTGCATTTGGAGTGTATGATATTTGATAATGATATCCAACTCGGATATCTGAGTTTAAAAAATTTTAAAAGTTCGATATCTGATATCCAAAGAAATTTTTTACTTGAGTATCAAAAAAAAATGATATCCACCAACACTGATAAAAACTTCAATTTAAAAATTGCTTGCTTTGAAAATTAATAAAATATGCCACTGCTAAACTAAATAGGGGTGTTTAACTCAAAATTGATCATTTCCTAAGTAAACTAAAGGCCCCTTTAGATGAGGGTCTAAGGTTCAAGGTCCAATGAAATAAAGCAATCCTATTGGCTGAGAGCCATAAATTGGACCCACGGCCTTTAGATGAGGGTTAAAGACCAAAAAGTGACAAATCGAGGCTAAACCTACATGGCACCATTTTGGAGGGAAAATGAATTGGTTCAGACAAAATGAAAAAAGCGCTTGAAGGAGAGCCAAGATGCAAGCTAAGGTCCACAGCAGGGTCCAACTCAAGGCCCAATGCAGTTTACTTCAATTGAGTCCAATCTGGTTCCTAGGCCTTTGGACCCTGGACCCTATCTAAAGTGGGCCTAAGTTATAGTTGGAGGCCTCACTGGTGACCAGAGTTTATTTTTGGGGCAAAATTTCGCCAAATTTTGACCTGAAAAGTGTGTTTTCGACCTATTAAAAGGACATTTCATGGAAAAAAATGACCCACCCAAATTCGCCAGATTTCGAACGATTATTTTTCCAAATTGCCATATTTTTATGATGAGTTCCAGTGGGTAGCCAAGAATATAGAAGGATTCTGAATTTTTTTTCCTACTTTCATATCTGGTATGTAGCCAAATCTGGCTAAATCATCTTATGGATGATCGCCACTTCAGTGACATCACAAAATTGAAAAAAAAAACCTGCACATGACTCAAGAAGGTAAACATAGTTCATAATTTTTCCATGAAAAAAAAAAGTTATGAATTTCACATTTCTCGACAGATTCCACTTGGCCTCATTACTCAGCCCCTTGTCCAGTTTAGAGTGGTGATTTGTGACGCAGAATTTACCTATGCAATAAGGATAATCCTATCCGTTCGGTAACAGGTGATATTACTAGTAACTTCACTAGTAAGTAGCCAGCGTCTCTGTTCTGTTTTGTTCTTCCTCTCTTCCCTCTCTCGCTCTGTGTGTCTGGTGGGAAGCAGAGTCTCCGCTGCAAGCGAAGGGGATTGTGGTTGTTGTTGTTGTTGTTGTTGTTGATTATCGTTGGTTGGAAAGAAATTTATTGGGAGTTACTTAGTGCAGTAGTTTTTCTTTTTGGAGGTGGTTTGCAAATTTTTCTCTTTTTTTTAGAGAAGTTTTGGAATTTTCTTTTGGGGTTGCAAAACAAGAGGAGAGATGGCAGTAGCAGCGATAGCAGCATCGCCTGTTTGTGGTGTTCCTCAACTCGCTGTTGCAAAGACTGCCTGCGTCACAGGAGCTCGTGCAAACTTATCGTTTGCATCAACTCAGAGAGCAAGAATGGGAGCTTCTTGTACCTTTTTTGATTCAGGTATTGCATACAAAATGCCTTCCGGAAGAAGCAATTTCTCCTCCGTCGTGGTTTGATTCTGATTGTGAAGAGTTCTTGGTTGGTAATTGTCTTTCTCTCTCTTGGTTGCTAGCACTTACATGTTCAAGCAACTCAGGGTATTAGGGCTGAGGCCATCTTAAACATCCATGCACCGATCTTAAAAACCCTTTTGCATTTTGGCATTCTGAAGAACTCTACCTAACCACAGATGTCCATGACAAAAAAACTCAGAAGTGCATCTGGAAAGTTTTCTGCTTGCATTTGATTCCTATGGAGAACAGTTGTTGAGACAGGAAAATGCATCAAATGCAAAGGGGTTGCAATCTTTGAGAGATTTGAATGTGTTCATTTAGGGTTGGTATTCATATAATGGCCAGTGCTGGCCCTTGAAAACTGTGAGGCCTCTTCTCTCAATGGGACTTCTCAATCCACCATTTTTTCTCAGGCTAAAACTTTTTGCTCATGCAAATGATGGCATGAATGAGAGCAGGATCAGATTTATGAATGATGTCTGAGATACTTAGTTCAAATCTTTTCAGGCTGGTCAAGACATGGTTGGCAGAGGATCAGTTCAATCATGGAAACTTCTTCTCTGTTGCCATTGTCTGGGATTCCATCTAATGTTTTGGGAGCTGCACCAGAACATTTTTTGGCTGTATAGTTACTTTGAATGCTGAGACTCAGATCGATGGACAGAGGAACAAGCATTGAACAAATTACAGCAGCTGCCTCATGTGTATTGCACACTGGAATTGAAGCCCCAAGTGGGACTTTCATTGCATTTCCAGGCAATGTATCTCCTTTTTCTTCCATTCTTAAATGGATTTCTTTCATCAATTCCTCTCTGGGAGAGAATCAAAGAAAAAATCAGTTGTGAGAACAACATTGGTTGGGGTCTGTTGACTTGTATTTTAGGCTGAAGCTAATGATTGTGCATATATGTGCAGAGTTGATACGAGTTCCTCTCTTCTATTTTGAGGTGTGGAATGTGCTTCTTGACATTTAGTGTTTTTTTTTACTAGGAAGAGAGATGCTCATTATTTCTTCAAGGCCAGTGCAAAGGCAACAGAGGGGAGGCAAGGTCATTTGTGGACTTTTTGGTCTGGGACTGCCAGAGCTTGTGGTAATTGCTGGTGTTGCAGCTTTCCTATTTGGGCCCAAAAATCTTCCAGATCTTGGGAGAAGCCTTGGCAAGACTGTGAGGAGCTTCTCACAGGTATGGGAGAAACTAAAGATCTTGCTGCTGCATTCTGTGTTGATTTTTTTTGCCCCTGGAACTTGTGGTTAGAAAGAATCCATGTCTGAAAAGGAGACAGTAGTGCACCAGTGAAGGGTGACATTGGTCACCAGAGAGGGTGTCATCATCCTCCTTCATTGCATCACATGATGTGGCTTTCTTTGGTGTTTAACAGGCAGCTAAAGAATTTGAATCTGAAATGAAGAGTTCAGCAAATGAGTTTCAGGCTGAAGTTGCAGGCACCAGCAGAGAGACAACAGCTGGAGAATCACCCAATGTGGAGCCACCAGTAAGCAGCAGCAGCAGCAGCAGCAGGAATCCCTCATCAACATCAGAGAAAGGTTCAAGCTAGAGTACAGGTGTTCCATATTGTGTCCATCTTGTATACATCTTAGAGTATAGGCTTGGGTTTGAATTTTAAACCAATAAAGATCTGTTGTAAAAGACATGCTTGCTCTGGAAAGGCTGTATCTACCAGTGGAAAATCTTAAGCCTGTTTTGTAACCTGATGATTAAAGGGTGTTGTATTCCAATTACAAAGTTGCTTCCATTCGTCTGCCCCACTGATTGTTAAGGAAGCAAATATCTTTCAAGTTAAAGTGTGTTAAAAAGGTTTCTAAGTGGAGCAACATTATCAAGTATTCTTTATCAAATTAGATGCAGTTTGAGCGCATCTGTCCATGGTGTGCAGGTAAAGAGAAATCCTAACCCATCATCCACCTTGGTTAGAGCCTTCAACCATGATTCAAGACAGTATCAAGAAAAAAAGAATGTGAACAACTTTGAGGATCTACAAAGTGTGCTAACAGACAGAATGACATTTCAGTATGCAAGTGCAAATGCACTCAAATTCGAAGTTATGAAGTTTGTGAGCATGGTAACCCACAAATATCAATTGTGTTAAAATCTTTCAATTGCCATGTTGTGAAGAATAGGAAATATACTCATCACTTTAGGGCCTAGTTCCACCAGCCTGCTTTGGTAACACAACCACTATCCTAAAGAGTAGGTCACTAAATGAACACTGAGCAAAGTATGTCACCCCCAATGAATCACTCTACAAATGTTCTCTATAACAGTAGCCATGTGCACATACTAAAAATGCATGTGCAATTGCAAAACACACCCAGATGCTAAGCTAGCAGGTTGGTTCTCCTAGTCTTATGAAAAAACTTGGTTAGGGCCACACAAATATAGGTAACAGGAGCCTATTGAGTTCCTTTTAACACTCTGGTGGGGCCGGGACCTCACAACAACCCTTAACACATCTGTAAATTCTGCAAAATCCTTTACAAGTAGAAAGTACACTCTCACAAGCAACAGTAATGCTAGCTTCGGGAACTGAGGCTTTTCACCATTTCCCAGTTTCCAGGGGAAAAATATAGGGTTCACAGCATTTGTTGGACAATGCCAAGATTGATCGTGTCGCGCACCATGAGCACAACACCAAGAGCAAGAAGCAATAACACACCTGATGACATGATCCCCTGCTCAATGCCATCCGGCAATTTCTTACCTCCCCTCAGTGCCTCTAGCGCAATAAGTGCCAAGTAGCCTCCATCCAGTGCTGGCAGTGGCAATAGATTCACCACTGCCAGATTTATGTTCACTATAGCTGCAAACTGGAATAAGCCTGCAATATCAGCTCGTGCTACTTCTGCTCCAACTGCCACTATTGCAACAGGACCAGAAAGCTTATCTGCAGTCTGTGCAAAATTCAAGAATATCTGCTGTAATCCAGCTAGAACTGTTGCCAAAAGACGTGAAAATTCCTTGCTAGCCTTCACTGTCGCATCTGCCAAATTCTGTGCCTTCACACGATGTGGCTTCCCATTAACTGCTAGCTGTACTCCAATCCGACCTGACCCATCCAATGCTTTGTCAGGAACTACTCGCAAGGTAATGGTTGCTGATTCACGCTGTACAGAAAAACTTAACTTGTGGTTTGCATTGGCTTTTATGGTGTCTACAAGCTCAAAAACTGATGCCTCTTTGAGCCCAACAAGCTTGTGCCCATTGACTGCTGTTACCACATCGCCTGCTTGAAGACCGGCTCTTGCTGCTGCAGAACTGGCTATGACTTCTGGAACAACTACACCAGGGAAATACTCCTGCTCTACTAAGCCAACTGTAAGCACCTGGCTGAAGAGCACCGTATATGCAAAGAGAATATTGGCCAACACGCCTGCAGAGATTACAAGAGCTCGTGCTGGAATTGGTCGGTTCTTCAACAAATACGGGTCATCTGGTTTGAAAGATGATTCTGGGTCATTATCTGGAAATGCAACAAAGCCTCCCAATGGGAAAGCCCTGAGAGAGTACTCAACTTTCTTGCCCTGATATTTAGCAAGCATGGGACCAAACCCAATTGCAAATTTCGTTACATGAATTCCTTGAAGCCTTGCTGCAAGAAAATGGCCAGCTTCATGCACTGTAATGATTGCTGCAAGAACTGCTAATGCTTGGATCACCGATTCAGGGCCCTCTAAACCCAAGGGTAGAGCTAGTGCAGGCAGTGCAAGAATCATCATCTGTTTCTGACGATCCTCCCATAGGTTTCCCCACCATCCTGTTTGTTCTCTTCCTCCTCCACCAGGTCTCTTTAGACTCTGTTCAATCCTGTCTTCTAACTGTGTTTCTTCATTGCAGAGAGCTGGGTCCAAGAAACCTTCTACTGGAGCAACTGGAACCTGGAAACTGCAACTGTCTTTCAGCTCAGGAGCTTGCTCGTGCTCTAGTCCATGGATAGAACAAGAAGAATTACCAGCCAATTTGCCTCTGGACTGAAAGAACCCAATGGGTAGTAGTTGCTGATTGTTGTTGAATGTGGAGTGCAATCGCTTGAGAGAAGAGGATGGTATTCTGGTACCTGATTTTGGTGCAGTTCTTCCTCCTGGCACGGTTTGTACAAAACCCTGGTGCGAGAAGCTCTTGTGTGGGGAGGACAACAGCAAGTGCCTTGAAAGCGTTATGCCTGTTGCCATGGCCTGCAGCCCATACCCCAACTCTCTGAAACGAGAAATCACCACTACCCAAAAGCTAAAAACACAAAAAAAAAACACACACACACAAACACACACACTCTCTCTCTCTGTCTCTCTCTCTCTCTCTCTGTGTCTCCGAGATCGCTACAGGTCTTGGACTCTGTGTCTGTGATCTAAAACCTCTTCAAGAGGCTGGTGAAGGCGTGCTTGCGCACAGCTCACGACAGTTCCCTGGCCCTCAAACAGCCACAGTAGAGCTACTGCTGCTTCTGAGCAGTGGCGAGGAGGAGACCCGACCTAGCACACTCACCACCACACAGCACAAGAAAACAGATAAGACGAAAAACCCTAAAAGCAACAGTTGTGGATGAAGCGCAGGCAGTAGGAATCCAACAAATGGCAGCGTGGAAGCGCCTGGACGAGCGCATTCACAATCTTCTAACAAGGACCCACCTCCAGAAAATTCCTATTCTCAGCATCACATCTGACTCAGTTCCTCGATTTTCTGGTTTAGGGTTTAGGGATTGTTGGGTCAGTAGAGTAACAGTTGCTTCTCGAATCTCTATCTGTCTCGGGAACTCTTCCGAGTCAGCTGTGCTGCTGCTGTAGCAACACCCACACCTACTTCTCGGATGTCCATTGCTATCACTACTGTGGATGGATCACTGTTACACTCTTTCCTACCAAGTTTGCCAGGTTTTTCCATCATCTTTCTTCTTTGCAGAAAACTGGGCGCAACCTGAATTTGATGTCTACTTGCCTTTGTTGTAGCATCTTTTTTCTTGCATTCAGAATTCTGTGTGTGGAATTTGTACAATTCAGAGGTCAGCTCACCTAATGCTCAACACATTCATCAATAACAAGCAGCCCAGCTTCTCCACTTCAATCATGAGCTTATGATGCAAACCTTCCATCTTCTCCACTTCAACGTAGGCTTCTGATGCAAACTAACTCTCCATCTTCTCCAATTCAATCTATGCAGCTTCTGATGCAAACTCTTCTCCATCTATTCCACTTCAATCTAGGTTTCGGATGCAAACTCTCCATCTTCTCCACTTCAATCTATGCTTCTGATGCAAACTCTTCCATCTGTTCCACTTCAATCTGTGCTTCTGATGCAAAACTCTCCATCTCCTCCACTTCAGTCTAGGCTTCTGATGCAAACTCTCTGTGATATTATGCTGGGTGGGGCAAAGTTTCAGGGTACAGAAAACAAGGAGAATCATGGCCAACTAGCATCAGAGTTCTTAACGTGCTATCATCAGCGCGGTTTTTGACATGCTGTCTTTCAACTTTCTGTCAACTCAACAGTTTTAAAACCTTCAGAAATATAAACAAGGAAGGAAGAATTGGACATCAGTGAAATACTCTGAAAGCACAATTTAAGCAGGTGATTGCATACAACTCTCGATAGACTTTCTTGAACATTTGCATTCAATTCATGGACCTTCCACTCCAGACAACAAATCAGCATGCTTCCTGAAGTAGAAATGGTATGCATTTGAGGTATACATCTTTGCAAGGTAGGTGTGTTTCATACACCAAGATTAGAATCAAACTTGTTCACAACATGAAATCTCAACATACATGTTTTGGACACAGAATTTGGTTGTGTTTGGCCTGCTCTCACAATAGTAGTCATGCAAAATCTTATGCTGTGAGGTGCAGTCTTAGATTCTTGCAAAGGTACATAGGAAGAAGTTTAACCCTGTTTTGTTGCTTTGAATTGGTGCTTGCTAAATCCAACCAAGGTGCAAAAGTGTGAAGGATGCTGGAGTGTAGCAGGTAATCAATCACAAATTTTCATTTTCAAAGAATTTTGAGCTTGAGCTCATGTCAGGAAAGTAAACCTGAGATTGAGCTCCATACAAACTGAAAAGCCTGAAAATTGAGCTTTCCAAGATCTGCACTTGTAATGTGCAAGCCCTGAACCAGCATCAACCCATCTGTGTCGAGAAATCTTGTATGTGCTTTACTTGCTGCAAAAAATCCTAGATTGGGGCTAGGTTCACAGTTTGTACCTAATTTAGGAGCTTTCAAATGGCAACATTGACTTCAGGGTTGTATGAATTGGAGACTTGGCCCATGCATTCTTGACAATGTATGCTAGATGTGGGAGGATGGATGCCTTGAGAGTTTTTCAATAAGATGGCTGCCTTACACAATATTTTCTCTTGGAATGCCATGATTCTGGAAGATGTGAATTGTGGCCAAGGGCAGAAGGCATTGAACTATTTAGACAAACATAACAGGAAAGTGTGGAGCCCAAACCGTCACTTTTGTTGGATTTTCTGAATGCATGTTGCCAGAAGTATGGGCACTTGAAGAGGGTGGGCAGGCAAGCTCATAAACAGATTATCAAGACTGGTTATGAGTCTGAAATCTTTGTGGAAATAGCCTCCTTGACATGTATGCCAAATGTGGGAGCATGGAGGAGGTTTGGTGAATGCTCCACAAGATGCTCCTTGTACAATGTGGTCTCTTGGAATCCCATGTGTGGAGGATTTGCAGTGAATAACTCTGGGGGGTGAACCCTTGCACACATTGAATGGATGGATCAAGGTGTGGCACCCATCACTTTTATTTGTCTTTTGTCCCTTATAGCCATGGAGGCTTAATGAGTGGAGGTCTGCTACTTTGATCCCAGTTTACTTTATTTCTGCAGTAGTGGAGTATTACACCTACATAGTTGATGTTCTTTGTTTGTGCTGGCCATCTGCAGCAAGCGAAGGACAATAAGTTTTTCTATGCACTAAATTGTATGGAAGGCTTGGCTTGGTGATTGCAAATTTCATGATCATATGGAGACAAAGAGAGTGTGATGCAAAAATAGTTCTCAAATCAAACTCCACAGATGGATGCTACATGCTATAATTGTTGATAGATTGTCAACATTGAAGCAATCTTACCAAGAAGTTTCCAAAGGTTTGCTATTCATGGAGCAATTTTTTTTCCAAGGTTTTAATTACATTCAACTTTCTCTCAAGAAATTTTGTTTGTAAAGCATTGAAAAGTATGATTATATTTTTCATGACACAATTGCATGCACTATCATGCTCTTTCATGGTTTTCACAATGGCATGGACATCCAAACTCTTCTAGAATGGAAGTGTAGCATTCTCAACATATAGGTATCATTATTTTGGATCAAACTGCCACATCATGAGCTTGGTTGACACCAAAATGTGTGAACCATCACAATTTGATCATATGTAAACAATGGGATTGGAGTTGCTAAAAGTAAGTTTGAATTGCACAACAATTCACCAAGTCTTACCCACAAAGTAATGCACATATAAAGAGGTTTTTCATCAATCTTGTTGATTCAATGTTTGTTGGTGATCTTGTTTCAACATCTTGATTTGCATTTGGCTCAATCATTATGAATTGCAAATAGTTGAGATTGTCCAATGTAGAAAATTGTCATCACTTGATGAAGAACAATTGTAAACTAGATCAAATCCACTGTTTTTTAATGGATAGTCACAATGGAATTTGCAAATGTGATGAAAGACAAAGACAAACACACAGATAGACTAAAAGACAATGACAAAAAGATGTAGAGGGAGAAAAACAAGGGAGGAGAGATGCAATTATACAATGAGAAGACCAAGAATTGACTCCTTGTTAAGGAGATTGAGAAAAATGGGGCCACAAAGGTTGACAATGAAAAGATGTACAAGGATATGGACAAAAGACAAGGAGACATAGCCAAAGCAATAGGGGAAAATGAGAGAGAAGAAAATAGGGGAAAAGTTGGAAACCTAGACATATCTAAATGTTGTTTGAATTTTGCACAAAATGATAATTTCACTCAATGTGTTCCTTTAACAAATTAGATGAGATGACAAAGGAAAGAAGATTGGAGATGCACATTACACATTAGGGTTCTTTGCCACAAGAGGCATTTCAAAGAAGTTCCTCGTTCTCACATCTTTTCCTTCATGAAACTGAATCCCACAACCTACATAGACTTATGAGCCACAAACACCTAAAACTAAGGGGTTTTTTTTAGGACTACCTCTTCATGATGATTTTGGCATCATGAACATGCAATGAAGGTGGTGAGAGAAAGTAGCAATGAGTTGTGTCATTCATCAAGTACCATGGATCATTAGAGATCTTTTTTAATAGCCTTTACGAGGTAACAAGTTCAAAATTGAAGTTAGACAATGCTTTCATAGTTGAGATTCTTTGGCTTGTACCCAATCATAACACAAAATGTCAACCAAATGTGGTTGAACAATGTTTGGTGCACAAATGATATGGAGAAACTAAACTAGGAGTAATATTTAGATGCATTCAATAGTGAAAACAATAGAAACATTGTTATAATTCTACAAATTTTTGAATTACCTTTCATGTGGATAGTTCATAAATGTGGAAAATTTCATTATGCTTACTTTGGAAGGTGGCATGTGGCACACACCACACAAAAAGTTAGGGAAATGGGTGAGAGGTATGGCTTGGAATTTGGAGGAGATGAATGTTGAATTAAAACATATGTGGCTTAAATCCTTGAATGTTACAAAACATTTAGAAGCCTTGACAAGCTAGAAGTAAATTTTCATAAGCCATGGGGAATTCAAGACTACTACCATCATTAATAACTTTACAAGAACATGTGATGTCCTCACAAAAGGAGGAATTGATTCAAATTTTTTACAATGATTAAATCTTATTCAATTATTATCTTTGTAATGAACTTGGGGGAAGTATGGGATGGCCATTTGTTCACACCTTTTTTCATTCTTGGTTGTTAACATTTGTATTGAGATCCTTTTTGCCAACAACAACATAATACCATAATACCTTTACCATTTCGACAACAAATTGTTGAATAATTAATTAAATTTTTAATCTTAACTTCAACACTTGGTTTTTTAATTCTAAAATTTTCGGCAAGTAATGATTATGCAAAATAATAATAAAAATGTTATCAATGTTATGGAACAATTTAATGAGTCTAAACTGCTTCGGTTTAAGTCATTGTCAAGTTTGAACCCCAAGCCTTCAAGGACAACGAGTCGAAAAGATAAAGGTGGAGACAAAATAGACATAAAGATTTGCATAGAAGAGATTCTCTTTTCATGAATAATCAATTTGGTAGATCAAATCATCCTAGAGATACAAGCAACAAACAAGTCGATAGTTCTACAAAAGTTGCAACCTTGTGTGCAAAAGCAAATTCCATAAAAAACTTGCAATTTCAAATTGTAATTTCATAGGAAGATTCGTCCAAAAAGAAGAAATTGAAAGAAACCCAAGAATCCCATAGCTCCTTGTTGCTTGTGTTGTGTAGTCATTGAAGAAGAAACATGAAGCAAGTTGAAAGTGGCTTTGGATTATGACATATTACAAGGACACAAATTTCAAGTACATGTGACATGATAATCATGGAGTTTGTAGTGGAGATATCAGAAAGCACCTAAGCAAATCTTGTAGGGGAATGTCTTTTGTCTAACTTTTCAATGCTAGTAGCAAACTAAGTTGCAAAAGGTGATGGTGATGGAGGTCACACTTGGAGTGACAACGAAGGTCATGTGTGCCAAGTTTTAGGTGACTATTTATTTTTGGGTTTATAGGTTTAGTTTTTGTCCTTAGTTTGACCTTTAGTTTCATTATTCATCCCCGATTTCACCTTGTGATGTTTTTTTTATATTCCTATTTTTTAAAATCAACTTTTCTTTTTTCAATTTGTCCCTAATTTTGATTTTCACCCTTAGTTTTTTAGTCCCTTTTTTTGTTCCTTGTTTTTCATTTCTTCTTTAGTTTTTCAAATCCCTTTAATTTTTCCCTTTTCCCTAGTTTTTCTTTTCCTCCCTAGATTTTAACTCACCCATAGTTTTTTTTGTCCATATATATTTTTTCCTTCACAATTTTTCTATTCATGTTTTCTTTTTTGTTGGTTTTTCTTTCTCCCTTAGTTTTCTTTTTGGTCCTAGTTTTTTTTTCATCTTTTCTTTTGAAATTATTTTTTCAGTTTTGGTTTCCATGGAAGTCTTTCCCCTTAGTAGTGTTATCCCATTTCCTTTCCTAATGTTCCCCCTTCTATTTTCCAAGTGCGATCTTAGTTGTTTCCCTAGGGTTTCATCATGTTGTTTTGTTTCTCCCTTCTTTTTTGTGTGCAATGTTGGCCTTCATTCTTGCCCTACCCCCTTTGTTTTGTCATGTGGTGTTGCTTTGAACTTGCATCCCAACTAATTTTTTGGCCATTTTTTGGAATTTGAATATGGCCCTTCTTAAGGTGATGTTCCTTATTTTGCATCTAGGGCCTTATTTATGCATTTAGGCTTGGCTTGTCATCAAAAGCATTATTGAACTTTTTGAGCTTCAGCCTTGGGTGGTGAGGATGTGCTTTTAGTTCCATTTCAAGGTCCTTTTTTTCCCTTGTTGGCTTAAGCTTGGGTGTCAAGTCTATACCACCTTGGGGCATTCCATCTAGGGGTTACCTTAATTGTGTTTATATTTGCATATCCCAATAGCTTTGAGAAGTGGAGTGCAAATTGTTTTTTGCTATTTAGATAGCCTAGCTTGAGACCTTTTGGATGTCATTGCTTGGCATTTGTTCTTTCTTTTTCCCATAGTGGTGTCTTTTCCTTTCCTTTTAAGGGAGAATTACTAAGCATAGAGAAACCAAGGTGCAGTTGTAACCTTTTCTTTTAGGTATTTAGGAAGAGCTTTAGATGAAACATTTATTTTCTACCAAAGCCTTTATTGTGTTTTTATTTCGAAATAAAGCCCTTTTAAAATCCATATCCCTTTTGGGCTCCACTTTGCTTTAACCTTGTCAAATGCACAAAGTTTAACCTCGGGGTTTGTCAAATAATATGTTTGAGTTGCTAAAACCTTTACTCCCATGGCCTTGGCCCCCACATTTAATTTAGATTGTTCATGAGTTGTAAGCTATCCACCTTTCATATTTGTCACCAACATGCCTAAATTTTTTATGGAATTTTTACTTGACATAAACTTAAACCTCTTCCTTAACTCCTTTAGGTCACATTCATCCATATGTTCCATTTTTTAATAGCTAGACCATTTGGCATGGTATTTGAGCACCTTCAAGATTCATTTGATTTTAAGGACTTGGCCAATGACTTTTTTGAATTGCTCTTGGTGTGCTCCTTTATAATGGCATGGTGTATATGAAGAAATTAGTTCAAACATTAAGAGCTATTCAACTCTTAGCTTTGGCCAAACCTTTTGGAGGCATCCAACCCATCATAGTGAACAAGGATTTATATTGTTTTGTGAATATAACATTTTTCCTTTACTTTTGCTACACATTTTCAACTCATCTATCCTTTTATTAGTTCGATGTACTAGTTACAGGGGATTGCATAATTGTGGTGCATAATATTCGAAGATATTTAAGCTTGTTGGATTGTATTGAGGGCTCTTTGATTTGTCAAAAAGTTTCACTCCCCATTTTTAAAAAAGTTGTAAGGTTCATTTCTATTCATGCCATTGTTTTGACAACCTATTTAGGGAATTGGGCTTTTATGGCTTTTATCATTGCTTTTTCATTCTTGTAAAACCTTTGCCCATTCTTATTGGAGGCTATATGAACATGTAATTTGGGATGCTTCTATTCCAAACACACATAAAAATGACATGAGACCAAGTTTTTTGCCCTATAGCCCAAGCTTACATCCCCTTTTGAGTAGTTTTTGGATAGAAGAGTGGATACCTTTACAAGAACATATCAAAAAGATTGCATGACCATACCTTTTCCAACATCATTTTAAACATGTCTTTTAATCTTCATTACATTTGTTAAAACCATGTGTAGGCTTGAGTTTGAAAGCATGGCTTTTTGCACACCTAGTCATTCCATCATTTCATATGGCTTTTAGTATCATTTTTATAACATTACATATGTTATTAACCCACAGATTTAGTGGGCATACATTTCTTGTAGTGTTCCCATGGAGGGGAACTTATGATGTTGTTCAAGATGCTTTGTTTCCATTGCTAGAGATGTTAGGTTTCACATTTCTTATGAATAGACAAATGTTTTTCTAATGCCTTTGTTTTTGTTTTAATCTTTGCAATGGTGTGTTGACATTGTGTTATCCATAAATGTCCACATTCTATTTCATGTTATCATTGTTAATTCCATTCAAGTAGATCTAATTTCAAAAGTAGTAATGTTTTGGGGAATTATTGCAATTATCACCACCCAAGCAAAGGACAAGCTTTATTGTGATTGATTTAGGGGATATGTTTTTACTTCTTTTTGTGGAAGTATTTGGCTATTTGCATTAATAAGTAAACAATTTTTTAAACAAATGTGTTAATATGGTGTGGTTAACTAAGGGCATTGGAGGCCTTCCTTTGTTAGTTTTACGGGCATTTTATAGGTAGAGGGTGAAACCTAAGAAAGAAACCTAAGTCTCATTCATGTTGAAATGTTCTGTCACTGTTAATGAAGCCTTTTCCAACCTTGGCATTGTTTCAAGATTTTGTTCCGTCATTTTGATTAATTTGCTTCATGCAAAAAAGGTTTCGGACCTAAGCTTGGGATTTGGATTTGGGTGAGTGCCTTTTCCTCCTTTTTGTTTTTGGGTGTTGTTTCAACTTTGGATGTTAGTCCTTTTTTTGTGTTCCTCCCTTTCCTTTTTAAATTGTGATTTTTAATAATAAATTTTGGTTCACATATGATTCTAGAAGGAGATACCCCAATGAAAAAGCTATGGCTGAGTCATTTACCTAAATGTTTTCTAACAATGCCAAATTAATCCTTAAACCAATAATTGAAAGTTTAGATGAGTTAATTTTAGTAGCTCATAGCTGAAAGGTTAGTTCAATGAATGTGACATTACAATAAAAAGAAGTATGCCCATAGCTCTACTAGGAGCTTGGGCTAGATAACATCGTGGACTAAGGAACTACCTTGAGGTTGTTAGTTATTGAAAATAGCTAAGGCATGGTAACATCAAAAGTATTTTTTGTAACAAATGACCTTGAGTTGGTTACTAACATAACCTATGGTCCAAAGGTTGAAGAGTGATGGCATAAACCTTTTGTCAATGGATGAAAACTCATATTTGACATCACATTTGGATGACGTATGCATGAAAGAAGAAGGGTGAGAAGTTATGCTTGGTGAAAAACTAGTGGAGGACAAGTCAAAGGTTGAGAACCTCTGAACCATAGGTTATGGAGAAACAACACTTGTAGGACACGTTGACTAACAATGGAAATGTTTATCAAAAGTTGGTTAGAAAATTCAAAGAGATGACACCGAGGCAATTGCAGAAAGTCATTGAGTTTGTGCAAGCATACCCTATTTTCATGCTCTTGATTTCTGTGACAGGGCAGTGTTTGTCTTCATTTGATGGTTATTCTTGAGTGTTTAATCAAAGGTTAATGACCGCTGTTGGGAGGTTCTCTCTTTTGGAACCTGAAACCAGCTGGTGAGGGTAGGCTATATCTATACCCTTGATTTGATGTTCTCAACAATTAAAGAACTGGTTCTCACCCATGACCAGCGGTTCTCAAAAATTATAGAACTGGATTTGACCTTGAATCCGGGTTTTAAAAAGTCAAAGAAATGGGTCAAAGAACCTACCTTAAACCACCAGTTCTTTTCTGGTTCTTTCATAAAATCCATTAGGTTAGTTCTTTGAAAATTCTCAAAAATTCCAGAATTGGTGATTTTTTGAATCTGAAAATGTTCAAAACTCTAGAACCAGAGGTTATTAACAAAATCAAACAATGGCACATTGTGCTATTAATGACCTGATCTAGATAGAGTTCAGCTTGTTTGTTAAAAATTGGGGCAAAATCTAGTTTTTAGATTACTCAGGATCAACAATCACAAGTGTTGTTTGGATTGGTTTGTTTCCAAAGTTGTATGTTATGAAAATTTGTCATCTGCATATGCTTTCCTTACAAACTCTGGCATCCCAACAGTGGGGTCCAATTTGTACCCTGTCCCTTTGGTGGCCAGACAATACTACTTTTTTTTCTTGTTTAGGCAAAGGTGGTGGGGCTGGGGTTTCACAATGGTCCTGAAATGGGTACCTATGGCTGACCATGGCAAGAGCTAATCAAGGAAGATTCCACATTGCATGTTGGAAACTAGTGGATGATGAGAAGCTCTATAGTTGAATTGTAGTTACAAATTTAATACCCATTAGTGGACAGTGAGAAGGCTTGTTATTGAATTATAGCTAAAACTTGGGACGCACAAAAGGGGGGAGCAAAAAGTCCAATAAAAATAGATGATAGGAACCATCACATGGAAGACAAAAATGAAGTCCAAAAAAGGTCAAAAGATGCACATCTCACAGGAACCAAAGAAAGAAAAGAGTTAGTCCCTCTCTTGGTAGGAAGTTATTTCACCCACAACCCCTGTAATGTTGGCTTGTTGCATGTGAATCGTGAGATCTAATAGTAATAGGAGATTTAGAACAAGCATCCCCACCAACACAATAAGCGCTGTTACAATATCATCTTATAGGTAATAATACTTGAAGATTATACTTTCTAAGTGGAAGATAAAGCCCCAGGCCATGGGTTTTACCATGCATAGAGAATCATAGGATTATTGTTTTAAAATGTTTTCTCATGATACCCAATGGATATCTTCCAGGTTTCATTCAAAAAAAGTAAAAAAGGAGAGTAGACATTTTGAAAACCAAAACACCCAAAGGAACAACCATTATGTTTGCATTACATTTTTTGAAATGCCTGCCCTTCTTGGATGAAAAATTACGGTCAGGAATGTGCCCTAAAACTACACTAAAGAAAACCTTCCAAGGTCTTTAGTATACCTAGGATACCTTATGCATGGAATTCAATTTTTTTAAAGAAAATCTTGACCAAACAAATTATCAATATTAAAGGGATGTCTTGAATTGTAATATTTGTGTTTAATTAAAGTAAACTATTGAGGTTTCTTGGACAAATTGGTGACTTTGGATTATGCAGCATAGTCCAGAATCTAGACGCCTTGAGGCAAGTCTGAGGTGAAGTTGGGATGGTGGGTGAAATCCATAATATTGGGATTCGGGAAACAAACAGATTGTAGCCTATTGACCCAATGGGACATGAGCAACATGTGCTCACATGTAATTCAAGAGCCAAAAATAATGATTCCTTACCATAATTGTTGTCCAAAAGCTAAACTTCTAATGTCCACTTAACAAATATAGTAATGGGGTGACATTTAAAAATTCACCTTTTCTTCAATTTGTCAATGAATTTTTTGACTAAACTTGTTCTTTTTGTGTTTTGTCTCTGATAACTATCAAAGTTGTTCAGTATTTTGTTCTTTTCCTTTCAATTTTCTGATGTAGCATTGTTAGCCATCATCCAAAACAAGATTTAGCATAAATTGGCAAAAATATCTGTACAAAATTGTCAAAACTGTAAAAAAATTGGTGAAAAAAAATGCCCTGAAATTTGGTTATTTTCAACTATTCTCACAAACTGATTATTGAATTTCTTTGCGGGTTTCAATGCAAATATCCCCAATGATGATACCCACTTGATTCCATTTTTTGTTTGTTTTCTCTTATCATGTGCATTATTAAGTTTGTAGAAAGTTTTGTGGTTTACATAATGTTATGAAGTTGGCCATTTGAATTGAGTTTAGGGTTTGAAGAACTCTGCGATGGCGCTTGATGCCACACTGCTGCTGTGTCTTTTCACTACAACATCAGACATTTTCACACTAAAGAATGACACTGCCAAGTAGCACTGTGATAATGCCGGGCTCAACGTCCTGGACAATGCATCCTTGGTGGTCTACCAGGCAGCCCTGGGCGGGCACTAGCTGTTGAAGGGCTTCAAGATGATAGTTCACTTGTTGATGCGTGGTTATCCAAGATGGAGGCAACCATTGAGAACATATCGTTTCTCGCGGCCGTTGGCAACCTTGCAGTCAACCAATTGATGGAGTGCGAGGTGACCGTAGTTGTCACAACCAAGGCTACGTCTGTAAAGGAGCCCAAATGGACCATAGTGATGGCCAAGAACATGCGCCAAGTGGTCAGCTAAGTTGTGGAGACCTTGGCCGACATGCCCAAATAGGAGGAACATAAATTCAACTTGCACTTCACGAACTTCAAGGCCAAGGAAGGCGAGACCAAGAAGGAGCTGGTGCAATTGCTTAACACAAAGTTGTTGCAAGGCCAAATGAAGCTGTGTGCCAAAGTTGTCACTGCCACATGGTAGCAGCTTGTTGTTGTGTGGGCCTTTGCTTCGGCGGTAGGCGTGCACCCTAGCATAATGCTACTCAAGTTTGTGACAAGCGAGGATTGCCAGGTCGTGCTGCGAGAGCGCAAGGGCTTGGTGGGGACCAAGCTGGGCTTGGATGAAGACTTCATGCCTACGTAGTAATTGTGCAAGTTGAAGTTGTGGCCGTTGTTCAAAGAGGCCAAGGCAGCAAGCAAGCACACCTTCTGGTGCGTAGTTGAACTTTCGTCGACAACATTCAAATTTGCCCGCCCTCCTTCGTTTAGGGGCGCAAGGACCAGAGAAACCTATGTGTGGTATTATGGAACATGCACAAAGGTGGTGTAAATAAATTAGAAACGGGGTGTAAATACTAGTGTTGTTTTAGGGTGTTGACCTCATCTTATTAACCGAATCCTGGCACTTCCCAGGCCAACATTTGCCACACGTTGAAAAGTTTGACTCACTCGCGGTAGTGTGCATTGTGTAATTGGGAAAAACAAAAGTGATAAAACATAGCGACGGGGTTGATGCTTACTTCCACAACCACCTTAGCCCAAACCTATCACAGTGGAAGGAAGGAAATCACGATTCTTATCTATGGTTACGGGTGAACAAGGGTGTTGCCTTTGACTTGTTTATCAGCGTGGTGTACGTTACCCTTCACTTATTTATCTGCATGGTGTACGTTGCCCCTATTAACTCCAAAAACGAGAACGAATCCTTGTTCCAAAACTTGGTAGCATATATGACGCACCCCCAAGCTCCTTGATGGACTTAACTACGAGTCTAAAAAAAAAGAGAATGGAAGGAGAAGGAGTTGGGGCGTGCTCCTTGGCTCGCAACATTTTGGGGGTAGAAGAGCATGCTAGAGCTCTGGGATGAGATTAAGAACATTGATAAGTAAGTCACTTACTCACACGGACTTACACAAACCAAGCAACAAGTTGGTTAGTGCATAGTTGGAGCACTTTTGATGCACAGACGAGCCATGGGCAAACGCAAACTCACAAGACTCACCACGGCTCGAACTTGGGGGAAACCATCACCTTCCACTTTATAGTATACTCTGTGCCTAACCACGGGGCCAACACCCAAATGGCATTTTATCCTAGGACTCCCAAATTGGAGTCCCAAAATTCCCAAAGTTAGCCAGTGACTTTGGGGACCCATAACTTTGTGTGCAAACCTCCAATTGAGATGAGGTCTGAAGCAAAATTATAGCCCTCGTCAAGAGCTTTCCAAAGTATGTGGCACTCCACCTACACGCAAGGAAATCAGGGCGATTCCCGACTTTTAATGGTCGGGAGTTAAATTATTAATTTGACTCATGGCCCTTCTTTTGGCCATAGCTTATATTTTAAGTGTCCAAATGGGTGATGTGAGCTCATATTAGATATCTACGTTCCAAGACATTTTCAATGATATAAAGAACATTTCAATCCAATGAGTTTTGACCCCTGCAATCGCCTTTTGACAGTTCGGGATTCCATTAGGACTCCAACTTCCCAAAGTGGGGGTTCAATTGTGAATGTGGGGTTCATTCCCTCCCACACTCTTGCACTTCCTGGGAGCATGAAATGTGATTCCCGGGCTCACTCTTGGCCCGCACCTTTGCAAACCCTTTCCTTGGTCATGAACCCAAGGCTAAGGTTGCAACAAGATATTGTTGAAGTTCAAACTTTAGGGGGCATAATACTATTGGGAGGGGATTTTAATGTGTGTACTACAGCGCTACTAGATACCATTGACATTAACGACCTTTGTGAACTGTTACAGGCATCTAAACTCGTTGAAATTAAGCAACTAAATGTTGTGGTTAAGCAATAAAACTATGACGCTAGTTTTAATAGTTGGGGCCATAGCTCTTGGACCTATGCTATGATGCTAGGCTATTCATTTTCAATGGCCGAACACCTGGTGATAAGTTAGGGGAGTTCACTTATTTGGCAAATGGGGGGCACAACATTGTCGATTATATTGTTGGCTCACTTGTAGTTTGGCAACTTGCTACACATTTCGAGGTGATAATAGATGACACCCACTACTATGTAGTGGGAGGAAATTCTTACCATAGGCTGTTGCACCTACAATTGAACATCAATTGTAGTTTTGTTAAACCACAACATATGGTTGAAACAAAAAAATTCTTGCCTAGGTTCAAATATGATAAATCAAAAGTTGAAAAATATCAACTTGCCCTAATAGCGAGTCTTGGAAACTTGTGGGTTGGAAACTTGTGGGTTGCTAATTTGATTGGGCATTTGGGGGTAAACAGGTTAGTTGATTTACTGCAGTAGTGCATGGGTGCTATAACAAAGTTTACTTTTGGTAACAAGCTTTCAGGAGGGAACTGTAGAGAGAGACATTGCGATAAACCCTGGTTTAATGTCGATTACCATATAACAAAACGTAGGTTGAGGTTCTAGCTAAAAGCCAACCCCGATTCACACGCCACTAAACATTAGGAAAGTAAACTTAAAAATTTATTAAAAAGGAAAAGAATTTTCTGGGAAACTATAAGAGCTCAACATATGTGTGCACTTGCCAAGGTGGATGCATTTTCATTTTGGAAAAAGTACCAGCCAAGGGTACCTGTCATGGACAAGATTAGTGCAATTGCACTTCTGGAAGACTTTCAGGGGCTGGTTGGCTAGTTTCTGCCACACGTACGGCTATGAGCTAATCACTCAGCTCAGGTGACAAAACCTCCACCTAGCCACACCCTAAACAGAAATATCACATTTGCTGAGCTATTTCAGGTGCTGAAAAAACTACAAAAGAACAAGGCTACTAGTTTGGATGGTACGAAAGCTGAGTTCATTTGGATGTGAGAGAGCTGCTACACATGACACTATTAACAACGTTCAACTACTTTCTACTAAAGGGTTTTCCAAAAGCCCTTTCCACTAGGGTGGTCCACATGCTCTTTAAAGGGGGTGATGCCTTTGAATTTGACAACTACAGGATGATAATGGTTGGGCCTATCCTAGCAAAGTTGTTCATTATGATCTTTGACAAAAGGTTGAACGAGTGGGCTGAACAACATGGGTTGTGTGCCAAAGGTCAAGTTGGGTTTCACAAAGATTATTATATTATTGACCAATTATTCATATTGCGGACTCTGATAGAATAGAACAAGGCAAAAAAAAACCACTCTATTACTACTTTGTGGATTTCAAAAAGGTGTTCAATATTATGTTGCGTGAAGTGTTGCGGTAGGTGTTGGCTGGCCTTAAGGTGGAGGGATGCTTATTGCGATGCTTGCAAGCGATGTATGTCAAGGATACCATACGCATTAACCACCTAAGCGAAGGTGTCACCTCTAGCTTCAGGTGCTAGCAAGGTGTGAAACAAGGTTGTCTTCTCAGCCCCTTCCTATTTGGGCTATATTTAGATGCCCTAGAGGGGCGTTTGGAAATAGATAATGCGATGCATCAGCCTTAGCGGACTTGCATGTATGGCCGCTACTTTTTGTAGATGTCCTTGTTTTGACGTTGGAGTCAAAGGTGGGACTATAACAATAGTTAGACACACTCCAACAATTCTGTGCTGAACGTGGGCTTATAGTGAATGTGAAAAAAACAAAAGTCATGGTGTTTAATTATGCCGACCCATGCCAAGAGTTTGTGTTTGAAGGTGATGTTATTGAGCATGTGCAGACCTTCAAATACTTGGGGATCCTGCTCGAGACCACCCTGAACTTGGAGTGTCCAGCGTGTAGTGGAGTGTCTAGCAGTTGTTTACAAACGTTTGCTGTTTGCACTGAACCACCATTGTACGGAGCTATGTATTATGGACGTTGTGACCTTTTTAACATGCTGGTGTGTTCCATAGCCAGTTATGCCTATGAAGTTTGGGTGGACTCCAAGAAAATAGAAGCTATTGAAGTAACGTACTGACGGTTCCTCAAGTCCTTACTTGTGGTGCGAAAAACAACCAACACGTCCATCGTGCTGGCAAACTTTGGCAAGTTCCCCTTTGAACACTTTGCATGGGGACAAGCACTATTGTATTATAACCGTGTGAGCATGGTCACTAAAGACTGCATCCTGGGAAAGGCATGGGAAGCCTAGCTCACTATGTTTGCTGCGAGAAAGAAATGCTAGGCTAGATCTGTGAAAAAATGGCTATTCAAGAATCAGCCCCAGGAGGTGGCAAGTTTTTTGCATGTGGTTCAACCGCCATTGGAAATGACATTTCAGCCTACAACGACCTGTCCGTCATAGGTTGAGGAGCTTGCAGCGACCTGTGCACTGCAGGTTGAGGAGCTTATAGTAGCCCGTGTGCTACAAGTAGGGATTGTTCAACTGCCATTGGGAATGGCTTTTAGGACAACACACATACATCTGACCCGTGTCGTGACGTGTAGTGTCGTGACATATAGTGTCGTAAAGGTGTGAATCCGTAAGAAACTGTACTAAACAAACAGCCTAAAACCAATTAAAGGTAGAAACTAATCAACTAAAAACAGATGCATGCACACACATATATACACAATGCACAAGGGAGGCTGAGATGAAATTCTCATGTATTGAAATAAATTGCAAATAAGTAGTGAAGGTGTATGTAGATGGTGGCCGTGCAGTAACCACCGTGAGCATCTAGAAAATCCAAGTGAACTATGGAGGCAACTTTCATACAAAGGAATTCTAGAAAAACTAAAGGATAAGGGAAGGGCTTGGCCCTTTTATACAGCCACCAAAAGCTGAAACCCT
>Ga0116231_10001742_pt1 | contig 45175 bp, 49 predicted proteins | sample S1TSphgellanicum_2_FD_89695 | JGI IMG/M metagenome (GOLD analysis project Ga0116231, IMG submission 89695) | Host-associated microbial communities from peat moss isolated from Minnesota, USA - S1T2_Fd - Sphagnum magellanicum MG | ecosystem: Host-associated > Plants > Peat moss > Unclassified... | reverse complement strand
TAAAAAGTAACCAATTTTTTTAAAAGTTTGGATTGAAAAAACAAAACCTTGTTTTTGCCAAAAAGGCCCACAAAAAAAAACCAAAAAAACATGATGTAAAAAAGGTAAAAAAAAAAAAAAAAAAAAAAACATGGTCTAATTTTCCAATTAAAGGAAAACAAGGAAGTGATGTAAATTAATGTTGGGTAAGTAACCAAATTGGTAGTTAGGAAGTGGTGATTCCAATTTTGATTCCTTGTAACCTAATTGGAACCACCTTGAAAATATGGAACCAAGCATGTACTACCACCACTAGGACTAGGGATTGACAAAACTAGCAAAGGAATATGTTCTCAAGTCTTGGTTCCAAGTTAAAGAAAACTAGAATTCCATTTTAATTACATGTAATTTTTGGAATTGAAATTGGACCAAATTCCTATCAAAATTTTGATTAAATAGTTCTTGAGGTTTAAGGTGCTTTGTGCTTTCTCTTTTCTACATCATGTTGTAGAGCATTGGCATGTCACAATTGACTTTTTTCCTCTTTCTCCTTCTATATTATTTTTTTCTTTTGTTTGTTTGTTTTTTTTTTCTTCTTATGCAAGTAGGAAAAGGAAGTTGAACAACTTTAATGCTAGTTGAAGTTTGGAGTTTCTTGTTAAGTTTTTATCTTTTTATTTATTTGAGCAAGTTCATAAATTTCCTTGTCATTATGTGTTGATGTGGTTTTATGCACACCATCAATGTTTGCTCCTTGTCATCATTGCTTTTTATGCAAGGAGGAGGAGGAGGCATTGTCATCTTCAAGTGAGCTATCTATCTTTTTGTTTAATTATAAAACTACATGGTATTAACATTTGAGTCTGGTTGGGTTGACTTTTCACCATCTTGCAAAGGTTTTTTAATTTTGTAAATTGATATAAATTCCTAGCTTTGGAGGCCATTGCAAAGATGTTATTGCAACAAGAAGAAATGTCAAAAAACATTGGTTGCTATTATGTGAACTTTGTTGAAGCTTATTGATGAGAATGCAAGGTTGGTTAGTTAACTTAGTTGACTAAAAATTTTGGCTAGTGATTTATAGCCAAATTGGACCAAATTTATAAAAAGGTTAAAACTACTAAACTCAAATAACTTGATATCATTCAACAAGTTGTTGGACCCACATTCTAACTTTGATTTGCACATAGATGCAAAACTTTTATTTTAGTTTTGTTCACGAATTTTATTCCAAATGTTGATTTGCATTTGGAAATTTCATATCCACAAAATGTTTGCCCAAGTTTCTCTTTAATATTGTACCATTATTACAAGCTAATAGTTGGTTTGTTATTTAAAATTCCATTCATTCATAATAAATGTGCTTTAGTTATGAACAATTTGTTGGATTTTTTCTTAAATGTGGTAGTTTGAAGATGGTAGTTTAGGAATTATCATTTTCACCATTATCATTCAAACTTAAAATATTAGAACCAAACGAAAGGTTAGACAAAACTTACTTGAATATAACCATTAACTAAGAATTGTCCAAATCTGAAATTTTAAAAAATCCATTTGCAAATTGATAACTTGAAAATTGATATGAACCTTTTTTTAATAAATAAAAGAACCTATCTAAACCTAAAACCAAGAATTTTTTTGGTTGGAGACTATAACTGGAAGTTGCATAAAAAAATCCAAGAATCAGCCAACACTAATGTAAGCATGGTAACCTTTACTGCATGAAAACATATGTAACCAAAAAAAGGGCATATCACCTTTAGTCAAGTCTCATTACAATGCTTAAAGTACGCCATGAGCACTTTCACATAAAAATGCAATGTAGAAGTTACAACGTTGGAACTAATTTCTATAAAAACAATCATTCTAGAATTAGTTTAGGCAAAATAGATTTTGACCTAAAAACATGAAATGGATCAAATACCTTTGGACTCTTCTCAATTGGGTTATCATGATCTTCTAATGTGGCAATCACTAGACATTTATGAACTACCCACAAACAATCCCCTTTCCATCCTCCATTACATCCCAAGAAAGAATGATATTCTATTTCCTTTGTAACCACAACCAAGAGGACATTAACAAACACAAGTCTTAGGTAACTCTAACCCTAAAAATTGATCTAAATTGGCACCATAAAATTTCCAGTAACTCAAAAATTGTGCCTAAATCTCCTCTAAACTAGGTACTTAATCCCTTGTTGCTTCATAGAAACATGATTGTTGACACAGTGGGATGGACAAGACTTAAACATTGCTTTCCATGAACAGATCAACACTTCTTGATCCCCTAGAGCTTGTCATCATTTCCATTGATGTCCCTAAACCTATTTAAATCCATCGACCTTGCATCTCATCATCTACACAACAAAAACTAGAAAGACTGATACATGAGTAGAGAATTTTCACACCGAGGCATTCTTCCCTTGAATGTGCAAAAGCCAAGCAAATGTAACACTCAAAACAACACCACCAGGACCTCAAGATTATTCTTGCCATACAAACTTTGAAAATTTTATACTTAGCTTTTCAACATCCTACTACTTATCTCCATCTCCATTGGTCTAGCTCCAAAGCCAAGGTCTTTGCAACCACACACACATCAAAATAAAACAACCAACTAAGTTTTATCCCAAAAGCTTTGTTCCTTAATAATATGCACTTTTGTTGTCACATCTTTCACGAATGGCATCCCTACCAAGTGAATAATAAAAGACAAGATACAGGTCAATTGACGAAGCTTAAACAAAGATAGACAACCCATGTTCACACTATGAACCCTAAAAATACACATGAAATATTTCTGGGCGACACATACCTAACAAGAAGAAATGAAAAGGAAAAGAAGAAAGGACTGAAGTCTTAGCACAATTACCAAAAGGCTAGTTCCTCATCCTAGCTCAAGCACAATAGCTAAAATAGAATGTCCAAGGTCAACTACTGACATCAAAGTAAACAAGTTAGAATAGAAGGTGAGAATGAGTAGTTTGTCATCCCCCAAAACACACATGTGCGATACTCCAAGTACATATCACAGTGTTCACATGAGGCAAGGTAAGTTACTATCTAATGTCCTAGCTCAGGTATCAACAGCTAGTATCGAATGTGCGGTTAACTACTAACATAAATTAACAAATCGGAATTGAGAATGGAAGGTGAGAGTGAAAGTGGTGTTTGTCAACTCATGAAATAGAGAGACAAAAACATGCTTCTATTTTGGGGGAGGTAAGCATATTTAGGCTTCTATGTTGAGGGAGTGCCCAATGTTCCAAAAATGTTTGTGATGGGCCAATCATGGCTCCTTCTTGGAAAAAGAAAACAACAGTGGGCAGGCCCCCTCATGAGCTACTTAAAATAACCATGACATTTCTGCCTCTGCCATTAGCCCAGGCCAAAAATGGTGACAAACAGTTTTGGAAATAGAAATTGCATGCAGTCGTCAATGGGAAGGCTCAGCATGTGCTCATGATGGGCCCTGTTTCTTCCTTTTGGGGGTGGGGTGGGGGGAGTTTTCTTTTGTTTTTCTCCCTTGTTCTCAATGTGTTCATCATGTTCTCTTGAGGTTCCCCAAGTTCCCAATTTGTTCCCTAAGGAGTTTCCAAAAGCACCTCAATTTTATCCCATATGGTTTGCCCAAAGTTCAGCTCTCATGTATATAAACTGAAAAGGTATATTGTTAGCGGAATACATTTGCATCTATTTTGCAAATGGGGGTCCGAAGAGGTGCTTCCCTCCATTGGGGAGTGCTCAATGTTCCAAAAAAATTGCTGATGGGCTACTGAATATGGTCTTTCGCACACAAAAAAAAAGAAGAAAAAAGTTATGGGTGCACCCATTAACTAATTAATATGAATAAGACTATGTCCCCAACTTAATAAGTACCACCAACTTAAGCCACCAACATTAGCCTAGGTTGAAAATGGTGGCAAACAAAATGTAGGAATAATTATTCTGCTCAGCCAAATGAGGCAATGCAGCATACACCAAGTAGGCATGACTGCTTGTTTTCTTTTGGGGAGGGTGGGGGTTTTTGTTTGGGGAGTAAATGTAACTATGCTTTTTCCCTGGAGACCTCTCTGGCCATCTCCTCTCTCTTGATTTTCTGTCATTTCTTTTTTCCTCCAGTTTTATTCCTTATATTCTTTGTGTACACAAGATGTTTCCTCTTTTCTGGTCAAATCCTTCTCCCTTTGGCTTTTTGTTATATCCTCCTTTCTTTGGCTTTGCCTTCTCCTTCTAGCTTTCTTCCTTATCCTGTTTGTGTATACAAGATATGTCCATCCATGAAAACAACTGCTAGGCAAAAAGGCAAAGATTCGTCTTCTCTTACAATTCCAGTGATGCTTGCAAGATAAGGAGGTATGGAGTAGTGGGTGGCACTTTCAAAATAAGGAAGTATGCTCCACTCTTCACATGTGAAAAAAGACTTTATACTAAATTGGTAATTATTATATATGTACATAAAGTGTATAGGATATCAGTTTCTGAAAAAGGATTATTTGCATTTTTGAATTGCCCAATGTTATAACATAATCTCTGTTGGCCAACTTTCAAAAACACTTTGGGGTGTACCACCCCCTCCCCCCTAACTGATTAATAGAACACTCAATTGGTACAGATGGCACAGAATTTTGAAATTTGTACTCCTAAAACTTTCGTCAGCATTTCTGCCTGAACAAATACCCCTTTCCTCAGAGGGTGGGTACCAATTTGTGCAGGTATTGATTTTTAAGAGAACATACCAAGTGAGTATTATATATTTTATAACTTTGATTATCCTTTCCGGTAAGGTTTTGAATTAAAAAATAATAATCCAGAATCTCTGGGTATGGTTTTTTTTTTTTTTCCAACGCATGGTGGTTATAAGTATAGGGTTTAGAGTTGCTAAAATGCATGTGATTTCAAATACAGTTAGGATTTAGGGTTATGATTTCAAAAGTTCTATTCAAATTGACATGAATTCTATCATTTAACTTTCCTAATCCATCAGATGTTGTGACAAAAACTTACAAAAAGACACCAAAAACATTAAAATACATATTATATATGTGCATAATGCAAGATATGTTTGTAACCAACAAATTGTATAGAAGCTCCGATTTATAGCTCAAAGTCTTAGGATCCTATGAGAATCCATGAAGAAACCCTAAATCCTAATAGCACCTGTCTAAGACATTGAAACGTGGGGAAGTTTTGGAGAAACTTTTCCATCGAAAACAGGCAGATAAAAGGTTCCAAATGTTCACATGTAACTATTTAAATGCAGCAAGCTCAAGTTCTTGATGCTTGAATCCAGAACCACCGGGTTTAACACTTGGATCCGGGTACCTGCACAACACCGGTGGGTACTTACTACTGGGTACCTATTGGTATGCTGTTAATTTCACTCTGGCTATTTGTAGGGTTTGTGAGTACACATACCATCATGGATTGTGACTCAAATGATTCCACATAGAAACGACGCTTGCATGTGTCATCATGATGCATGCCTCAGTATCATGAGTGATTTAAACAATTGTAATGGCACACTCCCAACAGCCATCACAAGACAACTACGGTCTCCTCAGTCAGATCCTTCGTCAGAAAGCTCTTCACTCATTTTCCTTGGAAAACATCTTTTGCGCTTGCATCATCATCATCAGTCCTGTGGGCTTTGCACATTCCAACTTTGACATTCCAATCTGTTGGCTTCCTGGTGACTATGTCCCCAAATTTCTGCCCCTGCCATTACCCTTTGTCCCAAAATGGTGACCAACCGGTTTGGAAATAGAAATTTCATGCAGTCGATGAAGGCTCAGCCAGCACTCGTGATGGACCCTGTTTTTTATTTTTGGGGGTGGGGCGGGAGGAGCTATGTTTTTTGTTTTTCTTCCTTGTTCCCAATGTGCTCTTATCATGTTCCTTTGAGGTTCCCCAAGTTCCCAATTTGCTCCCTAAGGCGTTCCCAATAGCACCTCAATTTTATCCCATATGGTCTGCCCAAAGTTCAACTGTCATGTATATAAACTGAAAAGGTCAACTGTTGAGGGAATACATTTGATTCTAATTTGCAACTGGGGGGTCTGAAGTGGTGCTTCCATTGGGGAGTGCTCAATGTTCTGAAAAAAATAGGCTAATAAATATGGCTTTTTGGCACACCAAAAAACAAAAGAAAAAAGTTATGGGCGCACCCATGAACTAATTAATATGACTCTTGTTGATGGGTAGAAAAAGTAGGGCCCTAATTGAAAAACCAGGTCGAATGCAACCCAGGTGGTAACCAGTGTTGATTGGTTCTTAGTTTTTTTGGGAGAAACTGTACAGTACAGAAACAAACAGGAAAAAGGGAAGGAATCGCAAGACCCATTGACAAGTGCAGAAGCAATTGGTGGTGGTGCTGCAGCAGCGATTTTAAAAGACATCTCCATGGATCTAAGCATGAGGACGAAGGCAGCAATGGCGTTCTACTTTAGCTTGTGGTAGTGGTAGGCAGCGGGCGAATAATAAACCTTGTGAATAGTGTGAATTTTCTTCCTGATACTCAAGGTCTTGTTTTTTCACTTTTGTGGTGTAGCCATATGGGCAACAATCCACAGAAGGATCTAACGAGTTTTGGCTACAGGACAGATAGAAGTTAGGACAGTAAATACCTTCTCGTAATCCAGACAAAACCTAGCAGTAGGAGCAAATGCGAGAGAAGTCGAGAGTTGAAAACACACCACAGAAGGGTAGGAGAAGGTAACCAGTCCACTAAAATGGCTTTTGAGGAAGTCTTGTGTGGCATTGTTTGTTTCCAGTCTTACAGGATTGGGGACAAGGAGTGAAAATAATGGTATTTTGGTATTAGGGTGTATAGGTTGTGTTGAACCCAATAGAGTAGTGATGATGACGTTCAAAATTATGATGACGTTAGGGTTTGGCATTGGCATAACATCCTAACCAAGGAATCTTGAGTGGTTTTCTATCTTTCTTTTTTTCTTTTTTTAGTTTTGTGTGATTGGCTTTGTAAATTTAAAATTGTCTTGTAACATTATGCAATTTTTAAAAAGTGGGGTCTATGTTGTTAGTAAACCTCCTTCTACATGGGCACCAAACATCTCATGTCCCTTAATTCATCATGTCTCATTAAACTTCGTAATTGTCATTACCCATTTGCCTTTTCATGTGTCACCACAAACTTATTCACCACCCCATTTCCTATGCAAACCATGAACCACCCACTCATTCCCCTTACTACTCTAACAAACCACCCACCACCTACTATATTCCTTTATTAGCGTCTAGTCCTTCATGTGAATGTGGGGTCCCAACCCTACATTTCCCCAAACCCCCTTGATATGGCACATGTAAGACCTTTTCCCCCTCCCCTTTATTAGCCCTTACAATTGCTCATGATTAGACCCCACAACCTACCTCCATTTCCCCAAAAGCCTAACAACTTACACCTAAAGCCTCTTGCCCCACCTACAAGCATCAATTTACCATTCGAAAGTTAACCTATCACCAATCTTCTTGTCATGCATCTAATTCATCTAATCCAAACCTTTATGACCATCTTGGTTCAATACTCTCCTTTGCTCCAACCCCTCTTACATAAACATGGGCTTGGGTCTCAACAATTGGATGTCATTGAGTCCTTCCATTTAGGCCTTCGTTGTCCTTAACTATATAATCGCATCCTTATCGTTTTATAGTGTGATGTACAAATGACTTCTTGTTTTCCATTGGATAAGTTGGCACATGACCCCTATGATGTGACAGCTTGATATTTACTCATCTTATTACCCAAGTGGTGTCTTGTTTTGCTTACCCATGGTGGGGCATCAAGGCATAAGGAAATGCAAATCCAATTCAAGTGTTTTCAATCAAGCAACTCGGAAAACCTATAGGAGGAAATTTTTTTATGAGCCTAAGCTTTGGTAGCAAGTCCAAATTCAATGCCTCTTCCCCAACATGATCTTCCAACTCATAAACACCTTCTCTATAGTTTAATTTTGGATCGTGCAAGGGAATAATTTCGTGCAATTCACATTATAACATCATTTTTTTTTGCACCCACATCCTTTGACACACTTTAGTTCTCATCACTTTACATTTCAAATTAGATGATTTTTTTTCACTTTTTCAAAGAGATTATGAATCAAACCAATACCTCAAGCTTTTGTCTAATTCTTTCAAATTAACATTCCAACGCATGCCACATTTATCTAAAAATGGTCTTTTTGGGATGGTTTTTGAACACCTTCAAAAACATTTTCACCTAGAGGATTTAGCAAATGGATTCCCACATATTTTTCCATTTTATTTTCATATCACACAAGGTCACATTCCATATCGAATTACACATGTCCTAGGGGCGGCCCACTTTTTAACCATAACCAAACCCTCAAGCGGAATCCATCCCATTGCCATGGGGGAAGTGTTGTATTCATTCATAAGTTGTGCTAAACTTTCAATTTCACAATGCCTTTGCAAACATTTTTCCCTACACCAATTTGGAATTGCAACCAAAGGCGTTTGTGAAGTAGTAATCCACAGCATTAGTTACACCTTGGACCTTCACCTTAACTAGGTTATTCTCCAACTAAACCTAACAAATGTCTTCAATTCAATGTTAAAAGGGGTCATACTTCAAAAACTTCATGCTGCAAGAAAGGACATCATACAATTCATCCTTTTTGTTCATGCATTTTATGCATTTGAGTCTCCCTTGTTTTACAGTCATTATAATTGTGAAAACAATGTCATAGTCATCCCATTTATCATGGAAACCCATCAAGTTGATCCCTTGGAGGGGCATTATTCACAAAAGTCCACTTTAGGGTTCTACGCTCTACAATATTCCCCTCTTGTTTATTTCCATCCATTACAAATGACATTCACATCATAAGCCTCCTTAATTGTATCATCTGCATATCAACATTTCCACACCAAACTTCATGTGATAGGCCTTTTTATCTAACTTCATAAATGTGCAGCATGGTCCCCATCTAGCTTCCCACTTGACTTTGACACTCCATCCTAATTTAGCACCCCATCAAAAGGAATTAAATTTTTAAAGATTCCATTGGGCACCTCATCATTCACATCATCCTCCATAAAAAGTGCCTTCTTAAAGGATGTTCTCCATGTGGAACTTTTCCTTAAAATGGGTGATGTTTAGGTAGTCATCAAACTTTTAACTCATTATTTAGTGCAATAGCCATTATATTTCTTATGATGCACACCTTCTTCCATTTTCATAAAATCCTTTATTTCATTTGAATCCTCCATTTTTCAAGTGTTTGAATGCCTTTCGGGTCTAGAATCTTGTCATAGCCCAAAAGGACCTTTAGCATGTAAACAAACATCTCTCCCAATAGCTTTCAGCGACATTGACCTCATATCATTAGCCACCATCACCCCAACAACTTATTTAGGGAGTTGGGCCTTTGTAATTCCAATTATAGCTACTAGGTTTATGGTCAATCAATGTCCCTTCCTTCTTGAAGCCTTAGCAAAAATTGACAACAACACCTTGCTTTTTTAACAACATTTATTTGACAAGATATTTAAAATTCATCATGTTCGAAATTTTATCATGTTTTTGCCCTAGGGCGAGCACTTGGCTTACAACTCAACCAGTCTTCTTAACCTTTCAATTATTTTCCATGGTTTTTTCCATAATGTTAAACATAGTTTGGACTACCACATCCCTCAATTACAAGTATCCTTTGATGCATGTGCACACATCCCATTGACCCTGTGGATATCCACCTTTTTAGGTTGTGCTTATGGTAATGAATGCACTAGAACCCATGATGTAGTTTATAACACTTTTGTTGGCTTCCACATGGAATGAGAACAATTACATGCGTTTTTCAATCGCGTTCAACTCCTCTCATCAACAAGTCAACATTATATTCATTAAAAATGGAATTTGCACTTTAGCTAATGTTGTCATTGCTGACCCAACATGAGCAAATTTACTTCCCCAATCTTACGCAATTCAAAGATTGTTGCCTCCAATGTGACTCAAACCAAAGAAAAGAACTATCATGACTAACACCCCAATGATCAATTTTTCCTTTTAACAATTGAAATCTTTGAATGTTTACACAAACAAGTTGATGTGTTTTTACACAATTATGCCAATGTCATTTGGAGCTTGAAAGGGTTTTAAAGCCCTCCTTTTTTTGTTTTGGTTATTTTTCTTTCTCAAAAAATTTCAATTACATTGCAAGGAATGCAAACATCTTCCATCTTAAATCAAGTGGTAGTGGTAGGCCTAGTTATTTCTTGACTTCCACCCCTTTAAGACACACCGCCCATCACCACAATAGATCTACTATAGGTGGTTGGTTATTAACATGGAATTTTTTTGACATCTAGTTTGAAATAACTTAACATCTTATATTTTTCCCTTTCCTTTTTTTCTTATTCCTTTGTACATTTTTCAAATATGTGGTGTATTTATAAATAAAGTTTTGCAAGGTAAAAAAACCCTAACTTGACTTTTGATGGCTAAGACTATGAACAAGTTTTACAATATTACACAATTTGGACTACTATTGGGTGGGTATTTGATTTTGATAACAATCATTGTTTTTGGTTTTTTTTAATTTCAAAATCAAAGAACCATTAGTTATAGTTTTAAAAGTAAAAATCAAAGTGCTTTTGATTTTGATTATGTGAAAAACATTAAAGAAGCAATGGTTATAATGGTGATTATTTCATTTTTTCAATTATTTGATAACCATGATTACATACCAAAATTGACAATTTTTTTAAAATAATGAGAACCAAGGTTATGAACCCTACAAAGTACTATGGTTTTGTTCCTATTCCTATAACTACTCAACATTGGTTTGAATGTTTGGACCAAAAATATGCATAGATTGGAGTTTCACATACATGCTAGACTTGACTTATAAAATATGATGGAATTTTTTCAAGTATTTCATTCCTTTTTTCTTCCAACATTTGGGCTTTGCAAGTTTCAACAAGAATTAAGGTTGATCACATCCTTAACAAATTAAACTTTGGTGACTTTAGGATTGACCATTGGTTAGAATCAAACATTCCCATTACCACAAATTTTGAAAAGGAAGCACCTAAGCATCTTGCCAAGTCCAAACATGACTAAAACTTCTTCTTTCTAAGCCTTTGAAGACCCCCACAACTAAATGCACTAATGTTGGGCAGTTGTTTAATTTAGCACCAACTACTTGCAAGTTTTTAGACCATATTTACATCACCTTAGAATTAAAAAATCTTCACAATGGCTCCCTTCATGAATTATAAAACTCATTTTCTTTTCAATAATTATAAGTTGAACCAATTTTACCTCCATTTTAATATTATCACCTGACATAACCATTTGTGTTTTTTCACCCAAAGAAACATTAGAATGAGTCAATTTTACTAGTTACAACAATAATATGAATATAAAATTAGGGAGAAAATAAGAATGAATCTAATATGTTCCATTTTTCCTCACCATCGGAGGATAAAATGGAAAAGGAAATGACTTTTACACATATTTATTGAACATCTAAAGTCACCTATAGAGATTGGTCCCATTTAGTTTATAGTGGGAACGAAAGAACCTAAAGAGGGGGAAGATGTTCTCATTTTGTTAAACCCTCACCCCAACCTTTACTTAACATTTTCTAGAAACTCCCTTGTTTTGAACTAGCAACCTCACTTTTTAAAAATCAACCTAAACTTTGCTTTAACACCCAAAAATGCTTAAGGTTCTTTATGAAAAACTTGAAATGTAACAAGTTTGAAAATTGTCATGAGTTTTTTCGAGGTTCTTTCAAAGAAACTCAACTTTGCAAAATATGAAAATCGTTTGCATTTTTTTTGGAGGTTCTTTCAAAGCAACTTGACTTTGTAAAATATCCACCTACATTTTTTCAAGGTTCTTTCAAAGAAACCCAACCTTTGCAAAACATGAAATTGCTTAGTTTTTTCAAAAGTTTCTTTCCAAGGAACCCAATCCAATTTTGTGTTTTCATTTGAAGTTTTTGAGTTTTTGGTTTTAGGTTTCTTGTTTCCTACAATGGAAAAGGCAAGATCATTGAACATTCAATGCTCAACATCGCAAGTTTCCTCTAGTTCTTTGAATGTGACCTTGGAATGGCAAGAGTCATTATTTTCCCCTATGGATTAAAAAAATTATTCAAGTTTCATTCAAGTATGGTGATGGTGGGTATATTAGAGGCATTAGATGAAGGTGAGAAAACAAAAAACCTTCCAATATGTTGTGTTTTTTAAAAATTGTTTCATTGTCTTATTGATGATACACAACAATTGTTACCAAGCCCTAGGTTGAGTTCCAACAAGCATCAAAGGCTTTGGAAAAAGGAGCTTGAGCAAGTGTTTAGAATGAAGTGAGAAGGAAGATGGACACAATTGGCTAAAGAGGGTTCTCCATTGGACTTCCATTAGCTATGTATTATATATTGCCCATTTATATATTGCAAGGTCTTTACGTCCCTCATTCTATGCTCTCTTTATTTCTTTGTGACTTTTTATACTTTGTGATATCTTATATAGCTTGTTTAAACTATTGTTCAATAAGCAAGTTATGTTCTTTGTTCCAAGTTCCAACTACCAACCCCAACCTGGTAGTGGGTCATCTTGGCCCTATTTTTGGCTCTTTTATCTTTTAGATCTTGTAATTAATGAAATCAAGTTGTTTGTGCACATGTGAATGAGTTAGTTTTTTGATGTGGAAGGTTTTCTAATTTTTTGGTTTGGTGTTTGGCATATTAATACATTCCTTTTGAATGTTTTCTATCTTTTCACATTGTAATATTCAATGGAACTTTGCAAATTTTTTTTGAATTCTTTTTGCCCATGGTCAATTTCTTTTCCAATTCCAATTTTTTCCTTTATTGCATTGTCCATAGCTAATTTTTTTTATGGCTGATTTTTTTTCAGGGTTGATTTCATGGTTTCTCTCATTGCTATGTTCTCCATCATGGTTGATTTCTCTAGTTTTTCCCATGGTTGTTTTATTTGTTGCATGGAAGAATTTTTTTTTGCATGGGTAATTTTCAGCCATGGCTGAATTTTGATGGCCATTTTCAATTCCAAATCTGCCCTACATGTTTGGTTCCTTTTGAATCTAACTTGTTATTTGTTTATTTTCAATTGATTGCAAGTTCACAAGTCATGTTTTGTTGTTCCAACACACATTGATTAACTAAATTGTCATTTGCAATGTGTGATAATTGACAATCAATGGCGTTACAAAGTTGTGTTTGATATCCAAGAACCTAGGCTATTTGTGAAGATGTGGTGAAAATTTTGTCACTAATTGTGACTAGTTATGTCTTGAATCAAAGTCATAGACATTGCCTGCTCAAGGACACATTAGTATTTGTCATCACCAAAATACACAAGATTTGAGATGAGCTTGCTAATGTGGTTGTCCTTAATGACATGGCTGATCCAAAGGAAAATATTTTTTTATGCAAGGCTAAAAGAATTCACAATCCACATGAAACACCAACTACTAGATATTCTTCAACTTTCTTCTCATTTTTGCATGGGTTTGATAGGAAAAAATGTCACAATATGCTAGCTTTGATGCTAGAAGCTAACATATTGTAAATGTATCCAAAATTCAAACACATGTGATTGGTGATTAATTATTTAGGTCGTGAAAGTGCTTTCACATTGGTTGTTCAATATGATGAACAATTGTTCCTACTTTTGTTGATTGATGTTACAAGGTTTTGATGCCCATTGTGTGAGTGAGGAGATTTAGATGCAGAGCTCTAACATTGAATGTGAAGATTTGTTTCAAACCATGGAAACTAGTGCAAAATCTTTGAACCAATTTAGGGCACAAAACTTGATTCCTTTTGTTGTTTACCATGTCGATGTGGATAGTTGCAAGTGTGCATTATCTTAGTGACATGTAGATAAGTTTTTTTTATTGTAGTTTCATTGGTTTAGCATATTCTCGGGATTTAAACATGCCAAATAAAGACAAAGAGGATTTTCTCAATTGTTGGAGTCTTCACTACATTCCATAGGTGTTGATTACAAACTAACCACCTTGATTAGATGATTTCTATTAATAAAAAGATTGGCCTTTTTGTCTAAGGGTTGGGTATTTTGAGCCTTTTGACTTTGCAATTGCATATGAGGCAAAATCAATGTTGACAAAAAAAATTAATGTAAAATTCGAGGGTGAGGTTGAACATGAAAAATTCTTGGATCTTAGTTTTTAATTTTTTAATCTTCCTTTGGTTGAATTTTGATGTTCCTTGTCACTCATTCCACCAATATGGGCATAGATCTGAATTTTTTAAACCTTGCTTATATCTTAATTTTGATGTGAATCATGGAAGGTTTTTTTTTCTGGTTACTTTGTATTTTGGATTCCTAGTGTAAGTGGCTTGGTTGAATGAAAATACATTTGAGTTATTTATTTTTATTTTTCATGGCTAATTTCATAGGAATATATAATTTTAGTGCCTTATTGAGAGTGAGAATTGAAAAAAAAAAAATGTTCTTTTTACCTTCACAAAAACTAAAAACCTGGTTGATTTTAGAGGCCTTTGTAGTGTTTTGGTTGAATGAAAATGTATTTGAGGTATTCTTATTATTTATTGTCCATCGTTAATTTCAAAGGAATATATAGTTTTAGTGCCTTGTTAAAAGTGAGAATTGAGAAGATTGTGTTGTTCTTTTTACTTTTAAAGTTGATTTCAGAAGCCTTTGTAATGCCTTGGTTGAATGAAAATGCATTTGAGATATTCTTGTTATTTGTTGTCCATGGTTGATTTCAAAGAAATATGTAGTTTCAATGTTTTGTTGAAAGACTTGAGAATTGAGAACGTTACATTGTTCCTTTTACTTAAATTTTTAAAAAAAAAAAAACTTGGCTCATTTCATAAGTTTTTATAGCATAAGCGCACATTAAAAAAAAATCATATTACAACCAAAGACTCACAATTGAAATAACTAGATTTGGCCTATATAATGATTGGAATAATGCAACCAATTAGGTGCTTTGTCTAAGATCCGAGACTATAATCGGCTAGGTTTCTTCAAAAAATCGGAATAAAAAATTGCCCTATCGATCTAAAAACCAAATAGATGTAGCTAGGTCAAGGGCTTTGCTTGAGAACCATTTCTTCTAACAGCAAGTTTGATCTCCAAAAACCAGTCAAGAAAACCACTCTTCCAATCTTCTAAACCGTTGGAATTGGCCAATTCTTACAAATCTTTAATTTTTAAGGAACTAGAATCGATTGATTTTATAAAATCTTTTTTTGCTAAGAACCAAAACTAACTGATTATGTAAATTCTCAAAAGTCAACTACCCTGAACTGACAATTCTTTGAAAAAACAAAGAACCACCCAACACTAGAATGCACTTTTGACATTTACATGCTGAGTTTTCCAAAGGCGAAAAAGAATGTTAAATATAAATGTGATTCAATAATTAATTAAATATTGAAAGAACCATTTAAAAAACCATATTTAAGATTGAGGGATTTATTGGATTGTTGGCCTTTGCTTTTAAAGGATAAACATTTTATTGCCATGAGCTTGAAGGATAAGACTCCTTGTGAAAACCGAAAAATGTTAAATTGGCCAAGGGTCTTTAAATGTAGCCAGTACCAAAAGTATTGCTGCAAAATTTTCACCTCATTTTCCCTTTGCCTCATGATTTTTTCACTTTGTCATGCTAGACATGTTTTTGGTTCACGTTACGCTCATTTTGTACCTGTTACAGGCTTGAGGGGTACAAAACATGTTACTTGACATGTTATGTGAGGTTATGGTAGGTTACAAGAAAAACATGTGCTTGAGTATTGAGAAACATTTCTAGGCATCACAAGTTGAAAAATTTAGGGGCAAAGAACAGACTGGGGAAAAAAATCGAAGTAATAATTTTGGTACTGGCTACATTTAAGACCTTTGGCCAATTTAACATTTTCAGCTTTAACTTGCATGTGGGACTTGGGAAGCCATAAAGACTTACATCTATTTTGATAGTGTAGTGGGAGAGCATATTACAAGCTCAAAATTTTCCTCTGTGAGGGATGGGTGTTTTGAAAAATGAAATGCCATAAACATTTTGAATGTAATGCCTACTTATGGCATTTCATTTTTCTGATACCCATTTTCATTTTTTTTCGTCATGATACCCAGTGGGTATCTTCTGGGTATCATGGGAAATTTTCAAAAAAATTGGTGTAAGTCTTCACACTCAGGAAAGGCCTCAAATTGCAAGCTTTATTAAAAATCTGGCCTGCACTTGGTTCTCTTCCAAGTACCTTGGCTCCACTTCATGCAGGCCCTTATTCTAGTAAAGATTTTTGTAAAGCCCATAGCCTCAGGCTTTACCCAACACATAAAATACTAGCAAAACAATTTCTTATGTTTGTGGAGGGTGTTTTATGCCTCCCATAAAATTTATGTCTCAGTAGCGGGTGGCACATTACACGAAAGGTGCTCCCTCTCCCTCTCCTCTCAAGTCAAATGAATCATACCTATCTACTTATAAATGAATCTGCCCAGTGCCTACCTGCTTAGGAGGCCCTCCTCTCTCTATTATATGCACATTTTACAAGAGAAGGGTGTTAGTGACATTATAACGTGTGTGTAGGCGATCTCTATTTTGAGATGTGCTCTTGCAATAAGTGAAGATTTTTCTAGGCTAGTCATCTTTTGAGAAGGTCCTCCTCTTTCTTTATTTGATGTGCTTTTCGTGACAAGAGGGGAGTTCAGGAACTTGATGTTCCCCTTGTGATTTGTGGTTAGCCCTCTTAGGAGGTTCTTTTGTCTTCTTGGACAGGTCCTTCCATTTTTGTCCCTTGTATTCCCCCTTTTTTGGGTGCTTTGGTTTATTTATGATTGGCAGAATTTCATTGTTATTATACAAGCAAAATTCTACTAATTCTTTGAGTTGTAAGGACCTTCAACAGAACTGTTTTGGGAATGAGGGCCTCATGTGACTGCAACATTGCCCAAGTACCTCATTTTGGCCAGTCACATGGCGCCCGCATTTCTAGAACAGCCCCCTTTGAGGTCATTGGGTACCCTCTGTACAAATAAGCTTTGAGGCAAGCTACATTCTAAGCCAAGTATCAGAACAAGGCATCACAAATGCGTTGGCCCTACCAATAGATATGATGTTGTACATCTACCTACTGTATCCACATTCTGAACACCAAAATAATCCATTCCAATCTAAACACTCTAAACACTTTCACCAAAGAAACTGGTTCATCTAATGTGAAACTGGTTCTAACAAGTTAAAACTTCCAAAAGTTGGATCCAATGTGATATTCCCTGTCCTTGTGGGGGCAGGGCCCAACAAAGTAAGGGAAAAGGAGAAAATAAAACTGGTTTTGCTCATGGGAAACAATAAATTCCCTACAGGTCATTAAGAACATAAGCATAACCTCAAAATTTGTGGACTCTAAACCCTAAATCTGCATCAAGAGTTAAAGCCATGCCTTCAAGCGCAACCGATCCCTTGTAACTTCCTTTTCCTGATAGCTGACCTTTTGGGTGTTGGCTTGGAGGCAATTCCAAGTTCACCCGGGCTCTTTGGTGGCAAAAGTAATCCTTGATCTTGGGATAAGTGTTGATGTTTCTTTTGGTATGGAGACCCTGAAATGATGATGATGTAACCTTACAAAACTTTATTGATAGACCTTTTGTGTTAACTTATCCAATGAAAAAAAACATAATTTGTATATCATGTTGTAAAGTGGCAAGGATGTGGTTATACAATTGAGAACGATAAAAGCCTAAATGAAAGGACCCAAGGACATGAAAAAATGAAATCCAAGTTTATGCTAATGCAGGCAAGGTGAAAACAAGGGAATTAGATGAATTGGGTGCTTGACAAGAATGCTGATGATGAACTAACCTTCGATTGATAAATTGATGTCAACAAGTGAGGCAAAAGACTTTAGGTGAAAGTTGCAAACATGTTGAAGAAATGAAGATAAGTCGAGAAGCTTGATCATGTGCAATTATAAGGGCTAGTAAAGTGGAAGGGGAAAAGGTCTTACATGTGCATGATTAAGGGGATTGGGAAAGTGTAAGGTTGGGGCCTCACATTCACATGAAGGATTGGGGGCTAGTAAGGGAACTGGTGGGTGGTGTGTGGTTTGTTAAAATGAAAAAAGGACTATTGTGATTAGGACCTATAGTCATTCAAGAGCAAGATGTTATCACTTTCAATTTCAATAGACTTTGTAGCTTTGAACATCTAATCTTGTTTTCACCACATTTTTTATGAAATATGCAATAAAAAATAGCTGAAAATAGAGATAATTATACCAATGAGACCTGAAACATCACAAAACCCATGCCTATGCAATTACAGCAGGCCACTAAATGGTTAGAACTACATTAGCAAAACTTATTCTTTGTATATTTTATGGAACACATGGGGTTTTTTTGGTATTTTATCACATTATAGAATGTTAAATTTTTTTAAATTAAAAATGAAAATGTATTAAATTTATATTTAAATTTATTTTCATAATCCAATTATAAACAATATTATAAATTATATTTTTTCCAATGAGGTTGCACCCCTCCTTTTTTTTACATGCCACTTGGTAAAAAGAATGGAACTAACTTCCTTTGGACTAGCTCTCAACATGTGCTCCTTGACATCACCACTAGGTAGTCATTTGATAGTTCAAACTACAATGCAATTTCCCAAACAAATAGAGAGATCAGTCAGAAGGAAATTACAATAAACCCTTTTTATAATCACGCCTTTGGCCACCACTTTTTTTTTGTGACACTAACAAATTGTGATTTAAACATGTATAGTCACATTCCATATAAATCCTTACAAGATTGTGACTATAGGCAAAAGAAAAACCTTACAAAACAACCTTTTTATATTAGAATATGGATGCCAATAGTTTAAATTTCCTACATGGGTTATTCTAAGCTCTACTATGCATTATAAGACTTGAAGGAGGTGATTTCTGCATGTTTTAATGTGACCATTTATATTGAGTTCAAGCTCCTTAACTATTAGTTTGTATCACTTGTCAATTAAATTTTTTTAATTAAAATTTTCTGCTTTCTTAGCAAGTTCACATATTTTTTGCTTGTCTACACTAGACAATTGTTTTTTTTTCCTCCTCAACTAGATTCATTGTTGTTAGTTTGCACAACTTGAACACAAAGCAACACTAACATTGCCAAAGGGAACTACAATTTACAAAACCCTAATATTTGTCTTAAATTTCCCGCACTATAATCACATTTATAAAAAGCTTTGCAAATATTTTGTGCTATTAATGAGTGTGATAGTGACTTTAAAGAATGGTGTTTCTTACTAAAACAGATTGTTACCAAAATAATTGTGTGACACAAACAAGAATGTGACTAAAATGGGCATGATTATAAAGGGGGTTTACTGTAGATTGCATTGATATTGGAATGACCCATCACAAACCAATGCTTGTTTTCAACCACACCTAGACTGCAACACACAGCACTCTGTGTTTTCTGCTTTATTTTTGTGGAACAGGATGACTCACAGAAGCCAGCATGTAAGACCCTGAGAAGAAGATATGGGCTCACCAAGGTAGTGGTCCCCACTGGGAGATGCCATTTTCCTAGTTTGAATTGAACATCATAAACAGTGGTCAACAGTGTACTATGCAAGTGTTTCCCACATGAACTTCCATATAACTGCTCTAGACTCATGACAAATGTGACCCACAAGTTGTAAGACACTCAAAAAGATCTCACAATATGTGCTCCAGATTTTACAGGACATTCAGGAAAGTTCAGAGTCCTATATGCTCGATCAAGGCCCAAATTCACTGAGAAGAGACTCTTCAACATCAAATTTGTCAACATTAGTTTTGCAAACTGTCGTCCTCAGTCAAGTCTAGAACTGTTTAGATGCTCGTGTATGTGAGGGTGGAGTGCCAGCATGAGCATTAACGAGGTCAACATGATTGCTTATGTCTCCTATACTGGTCAATTTTTCTCTGACAAAATCAGCTTCAAAGTACATGAAATGCACTCTTATGATACTCTTGCTCTAATCCTACATTCTAGATCTATAAGAATCACAGAATCATAATAGGAAAACACGCCAAATCTTGTTAAAGGCTTCTGAAGGAGAGATATACAAGATGGAACAATTCCGTGAGTTCCTGCAGATATTTATGTTTCAAGTAAACCACGGGAGGGGAGGAAACGCCTACTTGCAAGATCAGCACATGTGCAATGTTTGATTAATCTGAGATTGAACTCTAGGAGAGCTTTTCTCCTCTCTGTATTGGGAGATGCAGGATTAGAAGTGTTTAGTCTCTTCTGAGGCCTTGTCAGTAGTGGTCTTGAGTGCCAACTGCAGCATATGCAACTCTGGTTCTTGCTGCATCCTCATCCTTTGCAAATTGGTGAATTTAGCTCCCACTTGTGAGTTCATGGCTTGTTTCTCAGTGAAGGCTCATGTGGTGATGATGGTTGAGATTTGTATCCTGCTCCTGATGTCAGACATTTGTATTTCTTTTTATGAGGAAACCGATTCTCTATCACTAATTCAGTAATTTAGTGACTCATGAAGGTTTGCCCAGGAGGGTTCCTGATCTGGGGACTGGATCAGAGGAGATGCAATCTCTTGAGCTTGGTTTGGGGGAGGTAAGTTTTCCTCAGCTCTGAGTTTAATAGCATTTGTATCTGCCATCATCAGAGCTGTATATTTTATGGAAGACATGAGATAAAAGGGTATTTTTTGGTATACTATAAAATAATAAAAATATTTTATTAAAATAAAGATTATTATTATTATTATTATTATATATGATATATTCTCACAATCAATTCTAAGCATCCTATTTCAGAGATTTTTTTCTCAATTATTCTGATGCTGCGTAATGGCTAGCATCCCAATAGGGCTTTAACATTAAATGGCAACAGGTTTTTAGAAGCTGTCTAAATATTTAGGAAACTGCTTTTTAGAATGCTACCAAACTAAACTCAGAATCCAAATGTGGTGAATTTTTGTTCTTGAAATTTGCTTATTTTTTCAGAAAAAGGAATATTTTAACAGAATTTTCATTTTCATTTTCATTTTTGTTTTTTGCATTTCAGTGAAATTTCACACAAAATGCGCACCCAAAAAAAATATACTCTCCTATTTACATTTAAGGAGAATATTGTTGCCTGAATAAGGTCTGGTGTAAACAATATTGGCTGACAAACAATCTACAGGCCTACATTTGCATCCCCTGAAGTAAATCTGTCTACCCTCCTTGAGAAAACATGGCAGAATGGGGAAACCACATTTGTCACAAGAGAAGTTCTCTCTGGCAGTTGTTGAAAGCTGATGTAACAAATGGGAAAAATCACAGACAGCTGCTTGCCCCTCTAAAACAGAACCTAAAAGCTTGAACTAATCATGAACTGGTATCCATATTATTCTGCAAGGAGTCATATTTGCAGAGTAGGTTGACAAGTTTCTAAAACTCATGACCACCTCTCCAAAATTGTGGAATGGATCAGAGCATTCTCCCTTATATAATAGAATCTCAGAGATGACACCAATTCATTCCAGGTACTGCAATTGAGACTGATGCCTGCAATGATTTGTCACTACTTTCCCATCTCATGAACACGATGAATAACTGTGTTGTGATTCTGACATTCTATATCACATGCAACTTTGATAAGGAACACAGCAGGCCAATCTATCAATCTCTGAGACACAAATAGTTTCAAGGTTTTGAACACAGAGCAACCCTGTGCTAAGTCCATTTGGCTCTGGTGTTTGTTTGGATTAGATCACATGGCGACAGTACTACTGTGCCCAAAGATGCTCCAATTTCCAAGTTGAAATAGGTGTATGTTCTTGCTATTTGCACATGGATTGCTGTATTTTTCTAAGAGTAAAAGACTGAACATGGAGGGATAAGTGTTGTAACAAGCTCTGGAAGCACTTTGATGGTCATAACATGATGGTTTAAGGCGGAGGAAAGGGTGGACTTCTCTACACATCCATTCCCTGCCTTGTTGGTCACCTTGCAGAAACAGAACAAATTTTTAAGAATTCTACTTCCCACTTTCTTGGAAACTGATTGTTGTTCTGTTCTTAGTTTTGTCCTTGTTCAATTACAGAATGTGTCATGACAGTCTTTGATGCCAGTGCTAAAATTACCTTTGCAACGGTAGCAATTATATTTTCAATCTAGACCTTAAGTCTTCCATTTACTTTCTATCATCTGAAAACAATCTTCACATCTGCAACATCCAGACCCAGGCATGTTCCCAAATTCCAAACTCCTTTGCTTATGCTCAAGGTCTTCTGTGTTCCAATCATGCTTCATTGCAAGTCCTGTCATAACTTCCTTGTAACATCAAATGGCTGCATGCATGAATGTGCTCTTAATATCAGGAATCAGAACATGACAAACAGGTTGCTGACAAAAGAAAAATTCGCAATGTATAGTGGTCTTCTTGTCTACAGTCCATCTGCACAAAAAACATCCAAACTCAAATTGTATGATCATACTCATTCTTATGTTTCAAGAGGTGACACAACACAGCTATGATACCTTCACCAGATTGTGAATTCACAAAGAAACATGAGAGTATCTCTCCACACATGTGGTGTATCCAGTTTCCTATGAACTTAAGGTTAACAAGTCAGTCCTCTAGAATTCTGCCCACTGCAAATTGTAGTATTAATTTCTGTGAATAGTAGTCATGAACAATGTTGGCCTTCAACAACATAATTCTCCTCTGTTTCCACCCAACAGCATACATGTCTCGTCACCCAACTGAAGTACATGATCAATATATGAACTTTTGTATCAGGTTCTTCTGACCTAAAACAGAGTTGCACCGAGAAATAGAGCAGAATTCTGAGATCACAGGTGTGGTTTGTGGCACTGGCACACATCATCAAAATGTTCAATCATGTACTGCACATATGATAGTGTTATGCTCTTGGGCATATGTCACATGGAAACTACACTACATAACATTCAAGGGAAAAGTCTATTGAGTAAACAAAAGTTTTTCTTGTTGGACTGGAAGACAATAGCAAAATAATCAAAAAGATGGAAGCAAACAAGATCATCTGCCATCTCTCATTCAATGTCAATTCAGTGACATTTTAAATTACTGCTAATGACCATATTTGTTTGTGCAAGAACTGACAAATAAGAAGAGCCCCACATGAAGAGGGATTACAAAAATTGTTTACTTAATATCATGGATACAAAACATAGGTACATAAAATTCCTACAATAAATCATGTCCAACAGAAATGCCAAGCTAGTGAGGTCTTTCAAATATCTGCAACCTCTTTTACATCATCCAGCAAATATCAGAACAAGTGGTCACTACGTCATACACAGGTTTATTGTAAGCAGATTTGGCAGCAATCAGGTCAAATGTGCTTGGCATGTAGTTGGACATTATTGGTGCCTCCTAATTTTCGCATCTATAAGTGCCTGGAACTTAACTAACCAGACCTACAATCATACAAGTGATATTAACTCACCCTTGGACTCAACTGGCGGTGCAATTAGTACAGGTGCAGGTACTGCTGCAGGGACAAGGGGAGGGACAGAAGACACTTCAAGAGGAGGAGCAGTAGGAGGAGCAGAACCTGAGAGTATGAGAGCTCCATTTGCAGTAGAAACAGCAGACTGTGGAGGAGCTTCTAGCATTAAAGGTGCACTTGGAGCTGGGAGGAGATTTGGTTGAGAGATAGAACCCGCCTTTGGTGGTGCGGTGGCTAATGACCCAGGCCCTGATACAATCACATTGCCTGGAGGGATGATCTCAATCAAGGGCTTCCGAGCTGCTTGTTGTAGGCTAACAGATATTGGGGTACTTTTTTCTGGAGTAAGAGGTGGGGGGGTGCCAACTGGTACCAGGAGGTCTGCCCCTGATGCTGGTGTAACAGTTGCAGGAGGTGGTATTGAATCAGCAGGACTGGCATACTGTTTCTGCAAAACCTTGTTCCATTGCTGGACAATTGATTTGAGCGAGGGTCTTCCATTGGCCTGCAAACAAAACAAGAATCACCCGAGATTTCAGAGCATTAAGTTATCTGTTGGGCAGGAAGAATGTCAGCCCATGTCACAAAAACATAGTGACATGGTCTTTTGTTGGTTACGTGACCAAACAAACACAACAATCAGTGTCTTCCCTCAAGACCAAGAAGACACGAGAAACTGTTAAGAACAAGCAGAACTGATATAAGAAACATCATCACCTCACTAAAAGCAGGACCCCATGACTACAGACACATGAACTAACCCCCCATGACAGCCACTGTGGAGGCTCTTCATTATTGGCCAATATAGCTAGTAGGATCTAACACTCTCCTGGGACATTCTAGTATGTCAAAATTCTCACATGGGCATGTAGAGCAGCTTGTGCAAGCATGCCTGTATCCAACCAAGCTTTCTCCAAGAGATTAGGATCTCCAAGAAGAGCCGCTGCCAGTGCTGCCTCGTGGCCCTGCCCCGCATTTATCATGGTGTTGGTTTGCACCTACACACACATAATCACAGATGAGAGATTTTCTTTGCCACCAGACTTAAACACTACATAGAAGACTGGGTCCACAACTAACATCTGCATATCCATGGTAAAGCCATAGAGAACAAGACATTTTGCAATCTGACACACAAACATCAGAAGTTTCAAACTGAAGTTGAAACTCCTACCGCCAATCTTGTCAACTCTCCATGTGTTGCAAGCCTGAGTGACAGTCCTCGAAGCTCATGTGGCTGCAGAGCACCCTCAACTGCTCCAGCAGCTGCCAGTCTCTTAAGAGCCTGGCCAGCTATATCAGCCTGTCCAGTAGCATCAGCTGCATCAATCAGATTCAGAAATTCTGCTGCAAATTTCACTATTCCATGCACAGCCTCAGCCTTTGCCTGCTGGCTAGCTGTGATAGACAGGACCCCAATGGCATCACTGCTCAGTTCAATGTCCTGCCCAATGCTCTTGCTGTTGCTTAGAGTGACAAGTGACTGCAGCGCTCTCTTCAAGTCTCCACTTTGCATGGCCAGCTCATATTCCAACCTACACAGCATTTGCTATCCATATTACTCGCAGTGGAACCAGACTGCAATGCAAAACACAAGAAGCTCATATTCATGAGACTTCAGATACTACAGCAGATTCTTAATGAGAGAGGGATAGGGGGAACTTGCAGGCAAAGCTGGGGTATCCTGCAATGAGGCAAATGCATCAGTTCCATTTCATGGTCTTCTTGCACACATTGGTGTGACCAATTTTTGCTAAAAGCTATTCTTGGGTTTCAGAATCCAGAAACAGTGCTGCTGAATGAAAATGGAACCTTTTTGAGATGCCCGGCAAATGGAGTGCTTCTGTAGCATATCCCATGCCAAGCATAAAATGTGCCAAATCATCATGGTGCTCCCTTCCTAATCGTGCAGCCCTGCCTCCCCACAAAGGCATGTTAAGTCAATCCTCATGTAACATTTGCCATAGCAAGTGTCTGCCATAGTTGATCTCACTATTAAAGCTTCAGAAAAGCTAGCAACTAACACTGCCAATTTCAGCATCTTGAGTGGGTTTCACACTTATGAAGGCATGTATCAACTCAGAATTTGAATTTGATGACACTGCCATCCAGAGGCTTACCATTTGACAGCACTGACAGGATCACCAGCTGCAGCCAAGCACCGGCAGCGAATGCCAGGATGGTTCAGAGCAATCACATGTGCCATCATGTACCTGTCCATCATACCATCTGCTTAACTAAACAGCAAATAGGCAAATACCAAAAAAGGAAGAAATTACTCTGCAGTAGCAGCTATTCCTTAGACCTTTATGTTGGCATGTGCAAGCCTATATGAGAACTTCAATATATAGACACAAGTGCCCAGACATGCTTCCAACAATTTCCTTATCAGGAGCAAAACTTCTCCATACTTACAACTTGCAGCAACCTGAGTACAAACAAGAAGACTCCCTCTCAATATCCACTTAATGATAAAGGATCAGCATCCTAACCTAAATCCCTTTTTGTCAGTTAGCCCTTAAATCACCCTTGCCCCATAAATGTCAGACTGGAAATGTCTATCTCTGACATTAACTTGCCCCAATGCAAAGGTCCTTACATGGACTCAAACATAGAGGGAGAAAGACAGTACCTGTCCACTAGCCAGAGAACACCATCTCTGACACCCACAACCACAACAGGTCCAACTGGACGTTTCTGCTCAGGTGGTAGTCTGGAGACAGCAACTGAAACACCTCCTCCAGCTATGACTGCCTCTGGACTCACTTTCTTCTCTTCAAATTCCTTGAGAGGGTTTGGGACTTCCCCTTCACTTTTAGAAATCTTCGGCATAGAAACAAATGGGGGTACTGATGGAGCTGTTTGGAATGATGCTAGTCTCACCACCTGCAGCATAGGAGGCCGCAGAGGGATTCTTTCTGCTGTTACTACTTTAGGCCCTTCCACGGTCAGTAAAGCCAGCTCATTGTGTGCTGGAAATGCCTTTGCTTGTGAATCTCTTGCCTTCTGTTCTTCTTTCCTCCTCTTTCTTTCAACATCAAGAGCAGTAACCCCAGCATCCACAAACACACACCTGCCATCAACCGTCCCAGAACTGAAGGCCTCAATACACCACCAACATGAGTTCTAATGACATTAACATAGAAGACATGAGTTCAGCATTATACTCCTGTAAAATCATGTAGAAGAAGCTGCAACCATTCTCCGTCTCTTAGTCAAACCTTGAAATAACCAAGTTGCTAGTTCCTGCATTGCAAATTAGACCCACTAACAGCCAGAAACCGGTGTGCAAGAAGCATCCCATCTCAAAAGGGTCCATTTGTCAATGTGCATCAAATGTTATGACACAGGCAAGAGTCAGCAGTTAGAACAATTACGCAAGCTACATCTTTGACATGCAACAATGAACAAAAGGTCAACATAAGATTGATTGCCCACACAACATACTCTTGAAAACTCAAAGAAAGAAGGAGATGAGTATGTCCAATGCCCCTTTCTTGACTCTGTCTCACAATCCCTAGGCCTATGCTAGATACTGTTCCACAAAACAGGAGGAGAGAGGTGCTCACTCAATTGTGGTTGGTGTGGCCAAAAATAGCTGGCGGCGGTGCCAGACCCCACCTGTTGCAGCTCCAATGGCCACATTGCCCAAGTAACGATACTGAGGGCGGAGGGACGAAATGACAACATATCGTTGATATGCAAGTGCACAATACTCCACAGTTTGATCCCAAGCACTCCAATCTGGTTGTGGCAGCATCCCACTAACTGGCTTGAAAGTCTCCCAGCTGCATAACAACATTGTTCAGGGGTTTAGTACTTCCATGTCCTCATGTCAAGAAATGTAGCCAGCTATCAAGGGATGGAAATGAGGCAGAAGAATGACCAATTTTGTCATGACATTTGTGGAGACCATATGATGTTCTTACCTAAAGCTCCCATGCATACTCAAAAGAGATTTAGATCAGGTGAAAAGAAACCTAAGAAAGGGAGTGCAATAGAACAATACACCACCTGTACAGCTGGAAATTTGCAGGTGCTTCAGTGCCCTTCCCTGTTATAACAGAAGGATCATCAAGTGAACTACCAGATGGACCCAAAGTTGCAGTACTGGCCCTTCTTGGCATCTTGTACGTCACTCCCAGCAGAGCACCTCCTTGCAAACCTATCACCTGCACAATTATCATGACTCTCTAAACATGCCCAATACACAAGAAAACTCTCCAAATTTGAGAGTTTAAAGGGCCAAAGAGTGGTTTCCTGTCCCATTCATATCAACTCACAGAAGTACTTACCTCAGGGAACTCCACACAGTAGGCACAGTGCTAGTTTCTACCATGAGTCTAAATACAATTCAAAAAGTGAAAGATGCGGAGGTCTATAAACAGTGAAGATGTAAGCATAACAGGAGATGAGTAGACACATACTACTCCTAGGAATTCAAATAGCTCTCTTCAATTGGCAACAGTTGTCAATCTTACAGGCTCAGGTCGGTTCTCAATAGAATTGGTAAGGGTAGTGACCATCCCATCATCCAGTATGATGCACACTTGAACAGTGGCCAAGGCTGCAGCACTAGCAGCAGCTGCTGCAGCTGCCGCAGCCTGAGCAGCAGCTTCTTTTGCTTTTCTTGAAGAGCCACCTTTTGGTGGTGGGGGTGGTCTTGGAACTGGGAAAGACTCAATCAGAGAAAAGCGTTCTCTACAAGAATCCCATGCAAAATGCCGTGCAGCTCCACTATGGATACATGTCCAATCAGAAACCCTATAGATTTGATAGGCTGGTGTATCTGGCCACACTATGGACACATACCTGCAAGGAACTTAGGAAAATTAGCTCACCCCACACCTATTCCCAGATAAATGTGTTGGCTTTCTAAAGAACACATTTTTGCACTTGAATACCTCATAACTAAGACTTCTTCCCAATGTAGGTGCAAGAAGGGAAACAAATTCCACCATTTCAGATAGCCTCCCTCTACAGATCTACCAGGGGAGGAGAATCTTAATACTCCAATAATTTAACAGCCAGATCTACATTTAAACAAGTGGTGAAGTAGCATTACATTTTTTGGCACATAATGAACTTGGAAAGAAACGATCTGTTCAAAAGTCAACTCCACAAACTTCAAGAAAATGACATGTTCAGACAAGATTCTTACTTTCCAGATTTGCTTGTAGAAAGCCAGCAAAATGAATCGTGCGCAAGTGACTGCACATGCTTATATGTCTGCTTCACCTGCAAACATGTACATCACCCTAAATTTTGGTAACAACAGTACACAGACATCTCTTTAACACTATAGGACCACAACCAAGTAGTCTAAAGAATTGTGGCAATTGAAACACCCCAATTTGTCAACAAACAGTGACAGCCCAAGCAATACAGAGGAAGTTTCACCATCAACAGAATAATTAGATACAACTCTGACTGCACAGGACAGAGACAAAAACAACAGGTCATAAAACACTTGAAAATCAGGTTGAGCTCCTAAGTACAACCATGGAGCATTAATGCAATAACTATACCTGCAGTTGTGAAGAAGATTCTGGAGCATCACTCCGGGGACGACCAGTAAGCTCAATCAAGACACCTGTGTTTGAAATAGTAGGATTTATTGGCGCTGCAAGCTGGAAAGAGAGCAACCGTATTTCACTATTCACGGCAAATGCGACAGTATGTTCTTTGCTGCCAGGTGCAGAGAGGAGGGGCACAGCTGCAGGGAGAGCCTTGACATCAAACTCACTGAGGATCACCCCAAGATTTGTGCCACTGGCAACTAGGTGTGGCTGCAGAGGATGTACAGCCATGCAATAAGCCTGAAGCAGCCACATTTGACCACATTTGTATGAGGTGGAAATCATAGGGTTGACAATTTTCCTGGCATAGAATCATGACAAGCCACCTACAGATATAAAAACAGCAAGTCATTGAATTTTATGTTACAGCCTGCAGGACATGCAAGACTGAATGGATATGGAAAATTCTCTTAAGTGTTAAATGGTGAGAGAAGTTTAAAGGGCCCACCTTAAGCTTCTTGCCAGATGCAAGCAACGGGGCTGGAACTTGTAGAGTCAAGTCACACAAAGGTCTGGTCGTAGCTCCATATCCTGAGTGTTCTATGGCCCTGTCAAATCATGATGCCCATTATTCACTAGATACCACCCATGCAGACCTGAGGACAGCTGGGGTCAGTAAAGTGCCCTCTTCAGTTCAAAACTATTATGTTCCTATCAGAGAAATGGTTGTACACAAGCATATAAACCACAATACAACTACCATCTGAATTTTCTCGCACCAGATATGAGAATCTTTAACACAGACAAGAAGGTCAAGGTTGGGTCGGCGAGGATGACACCATGAAGCCACACCATGACAAGCCAATTTTGAAACTGGCTTGATTCGACGTATTTCCTGCGGCACTCAACCACACCCAGATTTTCTGAAATAAGGCACCAATAGCTGATATTGCAAGGCAAAGTTCATAGTGCTAAAGTGCATGCATAATGTGTGTGAGAATGACATCTCTTCCAGTCTCTTCCAGCCATTGAGCCAACAATTCCTAACTTCTACATTTGAATTGCTAGCATACATATCCATTGTCTTGCAGAAAACAGGAGTTCAGACAGAGAAAACTGAAAGCACCTTGAAATTGACTGTATCCCAGATTGCTAAGGTCTTGTCTGCCCCAATACTGACAAGCTGAGGAGCCTCATCTTGCACTCTGGCCAGTTCTATCCCATAGACTCCACCATCATGTGCCTGCAAAGTTGAAACCCAAAACCTGGTCAATGAAGTCTGATCAGTGACCTCAATTTAGCATAACAAAGCATTGCATCCAAGCCACAAAGCACACAATGGAACAGAATTCAAGTGAAGGAATATGTGCTCTTGAGAACAATTCTCATTGTTAGGCCTTGTTTTGGTGACCAGCTCCTATCAATGAATATTTTAACTTGTAGAAAACACATCTCTTTCACAAGAATAGAGAAATCTCCATTCTCACTATGAAGAAAAAACACAGCAAGGTTAACACTTCAAGAAGCCACAGAAAGTTCCAAACCAGGAAAGACAAAACAAATCAAAAAACAAAAACAAAAACAGCAGTATGAACAATAGTACCAATCTCACACCTGTTCAGGGACCATCAAGAGTAGTATGTATGATAGTGACTTATCTACCACAACTTCCCCACTGACTTCATCAGCTCCCAACAGTGGGTAAAGGCCAGTGAAAAGCACCAACCTGCAAACTGAGTTTTTGCTTGCAAATACAGAAGCACTCAGCCATGCTACTGGCTAGCAACAGACCACAACACAAGGACATAATAAAAAACAGACCGACAGATAGGGAAAAGCAGAACCTAAAGGAAAGGACAGCGGGGGAAAACAATGAACAAGTGGGCTTACAAGAAGCTCCCCACTTACAAGACTTTTAAACAGAATCATTCTGAAAACTCCAAAAGTTGAAATTCCAAAAAGGAATTTTCTTTGTTAAGCAACCCTCTAGTTCTCTTTAGAAGAATTTTTAAAGAGTAGCCTTTTATCTTCAGAAGGAGAAAAAGACTGACCATCTGAAAGACAAAAAACTTCTTACAACTACAAAGCCTCAAGAACCTGTAAATTGACTATTGATAACCCCCAGCTTTGCAGTAATTGAGATATTTGAATGAACATCAGGCATTCTAATCATTTCAATACCTGCATACTCTGGTTGAGAGTGTTTGTCAAAAATGTCACAGGATAAACCTTGAGGACTTTGTCTAACAGCTAGATCCAAGAAATTACAAGAGAACTTGTAAAAAACATACCCCAGAACTATGTCCATTCATGAGAGGCAAATGCTATAGGAGAACTTGTGGGACTTGCAGGGACTGAGTACGACACAACAACCTTGACAGACAGCTTTGGTAAGGCTTCTCGGGATGCCTGAGCACCATCCACACTCCATAAGCTTAGTGTTCCATCATTGCCTCCTGACACCAACAGTGTCTGCACCACACCAGGTCCAACTTTCGAATGACTACATAAGCTAACAAAGTGATCATATATTAAACCGATTGTTGCATATCTTGTAAGATATCTGTGTTTGTTTCCCTAAATTTGCCTCATAAATACCACTTCAAAGATTTGAGTGACAGCAATTGCTGCATATTGAAGACATTTGAAGACATGGCCTTTTGAATTGTTTCAGTCTAGCATACTATTGTGATGTTCAGCCAAGTGCAGATGCGGACATTGCAAGCATGTAAGGAGAAGAAATCTTAAGTACCTCGCCGGAGGAAGCCAAGAAGGTCATTAGACATGAGATGGGTCCCTTATGGCCACCAACATATCGCCGCACCAGCTGTACAAAAAGCTCCTCTATCAACACTAATATGGGTATCATAATTTTCAGCATACTCCAGTTATCTTCAAACTTATTCACTGAATTTTTTTCAAGTGCCTTCATACCCTCCTTTGCTAAGTTATACCTTTGTGCATCAATACAAGACTCATCAAAATGTATTTGTGTGCATCAATATGAAAAATGATACTCCTATCATGGACCTGATGAAGACAAGGAACTTGCTGACTTACACCACAGAACAAATCCTGAGGTTTTTGGAAAGAAAGCTTTGATACCTGCCACAAAGTCATGGAAAGTACTCTAATAACTCCATCAGAACCACCAAAGGCAGCAAGAGGGCCCTCAACAACCCCTGATCGTGGAAGGAATGCAACACTGGAACCCCGGAAAAGCAGATACAATGATTACAGAGATTCAATCCATCTGAAAATATGAGCAGATTCAGGTTTATGCATTGGGTATAAAGAACAAGACTGTAGAGATACATACTTCCCTTTCATCTATTAAGTCTTCAAAAGTTTACGTAATATTGACAGCCACAAGTTCAGAGTCCTACCACAGAGGTGATTTGTTGTCAAATACAGACTTTGGTACATCTCGTGCACGCATGCTAACCATATCAAGGAAGATGACTTTGTTCTCACAACACACAACCAGGAAATGGCGTCCCTTGATTGTCATGTGGCCTCCCCCAACCGGTGCATACAGCTGGTTGGGTGCCACGGGTGCCTCCCCTGCAGCTGAGCGACTCAGCCATGCTTGCCAGAAGCGAACATCATCATCATAGAATGTGACATGTTTCACACTGCATTCATTAAATCATAGGGCTCTTCTCAAAGAACTCACTACATATCCCAATGCTTTTGAAGCTGGTTTCAACACATTCAACCCTCTAAACATCATGAAAACATGATCAACCCTGAAGAAGCACAGCTAATCAAAATAAGTCAACAGTATCCCCATTCTTGCTGCGACAAGCTTGTCAGCAACGTAAGCTTCATTTCATTTGGCTACAAACAAACACCTAATCCTAATGCATCAAAAGGCCTGCATCAACGGCAGTAGATGGCACCTCCAGCACCCTGAACATCTCCTTAAGCAAACCACAATATCAACCCTGAAACAATGGAAACATTTCTAAACCTCAAGAACTCTTTTGATGCCGAATCAATCTCTTTTCCTCCCATGCACATGAGCTGATAAGACTGCTTACCTCCCTCCTCGTATTGATTCTGAGGTTTTCACTTTAGGCTCTGTTTCAAAACAGTGAGATAGATAGTCAACAACAAAAAATGTCATCGAGCCTTGGATGGAGAACAAAGCCAGAGAGATAAGAGCTTGAAAGGAGAAAGATCAGAAAAATTGAATGCCCATACCAGCTTCACCTTCAGCAAGCTTCTGAAGCTGGGCACCAACAGTGCGACGTTCGTCAATACCCCTCACATTCACCTCATAAATGACCTACAACCATCAGAAACTTGCCATACTGTGATATCAACCAACTCAGTGACCAAGTGATAACCTCCACAGACTTGCAGCTAAACACTGTCTGTGAAAACAATTTTTCTCTGAAATTGGAATCACAAACTCATGCCAGTATTTTGTTTATCAACTGCTAGGGTTAAGTCAAGGAAATCATTCTTAATGATTACATGTGATCAGAATTGTGTCTTAAGATTGGCTTCAGAAGAGCTCCAGTTTGATGACAAAGCTTGATATCCAAGAGGGCAACCCAATAAGAAGGATTCACAGAAATAATAGAGTAGAGCAGAGTAGAGCTCACCTGTCGATGCTCCCAATCCCAGACGACAACATTGTCGCTGGCATCTGCTGTGACAAGCCAGGGGTAAGTGGGATGCAGAAGGAGCCGCACCACCTTGTCTGGCGTAGGCCGAAATGCTCGTAATCTCAACATTGCAAACTAAACCGCCCAAAGAACCAACTCTCCTGCCTCCCCCTTTACTTTCCTATCATAGTCTGTCCCACCCTTCTGCTTCTCGAAAGTGCACTTCTGGTACCTAATAACCGATACCCAAACCATCGTCAACAAAACCAGGTCAGATTCACGACATCACTTGATGCGATTGACACCATGGAAAACGCCATCCAATAATCCTCCTCCATTGTGTCCAAAGAGGAAATGGTGGAAGAGAAAACGACCGCATAACCTAACTCCTTAGATCTTTCTCAGGAGATGGTTGCACCAACTCCAGGATGATCACTTCAACTCCTTTTCAACTGTTCCATGTCCATTTGTATCAACGCCAAATCTCCAAGAGTGGCAAGAGTTATGGACGGTGGGAAGAGTTACGGCCATGTGATTGTAGGATAAACTGTTTCAGGAAGAAACAGACAAGACAAGACAAGACAAGACAAAAGAGGCCACACACCCAACTCCTTCGATCACCTGTAAGCATCAATGGTCGCGCCACTCCAAAATACTCACATCACTTCTTCTCGACCCCTCCTTGTCCTGTTTTTCTTCATGGAAACTGAGATCTGATCAGATGAGAGAACGGTGTACTGCATAACGTACAAGCTCCGTCTATCACCAGTAAACGTTCGAGACTTTTCTTCTTTGCAGATCACGGAAAGAACCAACCTACACACCCCGATATTGCCCTGTGATGCAGCTGTATACCACAGAAAGCGAAATGGGCGACGTGACTAATTGCGCTTCTTCCATAGCTTGCGTCGACACCGTCCCGGAAGTGTGACATGTCGAAGACGTCAGCCGACGAAGTGGAAAGAAACGGAGATTAGGTTAAAGAGTTAGGTCGTCTTTCTCCTTTTGTCGCTCTATGTACATTTTTCTTCTGTCTGTGCACAAGGATTTTTCGCTCTCCTCCCTACACCAAACGTCTCGGCTTTTTCTCGTGATCCCCAGATTAGATATCAGTCTTCTTTCTGTAGGGAGTTTCTTCTTGAGAGGTGTTGAAGAAAATGGCGCCACAAGGTCCAGAGCAAGGCATCGGAACAGATGAGCCTGCGGCGTCGAACTCCGGGAAGCAGTACGTGCCTTACGTGCAGAAGATGGTTCTGACTGGTCACAAGAAGGCTATCTCCAGTGTGAAGTTCTCACCTGATGGAAAATGGCTGGGAAGTTCTTCTGCGGACAAGACTGTGCGCATTTGGCATGCATCGGACGGCAAGCTGGAGCGGTGTCTCGAAGGTCATAGCGATGGGATCTCAGACTTCGCTTGGAGCTCGGATTCCAGGTATATCTGCACCGCCTCTGATGACAAAACTCTCAAGATCTGGGACCTGCAGACTGGGGATTGCGTGAAAACCCTTAAGGGACACACCAACTACGTCTTCTGTGTGAACTTCAATCCCCAGAGCAACGTAATTGTGTCCGGATCCTTCGATGAAACCGTGAGGCTGTGGGACGTGAAGACCGGGAAGTGCCTGAAGACGCTGCCAGCGCATTCGGACCCTGTGACTGCAGTCCACTTCAACAGAGATGGATCACTCATAGTTTCCAGCAGCTATGACGGGCTGTGCAGAATATGGGATACGGCAACGGGACATTGTTTGAAGACTCTGATAGATGATGAGAATCCCCCTGTCTCCTTTGTCAAGTTCTCGCCAAACGGGAAGTTCATACTTGCTGGCACACTTGATAATACTTTGGTAAGCTTCCTGGTTCTTTTCTCATCGTTCTTGAAGCATTTCTATCGGAATGTGCCGCCGTTCCCTCTCTCTGTGACTTATCCCTCCATGACATTACTCCTGCTACAATTGTACTTCTTGTTGGTTTTGCACCCCAGCTTTTGTTGGAAGTTAGTATCAAGTTCAATGGATGCAAATTTCCTTCCATAACTTGTGAAAGGTAGTGTGAATCTCAGTGCAATGTGTTTTCTTTTCTCTTTCTTGAACACATGTTTCTTGCAGTCTTCATGCAATCAAGTTCTTTCTTGCGGTATCATTTCTTCCTTCAGTTGGAGGGTTTGTACAACTCCAGACACACAGTATTTATTGAGGGGTGTTAATACACTTGCTTTTCTGGATGCTGGCCTAATGTCACTATGCTAGTTATTTTTCCGCAGAAGATCATCTTGCTGAATGCATCATGGAGGTTACAGTTTGCAAAAAGTGTTGTCATGAGGAACTTCGTTCTGTGTTTTTCAGGTTTTATTATATTTCAGTCCTGAATACCAAGTCTGAGGATAGAGTCCCTCCATCTTATTAGAGTTTAACCCCCCTAAAGTCCATTCCCTCCATGTGATGCTTGGTGTTGAACAGCCATCACTTTATTCTCCTGCCATTTGGAAGGATTTTGCATTTGCACTCTTCCCTTATGAATAGCATGCATTTTTTGTGTCTGATTTGATGGAGCTATTATTGCTAATGATTATGTTCCCCTTCTCTTCCTGCTGTTCATCCAACCCAAGTGTTTTTCTTTTTTCAGGTCCTGCTGATATCCCATTTGGCTTTTTACTGCATGCAGAGATTGTGGAACTATACTACAGGCAAATTTCTGAAGACATACACAGGGCACACAAACAACAAGTTTTGTATTTTTGCGACTTTCTCGGTGACAAATGGGAAATACATAGTTAGTGGGTCAGAGGATCACTGTATCTACCTGTGGGATCTACAAGCTCGGAATATCATCCAGAAACTGGAGGGTCACACAGACACAGTGCTGTCTGTTTCTTGTCATCCTCTTGAGAACAAGATTGCCTCGGGGTCTTTGGAAAAAGATATGACTGTCAGAATATGGGTGCAAGAATAGATAAGTGACCAGATCACCATGATGCTGCTGGTGCACCATGTCTGGTGTCTTGCCTGCCATGTATTTGTACTAGAACAGAGGTTGAACTTCAATGCTGAAGGTGTGCACTGTTGTGTGGCCTATTACCTTAAAAAAATTTCAATGTTTCTCAATCATAGTGGCTGAAGTGGAGTGGATTTTAGTTTTCAGGATATTGTCAGATAAGATGAACCATCTTCTGTTTACCATCTTCACAGCCCTTTTTTCAATATCCATGTGCATTGCGGTATGATGTTTTGTCTTGTTGTGATTAGTGTTGGGGCTAAAAGCAGCCTTCATGGAAAATTGTTTCAATTATGTAGATCGAAAGGATCCTTGACAAATGGCCCAATGCTTCTTTTGGTTCCTGTCCAGCCAATTGCACAGTTTTACAGGTATTATGTGAAAATTGAAATAAAGCTCCTAGTAAACTAGTTTTTAAAGGTACTCAACTTTTGATACAAGACATGCTTTGATTTACTGAACAAGTAATGATAAACAAAATTATCTACAGAGGTCTGAAAGAAAAATGCAAATGCCAAAATAAAGGAATTAGGACAGCATCTATATGTCAGACTAATCCTCACAGAGCTACATGTTTGGATGATGAGATGCTAATGGTGAGATGGCTGTTCTTGTGAACTCTGTTTTCATTATCTGGATGTATTTTTATTACATAGCCTGCAATCACACAAGGAATGAGCATGCTGTACACAGTTTTAAATATAGTTCAATAGGAGTATTACAGAGGTCAAGAAATGCGCAAATTGCACACAGGATGTCCTTGCATTTCATGTTTGACCACTACAATGAAATTTCATCAACGGTTTGGAAAAATGGGACTTACTGTCTCAGAATGTATTGTTCGATCAGATTCCAGCTGTTCATCTGTTCAAACTCCTTTCAGTTGAAAAAAATTTAAGCTGTAGCTGACTTGAACAGATATGTAGAATTATTACTTGGGAGATAGTGGAGCAAATAAGCTATGAGCTTTCTCTGAAATCAACAGAAAGGTGGTGAAGCCTGATACAGAAGTCTTGGAAACATTAGCAGAGCTAATCTGGAGTAGTGATGCAGAATGCACAGCTTGTCATCATGTCTGGGATGTGGGAACCACACTTCTTCTCTGATCTGCCCTGTGAGATGTAGTAGGATTCCAGGAACACTTCATATGGGTAAAACCAAGTTTGCAAAATGCAGGATTTTGATAACATTGCACATATTAACTGCAGCTTCAATCTACCTTGCAAGTGGTTGATGTTTTGGATGTCTTCATCAGCTTATGATAGCTTTGGAAAAGCAACAGCATTTGCCATCATCGCATGCTAGGAAACCCACAAAATTTGCCTTGAGACATCTAACTATTGACAGCTTGTGCACTCCCAAGGATCACCACCAATTGGCAGCTACAACTACACTATTGTAATAGGAGAGCTATGCAACTTCATATTCCTGAAATTAGTATGAAATTGCAACCCTTGCAGGGTCAGGAGTCGGGCACAAGTCAGGAGTCCAGGGCGGGAGTTGGGAGTCCGAGGTCAAGTCAAGAGTCCAGGGCACAAGTCAGGTGGGCCTTTAGCTGCACAGTTGAGTACAATGAGGGTAAAAGCAAATCTCTTTCTGACTTCTCTACATTGCAAGGTTTGGTAACCTCTTTCAATAATCATTGTGCCCTTATCACCGATGATGGAGCACAATTAAAAGAAGATTTAACCTCCCCACAGTTGATGCAAAACTCTTTTAACACATTCAAATACTGACCAAATCACTAATGACACAGTGGAAGTTTTTTATAATTATTTGTTGGTTGTGATAACTTTGTTTACTCCTATGGATGCTAACAATAAAAGGACTTAATATATCATATATTGTTACAATTTGTACCTATGTTCAAAGCACTTTGACCTCCATCAACAGTTTTAGATTATTGGAGTCAAATCAATTAATATATGTTTTTTCTTTACATATCCAAAACATTCATTAGGAAGAATTATCATTCTTATCTTACACGCTTATCTCTTTCAATCGTTTCACAATTAATAAAGTTAGATCAACTAAATGAACGCCACCCATTATTGTTTCTTTTGGATCCCAAATAGTCAATGTGTTCGAATAATATTTTTCTCTTTCCTAGCTTTATTTCATGATGAATTTTTTGAATGTCAAACCATATGTGTTCAAATTGTATTTCATTTTTTTCCCACAACATTATCATCGATTTATTGATCCTAATGGATTTGTTGTGGATAGAAAACATTCAGATAATGTCATTTCTAAGAAATTCATTGAACAATTTGATTTTTTTTTGAGATCTCATATATTTAAGAGGACACAATTTTTTTGAATGGTGTTGTAATGATCATAATTTGCCACTGTTATAAGGTCCTCTACACTCATTAAATTACAAAATCTTGTTGTTAGTATAAATAATCCTCCAACAATGTAATATATGCAAGATTTTTTTTTTATTAATTGTGGTTAGGATAGATTTTTCATAATATTCTTCACCACTAGATTTTCTAATTTCAATCATGTTACATTATGTTCAAAACAAGATATTACATGTGATGACATTTGTGAATCTTTTATAATTTTCATTTTATGTCATTTAGATGAATTTGTCATATACATATTGAAGTTTATCCTCACAACAACTTTGTCAAAGCATATGTTTAATGTTAGTCAAGGCTTTTATTGTAAGAATGAATTCCTATTTGTTGCGTTATTTGCTTCTCATTCAAGCTCATTCGAAAAGCATGAAAAAATTACTCTAATCATGTAAGTAGTTCACGTGTACATTATGATGTGGTTACATGTTAGGGAATATTTGAATATTTTGTTGACATGATGACATCTTGGAATGTGTCAAAAATTATTCAATCCATGTCAAGTGAGCTCATCGAAAAATATTCCCTTGGGTATTTTGAGGAATATTTTTATCTATGTATGTTCACCTACTCACCAAATAGCATCCATGTTCATAGACTATGTTAATATTTTACCCTTATTCATGATTTCCTTAATAAGTTATTCCTTCATGTAAAATCATTCGAACACCATTCTTTTAACTAATATTGTTGCATTTCTTTCACAATCTTAAACATTCACACATACAAACTTCCAATCATGAGACCATGAATTATTGCAATAGTAAAAAAATACAACATAATCAAGAAGAGACTTGTTTTATAATTTTTGTTTTTATATATTATTTATGACTCGTTACAATTACCTAGAATATTCCATTTCTATTGATAATTATTACAATTGGCTATTTACAACATTTGATAGTTTAGATTTAGTTAGCCATTAAATTTGATAGAAAAAAAATTCAATCGACTATTAGTTTTGATTGTCTTATGTTCAATTGTTTCTTAAATCTTTATCTATTGAATCAAGTAAATATCTTTTTTTAACATCTATGTTCAAGTTAAGCCATTGGATTTAGGTCATTTAAAGTTGAAAATTTGAAAAAAAATTAAGGCAACTTGATGGTTCATCCTTTGTTTTTCTCATGTTGTTTTAATGACAACACCAAAGTTGATGATCTAAGTCCTAAGTGCATTAGGTTTATTCATGAAAAATTCAAAAATAATAATAAAATTGGTTATAAATAATTGAAATGCATAAAGAAAGTTATGCATGAAACTTTGAAACATACCACCACTGTCAACAAGGCACAAGAAGGTGATTCAAACTTAAAGGTATTCTTCAAACCCCCCATGCTCCACAAAATTTGAAGAAATGTAATTAATGAAACTATGTTGGCATCGTTGGAACTAATTGTGTAATGATATGAAGTTACATTTGCTTATTCTTGTTCATGCAAAACTTGTGTTAGAATTGCATGAATTTTTTTTGCATGAACTCCTAAATCTTGAACCCTATTAGTATGGGATATTGTGCACCCCAAGCAAATTCCTTCATTTGGTTCCTAACACAATTTATTTCCCTTCCTTAGACAAATTTCCAACTCGATGAATATGTATAATGAATTAGACTAGATGAACATTGAAAAAATACTTTCACCCCACAAGTTATGTGTTGCAAGTAATCATTTTGTTTAGATTTTGTTTTGTTATGCAAGTCATGGTGGGTATTTAATTGATGTAGTTAAATTAAAATGGTTTTGCAATATCTTGTGTTCATAAATCATGTTTATGAATGATGAAACCCTAGGGGAGACAAATGATGTAATAGAAACAAACATGTCAAATGCCAACGATGAGAAAATATATCAAAAGTAAAATGGTTTAATGTTAAAATGAAGAAAGAAAAACCACCAAAGAAGGTGAAAGGTGAAGCTTTGTAAAGACTGTAAAAAAATGTGACAAACAAAAGTAGATGCACAAATTTAGACAAAAATTAGCAAAAATTTGGAAGGTGGTAAAGGTGGTCCAATGAAATCCATTGATATGTATGTTAGACAAAATTAGAGAGTAAGTACAAAGCTTATGAAAAATGTTACTATGTTTGTTATGAAAGAACTGAGTGGGTACAAGGTAGATTTTCAACAACTTGTGTTTGAAAAGGTTTTGGGTCATTTAGTTATGAAAGGTGTGTTCCCTATTTATTCAAATTTACTATTATCTTGAATAGCTACACAAGATCTCAAATATATTTATCTTTTCTATCATTTGCTTGCTCAAATCTCATATATATACATGATATGAATAGTAATAGATACTAATGGTAACCCGTGCCTACAAGGCTCGGCACGGCACTGATGCAGTGCAACAGTGATGACAGTTGGCGATGTTTCAATTGATGATCACATTCATTCCTGGTACGTTTGCATCTGAGGTTGCAGGTACAGGCATGAGTCATTGGGATGAGCCTGCATGGTCACTTTATCTAAAATCCATTACATGCTTGGAAATCCTATGGAGGGAATGTCTGATATATATAAAAGCCCCAATGCAATCTAATCCAACCCATCCCCTTGGACGAAACCAAAGTCCAAGCCCTGAAAAAAAACTGGGAGTCCAAAGGAGACCCCAAAGAACCCCATACCCACAAAAAGAATCACTGCAACACCACACGGTAAACCACATTACTGGTGTAAACGCCAGCAGGGGCCCCATTCAGAGCCACCCTGCTACCACCCCGGACCAGCACCTGGACGCCCTGCGTGAGCCGCACCGAGAGAAAGCCACATAAAACTGCCCGTGGCAAAAAACAGGCTTGGGCAGGTACACCCCCACTGTTTATAGTGTCCACCCTTGGGCCTTGTTGATAGTCATGGCAAATGCGGGCCGCAACGAGAATTGCTGCCGGTGAAGAGTAAAAGGCATCCTCTTCGTGTCAGAAGGAGTGATGCTAAGGCGGGGAATGAAAACACGTTTGCCCTTGTCCAGTCCTGTGGCAATCTCAGCATTAATTATGTGTTGCATCAGCTTGACCACAATAAGCCGAGTGCCATTTGCAAGGCCGCTTGGCATATTTCGCAGCAAAATCACCGGGCAGCCTTCCTGCAGGGTCAAAGTGTGGGGTGGCACCCCTGACATGCTGAGGGAGTTTAGAAACTCGGTGGGGTAAACCCCTCTCTGTTCGCCTTGCACAACAGAATTAGTGTTATGGTATGTGCGGCGCTGTACTGGTGTGCCGTCAAGTGTGGTGAGGTCAAACCGATTCATGATGGCGGTGTTGATGCTATCAACATCCTCGTTCAGAGGAGTTAAAATGGCCCTCCGAATGATGTGCTCATTGCATGATTACGAGTCTGTGAAGCGGCCAAGGTTGCCGTAAACTTCATCCACCAGGCTATCAATGGTGTCACCCTGGCAGCACATGTCTTCTGGGATCAAAATAGCCTCCTCCCCAACCTCAGGAAAGACTTGCTCTGTGCCCTCTCCAATGTGCTACAAATAGTCTGCCCAAGCTTACTATTATTGGGCATTGACCGCGGCGTTGGCTCCGCCCTATGCCAACAGCCTTTGAACACGCATGTTTTCATGCAGTTGACACACTTTAACACGGTGCCAAAGGACTGCGGACCTCTTGAGACTAGCATCCGCAATTTGGCCTTTCTTGCCCCGGGGAACCACATGCAATATCTGCCTAAAATCACCTCCCATGACAACAACCCTGCCCCCAAAAAGCATGTCCTTTAAGCCAGGGTCAACAACACCCATAACATGCTAGAGCGTGCGGTTCACAGCCTCAAACACATGCTTGTGGGCCATGGGTGCCTCATCCCACACAATGAGGCGTGCAGCCCGAATCAAGGGCGCTTGTGGACTGTTCAGGGGAACATAGCAAGCAGAGGAGCCACAAAGGCCTGCTACGGGAATTTTGAAACGTGGGTGAACTGTGCAACCGCCCTCCAAAAGCAAGGCTGTAATGCCAGAAAATGCCATCGACAACGCTATGTCACCAGTAGAGCGCACCCTGCTGAGTAGGCACCCGTAGAGGAAAGTCTTACCAGCCCCTCCCAGCCCATCAACAAAAAAGGTTTTGTCCACTAGCCTGGGGTCATGGACCGCGTCAATGACATTGTCGTAAATGGAGCGCTGGTGCTAATTTAGCAAAGGCACATCCTAAGTAAGCTGCTGAGCTTGCCGCATCACATTGTACCTGGCCCGCTCCTCGAATACAGCGGCATCCCCCAGGGCAGCCAGTTGTGCAAGGATAAGCAGTTCAAAATCCTCTAGGGTTTTCCCCCCTTAGGCCTGCAGCAACTGCTCCACTTCCTGCAAGCCCTGGTTAAGGATGGCCTGGTCCAGCTGCCGATTGGGCGTTACCTGCGCGACGCAATCGGGGGCGAGGCGGGGGTTATAATCCAGAAGGGCACAATTATTCATGCTTACAACTGGCAAGGAAATCTGGTCTGCAATAGGATCCAGCAGCTCGTTAGGCACCACTTGGAGGAGCTTGGCCTTAGGTTTAACAGAGGCAATCCAGTGGGATTTGCAGCACCAATATATGTGGTAAGACTCATTAAATGAAATGTGCGGAATGATACTAAAGGATCAACTTTCTGGTACATTGAATCCAACAATCGACCATTCAATAGAGAAGTTTCCAAGTAGCAATTCAAAGAAGACAGCAGAGCACAATTTATATGTCGCAACCCCACTTTGGGCAAAGTGGGAGAATGCAACTCCCACTCCCAAAAGTGGAGACTTGGAGTCCTCTGGGACTCCCGAAAACTTAGAAGACGAATTGAGGGGTCAAATCTCCTCGCCTCAATGCATTCTTTCTATCAATGAAAAGCTATTAAAGCGTAGATGTCCAAAATGGCCTCGCATTGCCCATTTGGACATCTGCAGCCCAAGTTATGGGCAAAAGAAGGGCCGAGAGTCAAACTGTCAGTTTGACTCCCGACCACTAAAATTCTGGAATCGACCTCTTCCCGACGTCGCCTCAAGGAGTGCGACACGGAGTTGGAAAGCTCTCGACGACAGCTACAACTTTGGTTTAGAGCTCATCCCGATCCGAGCTCGGGGCGAGGAGCTGTGGCCGTCCAAAGTCCCGGGACTCCAACCCGGGACAATTTTGGGACTCTAACTTGGGAGTCCCGGGAAAAAGAGCCATTCGGATGTAGCCTCCGCAATGAGACGCAGAAAATACTATATGGGGGAAGGTGGTGGCTTCCCCCGAGTCCGGGCCGTGGTGAGTCAAGTAGTCCGAGTTACCCGTGGCTTGTCCCAACACCCAAAGGTGTTCCCGAATGTGAACTAACCCTTTTGTGGTTGGTTTTGGATGCAGATTCGTGCTTGATCTTCTAATCCATCTTCCTAGTCTAATCCCGGGACTTCTAGCACGCCCCTCTACCCCTCTTTAGTGCTGGAAGTCGGGAGCGCCCCTCAAGTCCAAGTTTTCCACAACTACACATAGTTGGACCCTCAAGTGGGTTCAACCCGGGACTTGGGAGTGCGTCATTATACCATCACAACCCAAACGAAAGGGAGGCTTGCAATATACACTTCCTTTGTGGAGGCTTTTTGGCCACTCCCCTAGCGTGCTTGGTGCAGGAAATCCTCCGTAAGGGCTCCCTTATGCCTGTCCCATAACCGCCCAAGATTGGTGACGTTGTTGAAAATCAACAAACTCGCAAAAAGCTGCCGCAAGCTGCTAGGCACTTGCACGCCAGTAACTTCTGAAAGGCACTGGTCCCATTCAACATCATCTTGCAGCAAACCACGTGCAAGGCAGGCAGCTTTAAAAGTGGGGTGCACAATTGTGGTAAACGTGTGGGGCCGGTGGGTAGTTTTGACGTCCTCAAAGCATGTGGCCCCTATAACGTGGGTAAACAAAATTCGCAGATAATAACGTTCGCCCTCTGAGGGTTGCACAAAGTACATGCGCCCCACAGTTCCCAATGTGACATGATTGTTTCGGCCTGCACCCTGCCGCCCCACTACCCTTTTCCGAAAGTGCCACGCTTTTTTGGATTTGCTCCACACTACGATTTCGAGATAATCAAGGTATAATGTGGTTAGCGCAGTAGGTAGTGGCGGTGCAGGGTCGTTGCTGTTGCGAGCCAAAATGGCTGTCGCAACCCTAGCTTTGGGCTCGCGACCAAGGCAAAGGGAATTGCAAGGGTGCGGGCCAAGAGGAAGCCCGGGAGTTGAAGCCAAAGGGAAGCCCGGG
>Ga0116231_10001739_pt1 | contig 45209 bp, 40 predicted proteins | sample S1TSphgellanicum_2_FD_89695 | JGI IMG/M metagenome (GOLD analysis project Ga0116231, IMG submission 89695) | Host-associated microbial communities from peat moss isolated from Minnesota, USA - S1T2_Fd - Sphagnum magellanicum MG | ecosystem: Host-associated > Plants > Peat moss > Unclassified... | reverse complement strand
TGCTCGAGCTCAGGTCTGCTCGAGCTCAGGTCTGCTCGAGCCGCTTCGACATGCGCAGCGCCGCTTCGCGCCCCTGGTAGTAGCCTTGGATGATGCCCTTTTGCTCGAAGCCGTACCGTTCGTAGAACGCCCGGGCTTCGTCGTTATGCGTCCGTAGTTCGAGGTTGATGCGGAAAACGCCGGCGACCACGGCCGTCGCGCAGAGCCAGTCGAGCAATTGCCGGCCCAGTCCGTGGCGCCGGTGTGCGGTCGCCACGGCGAGCAGGTTGAGATGCCCGACCTCGTCGCCGAAATGCATGATGGCGAACGCGGCGATGCGCCGTTCGCGGCGCGCGACCACGACCGACGAATCGCTGCCGCCGATGAAGTGCTGGACTCGCGCGGGCGTCCATGACCACGTGAGTCCCTGCTCGATCAGGTCGCGCGACATCTCGGCGATCTCGCGCGCGTCCGACGCGCGGGCGAGGCTCAGGAGGGACAGTTCCGACATGGTTGGGCAGGCAGGCTCGGGCGGCTGCCTCAGCGACTACGGTAACGGTCGGTCGCGAGCACGAGTTCGTGCGTGTTGCCGGCCTCGAAGGCCGAATGCCCGGCGTCCGGTACGATCCGAAGGTCCGCCTCGGGCCACGCCCGATGCAGATCCCAGGCGGTCGTCGCCGGGCACACGACGTCGTATCGACCCTGCACGATCGTCGCGGGAATGTGCCGGATGCGGGCCACGTCCTCGAGCAGCTGCGTTTCGCTGCGCAAGAATCCGCGGTTGACGAAGTAATGGCATTCGATGCGCGCGACGGCGAGAGCAAATTGATCCTCGCCCCACTTCTTGATGTTGTCGAAATTGTGTTGCAAGAAGCTCGTCGAGCCTTCCCAGATCGACCAGGCGCGCGCGGCGGCCAATGCCGCCCGCTGGTCGGACCCCGTGAGGATCTTGTAGTACGCATTCAACAAATCGTCGCGTTCGTCCGGAGCGATCACGTCGCGATAAGCTTCCCAGCGGTCCGGAAAGATCTCCGACGCGCCGTGCTGGTAGAACCAGCGGATCTCCGAATAGCGAATCAGAAAGATGCCGCGCAGGACGATCTCCGTCACCCGCTCCGGGTAGGCCTCGGAGTAGGCGAGGGCGAGCGTGCTGCCCCAGGATCCGCCGAAAACCTGCCAGCGCTCTATTCCGAGGTGCTTGCGCAGGCGTTCGATGTCGGCGACCAGATGCCAGGTGGTGTTTTCGATCAAGCTGGCGCTAGGCCGGCTGCGGCCGCAGCCACGCTGATCGAAAACGACGATGCGATAGTGGTGCGGGTCGAAGAACTGACGGGCGCGCCGGTCCGAGCCCGCGCCCGGTCCACCGTGCAGGAAGATCACCGGTTTGCCTGCCGGGTTGCCGGACTCTTCGTAATAGATCTCGTGGATTTCGGATACGCGCAGGAACCCCTGCCGATAGGGTTCGATCGGCGGATACAACTCACGCCGCACGGTCTCTGCGTCCGCGTTCGGTAGCGCCGGTCCTCGCTTCACGGCCGTCCGCTTGGGGGCCGCCCGCTTCAGTTGGGGCCGCCCGACCGGCGCGCGCTTCGCTCGCGTCGTCGACCTGAGCGCGCGCGTCGTCTTGCGCACCGTGGTCTTGCCGGACTTCCTCGCGCCCTTCGCGGCGCTGCCGGCCGCCTTCTTTTTCTTCATCGACGTTCCTTTCCTGTTTGCTGAATCATGGGACCGAGGGGGCGTCCGCCGAGCAGGTGCATATGCAAGTGGTAGACCTCCTGGCCGCCATCCGCGTTGCAGTTCACGATCAGGCGGTAACCGCTTTGCGCTATGCCCTGTTGTTTCGCGATATCGCGCGCCACGATCACCATATGGCCGATCAGGGCTTCATCGGAATCCTCGATCTCATTGACCGTGGGGATCGGTTTGTGCGGTACGATCAAAACATGGACCGGCGCCGCCGGACGAATATCCAGAAAGGCGATCACGCGCGTATCCCGATATACGACGGTGGCCGGCAGTTCGCCCGCAATGATCTTCTCGAATAACGTAGGCATAGCAAGCGCCTTGATCTGGCTCAATGTTCGAAGGTTATCAGGAACGGCGTCGGGCTTCCGGCCCGTCCGGCTGGCCATTACCAGTGGCCAATGGTAATGGGAATGATTCTCATATAGAATAGGCCAATGGAGTTATTCGCTGAACATATCGGGTTGGCCGAGCTGCCGAACGGAACCCTTGCGCGGGTGGTTTCGGTACAGCCCTCCGATGCCGCCGCACCGCCGGAGATCGCGCGCCGTCTGGCCGAATTAGGCTTCCTGCCCGGCGAATTGGTGCGCATCGTTGGGCGCGGCCTGCTGTCCCGCGAGCCCATTGCCGTGCGCGTCGGCACGGGGACGTTTGCCCTGCGTCTGTTCGAAGCGGCCTGCATCCGGGTGCGTCCGGAGACGACGCGCTCGACCTGAATGCCATGGCGTGCTCGACCTGAATGCCATGGACGGAACCGCGCGCGGTCTGACCGCTCCCCTGATCGCTTTGGTCGGCAATCCCAACTGCGGCAAGACCGCGTTGTTCAATCTGCTCACCGGGAGCCGCCAAAAGGTCGCCAATTACGCCGGCGTGACGGTAGAACGCAAGGAAGGCTCGCTGCTCACTCCTTCGGGGCGTAAGGTCCGGATTCTCGATCTGCCCGGCGCCTACAGTCTCGACCCCCTCACGCCGGACGAGCAGGTCACGGCCGACGTGTTGCTCGGTCGGCGCGCCGGCGAAACCCAGCCGGACTTCGTCGTCTGCGTGACCGACGCGACCAATCTGCGCCAGAATCTGCGCCTCGTGCTCAGCTTGAAACGCTTGGGGCTGCCCATGATCGTCGCCCTGAACATGAGCGACATCGCGCGTCGCAAGGGCTTGGTGATCGATGCCGAACGCTTGGCGACGGAACTCGGCGTGCCGGTGGTCGAGACCGTCGGGATCAAGGCGGGAGGCGTCGGCTCCCTGGTGCGCATCCTCGATCGTGTCGCTCCCGCGGCCCGGGGGCCACATCGGGTTTGGCAGACCCCGACCGCCGCCGATATCGAGCACGATCACGATGAAGTCCGGCGCATCTTGGGCGCGATCGGCGGCGACCGTACGGAGGGCACGACGCGCAGCGATCGGATCGATGCGGTCGTGCTGCACCCGGTCCTGGGACCACTGATCCTCGCGGTCGTTTTGTTCCTCGTGTTCCAGGCCGTGTTCGCGTGGGCGCAGTGGCCGATGGACGCGATCAAGGCGGGGGTCGACACGCTCGGCGGGTGGCTCGGTGGCTTCATGCCGGAGAGCCTGTTCAAGGGCCTGCTGATCGATGGCGTGCTCGCCGGCGTCGGCAGCGTGCTGGTGTTCCTGCCCCAGATCGTGATTTTGTTTTTTTTCATCCTCGTGCTCGAGGACTCCGGCTATCTCCCGCGCGCCGCTTTTCTGCTCGACCGAGTCATGGGCAGCGTCGGGCTCTCGGGGCGCGCCTTCATTCCGCTGCTGTCGAGCTTCGCCTGCGCCATTCCCGGCATCATGGCAACGCGCACGATCCAAGACCCCCGGGATCGGCTGGCGACGATCATGATCGCGCCCTTGATGACGTGCTCGGCGCGGCTGCCGGTGTTTGCCTTGATCATCAGTGCCTTCATCCCGCAGCGCAGCCTTTGGGCCGGATTGCAGCTGCAGGGGCTCGTGCTGTTCGCGCTCTACATCATCGGTGTGCTCAGCGCGATGGCGGTCGCTTATGTGCTCAAACGCCGCGGCGCCGGCGCAAGGTTTCAGACGCTGATGCTCGAATTGCCGGCGTATCACTGGCCCAACCTGCGGGGTCTCGCGATCGGCCTCTGGCAGCGCATCGAGATCTTCCTGACGCGCGTCGGCACGATCATTCTCGCCCTCATGGTGATCCTCTGGGCCTTGAGTTCGTGGCCGGGACCGCCCCCGGGCGCGACGGGTCCGGCGATCCAGTACAGCATCGCGGGCCACCTGGGCGCGGCCCTTGCGGTGCTGTTCGCACCGATCGGATTCAATTGGCAGATCTCGATCGCCCTCGTGCCCGGGCTCGCGGCGCGCGAGGTGGCGGTCGGTGCACTCGGAACGGTCTATGCGTTGTCGGCAACCGGCGAGCACGTCAGCGATGCGCTGACGCCGCTGATCGCGCACTCGTGGAGCCTGCCGACGGCGCTGTCCCTGCTCGCCTGGTACGTGTTCGCGCCGCAGTGCCTATCGACGCTCGCGACCGTCAAGCGGGAGACCAATTCGTGGCGGTATCCGCTGCTCATGGCCGCTTATATGTTCGCGCTGGCTTATGGCGCCTCGTTCATCACCTACCGGATCGCCCGGCTGTTCTGATGGCACACCTGCTCGACACTCTCGTCGTCGGTCTAGTCCTCGCCGCAAGTGCGGGCTATGCGGTGTTTACGCTGGGACCGAAGAGTTGGCGGGGCGCCGTCGCGCGCCGGCTGGGAGTGCTCGCTCCGAGACTGCCGACTCAACTGGGGATGCGGCGCGCCGTGCAGCGACTGAGTGATTCGATGGCGTCGAAGGCGGGGGGCGCCTGCGGCGGCTGCGACAATTGCGGCAGCGAAAGCGCGTCCAAGCCGGTGTCCGGCACGACGGCAGCGCCGAATACCGCGGGCGAAGTGCGCATCGGCGTCGCCCGCATCGGCCGGCGGCGCTGAGGCGCCGCCATGGCAGTCGATTGCTGCCGGGATCCAAGGCGTCGGTACTAGCGACCTTTGAATTGCGGCGCGCGCTTGCCGCGAAACGCCCGCAAACCTTCGGCGAAATCTTCGGTGCCGGCAAGCGCGGCCTGCGCCTCGGCTTCGATCGCCAGTTGCTCGTCCAAGCGGTGCGGCAGGCCCACGTTCAGGACGGCTTTGATCCGGGCATAGGCCTGAGTCGGTCCCGCGGCCAGCGTTTGCGCAAGGAGTTCCGCCTCGACGCCCAGCGCGGCATCCTCGACGCAGGCCCAGATCAGTCCCCACTCGGCAGCCGTGGTCGCTGAAAGTTCGCCCCCCAGCAGCGCCAGGCCCTTGGCCCGCGCCGTGCCGACCAGCCGCGGCAGATGAAAAGTACCGCCGAGATCCGGCAACAGCCCTAGCTTGGGCGCGAATAACTGCAGGAACTTCGCCGAGCGCGCCGCCAGCACGAGATCGCCCGCGAGCGCGAGGCTCGCACCCGCGCCCGCGGCGATCCCGTTGACCGCGACGATCACGGGCACGGGCAGGTCGTACCAGGCGCTGACCATGGGATTGAAGTGCTCGCGCAGACTCGCCCCGACGGCTGCGCCGGGATTCTCGGCGCTTCCCTCGAGGATACCGCCGCGCATGAGATCCGCGCCCGAACAGAAGGCGCGTCCCGATCCCGTCAAGAGCACGGCGCGCACGCTGGCGTCGGCGGCGATCGCCGCCGCGGCCGCGCGCAGATCGGCGATCGAATCCTCGTTGAGCGCGTTGAGGCGGTCGGGCCGATTCAGGGTCACGGCTGCGACCGCGCCGCGCCGCGCGTAGTTCAAGGTCGCGAATTCCATAGGGCATTGTACGCCGCGCGTGTGCTCCCCGGGCGGCTGCCTCATACTAGGCCGATGCCGCTGCCGCTCCTCCTGCAAGACAGTCTGACCCTGCCTCTGATTGGTTCGCCGATGTTCATCGTCTCCACCCCGACTCTGGTCATGGCGCAGTGCCGGGCGGGTGTCGTCGGTTCCTTTCCCGCACTCAATGCACGTCCGGCCTCGCAACTCGACGACTGGTTGGCCGAGATCACGGAAGGACTGGCGGCGCAGCGACAGGCGAGTCCCGGGGCCAGGATCGCGCCGTTCGCCGTCAATCAAATCGTGCACGCGAGCAATGACCGGCTCGAGCACGATGTCCGGGCGTGCGTGAAACATCGGGTGCCGATCGTCATCACGAGCCTGCGGCCGCCCGCCGAAGTCGTCGCCGCGGTCCATTCCTACGGCGGGCTCGTCTTCCACGACGTCATCAACCGCCGGCATGCCGAAAAGGCGGCACAGCAGGGCGTCGATGGCATCATCGCGGTCTGCACCGGCGCGGGCGGTCATGCGGGAACCTTGAGTCCCTTCGCCCTGGTCAAGGAGGTCCGTGAGGTGTTCGCGGGCACGATCATCCTCGGGGGCGCCATGAGCACCGGCGCGGACGTGCTCGCGGCGCAGGCCTTGGGCGCCGACCTGGCTTATCTCGGCACCCGATTCATCGCGACCACCGAGGCGAATGCGGGCGCCGCCTACAAGCAGATGCTCGTCGACAGTCGCGCCGAGGACATCGTCTACACCTCGCTGTTCAGCGGAGTGGCCGGCAATTACCTGCGCGCGAGCGTCGCCGAGACCGGTCTCGACCCGGACAACTTGCCGGACGGTTCGAAGGCGGCGATGAATTTCGCCGCGCTCGGCGGCGGCGAACGCAAGGCCTGGAAAGACATTTGGAGCGCGGGACAGAGCGTCAGCGGCATTCGCTCCGTCGATCCGGTCGCGGCCCTCGTTGCCCGGATGCGGGAGGAGTACGCGGCCGCGCTCGCGGGGCTCGAGCGGGCGGCGGCCAATTTGCGCCGGTAGTGCGCGCGTAGTGCCCGCGACCGCCCCCAATAGGAGATAATCCCGGACGATGGCCCGCCTGTCCCTCGAGCAACTTCCCGCCGCCCTCAAGAGCGGCCTGAGTTCGGTTTATCTGGTGTCCGGCGATGAACCGCTGCTCGTGGCCGAGGCGGCCGATGCCATTCGCGCCGCGGCACGCAGCGCCGGCTTCGGCGAGCGGACCGTCTTCTTCGTCGACCGGAGTTTCGATTGGGAGGAGCTGCGGACCGCGACCCAGTCCATGTCCCTGTTCGCCGAGAGGCGCATCATCGAGCTGCGCTTGCCGACCGGCAAACCCGACAAGGGCGCGGCCCAATTGAGCGCGCTCGCCGAACGGCCGCCGCCCGATGTCATGACCCTCATCCTGTCCGGGAAGCTCGACAAGAAGGCGAGCGATGCGCCTTGGGTGCAGTCCTTCGCGCAGCGCGGCTGTTGGCTGCCGATATGGCCGGTCGCGGCGGCGGCACTGCCTGGATGGCTGCTCGGGCGAGCCAAGCGTGCCGGCATCGTGCTCGAACCCGGGGTCGCCGAACTGATCGCCGAGCGGGTCGAGGGCAATCTGCTGGCGGCGGCGCAGGAGGTCGACAAGCTGGCGCTGTTGTCTCTCGGCGCAAGCATCTCGAAGGACCTAGTGTTGCGCTCGGTCGGTGACAGTTCGCGCCACGACGTGTTTCAACTCGCCGAAGCGGCCTCGGCCGGTGAGGCGGAGCGGGCGCTGCGAATCCTGCTGGGATTGAAGAGCGAAGGTGCGGAGCCGACCTTGATCCTTTGGGCTCTGGTGCGCGAGCTGCGCGGCCTGTGGCAGGCGAGCGAGCGCAATCGCCTGCGTTCTGCGGCGCGCGGCAGCGGCTGGAATCAAGCGAGCACTCCATCGGCGGCGGCCCTCGCGCGCCTGTCTCGATTGCCGCTCGCCCAATTGCTGGCGGATGCCGGTCTCGCCGATCGGATCGTGAAGGGCCTCGCCGCCGGCGACACGTGGACCGCCCTCACGGGACTGACTGCGACGCTTGCCGGCGCTTTGCAACCGGTGCGCGTTTCAGGCAGGGTATCCGCATGACGATGGGAATTTTCGGCGGGACCTTCGACCCGATCCACTACGCTCATTTGCGCACCGCGTTCGAATTGCAACAAGCCTTGCGCTTGCGTGAAGTGCGGTTCCTACCGGCGGGCAATCCTCCGCACCGCGACCAGCCGCTCGCCGATCCGCAACTACGTCTGGCGATGGTCAAGGCGGCCATCGCGGGTCAAGCGGGTTTCGTCGTCGATGACCGCGAGATCGCCAAGACCACACCCTCGTATTCGGTCGAGACGCTCAAGGAACTGCGGCACGAGTATCCGGACCGCAGCATTTGTCTGATCGTCGGCATGGACGCATTTCTCGGATTGCCCAAGTGGTATGAGTGGCGGGAAATTTTCGAACTCGCGCATCTGGTCGTCGCGCATCGGCCGGGCTGGCGGGCGCCGGGCATGGGTCCTCTCGGAGAGTTGCTCGTCGATCGTGGCACGGGCCGCATCAACGATCTGCACGAGTCGCGTTTCGGTCGTATCTACATCCACGCCGTCACGCAGCTGGAAATTTCGTCGACCGACGTGCGGCAATTGATCGCGATGGGCAGGGATCCGCGGTTCCTGATGCCGGATTCCGTCCGGAAGCTCATACTAGAGTCCAATTGTTACTCCAAAACACGGAACCCTTAGTGCCGCAACCCAACAAGAAGACCTCGAGCAAGACGAAGCGTCCCGCCAAGAAGCCAATGAAGGTCGCCGCCGGCAGCCCCAAAAAAGCCCCTGCGCCGGAAAGAACAGCGGCGCCTCGAAAAGCGGCCGCGCCTCGAAAAGCGCCGCCGCCCCGAAAAGCCACGGTACCGTCCGCGCCGCCCAAGCCTTCGCTGCGGCAAGTCGTCGTCGATGCGCTCGACGACATGAAGGCGCTGGAGATCAAGGTGCTCGACGTGCGCGGCCTGACCGACATCGCCGATACCATGGTCATCGCGAGCGGCACCTCGGATCGCCACGTCCGGTCGGTCGCGCAGCGCGTCGTCGAGAAGACCAAGCAGGCCGGCTACCGCCCGCACGGTGTCGAGGGCCAACAGGACAGCGACTGGGTGCTGATCGATCTGAACGAGATGATCGTGCACGTCATGCTACCCCGCGTGCGCGAGTTCTACGGACTCGAAAAACTTTGGGACATGACGGCCGCCAAACGCGCCGCCGCGCGCGCCTGAAGCCGCAGCGCGTTCCTGAGACCGCTGTGCGGGCCTGACGTGGCCACCGCCAGGCCATGAAATGCCGTCTGATCGCCGCGGGCACGCGCTTGCCGGAGTGGATCACGACCGGTTTCGAGGAATATCAACGCCGCTTGCGCACGCCGCTCTCGCTCGAGTTGATCGAAATTCCCGTCGCGCAGCGGCGCCCCGGTGAGAATCCGCAGCCCGCGATCGCACGCGAGGGCGCCCTCATGCTGGAAGCGATCAAGGATGGTGACTTCGTGGTCGCCCTCGACGTCGGCGGCAAATCGATGAGCACCGAACAGCTGCGTGACTGGCTCGCCCGGAGGCTGCAGGAAGGGCGGGCGCTTGCCCTGCTGATCGGCGGACCGGACGGACTCGCGACCGCCTGCCTGGAGCGGGCGGATCAGCGCTGGTCGCTGTCCGCCTTGACGATGCCCCACGGGCTCGTGCGCATCGTCGTCGCCGAGCAGCTCTATCGGGCGACGAGCATGCTCGCGGGGCATCCTTACCATCGGGCTTGAGCGGGCGCGAGTCGTTCGCGTCGTGCAAACTCATGGCACATCCTCAAAAGCGAGCGCGAAGGCATGCTTGCGGACGTCGTCGGGCCAGCCCGCGATCAACTCGCCGAAGCGCACGCGATCGTCCGCGAAGAGGGCGTGCGCCGCTTCTGCGAATCCTGGCAGGTCACATGCCATCTCGGACATGAACTGGTAGGCACGCTCCTGTCCGTCGCGCCAGCTGTCAGATCCGGCATGCTGCCGGCTTGCCTGCTCGACGAGCTTTCGCAAGGCCACTGATGCACCCCCGGGTTGCTGCCCGAGCCAATCCCAATGGCGAGGTAAGAGCGTGACCTCGCGCGCGACGACGCCGAGTTTCGGGCGTCCCCGGCTGCGCGGTTCACTCGCGCGCGCAGCGTCCGTTGCCGCCGGCGCGTAGCGCGCGACGACATCGTCGTCCGTGCCGCGCGTGTCGATGTCGATCGAGCGTCCGGTCTCATTGTCGAAAACCAGGATTGACGCGAGGCTGTCAGCCGCAATCGCTCGCCTGACGATCAGCGCGATCTTCGCGAGAGAGCCGGAAGCGATCAGGCGGTAGCCATTGAAGACGCTGTGAGAGGAGTGATTCATCCTGGCTGTTTCGGAGACGATGACGGCAATCTATCCTTGGGAAAAACACCTGTAAATATTACCCGGGTATAAATAGGGTTGACTCAATCATTACTCCACGCCGCACCTTTCGCTACCCAGGGGCTTGGATAGTGCTGTGCTTGTAGACCAAGAACGTCGATTTATACCCGGGTGAAAGTCTGACTGAATCCGCCTTGCGTCATCCCAGGTGATTACCGAGAACGGGTCAAAAACGACCCGACAGTCAACGGACCCGCGCTCCGGCGCTCCCGCGCTTTCGCGTGCAATGATCCTGAGACCCCTCACGTCGGGGCCAGGCGACCCGCTTAGGCTATCCTAGTCGGATGTCCCAGCGCCTCGTCTATCTCGCCTCCGGGTCGCCTCGACGCCGCGAACTCTTGCGACAGATCGGCGTGCCTCATGAGGTCGTCGAGGTCCGAATCGACGAGTCGCTGCGTCCTGGCGAGAGCCCCGGTGCCTATGTCAGCCGCTTGGCGATAGCCAAGGCCGAGGCGGGGCTCGATCGCGTCCGTCAGACTGCTCACGGCCGGGGCCAGCTGGATTCCGACCCCACGCCACCGTTGGTGCTGGGTGCCGACACGACCGTGGCGCTCGACGATCGGATCTTCGGCAAGCCCGGCACCCGGGCCGAGGCGCTCGGGATGCTGCGCCAGCTCTCCGGCCGCACGCACCAGGTGTCTACCGCGGTGGCCCTTGCCGCACCCGGCGAGACGGCGCTGCGGATATCGCATAGCGAGGTGACGTTTCGTGCGCTGCGCGAGGAGGAGTGTGCGGCCTATTGGGAGACCGGCGAACCGCGGGACAAGGCCGGCGGCTATGGGGTCCAAGGGCTCGCGGCGATTTTCATCTCGAGCCTGCGCGGCAGTTACTCGGGCGTCATGGGCCTGCCGCTGTTCGAAACGGCGGAGTTGCTCGATGCGGCCGGCGCGCCCCGGTGGCTGTCCGCGTGAGCACCGAAATCCTCGTCAATGCCAGCCTGCACGAATCCCGGGCGGCCCTCGTCGAGAACGGCGTTCTGCAGGAGTTGTTCCTCGAGCGCGCGAGCCGTCGCGGCCTGATCAGCAACATCTACAAAGGACGTGTGTCGCGCGTGTTGCCGGGCATGCAGGCCGCGTTCATCGAAATCGGACTCGATCGCACCGCATTTCTGCATGCCTCGGACATCATCGATCCGAATCAAGTTCTCGCCGATGGGGAACCGCCGCGCACCGAGAGCATCCGGGCCCTCGTGGCCGAGGGGAACGAGATTCTCGTGCAGGTGGTCAAGGATCCGATCGGTACCAAAGGCGCACGCCTCACGACTTATATCACCCTGCCGTCGCGCTACCTCGTCTACATGCCCCAGGGCCGCGGCGTCGGCGTGTCGGCGCGGGTCGAGGGCGTCGCCGAGCGGGAACGCTTGCGCGCCGCGGTGCAGCGCTTCATCACCCCCGACGAGAATGCCGGCTACATCGTACGCACCGCGGCCGAGGACGCGTCAGCCGAGGCACTCGAGAGCGATATCGTTTACTTGCGCAAGCTCTGGGAGTTCATCCGGCAACGCGGCCTGAGGACTCAGCCGGGAAATCTGGTGCACGCCGATCTGCCGCTGCACCTGCGGGTGTTGCGCGATCTGTTGCGACCCGATGTCGACCGGGTGCTCGTCGATCAGCAGGCCCCCTACGGGGAGATGCAGGAATTTGCCTCGAGCTTCATGCCGGAGGCCCTGGCGCGCATCGAACTGTACTCGGAGCCGAGGCCCTTGTTCGAGTTGCATAACGTCGAGGAGGAGATCCAAAAGGCGCTCGAGCGGAAAGTGCCGCTGAAGTCCGGCGGTTACGCGATCATCGATCAGACCGAGGCGATGACGACGATCGACATCAACACGGGCGCTTTCGTCGGATCCCGCAATCTCGAGGAGACGATTTTTCGCACCAACCTCGAGGCGACCGTCGCCGTCGGCCGGCAGCTGAGACTGCGCAACCTCGGCGGGATCATCATCATCGATTTCATCGACATGGAGGAACCGGAGCACCGACGGCAGGTCATACAGGCCCTGGAGCGCGCCCTCGCCTCGGATCACGTCAAGACGAACATCTCCTCGGTGTCGCCGCTCGGCTTGGTCGAGATGACCCGCAAGCGAACGCGGGAAAGTTTGGAACATGTCCTGTGTCGCGCCTGTCCGACCTGTGAGGGTAGGGGTTTCGTGAAAACGGCGGAGACGGTCTGTTACGAGGTGTTTCGTGAAGTTTTGCGGCAGGCCCGGCAGTTCGAATGTCAGCAACTCATGGTGCTCGCGCATCAGGACGTCATCGAGCGGCTGCTCGACGAGGAATCGGCCGCCCTCGGCGAGTTGGAGCTGGCCGCCGGCAAGCCGATCCGGCTGCAGACGGAGGCGCTCTACGCCGTCGATCACTATGACGTCGTCTTGATGTAGATGAGCTTGCGCAAATCTGGCAGGGTCCTGCTGATCGGCTTGGCGGGACTCGTGCTCTTCGTCTGTTTCGTGATGCTCTGCGTCAAGTTGGCGCTCGCGCGCGTGCCCGCCTATCAGGACGAGATCAAAGCCTGGGTCCACACCCAGACGGGACTGCACATCCGCTTTGCCCACGTGGCGCCCAGCCTGCGCTGGTATGGACCGGAGCTCTACTTCGATCGACTCGAGCTGCGTTCCAAGGACGACGAGCGCGTCCTGGCGCGCGCCGCGGGTGGTCGCATTGCCTTGGACGTCTGGCAGCTCTTGCGCAGCGGCAAACTGTACGCCGGTCGGGTGCGCATCGACTCGCCGGATATCGCGATCGCGAGGATCGGACCGAATCAGTTCGCCCTGGCGTCGGAACTCGAATTGCGCGGCGGGGAGCATCGCGATCTGTCACTGCTCAGCCTCGATGACCTCCCCGTCGGTGACTTTGCGATTCGCGGCGGCCGGCTCACGGTGGAGCGATGGAATGCGTCGCTGCCGGAGATGGTCCTCGACCAGGTCAGCATCGACTTGTTGCACGACTCCGACCGCGCTTCGCTGTCCTTGGCTGCGCGTCTGCCGCCCCGTCTCGGCGGCTCACTCGGTCTGCAGTTTCACGCCGAGGGACTCGGCAAGCTGGCCTCTCTCGACTGGCGCTTCGATCTGCATACCCGGGGCATCGATTTCAGCGGTTGGCATCTGTTGCTGCCCGACTATCTCGGCAACCTCGACTCAGGCGCGGGCACCTTTCAGCTGACGGCGAACGGGCGGGGCATCGAAACGGCGAACGCGCGATTGGTCTTCTCGGCGCAGAACGTCGTCACCGCGCAGGCCCTCGGTTCGCCGTCCGAATTCGATCAGCTCGGCGGCGAAGTCGAACTCAGGCATGCGTCGGATCGCTGGACCCTCTCCGGGCGCCGCATTCGTGCGTTGCGTGCGGGCCACGACGATCCGATTTCGCAGTTCGACGTCGACTGGCGCGCGGCTGCGGCGGGGTTGCTCGAGTTGCATGCGGGCACGAACTACCTGCGGGCGGAAGGGGTGTTGCCGCTCACCGGCTTGCTGCCGATGGAGGATGTGCGCAACCGCTTGCTCGCGGCGGCGCCGACCGGCGAATGGCTGGATGCCCGGTTGGATCTGTCCCGTGCGGCGGTCGCCGATCCATGGCGCATGCAGGTGCACGCGCGGTTCCGCGACGTCGGCATCGCCGCGATGGGCAAGCTGCCGGGCTTGAACGGCGTGACCGGGGAAATAGCGGGCACGGAAAGCGGTGGTCACATTGCGCTCGCGGTCGAGGCGGGGCAGATGGCCTGGCCGATGCAGTGGCCAGGGCCGGTCTCGATCGAGCGGGCGCGCACGACGCTCTACTGGAAGCACACCGCGGAGGGCTTGTTGATCGCGACTCCGGGGTTCGAAGTGCATAATCACGATGCCGCGGCCGATGGGCGGTTGGCCTTGAGTCTTCCGTCCAACGGCGACTCCCCCTACCTCACGCTGCTCACCGAACTGCGTGACGGCATCGTCGCCGATACGCCTGCCTACCTGCCCCGGGCCATCATTCCGCCGGCAACCATCGATTGGCTCACCCAAGCTTTGAAAAGCGGCCGGATGGGCCATGCCGACGTGCTTCTGCAGGGGCCGCTGCGTGCGTTCCCGTTTCGCGACGGCAGCGGACTGTTTCTGGCACGCGCCGACTTCGAAGGCGCAACGCTCGGGATCCACGCCAATTGGCCGGACATCGAGGACCTGAGTGCGCGGGTCGAATTCCGCAACCAGGGGATGTCGGCGCAACTTCTCGCGGGCGGCGCGCACGGCATGAAACTGCTCGGCGGCGAGGCGCAGTTTCCCGACTTCAAAACCGGCGAGTTACGGATCCGAGTGCTCGCCAGCGGCGATGCCGGAGGAGCGCTGGAGTTCATGCGCGCCACGCCGCTCGACGGGAAGCTCGGCAAGCTGTTCTCGGGGGTCTCCGCCGCCGGGCCCCTGCGGACCAAGGTGGATCTTTTTCTCCCGTTCCATGATTTCGTCCATATGCAGGTCCTGGTCCATGGCGCACTCGACGGTGTGACGCTCGAGCGCCCGGGCTTACCGCTCAGGGCGAGCGAACTCACCGGCGATTTCGATCTCGATGGCGGCGAGCTCGCGCATGCCGACTTGCGCGGTCGCCTGCTCGGCGGCGTCTTCCGGGCGCAAGCCCGCACGCCGCGTGCCCGGCCCTTGACCCGTTCCCAAATCGACTTGCGAGGCAGCTTTTCCGGCGATGCCTTGCGGGTGGCCTTGGGTCTTCCGACCCGGGTCGCGCTGCGCGGGGTGTCGGACTGGCGTGGCGTCGTGAAACTCGCGCCGGACCCGGCGCGGGAGCGATCTGTCCACGTCAGCGCCGCGCTGACGGGCTTGGATGTGGCTTTGCCCGCGCCGCTGTCGAAGGCCTCCGGTCGCCCCCTGCCCTCCTGGGTCGACGTCCAATGGCCCAGCGCCGGCGGGACGCGGGTCAATCTCGCCCTCGGCGCCGTGCTGCGTGCCTCCTTCGTCACGACGTCAGACGACGAGGGAGGCGCGCAGCGCCTGGCTCATGCGGCGGTGATGTTCGGGGAGGCCGATCCGGTCTTCAGCGATACGCAGATCATCAACGTCGGCGGGACGATCGACCGACTCGATCTGAACGGCTGGCTGCAGCTCGTGAGCCCCGATAAATCGGGCAAGCCGATGACGGATTTCCTGCGCACCGCGAATCTGCAGATCGGCCAGGTGGATTTCATCGGGTTCAGTTTGCACTCGGTCGCGATCGGGCTCGCGGCGCGCGCGGATCGCTGGCACATCGCGGTCGATGGCCCCGATCTCGCCGGCACGATTTCCCTGCCAATCGGCTCCGATTCCGCCGAGCCCTGGGATTTGCGATTCGATCGCGTGGTTCTCACCAGCGCCGCGGCCGCCGCCACGGAGGGACCCGCCGAACCCGCGGCCGTTGCGGCGCCGGCCACCGAACCGGCCGTGTACAGCCCACGCAGCCTGCCGGCGATGCATTTCTCCGCCGCCGACGTCACCTGGGCCAAGGCGCACCTCGGCAGCGTGGAGGCGAGCCTGTCGAAGCGGGACGATGGCGTCGTGCTGGATCGGATCACGGCGAACAGTCCGAATCTGCAGCTCGACGCGCACGGGGAATGGCGCGGCAAGGACGCCGGACTCGGTCGCCTGCGGGGCGACATCACGAGCAACGACGTCGAGGCGGCCTTGGCGCAGCTCAGTGCGCCCGACGTCATTTCGGCGAAAACCGGGCGCATCGACTTCGACCTGAATTGGGTCGGCGCACCCACGGCGCTCGCCCTCAGCGACTCGATCGGCCGGGTGCAGGTCGATCTCGAAAAGGGCCAGTTGCTCGGCGTGAAGCCCGGCGCCGGGCGCGTGCTCGGGCTCGCGAGCCTGACCGCGCTGCCGCGGCGCCTCGCCTTGGATTTCAGTGACATGACCGACAAGGGCCTCGCCTTCGATTCGGCACGCGGCAGCTTCGATCTGCACGGCGGCAACGCCCAGACCGACGACGTCCTGATCCGAGGCCCGGCCGCCGAAATCGGTCTGATCGGGCGTATCGGCTTGAAAACACATGATTACGACCAGACAGCGGTCGTTACCGGCAACGTCGGCAGCCTCCCGATTGCCGGAATCGCCGCCGGCGCGTTCGCCGCCGGGCCGGTCGTGGGTGGTGCCGTGCTGCTTTTCACCCAGGTCTTCAAACAGCCGTTAAAAGGCCTGGCGCGGGCGTATTATCGCATCACAGGATCGTGGGAAAACCCGACGATCGACCGGATCAGCAAGGGCGCCTCGACCGCGCCAGCGGCTGACCCACCGAAGCAAAGCACCGGAATTCCCCGATAGCCAGAGCAAAGAGCCAAAAAGATGAGCAAAGTCGCCGCCATTCAGATGACTTCCAGTCACATCGTCGCCGAGAATTTGAGCGCGGCGGGCGCCTTGCTGCGGCAAGCCAAGGACGCGGGCGCCGAGCTCGCCTGCTTGCCGGAGAATTTCGCCTTCATCGGGCTGCGCGACACCGACAAACAGCATATCGCCGAAACGGATGGCGATGGCCCGGCGCAAGCCTTTCTGCGCAACAGCGCCCGCGAGCTCAAGCTCTGGATCCTCGGGGGGACCGTGAACCTTCGCGACGGGGAAAGTGGACGCGTCACGAACTCTTCGTTGCTGTTCGACGCGGACGGCAAGCGGGTCGCCCGTTACGACAAGATTCATCTGTTCGACGTGACGATTCCCGGACTGCACGATCAGTATCGGGAATCGGACACGATCGTGCCGGGACACCGCGTGGTGCTCGCGGACACGCCGGTCGGCCGCCTCGGCCTCTCGGTCTGCTACGACATGCGCTTTCCGGAGCTCTATCGCGATTTGGTGACGCAGGGCGCGGAGTGGCTCGCGATGCCGGCGGCCTTCACGGTGCCGACGGGAATCGCGCACTGGGAGCCGATCTTGCGCGCGCGTGCGATCGAAAATCTCTGCTACGTGGTGGCTCCCGCCCAATACGGTACGCATACCAGCGGCCGCGAGACCTATGGGGATAGTTTGATCGTCGATTACTGGGGGAAGATATTGTCGCGAATGGAAAAGGGAACGGGTGTGATCACGGCGGAATTCGATCTGGCCAAACAGGCGGAGACGCGGGCGCGCTTCCCAGCGCTCGAGAATCGCCGCCTCGGCGTCGAGAGCTCCGTTGCGGTGCTCGCGTGAGCGCGGCAATGTTCGCGATCGCCGAGCAGGCGATCCTCGCCCCGTCGGGTCTCGACGAGGCACGCTTGACCGGCGTCCTCGACACGGTGTTGAGCCGCGGCGTCGATTATGCCGACTTGTATTTCGAACTGTCTCGCGAGGAGTCTTGGTCGCTCGAAGATGGCATCGTCAAGGACGGTTCCTACAGCATCGAGCAGGGCGTCGGGGTGCGGGCGATCAGCGGTGAAAAAACCGGCTTCGCCTACACCGACGAGGTTCTGTTGCCGGCCCTGATCGAAGCCTCCGACGCGGCCCGCGCCATTGCGCGCAGCGGCGGTCGCGGCGCCGTGAAAGCCTGGGACCGCCCGCCGGCCCACCGGCTTTACCTGCCGGTCGACCCTCTGAACTCGATACGCGACGAGGACAAAGTCGCCTGGCTCATGCGCGTCGATGCCGAAACGCGGCGCATCGATCCGCGCGTCAAACAAGTCATGGCATCCCTGGCCGCGGTGCACGAGGTGGTGCTGATCGCGGCCAGCGACGGGACGCTCGCCGCGGACGTCCGGCCGCTCGTACGGGTCAACGTGTCCGTGATCGTCGAGCAGAATGGCCGGCGGGAGCAAGGGTACAGCGGCGGCGGCGGCCGGTACGGACTCGACGAATTGCTGCGCGGGGAGCGCCTGTTCGATCACGGACGCGAGGCCGTGCGTCAGGCCTTGGTGAACCTCGAGGCCGTGGCGGCGCCTGCCGGCGCGATGCCGGTCGTTTTGGGTCCCGGATGGCCCGGCATCCTGCTGCACGAGGCGATCGGCCACGGTCTCGAGGGGGATTTCAATCGCAAGGGGACCTCGGCCTTCTCCAATCGGATCGGGCAAAAGGTCGCGGCGGATGAAATCACGGTCGTCGACGACGGCACCTTGGACCGGCGCCGGGGATCCTTGAACGTCGATGACGAGGGCACGCCGACCCAGTGCACCGTGCTCATCGAAAACGGGGTCTTGCGCGGCTACATTCAAGACAAGATGAATGCCCGATTGATGGGGCAGGCCCCGACCGGCAATGGACGTCGCGAGTCCTTCGCGCACATGACGCTGCCCCGGATGACCAACACCTACATGCGCGCCGGCAATCGACCCCCGGAGGAGATCATCGCCTCGGTCGATCGGGGTTTGTATGCGGTGAATTTCGGCGGCGGCCAGGTCGACATCACGTCCGGAAAGTTCGTTTTCTCGGCGAGCGAGGCGTATCTGATCGAGAACGGCAGGATCGGGGCGCCCGTCAAAGGGGCGACTCTGATCGGTAACGGCCCCGACGTCCTGACCCGCGTCAGCATGGTGGGCAATGACCTGAAGCTGGACGGGGGCGTCGGTACCTGCGGCAAGGAGGGTCAGTCGGTGCCCGTCGGCGTCGGACAACCGACTTTGCGCATCGATGCCCTGACGGTCGGAGGCACGGGCTGAGCCAGCTTGGCGAGCAGTGCGATCAATTCGCCCTGGCGGCAGGTCGCCGTCTTCGCGAAGATCATCTTGAGCCGCTGGCGCGCGTGACCCGCGCTGATGCGTAACTGAGCGGAGACCTCCTGGAGCGACTTGCCGGTCGCGAGTTGCCGGGCAAGCTGGGCTTCGGTGAACGTGAGTCCGAACACTTGCATCAGCAGACCTCCGGGCAAACTCGGCGGCGCCTCGACGTCGATTATCAGCAGTAAAATCGCCGTCTGGCCCTCGCCGCCGCGCGCTGCCGCGGCTCGCTCGACCGTCGCGAGCAGCCACGGCCGCAGTCCCGACGGCCGCGGCAGCATCAAGGTCGGCGCGAATTCGCGACGGGGTCGCTCGGGATCGAGGAGCGTGCCCAGGAACTGCTGGATGCGCCGACGATCGGCTGCCTGCGGCGCGAAGAGACGGCCATCGACGAGCTGCAAACCGTCGCCGAAGTGCACGCAGGCATTGGCGGCGAGAACCCGCGCACGGTCGTCGATCAGCAGCGCGCCGCGTCCCACGCTCGCGTACACACTCAGTTGTCCCGCGAGGCCGCTGAACCGGGCTGCGCGCGCGTTCATGACGTAAGCGTCGTCGCAGCGGTCCAGCGGCGTATCGGCCGCGGCCACCGTCGCGTCTGTGAAGGGATCCATGGTCATTTGGCAAGCCTCGCTGCACGAACAGATTCCTACGGAACACTGTAGGTAGCGGCGCAGCCTCCGGACAACCCCCCACTTCGAGGGGGGTCGCGCGCGCCCTCATCGTGGTCGGCACGAGGTAGAATCCCGCAGCGTAGAATCTTCGGGAGTGGGTGTGAAAATCCTGATCGTCGATGATCATGCCTTGTTTCGTGCCGGCCTCCGCATGTTGCTTGCGACGATCGGGCACGAAGTGGTGTGCATCGAGGCGGCGACGATCGACGAGGCGACGACGCTGATCGCGCAACACACGGATCTGCAGCTGTGCCTCGTCGACCTTGCGCTCAAGCGGGAGAACGGCCTCGATGCCGTGCGGCGGATCAAGGAGCTGGCACCGCAGATTGCGGTCGTCGTCGTCTCCGGCGTCGACGACTACGCGACCATTCGCAGCTCCATCGACGCGGGGGCGATGAGTTTCATTCCGAAGAGCGTGCAACCGGAAGTATTGACCCACGCCCTGCAACACGTGCTGAGCGGCTCCGTCTACCTGCCCGAGCAAATCATCAGCACCGCGGGCGACCTGCCGCAGAAGCCCGTGCTCACGCCGCGCCAGATGCAGGTCCTGGCCTGTCTCAGCCGCGGCCTGCCCACCAAACTGATATCGCGCGAGCTCGCCCTGTCCGAACACACCGTCAAGGAACACATCGCGCTGGTCTTTCAGGCGCTCGGCGCGCGCAACCGCACGGAAGCGGTCATCAAGGCCAGCCGACTGCGCCTTCAGGAGCTGCCCGCGTCGGTGCGCGGATGACCCCCGCCGATGCCGATGCGGAACGCTCGGCCGCGTCGGCGCGCGAACAACTCGTCGAATTGATCGGACTGCACGCACGGGCGATGTTGCGCATGCCCTGGGTGCAGATGCTGGTCGTGCTCGGGATCGGCTTCCTGACGCTCAGTTTCGTGAGCCCGAGGACTTTTCTCGCCTGGGCCGCCGCCTCCATCAGCATCGAATTGATCCGCGCGCGTTATGCACGAGGCGTCCTGCGGCGCGGCTACGAAATCGATCCCCGGCGCGTGCATGTCGCGTTCGTCGCGCTCGCCGCGATCTCGGGCGGAGTCATCGGAGTTGGAGCGATGCTCTTCCTGCCGAAGCTGCCCGTGTACCAGCAAGCGGTGCTCGGTGCCACTTTGCTCGTGATCCCGGCGGCCGGTGTCGCCGTGTCGCAATCTTCCCGCTACATTCAGGCGGCGTACGCGCTGTGCCTCGCGCTACCGGCAGGCGCGACCTGGAGCGCACTGCATCCGGGCCAATCGCTCGGCGTGGCGGGGCTGACGATTCTCCTGTGTGCGGTGCTGATCCTCGCGGCGGCCGACGGCGACAAACTCCTGCTGCGCTCGGTTTCCATTCGTCACGAGCGAGATCGTCTGGTCCGCGATCTCGAGCAACGCAACGCCGAAGTCGGCGCCGCCATGGAGCGGGCCGAGCAATCGGCGCAGGCGCGTGCCCGCGTACTCGCGGCCGCGAGCCACGACCTCCGCCAGCCATTACACGCCCTGTCGGTCTACAGTGCAGTGCTGGCCGCGCGACCCTCGCCCGAGACCCTCAAGGAGGTCAGCCAGAACGTCGACCAGATCGTCCGCGCGCTGGGCAACTTGCTGAACGGTCTCCTGGATCTGTCGCGCTTGTCGGCCGGCTATTACGTTCCGGAGCGGCAAAACCTTGCTCTGGAGAGCCTGCTTGCCGACGTCTGCGCGGAGTACACCCAATCGGCGGCGCAGAAGGGCCTGCGCTTGCATTGCGAGTGGGCGTCGATCCGGCTGCTCGGTGACCCCGTCGCCATCAGTCGGATTCTGCGCAATCTGCTCGACAATGCGATCAAGTACACGGAAGCCGGGGAGGTCCGGGTTACCACGACGCTCGAATGGTCGGACCGACGCGCCATTGCGGTACTGCGCGTCAGCGATACGGGCAAGGGCATTCCCCTCGGCGAGCAGGCGCGGATCTTCGAGGAATTTTATCAACTCGACAATCCCGGCCGCGACAGGACCCGAGGCGTGGGCTTGGGACTTGCGATCGTCCAGCGCCTGTGCGAACTGATCGGTGCCCAGGTGGAGGTCCGATCCTCCGTGGGGCGGGGCACGTGCTTCTCCGTGAGCATGCCCGTGGAACTCGCCGAACCACCGCCCGCTCTCCTGCCGAGCGCGCAAACCGAAGCGACTCTGCGCGGGCGCCGGGTCTATGTCGTCGACGACGAGCAGGATATTCTCAAGAGCACGCAAACCCTGCTCGAGATCTGGGGGGTCGCGGTCGCCACGGCGCAGTCGCCTGAAGAAACCGATCTTCTGTTCGAACGCGCCGGAATTCCCGATCTCATGATCGTCGATCTGCGTCTCGGCAGCGAGGAGCACGGAGCGCTCCTCGCGGATCGACTGCAGCGGCGGCATGGAATCTTCCCGGTGCTGATCACCACGGGCGAAACTTCCTCCGAAGCGTTGCTGCAGGCCAATCAGCGAAAGTTCACCCTGCTGCAGAAGCCGATCGCACCCGAGGTCCTGCAGCGTGCGATCGTCGGGTCGTTCGTTTCCCGCTGAGTCGGGCGGCGCGCATGCTCGTCGGTGGAGACGATTCGCCCGGCTCCTTCGTCCCATAGTACGCAGCGCAAGGTCGCCGGAATCTGCTTCAGATTCAGACGGGTGACGCAGCTGAACAGTTCGGCATTGCGATGATGGCATTCCGCGAGCCGGTAATTCGGGATGGCGGATGACAGGTGGTGAATGTGGTGAAAAGCGGAATCGGCGGTGAACCAATTGAGCCAGGCGGGCATTTGCATCCAGCTGGTCCCGTGCAGCGTGGCGGAGTCGGGGTGCCAGCTGGCGTCACCCGCGGCGTACGCATGCGGAAAGTTGTGTTGGGCATGTACCAGCAGGATCAATGCGCCCCCGACGAGCGACAGACTCGTCACGTAGACTGAAACGAAAAGTGCCGTGCCGACGGCGTGACACATTCCCGCGGCGCCGGCGAGCAGCGCGAGGTTGGTCCAGCACATGTGGCGATAATCCGTGAAGCTGCGCCAATGTCGGGTGCGAAACCGCGCCGCATGGCAACGCAGAGAGGTTCCCGGCGCGCGCAGCTTGGCGACCAGCAGGAACAGGGCCAGGTTGCAGCTGCCTTTGAGCCAGCCGTAACGCGGGCGGAAAACCAGGTACATGAAACCACCGTAGGGCGCGAAGAAGACATGGCGAAGCCACCGGTACCGGCGCCGGCGCGCGGCGTTCAGTGCCTCGTATTCCCGGACCGAGAGGATGTCGAGAACCCCGCGAAACCGTTGCCAGTTTCCGTTCGTCGTATGGTGATGAGCGTGACGTTTGGACCACACGTATTGCGGCACGCCGACGATGACTCCGAGCACGAAGCCGAACGCCTTGTTGAGGGCGCCGGTCCGAAACAGGCTGCCGTGACCGCAGTCGTGCATCAGCACGAAGGCACGCAGGGTCAACAGCGTCAACGGCACACCGAGGGCCGCGGTCAATGCAAGAGAAAACTCAGCGCTCCAAGCGAGCGCCCACCAGGTCAGAATCAAAGGCGCGAGTGTGTTGAGGACCTGCCAGGCGCCCAGCCTGTCCAGGGGCTTCGCATAAGTTGCGAGCAGGGCGGCCTTCGCGGCCGACAGCCGTTCGTTCGCGGACATGGTGTCACACCCCTTGGAGAGTTCATACGAGGACGCGTGATAGCCCACGCAACCTCACCGACCCACAACGTAGAGAATGCGAGACGGTCGGCCAACTACCGTTTGGGAGTGGCGCCAGACAGGATCGATTCGTTAGCTTCCCGATGCCAAACCGGCGCAAGAGGCGAGGGATGAGATCATGATGGCACGCTCGCTGCGTACCCTGTTCGTTTGCGCGCTCGTTGGAGCGGCCATGCTCACGGTGGCCGACACGCCGGCACCGACCCAACTGGAGTTCCTCGGCACGGCCAGCATCTTTGGTCTCAACAAGCATGACAAATCGGGACTCTTGCGGCAATCCGATTGCAGCATCACCCAGTACTCGTTCTATCCGCTGCTCGCCTTGACCTCGACGACGAATTTTCAGAATACGCTGCACAATCTCGCGAATCTGACGACGACCGCGAACAAATTCCCCAGCGGCTGCAAGGACCCGACGCGGGGGATCGCGTCGACCGCCGTTGGCTGGTTGGGACTCGACACCGGCGGGGTCTATCAGGCCGTGCACGGCTCGATCGCGAGCAGCGCCGATCTCGTCGTCAACGGCTTCAATCCAAAGACGCTCGCCGCGACGTCGACAACGCTCGCGACCAATGTCACGCCGCAGGTCATCGCGGTCGATCTCAACGGAGACGGGGCGATCGACATCGTCGCCACGGGCGTGACCTCGCCCGGCAACCAGGTGGGTGTCGGCGTGTTCATCAACAACGGCGACGGCAGTTTCAAGGCGGCGGTCGTCTATCCGCTGACCACCGCGGCGAACGCGGCCTTCATCGTCGACGACGCCAATGGCGATGGAATTCCGGACATCATCGTGCCCAACACCTCCGCGGGCGGCAGCTACCAACTCACCACGCTGCTCGGCAAGGGTGACGGCAGTTTCACGGTGGGGCCCTCGTCCGCAATCGCCGCGGTGTCGAGCAATCAAACCAGTCAGACGCTCGTGACGGGGGCCTTTCACGGCAATGGCAAGATCGACGTCCTCATGGCGGATGGCAACCTCTATCCGGGCAACGGCGACGGCTCCTTCGGCGCCGGTGCGCAGGTGCTGCCCGGCAACAGCTTCACGCAGGGTGATAATTCCGCGTTTGCGGTGGGCGACTTCAACGGGGACGGCAAGCTCGATCTCGCGCAGGAAATCTCCTGTTTTCCGTGCGCGCCCGAAGGCGGCATCGTCCAAATCTATCTCGGCAACGGAGACGGCGCGTTCACGGCAAATGGCGCCTACGAGGTCGTGACGGAGCCGGCGGCCCTCGTCGCAACCGACATCGACGGCGACGGCCAGACCGATCTCGTCGTCGGCCGCGAATCCAACGGTGCTTTCGGCGCGGCCGGCAACAGCTGGTACTACCAGGTGCTCATGGGCTACGGGAACGGCCGTTTCAATGCGGCGCCCCTGACCTTGGTGGGCGCCTTCCATTCGGGCGGCAATGGCGCCCTCGGGAGTGTTTCGCAGTGGCCCGCGACGAACATCTATGCGACGGCTGATTTCAACGGCGATGGGACGCCGGACCTGCTGCAACCCCAACCGTCCAGCAGCAACGCCGGCGGGAGTACACTCGCTGGACTGACGATTTCCACGGGGCGTGGCGACGGATCGTTCGCGAACCCGAACGCGATTGCGATCAACTTCATCCCAGTGATCGTGGCGGCCGGGGATCTCAATGGCGACGGCAAACCGGATGCCGTTGCGGTCGGCACCGATTCCGCGGGCGACAACTTCGTCGGTGTGCTGTTCGGCAACGGCGGGGCGGGGCTGGGCGGCGAGCTGGATTACGCCCTGCCGGCTTCGATCGGCACGCCGGTCGGCGCCTTGATCGGGGATTTCAACGGGGACGGTCACCCGGACATCGCGGTCGCGCTGCGCGGCGTGTTTTGCGCGCCCTGTGCGACGGGTGTCTACGTGCTATACGGCCAGGCGAACCACAGCTTCGCGGCTCCGGTTTCCGTCGACACATCGCTGCAACCGATCATCGCGAGCGCCGACTTGAACGGGGATGGCCGCGCCGACCTCGTCGTCATCGACGCCGGAGTCGGCGCGAGCAACACCTCGATACCCGTGGGTCCCGGCATGGTGCACGTTTACCTCGGTAATGCGAACAGCGGCTTTGCCGCGAGCTCGGTCACCGTGCCCGCCGTTTATTTCTCCGATTTGAAACTCGCCGACCTCAACAATGACGGGAAGACCGACATCGTCGCGGGCGCGACGCAGGGCGTACTCAACAACGAGGGCGGCAACACCGAAGTGCTCGCGCTGCTGGGACACGGTGACGGCACGTTCGGCGCGGCGCTCGTGACGACCATCACCAACGGCGGCGCGGATCCCGCACCGCCGATCGCCGTCGGCGACTTCAACGGCGACGGCTACCCCGACGTGGCGTTCTTCTTGCCCGGCGATTTCAGCGGCGTGCTGTTCGGCAACGGCACCGGTAACTTCCCGAATCAGGTCAACATGACCTTGTTCTCCCCGGCTTTGCCGGGGGCGGCGACGGCGCTGGACTTGAACGGCGACAAGAAACCGGACCTGCTGGTCGCCGATTACGACGAGGACGGCATCGTGAGCTTCATCAATCAGTGGGGCGTCGCCTCGAGTCTCGCGGCGACGACGACCACGCTGACGAGTTCCGCGAACTCGGTCGGCGCGGGCCAAGCCTTGACGCTGACCGCCGTTGTCGCGGCGTCGGTCGGCGGGGGCGCGACTCCTTCCGGCAACGTGTCCTTCCTGGACGGCACGATGGCGCTGGGCAGCGGCGCCTTAGACGGGAGCGGCAAGGCCACGTTCACGACCTCCACCTTGGCGGCGGGGTCCCAGAGCTTGTCGGCGGTCTACGGCGGCAGCAGCACCTACGCCGGGAGCGCCTCGGCGGCGCTCACGGTCGACGTGACGGCTGCCGCGCCGGATTTCAGCGCTTCCGTGGCACCGACCAGCGTCAGCGTCGCCGCCGGATCCTCGGCAACGGCCGTCTTGACCGTGAGCCCGGTCAACGGGTCGACCCAGACTGTCGCGGTCGCCTGCAGCGGCCTGCCGGCCCATGCGACCTGCGGCTTCTCGCCGTCTGCGACCGTGACGCTCGACGGGACGCAGCCGTCGACCGTGACCGTGACGTTTTCGACCGACGTGACCGCGGCGCTGTCCAGGATCAGGGCCTTGCCGATGCTCGCGAATCTCGGTGGTGGTTTCGGCGGCGGCGTCCTCACGCTGCTTGCTTTGGGCGCCTGCGTGCGGGGTCGCTTGCGTCGACCGCTGTTGCTGTCGGCCGTCGCGCTGGCGCTCGCCTCCTGCCATGGTGGCAGTGGCAGTGGCGGCGGCGGCGGGGGTGGCTCCACGACGCCGTCGGGGAGCTACCCCATCACGATCAGCCTGACGTCCGGATCCACGACCCACAGCGTCAGCCTCACCTTGGTCGTCAGCTGAGGGGGCGCGATGCAGGGTATGTCACGAGCGGTCCCGGGCATACTCGCGCCGGAATCGGTTTTCCGATCTCAGCCGGTGCGCCGGCTGTTCGTGACCTTGCTCTTGATCGCGGCGCTGACGGCATCTTTGTCGCTGCTTGCGCCTTTGGAGCACCGGCTGTTCGGATCTCCCGGAATTGCCGACTCCCCCGTCTCGAATCTCGTGCTGATACTCGGAATGCCGCATTTGCTGTTGGGCTTCGCGTTCATGCTGAGCAGCACGGCGACGAGCGGTCTGCGTCGCTGGCTCCCCATCGGCGCCGCGCTGCTCATCGGCCTCGGATTCGAGTATCTGCTCCATCACTATGCCGCGCTGGATACGGGTCGGCGTCTTGGGTCTTTGGTCGTCGGCCTGTATTTTTTCTTTCATACCTACCGCGACGAGTGGTTCTTCCGGAGCCGGGATGCCGACCGGCCGGCATCGAATCCGATCGCACCCGTCATGCTGACGCTCATCGCCCTGGTCGCTGCCTATGAGTGCGCGGTCTGGTCAGCTTCCGTCCTGGTCGGCGACCCGGCGCACAACTTGCGCCATTATCTGAATCCGGCAGCGATCGATGGCGTCGATCGACGGGTGCTGTGGTTGAGCGTCGCGGCACCGAGCGCGGCATTCGCCGTGTTGGCCCATCGTTGCAGCGCCAGGCTCGCCGGTGCGGGATTTCCGGCCTTGGTCCGCCGTGACCCTGCCCTGTGGCTGGTCTATGGAATGATCTTCGCGGTATTCGTCATTTCGGCGCTGGCCGGCGCAAAACTCGCTGCGATCATCTTGATCCACGTCGTGACCTGGTGGGCTTTCATGACCCGGGGACTCTCGCAGCGCAAGCGCACTTGCGCGGGTGTGACCGGGACGTTGGCCGCCCTCGGGAGGAGCCTGCGCACGACGCAAGCCGGGTTTCAGGCCGTGCACGGCCTGCTGGTTGCATCGTTTCTATGCCTGCTAACGCTGTACACGCATGATGTCGCAGGAATGCACGGCGGCATTTTGGATTACGTGCTCACCCAGAACGCCTTTTTATACTGGACCGTCATGCACGTCACGCTCAGCGTCTTCCCGGGCCTGATCCGGAGCGCCTTCGGATGGGAAGCAACTAGATGATTCCCTGCGCCGCGATCCGGTCGATCTCCTCGGTCGACATACCGAGCAGGTCGCGCAGCACCGACTGAGTGTCCGCGCCGAGCACCGGCGGGGGGTTGCGATAGCTCACGGGGGTCTTCGACAAGCGCAGGGGACTCGCGACCAGCGGCACCGTGCCGGCGCACCCATGCGGCATCGAGATGGCGAGCTCGCGCGCGCGCACTTGCGCGTCGCCAAAAACGGCGTCGATCGCATTGATCGGTCCGCAGGGTACGCCGCTCGCCTCGAGCTTGCCGACCCAATGCGCCGTCGTCTGCTCGCGGGTCGCGGCGCTCAGGGATGCAATCAAGGGCTCGCGATGCGCGACCCGGTCCTGATTGCGCGCATAGCGCGGATCGCTCGCGAGGTGAGGCAATCCCAGCTCGGCGCAGAGCCGGGCGAATTGACCATCGTTGCCGACCGCGATGATCAGGTACCCGTCGCGGGTCGGAAAATCCTGATAGGGCACGATGTTGGGATGCGCATTGCCCAGTCGGCCCGGTGCCGTGCCGCTGACCAAATAGTTCGCGGCCTGGTTGGCGAGACAGGCGACTTGGACGTCGAGCAGGGCGATGTCGAGATGCTGACCCTCCCCGGTGCGATCCCTGTCGGCCAGCGCCGCGAGGATCCCGATGGTTGCGTAGAGCCCGGTGAGAATGTCGGTCAGTGCGACGCCGGCCTTCTGCGGACCGGCGCCGGCTTCTCCGTCCTTGCGGCCTGTCACGCTCATGAGACCGCCCATCGCTTGAATCAAAAAGTCGTAGCCCGGGCGGGCGGCGTAGGGGCCGGTCTGCCCGAATCCGGTGATCGAACAGTAGACGAGGCGCGGATTGAGCTCTCTCAGACTCGCGTAATCGAGGCCATAGGCCGCGAGGCCGCCGAGCTTGAAGTTCTCGACGAGGACATCGGCTTTCGCCGCGAGCGCACGCACGATGGCCTGACCGGCGGCGGTCGTGAAGTCCACGGTGACGGATTTCTTGTTGCGATTCGCGCATGTGAAATAAGCCGCGTCGCCGGTTGCTGTCGCGGCGTTGGCGTCGCTGCCGTGGGCCTCTTGATCGGGCAGAAACGGCGGTCCCCAGCCGCGAGTATCGTCGCCTTGGCCCGGTCGTTCGATCTTGATGATCTCGGCGCCGAGATCGCCGAGCACCTGCGTACACCACGGGCCCGCGAGGATCCGCGACAGATCCAAGACCATGATCTGGGCCAAGGCACCGCGCATCTGCTCCGGGAAACCGCTCACGAGTGGCTCATGGCTTGCCGAGTTTGCCGCTCTCGTAAGTGACGTAGTATTTTTTGTAGCCCGGCGTCGACCAGTGGCCCTTCCAGCCCTTGGGGATGGCCGCGCCGTCGCCGGCGGTGATTTCGAGCACCGTGCCGTCGGCCGAGGTGAGCTTGACGCTGCCTTCGATGAAGTACATGAATTCATCCTCCGGGTAGCTGTCGATGTCCTGTTCGGAGGGGCCCGCGCTGTAGAGTCCGGACTCCACGCGGCGGTTCTTGGAGCGTGCCAGCAGCACGTCGGTCGTCGGACCGTCGGGGCCGTTTTCCTGCACGGCGGTCTTCGTCGAGAAGATCGGGCCGCGCGCCTCCTCGGCCGTGACTTTGACCGGTTTGGTCGTCACGAGCGGCGTTTGCGCGGGTGCCGCCCAGCCGGCCGACGCGGCGCAGACGAAACCGAGAATCACGAGACCGAGGGCTTGCTTGGGCATCGACATTCTCCTGAAAAATGACGCTTCGGGTATCGTGGCGCGCATGACGCGCTATCTTGCCGAAAACGCCGGTGCTTGGGAATGACGGGACCGCTGTTGACCCTGGGCCTGCTCGAGCAGTGGCGCGCGGCGCTCAGCACCGGCACGTCGATGTGCGAGTGCTCGCTGGATCTGCAGCGTTCGACGACGCAGGTCGAACTCGCGGTCGACCGCTGGCGCTGGCAGGACGCCTCGTATCCGTATCCGGATCCTTGCAAGGATCGCACGATCTACCACTGGGACGGATCGGATTTCGAGCCCCTCGCGCGTTACGGCGGCTCGTTGATCAAGTTGGTGCCCACTGATTGGGGGCCCCCGACCTTCGAGATCGACGGCATCAAAATGCTGCCGACCGCCAAGGTTTCACCGCTTGCGGACGCGGAACGCAAGGTCGGGTTGATCCGGCCGCGCGGCAAGCGGATTTTGGATACCTGCGGAGGTCTCGGCTATTTCGCGGATTGGTGCCGACGGGGCGGGGCCGCGAACGTGCTGTCATTCGAAAGGAATCCGGATGTGTTGTGGTTGCGCAGTCTGAATCCCTGGTCGCCGCGGGAAGACGAGGTCTTGCACGTTTGCCTGGGTGACGTGACCGTCGAGATCGGCGGCCTTGCCGATGCCTCGGTCGATGCGATCCTGCACGATCCGCCGCGGTTCGGCATCGCCGGAGAACTCTACTCGCGCGATTTTTATGCGCAGATGGCCCGGGTCATCAAGCGCCGCGGGCGCCTGTTCCATTACACCGGCAGCCCGAACAAGCTCACGAGCGGGCGCGACGTCCCCGCGGAGGTCGCCAACCGGCTGCGCGCGGCGGGATTCGACACGCGGGTGAACGGCGACGGCGTGCTCGCCATTCGCAGGTGAGCGAGATTCGCGGTCGAACCCCCTCCGCGTGCCGAAGCCCTGGGTGGCGCGCGGCGGGTCGCTACGGTACTTTACCGTGCCCGAATCATTCACCGTGAGCCACCGATGCTTCATTCGCTGACCCGTCTTGCGCTGTTGTGGCTCCTCTGCCTGCCGCTGCCTGGTTTCGCAGCATCGCCGAAGCCGCTGGTGATGTTGATTTCGATCGACGGTCTGAAGCCCGAGGCGGTGCTCGAGGCGGATCGTCATGGCTTGAAGCTGCCGAACCTGCGCGCGCTCGTCCGCGACGGCGCCTACTCGACGGGCGTGCACGGCGTGCTGCCGACCTTGACCTACCCGAGTCATATGACGCTGCTGACCGGAGCTTCGCCGGCCCATCACGGCATCTTCGCCAACACCACCTTCGACCCCCTGAATCGCAATTCGCAGGGCTGGTATTGGTACGCGGAAGACGTCCGGGTGCCCACGCTCTGGGACGCCGCGGCCGCCGTGCACCTCACGACGGCCAATGTCTACTGGCCGACCAGCGTCGGTGCGCACATCCGCTACAACCTCGCGCAGATCTGGCGCGCCGGCACCGCGGATGACCTCAAGCTGCAGCGTGCGCTCAGCACGGCGGGTCTCGAGCGGGATCTTGCCGCGACCCCGTCCGGTCATACCCTGGCGCCCTATCCGGGCGGTGAGGACGAGAGCGTCGCCGACGACGAGATCCGCGCGCAATACGCGATCCGCTTGCTGGGCACGAAGCGACCGGACTTCATCACGGTTTATCTGACCGGGCTAGACACGGAGCAGCACAAGTCGGGTCCCTTCAGCGCGCCGGCGGCCGCCACGCTCGAGCGGATCGACGCGATCATCGGCGCCTTGCGCGCGGCCGCGGAAAAAGCCGCGCCCGGCGCCGCGACGGTCTGTGTCGTGTCGGACCACGGATTCGCACGGATCGAACATGACGTGAATCTCTACTCGGCTTTTCTCGCCGACGGCTTGTTCACCCTCGATGAGAAGCAACACATCGCGAGTTGGAAGGCGATGCCGTGGCCGGCCGGCGGGTCCGCGGCCATCATGCTCGCCGACCCGAAGGACGAGACGGTCCGCGCGCAGGTGGCGGCGCTGCTCGGGAGACTCGCGGGCGATCCAGAGAACGGTATCGAGCGGATCTGGTCGCACGAGGAGATTCTCGCGGCACGCGGTTTTCCGGATGCGGCGTTCCTGGTCGCCTTCAAGAGCGGTTACGAGATCGCCTACTCGTTCAACCCGCCGCTGATCTCCGCGCCCGCCAATCTCGGCATGCACGGCTACCCGCCGGAGAATCCCGACATGCGTTCCTCGTTCTTTTTGGTCGGTCCCACAGTCCCCGCGGGACGCTCTCTGGGCGAGATCGACATGCGGCGTATTGCGCCGACGCTGGCGCGCATCCTGCACGCGCCGCTCACTCAGGCCGAACTGCCGCCCTTGGATTTGTCGCCCTTGGATTCTTCGCGCGCGGACTCGCGGTAGGCCGGGCGCATGCCGGTCCGCAGCTTTCTCGCCGCGGCCGCGTGCAGCGGCCTGCTGGCGGCACAGGCCGCCGCGGAGGTCCGCGTGCTCGTCGGGCCGACGCCGATCCTCGGCGGTGAAGCACGAGCGGCCGCGGACATCACCGTCGTCGGCGAACGCCTCGCCTTCTCCCTGGCGGTCGACAGCGCCGTCCCTTACGGTGTGCCGCGTGGCGCCCTCATCGATCTTGCCGCGGTCACGAACGGACGAGTCGGCGCGGACCGTGTCGTCTTCGCGGATTTCATTCCAAACAACTGGTCGGCATGGCCGAATACCTATCGGCATGTCGACATCCTCGAACGGGGACCCGACCGGGCCGTGTTGCGATCGGTTCGCGACTGGGGAGAGGTCACGATCGAGACCGTGTACACGCTCGACGCGGGTGCCGATGCGCTCGGAATCCGCACGACCATGCGCAACACCGGCCGCGTGGCCTTGACGGGTCTCTTGTCGGGATTGTCCGTCTGGCCGAAGGGCGGCTACCTCTTCGCCGTCCCCGGCATGGCTGGCGTCGAGGAAGGCGCCATGGCGGACCGCGCGCTCGCCGATCGCTTCTCCGGATACGACCAGGATTGGAGCGTCACCCTGCATGCGCCCTATGCCGACCACGTCGCCGATGGTTCGCGCAGTCTTTACGCGGCGCACGACCTCGCGCCCGGTGAGACGCGCATCTTCGATTCCAGTCTGCAGGTCGGCGCGAGCGGCGACCTTGCGCCGGTGCTCGCGGCGGAAATCGAACGGCGGCACCTGCCTTACGGCACGGTCGGCGGGGTCGTCACGGCAAGCGACGGCCACACCATCGACGAGCCGGTCGTGGTCGTCGAGAGGCAGGGCAAACCCTATGCCTGGTGCCTGGGGCGCGGGGGTCGCTACTCGATGCGGCTCGCCGAGGGTGATTATTCGGTGTATGCGACGGCGAAGAACCACTCGAACAGTCGGCCCGTCGCGCTGCACGTCGCTGCCGGCGGGGCCGAGATACGCGACTTTCACGACCTCGAGCGACCCGGCGAGCTGCAGTTCCACATCAGCGATCCCCGCAGCGGCGCCCCCGAGGACGCGCGGATCACGATCCTCGAGGGTAACAAGCCCGTCGTGCAATATCTCGGCAAGAAGACTTTCTTCACGGAACTCTCGCCGCGTGGTCGCGTCGCCGTGCCGATCGCGCCTGGCGACTACGTCTTCGACATTTCGGCGGGCGGCGGATTTCTCGCGCAGAACGTCGAGCGGCGGGTCCGTGTGGATCCCGGCGCACCGCAGACGGTCGCCGTGGCCGTCACGCCCTTGTTCGCCCCGGGCGAGCGGGGCTGGTACTCCGCCGATCTTCATCATCACGCCGATCAGGCGGAGGCGGTCACTCCGCCGGCGGATCTGGCGCGATCGCAATTCGCCGCCGGACTCGATCTATTGTTCGTCAGCGATCATGATTCGACCGTCAATCACCGTGCCCTGCAGGTCATCGCCGACAGCCGCGGGGTGGCCCTGATTCCCTCCGTCGAGTTGTCACCCTCCTGGGGGCATTTCAATGCCTATCCACTGAGCTTGGGCGCACCCTTGGCGCTCGACACCGGCACGGCGACGATCGGTGAGATCCTGGCCGAGGCCCGCCGCCTGGGCGCGATCGCCGTGCAGGCAAACCATCCCTTCATACCCTATGGGTATCTGACGAGCGTCGCCGCCGGTGTCGCGCCCGGCGGCTTCGACCCGGGTTTCGATCTGCTCGAGATCAATGCCGACGACGCGGCGGACGATCCGAAGGTCCTCGCGCGCCTGTGGAGTTTCTGGAACCAGGGACTGCGTTACTACCTGACTGCCGGCACCGATACGCACGACGTTTGGAACGAGGTGTCGGGACGCGTGCGCGCCTTCGTGCATCTCGATGCTCGCCCGACCGCGGCGGCCTTTGCCCGCGGCCTCGTCGAAGGCCACGCCTACGTCAGTTACGGTCCCCTGATCTTTCCGAGCGTGCTGTTCGGCAGCGACTTCAAGGCATCGCCCGACGTCCCGTTCACGCTCGGCTTCGACCTTGCCTCGGTCTCCGGGATTCGCAGCGCGCAATTGATCCGCGACGGCGCAGTGGCGGAGACGCGCGAGTCGGCATCCCTGCCGCCCGTGACCCGGGTCGAGTTCACGGTGCGGGCGAGTCACGCAGGCTGGGCCTCATTGATCGTCGAGGACGGCGCCGGGCACAAAGCCTATACCGATCCGATTTGGATCGACGTGGTCGCACAACCGTGACCTCGGGCGAGGCATCCCTCGAGACGCGCGCGAAGCAGGCGCCGATCCCGTGGCGCGTCCTCCCGCCGCTGATCAGCACGGCATTGACCATGGTCGGAGCCGGGGTGCTCGGATCTCTGCTCCCCTTGCGTTTTTCCTCGATGGGAATGTCCGAGGGCATGATCGGTTTGGTCGCCACGGCCGAGGCGCTCGGTTTCCTCGTGGCCTGTCTCTATGCCCACAAGCTCATTGCTCCGGTCGGTCTGGAGCGCGCCTATGCCACCTTCGCGGGACTCAAGTCGGTGGCCATCCTCGGTCTGTATTTCGCCGCCGATGTGCCGACGCTCATGGTGCTGCGGTTCCTGATCGGCGCGAACGCCGCAGGGCTCGCCATCATCGTCGAGAGCTGGTTGAACGCCCTGGTGCCGAACGAGCAGCGCGGCCGCGTGCTCACGATCTATGTGCTGGTCTACGGGCTTTTCTTCGGCATGGGCCAGCTGCTCGCCCGGAACCTCAACGTCCTGGGTCCCGAGTTCCTAATCATCGCCGGTATCGCGACCACGCTCGCGCTCGTGCCCATGGTCGCCATCGACGTGCGCGCGCCCGCGCTGCCGCGCCGGGTCACGCTGGACATCCCGAAGGCGCTGCGCACTTCGCCGGCCAGCGTGCTCGCCTGTCTGCTGAACGGCCTGATCCTCACCGCCTTCACGACCGTCGGTCCCTTGTTCGGCGAGCGCATCGGCCTCGATCAGCCCCATATCGTCCTGAGCATGGCCTGCGTCTCGTTGGGCGGTCTTATCCTGCAGTGGCCGATCGGGTATTTCTCGGACAAGATCGACCGTCTCCATGCCTTGATCGGTCTCGGCGCGGGCATCCTCGCGGTGGCGGCGGCGCTCGTCACCGTGACCAATCACACGCCCTTTGCGGTGCTCGCGATCCTGTTCGGAGTCTTCGGCGGTCTCGGCGAGAGCCTCTACGCGGTGGGAGTCGCGCACGCGAACGATCGCGCTCAGAGCAGCGAGTATGTTGCCCTGTCCTCCACGCTGTTGTTCATCTGGGCCTTGGGTGCGGCGATCGGACCGACCACCGGGACCTATGCGATCCAGTTGACGACGCCGAGTTCCTTCTTCGTCTATGTGATCCTTCTGACCGCGGCGTTCACGCTCTTCTCGGTGTGGCGGCTCCATCGTCGCAGGACCGATCGCCTGGTCGAGACTCACGAGGACTTCCTCGCGTATCCGCAGACCTCCCCGAACATCTATGAATGGCTGCCTTATCACCGGGATCACCCCGGTCGATCGGCGCCTGATGCCGCTCCGCCGTCCGTCTCCGAGACAGAGTCAGGTCCCGACTAGACCGCCGCACCGCTTTCCGCATTTATGCGCGATCAGGCCACGATTCCGGCTTGGGCGGAAGTCGCCTCGCCCGCACACTGCGCGAGCGGCCACGGAAATGGAACTTCAGCGCCGCGTCGCGGACCGCACCCGCACGCTCGACGGGACTGCTCGTGGGCATGCCGGGTGCCGGTCCCGCGTCTTGATCATCGCGCGGCGACATAATATCGCGCTGCGCTGTCGCCCCACGGCGACGTCTTGGGTCGGCCCGAATCCCGGATCACGATAGCGTGGAGCGAGTCACACTCGTGCGCACGATCCTCTCGTTAACTTGCGCTGCGGCGTTTCACCCAACCCAAGGAGCATCTCATGGTGGATAATTCGAGGACCGGTTCCTTCCAGTTCAAATTACCGAAGGACCTGCTGACCGAGGCGCAGCGCAACGCAAAGCCCAAACAGGATCAGCTGCGCGTCGATGGCTGGAAGAATTCTTGGCTGACGCGGCTGTCGGAGGTCTTCGTCGGCCGGGATTGAACTTTCAACCCTTGTCGGCGGCGGAGTCCATCACTCCCGTGTCGTTGAGGTCCGCCGCGGTGCGCAGCCGCGGCGTTCTTTCATCGATGTACAGGAGTTCGTGCTGGCCCACCACGACGATGTCGCCGTCGTTCAGGTTGTGACGCCGAACACGCTTGGACTGCACGTAGATGCCATTCGTGCTGTTGAGATCCTCGATCACGCAGGAGTCGTGCTGCGTCACGACCTGGCAGTGGTGCCTGCTGATGAATTTGCTGTCGATTTGCACGTCATTGTCGGACGTGCGTCCGATCACCAGGCGTCCAGGCCGTAGTTCGCGTTCGGCCGTGGTCTTGCCCTCGTGAGCGATCACGATACGGCCCACGACCTGTCCGTTCGCCTGGCTCGGATGAGTCTGTTCCAGGGAGTTGCTCAGGTGCAGCCGATTGGTGCGCGAGGTGAATTCAACCCACTGGAGCTCGCGTATCGCGGCGTCCAGATCCTCGCTCGAGACGGTGTCACGGTCCTGTCCGAAAGCGGCCATCATCGCCGTGTCGCAGAGCGTGTTGACGAGCCGCGGTATTCCGGCGGTGTACCGGAATATCGTGGGATAGGTGTCCTCGGCGAAGATGCGTCTTCCCTGCGAACCGGCGACTTCCAGGCGGTGATCTATGTAGGCGTTCGTTTCCGTCTTCGTCAAGGCGGTCAGATGAAAGCGCAGCCTCACGCGCTGGGCGAGCTGCACCAGTTCCGGGGAGTTCAGCTTGTCGTTGAGCTCCGGCTGGCCGGCGAGAATGATCCGCAGCGCTTTTTCCTTGGTCGTCTCGATCCCCGAGAGCATGCGGATCTCCTCGAGCACGCGGTGACTGAGGTTTTGCGCCTCGTCGACGATCAGCAGCACGCGTCGTCCGCTCGCATGCTGTTCGACGAGGAAGTCGTTGAGGGTCGCGAGCACCTGGGGCTTCTTCATCTGGAACGGGGAGAAACCGAATTGCACGAGTACCGTCTGAAGGAACGCCGTGGGAGAGAGCTGGGTTTGATTGATCTGTGCGACCACGACGTTCGGCTGCAGTTCGCGCAGGAACGTCTCGATCAGCGTGGTCTTGCCGGCGCCAATTTCGCCCGTGATGACGACGAAGCCGTCGGTGAACCAGATCGTCGATTCCATGTACGCCTTGGCGCGCGCATGCTGCTTGCTCAGGTAGAGAAACTGCGGATCCGGACTCAGCCGGAAAGGCAGTTCCGTCAGTTTGAAGAGTTCAAGATACATTTCACCGGCCATCCTAGATGATTCAGGTCCATTCGATCAATTTCAGAGTGGCGGCGAGGGCCTTGTCGCGGTCCGCCGCGCGCGGCCGCAGGATCGTGCAATGCCCCAGCTTGCGCCCCGCTCGCGACTCCTTGCCGTAGTCATGGTAGGCGAGGCCATCGATCGCGAGCAGCCGGCGTCGGTCGGGCAGACTGCCGAGAAAGTTGATCATCGCCGAGTGGCCCACGGCCCGCGTGCTGCCCAACGGCAGATCGCAGATGGCCCGCATGTGATTTTCGAACTGGCTGGTCACCGCCCCTTCGATGGTCCAATGACCCGAATTGTGGACCCGCGGCGCCATCTCGTTGGCGATCAGTCGGCCGGCCACGACGAAGAACTCGATCGCCGCGACGCCGACGTAAGCGAGTTCCTCGAGCACGCGGCGAAGATAGGTCTTCGCGAGACGCTCGAGCTTCGGGTTCACGTAGGGGGCGACGCTGTGGCGCAGGACGCCCCCGACGTGGGTGTTCGCGGTCAGGGGATAACTCACGATGCGCCCCTGCGGGGAACGGGCACCGACGATCGAGACCTCGCGGGAAAAGCGCAGGAACTTCTCATATACGAGCCCCGGCGCGCCGAGCAGCTCCCAGGCGGCCGCGACGTCCGCGGCCTCGTGCAGCACGAACTGGCCCTTGCCGTCATACCCCAGGCGCCGCGTCTTGAGCACGCCCGGAAAGCCGAGGGCGCGTGTCGCCTCGCGCAGTCCGGCGAGATCATCGACGGCCCGGTGTGGCGCCACGGGAATCTTCAGGCGCGTGAACAGTGCTTTCTCGTGCAACCGATCCTGCGCGGTCTCGAGCGCCGCCGCTGGAGGCCGGATGGCGATCGACCGAGACAGCGGCGCGAGCGCCTTGCCCGAGATGTTCTCCCAGTCGAAGGTCAACACGTCGCTGCGGGCGGCGAGCTCGGCGAGCAGCTTGGGGTCCTCGAGTTCCCCGATCAGGGTCTCGGCGACCTGCGCACCCGGCGTGTCCTTGCCGCGGTCGAGGAACACCGTACGCAAGCCCAGCGGATAGCCGGCGAGGGCCATCATGCGGCCCAATTGACCGGCACCGACGATACCGACGCGGGAAGGCTCGCGCGGCTTCAAGACTGTCTGGGATCCGGCTTTGCCAACACGGCCGCGGTTTGCGCCGCGCGGAAAGCATCCAGTGCGCCCCGGATTTCGGCCGACTCGTTGGCAAGGATCGCCGCCGCGAACAAGGCGGCGTTCCTGGCGCCGGCCGGACCGATCGCGAAGGTCGCGACCGGAACCCCGCTCGGCATCTGAGCGATGGACAGCAGGGAATCCATGCCGTTGAGCGCCTTGGATTGCACCGGCACGCCAAGGACGGGAACGGAGGTCTTGGCGGCAGTCATGCCCGGCAGGTGGGCCGCGCCCCCCGCGCCGGCAATGATCGCCTTCAGGCCGCGGGCGCGGGCCGATGCGGCGTATTCGAACAGCAGGTCCGGAGTGCGATGTGCCGAAACGACGCGGACTTCGTGCTCGATGCCCAGGGATTGCAGGATTTCGGCGGCAGGTTCCATCGTCGCCCAATCGGACGAGGATCCCATGATGATTCCGACCAGGGCGCTCATAGGCCCTTAGTCTAACAAAGCCTACCCCAGTAATTGCCGCAAGTAGGCGAAAAGCTCCCGAGCGGCCACGGGCGAGCGTTGTTCCGCCCGCTCACGGCTTGCCTTCTCGATCAATCTTGCGAGCGTCGCGTGGTCTGCGTTCGCGTGTTCCGCGACGAGCTCCTCGATCGCACCGTCCGTGTCCGACAGCAGGCGATCACGCCAACGCTCGATCTGTTGAAACTGACGGATTTCGAGATCGTGCCGCTGTTTGCGCTCGGCGAGTTTCGCCAATACCGGTTCCGGATCGATCTCCCGCATCAGCTTGCCGATGTACTGGCGTTGTCGAACCTGGGCGCCATGAGACGGGAGGCGTCGCAGTGCACGCAGGGCGATGAACAGATTCTCGGGCAGATCCAGGTCCTTGATCTCCTGGTCCGGTAATGCGGCGAGCTTCACCCCCAACTCCTGCAGCGAGGCGGCTTCCCGCTTGCGGGCGCTCTTGCTCAGGCGTTGTTGCTCGGTTTCCGCGGTCTCAGCCTCCGGGTCGCCGGCTTCGGATGGGGTCGTCATATCCTCCCATGCTACACCCAAGGCCAGTAGAATCATCGTGAAGAATACTCGTACCCTCGATTGGAGATACCGATGGCCGTAAGCCTAAGCAATCCGCTGCGCCTCACCCAAGAAGACCTGGAGTCGATCATCCGCCTGTCCTTGGACGACGCAACGGCGCGTGGCGCCTCGCAGGCCGAGGCGGCCGTCAGCCAGGACACGGGTCTTTCCGTGGGCGTTCGTCTCGGTGAAGTCGAGACGCTGGAACATCAGCGCGATCGCAGCATGGGTATCACCGTCTATTTCGGCCGGCGAAAGGGGTCCGCCAGCACGGCCGACTTCTCGGTCGACGCGGTGCGCTCGACGGTCGCAAAGGCCTGCAGCATCGCGCGGTTCACGGCCGAAGATGCGTGTTCGGGGCTCGCCGATGCGGATCGGATGGCCCGCTCGCCGGCGGACCTCGATCTTTCGCATCCTTGGAACCTGAGCGCCGACGAGGCGATCGAGATCGCGAGGGCTTGTGAATCCGCCGCTCTCGCGTTCGATCCGCGGATCAACAATTCCGAGGGCGCATCCGTCGCCACCCATCGGGGCCTCCATGTCTATGGGAACACGCACGGCTTCCTGGGCGGCTATCCCACGACCTCGCACACGCTCAGCTGCGTCGTGCTCGCGGGCACCGGCGAGGAGATGCAGCGCGATTATTGGTACACCACCGCGCGCGATTGGCGCGAACTCGAGAGCGGCGAATCCGTCGGCCGAGAAAGCGCACGCCGCACGCTCGCGCGCTTGAGTCCGCGCAAACTCACGACCCGGCGCGCTCCGATCCTCTTCCCGCCCGAGATCGCACGCGGGCTGTTCGGGCACTTCCTCGCGGCGATTCGCGGGAGCAGCCAGTATCGACAATCCTCGTTCCTCCAGGGTGCGGTGGGGAAGCGTGTGTTCCCGGCCGGCTTCTCGATCGCGGAACGTCCGCATATTGCCAAAGCCATGGCGAGCGCACCGTTCGACGAGGAGGGCGTCGCGACCTGCGATCGCGAGCTGATCGAGGATGGTGTCCTGACGGGATACATCTTGTCGAGCTATTCGGCGCGCAAACTCGGTCTCGAAACGACGGGTAATGCGGGAGGCTCCCACAATCTCCTGGTTGCCCCGACGTTCGAGGGCGGCTTCGAGCCGCTGCTCGCGCAACTCGGCACGGGTTTGGTGGTGACGGAGCTGATGGGCCAGGGCGTCAACACCGTGACCGGCGATTATTCGCGCGGCGCCGCGGGCTTCTGGGTCGAAAACGGAGTCATTCAATATCCGGTCGCCGAGATCACGATTGCGGGAAACCTGACGGACATGCTCCTCGGGATCGTCGCGGTCGGAAGCGACGTCGATACGCGCGGCGGAGTCCGTGTCGGCTCGGTGCTGCTCGCGGAGATGACGATCGCCGGGGAGTGAGCGGTGGCGGAGTGAGCGGCGGGGGGCCGCTCACCCCCCGTCGAGCAGCTCACGCAGGCTGCGACCCGCCAGACTCGCACGCACGTCTTGCTCGATGCGCGCGAGAAACTCGCGACTCGCGGGCTCGGCGCGGACGCTCACCAGGCCTTGGGTCGAGGGCATATGCCGCAGCGCCGCCACGACCTCAGCCAGCGCGATTCCTTCGGGAGCGATCGTCAGCTGCGCGCGCCCGCTCTCGTCGAGGCGCAGGATCGCGGCGGCCACCAGACAATCGAGTACCGGCAGCAGCGCCCCCGTCGGCACATCGAGGCTTGCCGCGAGTCGCTCCACGGTCCAGCCGGACCCGGTCGTCGCCGCCGCACGCGCGATCAGGATGAGCACCGACAAGCCCGCTTCCTCGCGTGCCGCCGCGGAGAGTTCGATCGGCGATTGACCGTGACGCAGATAGTGGGGATGCTGGACGTAGAACGACAACAGCGCGCCCAGCAAGAAGATCAGCCAACTGATGTAAATCCAGACCAGCGTCGTCAGCAGGATCGCAAAGCCGGTGTAAATCGCCAGGGTCTGCGATGAGTGGGCGATGAACGTGGCGAAGAAGCGGCCGACGAGGCCCCAGGCGAGCCCCGCGCTCGCCCCCCCGATCGCCGCCGCGCGCCAGCGCACCCGGGTGTTCGGCACGAGGATGTACAGGGCGGTGAAGGCGAACGTCACGATCGCATAAGGCAGCAGCTTGCCCGCGAGCGACAGCGTCCAATTGAGCGGCAGGATCAGTCGGCTCCAGCGCGCCACGGCGCTGTCGCGGGTCGATGCGAGCACGGCGAGGCCCGCGGCGAGGAGGATGGGTCCCGCGGTCAGCGCGATCAGGTACTCGGCGCAGCGCCGCGCGAGGGTGCGTGGGCGTTCGACGATCCAGATGAAATGGAAGCTCGCCTCCACCTTCAGGATGGTCGCGACCGCGGTGTACGCGAGGGAGGCGAATCCGATCGTGCCCAGCAGATCGCCGCGCAGGTTCTGGACGATCTGCATGATGCCGTTGGTCAGTTCGCGCGCGGCCGGCACGCCCAGGGGTTTGAGGAACTCGAAAAGAACGACGCTGAGATTCGCCCGTGCACCGATGAACTTCAGGATCGCGAACATGAACGCGAGCAGAGGAACCAACGACAACAGGGTCGTATAAGCGAGGCTCACCGCTCGCAGCGTGATCTCGCCCCTGAACCAGTCGCGCAGCAGAGCGACCGGATAACGCAGGAATCGGACGACCGGGCCCCAAGGAGGTCCCAAGGACTGGGATCGGACGAACAAGAACTCCTCGAGGCGCGATACGGACTTCAACATCCTGAGCCGGCTCTCTCAAGAGGTCAGCAGCCTGAGTGCCTCGCAGTAGTTGTCGCTGGTGCGCGCGAGGATCTCCGGCGGCAGACGCGGCGCGGGCGGCTTCTTGTCCCAGTGCAGCGATTCCAGATAGTCACGCACGAATTGCTTGTCGAAACTCGGCGGACTGATGCCGGGCTTGTACGATGCCATCGGCCAAAACCGCGAGGAGTCCGGGGTCAATACTTCGTCGATCAAGGTGATGCGTCCGGCCTTGTCGAGTCCGAATTCGAATTTCGTGTCCGCGATGATGATGTTGCGCCGGCGCGCGTGCTCCGCGGCGTACTCATACAGGTTCAAGGCGATGCGCCGCACTTCGTTCGCAGCGTCGCGGCCCAACAGTTTGATCATGGCGTCGAAGTCGATGTTCTCGTCGTGTTGACCGGCCGGTGCTTTCGAGGCGGGCGTGAACATCGGTGCGGGCAGCCGATCGGCGATTTGCAGTCCGGCCGGAAGGGGAATTCCGCATATCGACCCGTTGGCGACGTAATCCTTCAAACCCGATCCGATCAGGTAGCCGCGCACGACCGCTTCGATCGGCAACGCGTCGAGTCGTCGCACGACCATTGCCCGCCCGGTGAGCTGGGCGCGCTCTCCCGGGTCTTGCACGACATCTTCGACCGCCAATCCGGAGAGGTGATTTCGCACGATAGGCTGGGTCTTCGCGAACCAAAACAGGGAGATTTGCGTCAACACTTCGCCCTTGCGCGGAATGGGATCCGGCAGGACGACGTCGAACGCCGAGAGACGGTCCGAAGTGACGATCAGCAGGTGGTCCGCATCGACTTCGTAGATGTCGCGCACCTTTCCCTGGTGAATCTTCTTCAAACCTTGCAACCGCGACTCGAAGAGCGGCGGCGAATGCGAAAGTGGTTCCACGTGTGTGCGGCCTGCCTACTGCTACCATTGCGGAATCGAAGGTCGGCGATTGTGGCGGTGTGGCTCGGATAGGTCAACGCGGATGGCGTGGAAAGGTAAATTTTTTGGTGCTTTGATCGGCTTTTTGACGCTCCACACGATCTGGGGGGCGCTCATCGGGGCAATCATCGGGCATCTGTTCGACCAAGGCCCCGTGAATTCGGGTGGACCCCGGCAGATTCCGATTTCCGAAGTGTTCTTCCGATCGACCTTCGAACTCATGGGTCACGTAGCCAAATCGGACGGCCGGGTCTCGGAGGCCGAGATCGAGGCGGCGCGCCGGCTCATGCAGGAACTCCAGCTGGGGCCCGCCGAAGTCGCACTCGCCATCGCTTGCTTTCGGGCGGGAACGACGCCGACCTTCGACTTCGAGCTCACCGTCGAACGCCTGCGGGAAGCCTGCGGCCAGCGCCACGATCTGCTGCGGGCCTTCATCGAATTGCAAGTTCGTGCGGCGCTTGCCGGCAATGGTTTGTCGCCCCCGGGCCGCAACATCCTGACTCGCATGGCGGAGCGGCTCGGTATGTCGGGGCTCGAATTTGCGCGCATGGAGGCCGTTCTGCGCGCGCGGCAAGCCTACGGCCCCGGTTTCTCCAGCGCCGGAGCCCGTGCCGGAGCCGGCAGCCGCGCCGGTACCGGCGCGGCTGCGAAGTCGATGGCGCAGTATTACTCGGAACTCGATATCAATGCGGCGGCCAGCGATGCGGACGTGACCCGTGCTTATCGTCGGCAGATGAGCCGGCATCATCCGGATAAATTGGTCGCGAACGGTCTGCCGGAATCGATGGCGCAGGTCGCGAAAGAAAAAACCCAACGGATTCAAGAGGCCTACGAGGAGATACGCGCGGCACGCGGCATGCGCTAAACTGGCGCAACCATGAACACCATCATCGCACCGTCGATCTTGTCAGCCGATTTTTCCCGCCTGGGCGCCGAAGTCAACGCCGTCCTGGAGGCGGGAGCCGATTGGGTGCACTTCGACGTCATGGACAACCACTACGTGCCGAATCTGACCATTGGTCCCTTGGTCTGCGAGGCCTTGCGCAAGGCGGGAATCAAGGCTCCCATCGATGTGCACTTGATGGTGTCCCCGGTCGATCCGCTGGTCGCCGAGTTCGCGAAAGCCGGCGCCACGACGATCAGCTTCCACCCCGAGGCGACGCAACATGTGGACCGCACCATTCAATTGATCCGGGACGTGGGATGCAAGCCCGGCCTGGTGTTCAATCCCGCGACCTCGCTGGAGTGGCTGGACTACGTGATCGACAAGCTCGATCTGGTGTTGATCATGTCCGTGAACCCCGGCTTCGGCGGCCAGAAATTCATTCCCAATGCACTCGTGAAGCTCGCCCAGGCGCGTGATCGAATCCGCGCCTCGGGCCGTGAGATCCGCCTGGAGATCGACGGCGGCGTGAAGGTGGACAACATCGCGGAAATCGCCGCTGCCGGCGCCGATACCTTCGTGGCCGGCTCGGCGATCTTCGGCAGTCCGGATTACGTCAAGACGATCGCCGCGATGCGAGCCGCGGTCGACGGCGTGAAAACCTAGTCAGCAGTGCAGGCGGGTTGCGGGACCGCCGCCGGGCGATTCCCGGAGGGAGCCGGCGATGACTCCCGATGCGGATTTATTCGTCATCCTCGTCGTCGTCATCCTCATCGTCGATTTCTTCGCTGCGCGCGCTCTTGGCGGCGCCGACACCGGCTTTGACCGGGACGATCAGCGGTCGGGTCTTGACCTTGGGCCGCGCATTGAAGACGACGATCGTCTTGCCGGTCGCCCGCAGCAAGCCCTGTTCCTCGAGCACCTTGAGCACCCGACCCGCCATTTCGCGCGAGCAACCGACCAAGCGCGACAGTTCCTGCCGGCTGACCTTGATCTGCATGCCTTCCGGATGGGTCATGGCGTCGGGTTCACCGCACAAATCCATGATGGCGTGCGCCACGCGTCCCGTCACGTCGACGAACGCAAGATCGCCGAGCTTGCGATTGGTGCGGTCCAATCGAGTCGCCAACTGCGTCGCCAACTCGAAGATCAGTCCCGGACTTTCGGCGGCGATCTGCCGAAAACGGGGATACGTCATTTCGGCGAGTTCGGATTGCTGCCGCGTGCGCACCCAGGCACTCCGGGTGGGCTGTTCGTAGAACAAACCCATTTCCCCGAAGAATTGGCCCTTGTTCAGATAGGCCAGCACCATCTCATTGCCGTCTTCGTCCTCGATCATCACCTCGACCGAGCCGCTGATGATGTAGTAGAGAATGTCCGGCAGATCGCCCGCGTGAATGATCACGGTCTTGGAAGGGACTGTCCGTATCCGGCAGTAGCTCAAGAAACGATT
>Ga0116231_10001736_pt1 | contig 45267 bp, 22 predicted proteins | sample S1TSphgellanicum_2_FD_89695 | JGI IMG/M metagenome (GOLD analysis project Ga0116231, IMG submission 89695) | Host-associated microbial communities from peat moss isolated from Minnesota, USA - S1T2_Fd - Sphagnum magellanicum MG | ecosystem: Host-associated > Plants > Peat moss > Unclassified... | reverse complement strand
TAATGGGAAGAAACAAAAAATACAAAAGTAAAAATATAGGGTGCAATATATTGGTTGTTGGGTAGAAATTATAAGTTAATTAGTTTTTAAATAAGGTACATTTTATTCAAATAATCAATTTAATTATAATATAGGGTATGTAAAAAATTGAAATAATGGATTATAATTAATATAAGGCACCTTTAATATGTATATAATAAAAATCTAGATTATAATAGGGTGATAAAAATAGGCTGGATAATTATCTAATACCCCCTTAAAAATGGTCGTTTGATGCATGTAGATCCCAAACTTTACACTAAATGTCCCACCCAAGTAATCTAAAGACCATGGCAATAACTTTAAAAACCATTGATTTCATGTGAGGCATCAGATTTGAAATCTCTTATTAATGATGCATGTTTTGAACATGCAATGAGTAAGGTGGCTCAATATGCCACCAATGACAACAAGGTTTCTATCGATTTGAAGTTAATTAACACAAAATATGCACAACCCTCTTTCCAATTTTGCATTACATGGCCAAAAAAAATAGGTTTGCTTAAAATTGAAAACCTTTCCTTTTGTAATAAAAACCTTTCCAAAATTTTACATGATTGTTAACCCTAATGGGTTGTGGGTTACAAATTGGTGGTGTATAAGCAAGTTAGAGGGTTAAGGACCAGAAGAATGCATGTGTTGAAGTTGGCTTACTTGAATGCAAGTTAACAACATTAATGAAGACATGTTTTCCCTCCAAAAGTTGTGATGTTCCAACAATGCCTTGTTTATCAAACAACAATTGTCTTGTGCTACTTTCATTAGATGGAAACTTTAGCTAATAAGATTCCTTTTACAAAAACTTGGCCAATTGTTGTTGGAATATGTGATTTCTTTTCCCCTATTGTAACTACATGTGTTATTAACCAAGGTTATGAATATTGATTACTATTGGATGTCCTTACCTCGACCATCAAATTGTATGTGCAACTTGCCAAGGAAAATCTTGAATTGCAAGCAAAAATTGATGTTGCCCAATAGTTGAACATGTGCATGAATTCAAATAGCTTGGAATGAACATGCAAGAACAAGTAAATCTTGTTTTTCAACCCTTCTTTAATTTTATTGATTTTTTCCAACCTACCAAAGCTCACAACATATTTAGTGTAAAACAACATAAGTGTTAATGCAAAAAGTATAAGTGTAAAATGATGTAAAACAATGCAAAAGATTGGAAGTGTGAATGTTTTACACTTACACACCATGTTACAAGAATATGCCAAATTGATTTACAATTACATGGAGCATAAGCTTTAAACCATTTACATGCACAACATTGATTTCTTTCTTACTTGTTTAAAATGTAAAGCACTCCAATTTTCAATTCTTCATACTACCATTCTCTTGAATCAATTTGGCCACATCTTTTTTTTTAAAATCCTAAAAAAGCTATGCCACTCCATCACTAGACTCCAGAAAATAGTGATGGAGCAGATTACTAAACGCAGACTTGATTAATTTCTTTGTGAAAGTACCTCAAAAGCAAGACCCATTAAATGGGAAAGAACACAAGGAAAGAACATATATTTATATTCTTATGCTTATATTCTTCTAGAACTTTCAACATAATTATCAAGTATTTATCAAAAATCTCCACACACAAAAAAATCATAAATAATCTAATTAGTGTCGCACTTGCCCAGGTACTATGATATTAGAAAAAGTTGCCAAATGGAAGTTGTACTTGAAAAGATTGAATTTGTGTGTACATACTAAATGGAGGAGTGTTTGTGGTTAGTTTGCAATGTTCAAGGAACCTAGTGTGTAACTGTGACCATAACAAAGAGATGGGGAGTCCTGACTGAGAGAAAACCAGTGTGGGTCTAGTATCGAGTTGTGAACACACCAGTCAGGACCCGGTATTGGGTGATTTTGAAACTTTCATACCAACCCAATCCTGGTATTGGGTGCTTTTGAAACTTTCATCCCAAGCCCAATCCTGGTATTGGGTGCTTTTGAAACTTTCATCCCAAGCCCAATCCTGGTATTGGGTGCTTTTGAAACTTTCATACCAAGCCCAATCCTGGTATTGGGTGCTTTTGAAACTTTCATACCAAGCCCAATCCTGGTATTGGGTGCTTTTGAAACTTTCATACCCCCAATCCTGGTATTGGTTGCTTTTGAAACTTTCATACCAACCTGGTCTTGGTATTGGATTCAAGATTGATTTTTGGCTGGTATGAGATAGGTAGATAGATACCTGGTATTGACACTGATATAAAGACAGGTACATACCTGATATATACTACCTCACATCCTTACAAGACTTATCATACAAGGCTAGTATTGCCTCAGGTCATCCTTGATACCAGTGTTGATACCAGAGATGGGCCTACTACATGCCAGACCAACACTGGATAGAACACCAGTTTATTCTTCTTCTTAACTCGTTCATATTATAACAGGAAGTTCACTAATCCCAATTCTCGCTCCCTGCTAGACCAGTACTGAACCAATTACATCCGAAGGCCAGGGAAAACAAGGGGTGTGTCACACTCTGGCCTTGCCATTTACATTGAAAAGCATCTTAAGGCAAAAGAAGAATTATGGAAACTCAAATATTTCACCATGCAAATATATAATCTTTCAAAAAATCCTCTAAAAGAAACCAAAATCCTTCAAGATATTGTAACTCTGTAACTAATTTCAAGTTTCAACACAAGCCAAAATATCATCTTTCAAAAATCCTCACATAAAAATAGACCTATTATTATTATTATGATCGCCTAGGGGCCAAAATCCCTGAAGCTACTATACTCTATAATGAATCTAAACACAATATCCTTGCCTTGATAAGCAAGGCCAACAACAAAGATGTTCACACTCACACCGACATGGAGAGACCACAGTAGAATGGAAACTGGATCCATATTCCAGTGTTGCAAAATATGTTCACACACTTTGCTTTGCACCTTCTGCAGCAGCGATTTCTACTTAGTTGATCCGAGCAAATGACAACTTCATTTTATTTGTACTTTTTTGGTCTCTAATTAAGCTTAGCAGCTTAAGTTGTGAGAAAGTACATTTTTCTAATGTGGAAAAGCAAGTGATGTTGAGGAATGGTGGTGGTGATCTCTTGCAAACAATAACCCAGTCTTCTATGTTCAAGCACTCCCTCTTTCTATGTACAAGTACAGATGTTTTTTTTGGCAATCCTACTACATTGAGTGTGGAGTTACACAAGCGGTTTCTTCTGTAAAAACCTGTTGCATCTGAAACTTAGAACCTCTTGCAGCACTTCATGTGATGACGGACTATATATTGTATAGTACAAGATAATGAAACTGTGAATGGGTTGCCAACCAAAGCGATTCCACCCAATAACATGTAATTGAGTCTCCATGACAAATTCTCCTCAGACTTGATAATCCAGTCATAATAATTAGTTCCTGAAAAACAAAAGAATTCCATCCAAGCAATATTAGTATATGCTCTTTCTCTCTGCAACACACAAAAAGGGCGAGAGACACAGAATATGGCTCTGCAATGTTGGAAGCAATTTCATTCTCAATGCCAAGTAATGGCTTAAATAACTGTAAATTATTATTACCTTTAAGGTCTGGATTGTGGCAGATTATGTGATTTTCTTGACCACATTATATGAAATAATCCTCTGTTATGTGATGATCATGCACCAGTAATATTGACCAAAATGTACTATGGAATGGTCAAGCCCCTGCCCATTATGTTGGGTAAGGCGCCAGCCAGGTAATGCGCCCACAAGAATGGGCAAGGGTGAGACCATTCCATGACATTAAGGTCTGGGGTGGCAGATTCGATGATTAAACCAAAAAAACAAAACTTATGTTAGCAAACGCATTTTGGTCATTATCACGAGTGCATGATCATCGTTGGAAGATTATGTCATATAATGTTGTCAAGAAAATGACTTAATCTGCCACCCAAGATTTTAATGTGTCTGTTGAACTCCAATTTTTTCTAATAAATTATTGAATTAATCTGTGACCCCAAACCCTAATGTTATGGAATGGCCTCACTGGTCACGGGCTCACCTGTCAGCTCCTTACCCAACATAACCTTCTGTTCAGAGGTTTTCAAGCTTCTGATTGGCCCTCCCCTCATCTCTCATGATGCATAATAACCTCTTTGTTTTTTTTTCTTGCATATACATCATCCAGAAAGAGAATGGTTATGGATTTTTTTGGTCCATGGAGGAGGAGGGTTATATGTTTTTTCGTCCATCTACAAGAAGGTTTATGAAACTTTTCATCCACCCACATGAGCGTTAAGGGGTCATTTTCAAACCTCTAAACAGAAGGTTATGTCTAGTAACCAACTCGAGAACACTGGGTACTGGAAATAACTTTGGCGCACACATGCATCAGTTATTTTTGGTAAGCAGCATCCTTGAGCTGGTGACCTAGTCCATAATGTGCAGGGGCTAGACCATTCCATAATACTTAATTCCAAAGTGAAATTAGTCCAGGATATCAATCATCGGTACCACAAGAAAAAAGGGGGGGGATACGAATGCTTCAGACTTACTTCAGTTTCAGCTCAAGAGGTCTCCTGATTGGTTTGTAGTAGTGTCGATGAGGGCCTAGATCCCTTGTCTTACGGGGATGGTAAAGACCATAAGGATTCAACTTGTCTAATGACTCATCCTCGGGGCAACAGCAATCCTGCAGCATTCTCAAACTGGCACTACTTTTCATGTCAAAACTTTGGCTCCTTTGGTGATTATGAAAGCGTTCTGAGCCTCTGCTACCAACAGCAATTGCTGCTGTCTTTGGCACTGTTGTTGTTGTTGTTGTTGTGGTTGTTGCTGAGGTTGTGAGTGAATCTGATATTGAGGTAGACCGTCGCAACTTGTTGCAAAATGTTCCAACCAGTCTTGCTATGTCTTCAGATAACCAAGTCGCATCTGCCATGGGACTACACGACATACCCACTTTGTGGTCGGCCTGTGATCCAGTTCACCCAAACAGCCATGGTAAGTGAAGAAGCCACTACACAGACAGAGCCTCAAAATGACATATTCAAATGTTGCAGATTGCACTTCAAACTAGCTTTTTCTGTCATCTAATGAAGTAGTTCACTCTTTGTATACAAATTGGGTACCATGTGCACTTGTGCATTCAGAGGATATTATTTTGCTACCTAATTTATAAATGGGATGAATGCCAATATCTATCCAACGTAGCAAATTTTGGCAATTGCTAAACTATATGAACTTATTTGTAAATGAGAAAACTATCTTTCAAATTATAAAATTTTCAAATGCTTTACTTTTTTTTGGTACATATTTTCTTCAAAAAAGAATTGATGGGTCAAAACTAATTTTCTAAATTTTTATTAAATGTACATCAAAAAGTAGTACTAAATTTTTTTTAAAAAACCTTATTTTGAACCCATGTATTTTTTAATAGAAAATGCAAAGAGACCTGTGCGTGTTTGTCATTTGACTATGACTGCTAAACAACTTAGTAAAAAAAAATAGAATGAAATCCCCCCACTTCTTGCAAGAAAAAAAGAATGGCCAATGCCAAATCATCTATCCTATGGAATGAAAGAAAGGCCAATGCCATCGACTACAACAGAATATGGTTTTTCCTACAAGCCATTGCTCATGACATAAGTGAAAGGTAAAGATTGTGTGGTTTCATCCTTTACAATGTAAAATATGTGGGGTATTATTATGGCACATATTATATTGATATTACAATTTGACATTAGTTTGACATTAGTGTAATATGTGTCATAAACTTATGTCAAACCGTGCTATTAATCTAACATGTGCCACAACAAACACCACATAGTTTACATTTTGTTGGATGAAACCAGAGCATGTGTCATGAGCCCAAAGGCTACTTAGTACCAATGGAAAAGCCATATTGTGTTGTAGTGATCATCAGTCCCATCAAGTTCTTGCAAGAAAGAAAGAAAGAAAGGCAAAAAATTTCCATCATCTATACCTTCTCGCCACCTTCTTCCAAGAGATCCACTGTATCGCTGATTTCTTCATTTGTTGAAGCAAGTAAGCTGCTGACAATCATCTTTGAATCAATGGGTATCTTTGCATTCATCTCAGGATCAACTCTTGATTTGTGCAATGTGTCAAACTTGTGAATGGGCCATGCTAATTTTCTCTGTATCAAGCCACTTTTATCAGTTGTCTCTGAAGATAGAGCACCCATCTTGGGAGACGATGTCTTCTGCCCTTGGTCATGTACTCTTCTTGTCCTTGCAGCTGAACCTCCTCCTCCTCCTACTCCTCTGTTGACCTTAAGTCTATTCCTTTTTGGAGGAGTACCACCATCACCACCCAATTGTTGTTGCTGTTGCATAGTGTGTACAAATCTGGGTTTTGAAGGAATGTTGTCATTGATGATCTTCTTCACTGATGAGTCTTCTTCTTGTTCTCCTTCTTCTTCTTGCCATTGTTGTTGCCTTCCTCCCCTACAAGGTCCAGGAATTTTCTCAAGAGTGCTGGTAATAGGTACTTTCATAGACTTGGTGATAAAAGTACGAGGAGGAGGAACTATTTTTGGGACACCCATCATGTGATTGCCTTGTGATTTCATTTTGCCAGATGACATGTGTTGTTGAGCTTCTTTAGTGATGGAAATCTGCACATCAATTTCCTTCTCCCGCATAGTAGAAAAGTTGCAACCTGGATTGATGTCTTGGGCCGACCCATGATCATCATGAGTTTCCAACAACTTCTCTGTAGATGGTGATATTGCAGGGGCACTGGCATCAGTAGCTGTAGTAGTTGTTGTAGTAGTATTGTCTTCTTCAAGCTTGATGAGATTCAAAGCTCTAGCTCGGGGTTTGATGAAAGCAACTTGCTTGTCTACAAACTTGGGGGACGCTGCAACTGCAGGTCCATCACCACCTGGAAGTGCTTTGGCACATACTAAGTCTTCATTCTTTCTGGTTGCAAAATGCAACCTTGTAAAAGCATTTTTCAAAACCCTGAGCTTGTCTTCTTCAAACTTTGCAGATGATTGAGTCAACATGATCACCGATGTCAGTGGATGGTCTATAGTACTTGAAGAATGGCATCTTGTAAGAAGAGAGTGGATGTCATTCTTGCGGTCTTGTAAATTGTTTGTTCCTGGCAGTGAAACAACACTTAGACTTCTATTGTAGTTGTTGTTGTTGTTGAGTTTCACAGCAGGGGAAGAAGAAGAAGCCACCATCCATTGACCCATGTGGTGATTCACCTTCTTTCTCAGTGGCTTGATTGTATGAACATGAGTCCTACTCCAGGCCTGCTGCTCAAGGTCGGTACTAGGCAAAGACTCAGCAGACAAAGAAGAAGAACCTTTGTGAATTGACACTCGTTTTCTTGTCAAAGGCTCGGTAACAATTCTACTACTGCTAGACTGTCGGTCTGCAACAACATCTTTTGGCATTGAGGCTGGTGAAGGAGGCAGGTTTGCCAGCCCAGGTTTAAGTGGTATATGCAAAGGCGGAACATTGAACCCATCATCAACTTCTGTCCAGCATGGAGAACAAGGCGGAATTGAACTGCAGCTGCTGCTGCTGTTGTTGTTGTCAGGTTCTCCATCAGGCCCCTCAGATCCTTCCATCTTGTTGGCCTTGATAGATGATGATGCTTCAAGAGCTGGAGAGCTGCAGCTCTGAGTCTGTTGCTGCTGCTGATCATGGAGCTGCTCCTTCTCTGGCTCAATTGATAAATTTTGTGATGATGTAAGTAAATTAGATGATTCCTCATGATGAAGCAGCTGCTGGTGAAGGAAGACAACATGCTTTTCTAGAAAGTCAATCTCCTCCTCCAATACAGCCACCTCAAACAGCAGTTCTCTAGTCTGCAAGCACAGCAAAAGACGGCAGTGGAGGTGGCACCGGTGCCAGGGGGGTTTTCGGTGAGAACCCAATTCCAAGCTTGACAATAGTACTGATCAAGGTAAAATTTTACAAACAAATTGATAGATTTGGGAGCTGGCTGCTTAGAGCTGCAATTCAAATGGAAACCGTTTTTTCTTTGCTTCAATATGCCATTTTTTTTCAAGAGCATCAAACAATCTCAATCAAATTGAGCTCTCAAGACAAACTTGCAACTACACAGACAGTCTCTAAGAGGAGCTGGAAAGGAGTTCAGCTGAACCTTTGCAGGGATGCAGTGTGCAGGAGGGATGGTGGATAGAACACCTAAGTTCCTCTGCAGTGCACCCTCAAGTGCTTCATGAATGTGAAGCTCATGTGTGAGCTTCTGCTTCAAATTGGCCACCTAGTGCAGCAGCAGAGCTCACAAAGTCACATGTCAGAGCTGAATTAGCTGAGCCTCTTCGGAGAAAATCATATCACAGTATTAAATCTGGAAGCAACAACAACAACAAAATCGGGGAAGAAGAAGAAGACTTGTTGTGGGTCATGATCATGTTGGTTAGCACTGTAGCTCAAGAGAGAAGAAGCCTCAATGAGTAACTTTGTGTCACATAATTTCTGGAAGCTTTGCAACAACAACAAACTTTGGTCCAAAGACTCGGTCATGAAAGATAAGTCACAACAGCAGCTTTTTTTTTGGTACAGAAGAATTACTCACATCCTGCTCCAGGGCAAGATGATTCTGCTGTGGCGTCATGATCATCAGCACAGCAGCATCATGATCTTTAGGCTCCTTCAACTCCCGAGCAAAAAATTGCTGCTGCAAAAAAACACTAGATGTATGATCCATGATCTAATCATTTGCTTAGAAAAACTTTCCGATTTTGCAGATCATCATCCTCTTCTACAAGAACAGATTAACAAAGCAGCTGCCTGCGTGACACGGTTTAGGTGTTGATCACTTCCTCTGTGATTCTTCTGATGCAGTTACAAATGTAAATCTATACAAAACCAGCAAATGGGTTCCTACTGTTGGGATTGTTGTACCTCTGCATGAGGAGATTCAGTGACAAGATTTCCAATCCTGAGTGAAAAATCACCAACTTCTGGTGGGCCTTTGAAATTGGTTCACAGTAGCACTACTACTCCTACTACTACTCTTGTAGATCATGGCATAATTGAACTTTCCTTCTGAGGTAGGCTCCCTGGGAAGGAATGTTGTTGCCAAAACTCCAGGCTATGTTGCACAATAAATGAATTCCCTGCTAAATTTTTGTCTATTCTTGGAGGGGTCAAGTTACACAAGGAAGAAGGAAGGAAGGAAGGAATCATCCGAGAGCTAGCTCCGTTGTGTGATTTTGTTTTGTTTTTCCTTGTGATTTTTGTATTGTGCAATAGCTCCGCCTGCAGCGGACTTTTGTGTCTATAAATTGACATGTTCGTGAGTACAAATTTGATGCTATTGTGACGTTTTGTGATACAGAATTTCCGGTCTCTCTCCAGCGCGCTCCGCACGCCAAATCCTCGCTACTCACTGCGTGCGTGCGTGCGTGCGCTCTCTCTCTCGCTCTCTCTCGTTGCGCACGAACAAAGCATCTCGTCGTTTTCAGTCAGTTAGCCAACGAAGTTCGTTCATTGCACAAGGTCTTTTTCGTTCGTTGATAGATGACAAATGCATTTACCTTTTTACATATCCCCCTAAAGTTTTTTTTCTTAATTTTTATTTAATTTCCTCCCAAAAAATCAAAAAAAAATCTAGGCCATCATCAAAGGAATTTTTTTTTTTAAAAATATAAAATATTTTTATTTTTTAAATTTTCTTTTTTACCTACTCATAGTGAGTTTTTCTTTTTCTTTTTTTATTTGTACTTTTAGCAAATTTTTAGACCTCCAAAAGTACCTTAACTTTATTTTCCTCCATTTTAATCCTTTTTAGGTCTCAGTGGTACCCAAGGCACCAATTGTTAGGTCTTATTCTCCCTTTTATTGGCCTTGCCTACCAAGGCAAAGGATATTGTTGTGTTGAGATTCATTCTAGAGTATAGTAGCTTAAGGGATTTTGGCCCATAGGTAATAATAATAATAATAATAATATTAGGTCTATTTATGGACGAGGATTTTTGAAACATGATGATGTTTTGGCTGGTGTTGAAACTTGAGATTAGTTATAGAGTTATGATATCTTGAAGGATTTTGGTTTCTTTTAGAGGATTTTTTTAGAAGATTATATTTTTGCATGGTGAAATATTTGAATTTCTATAATTCTCGTTTTGCCTTAAGATACTTTTTAATGTAAATGGCAAGTGCACAATGTGACGACACACCCCTTGTATGATTAGTTTTTTTTTTTTTTTATCGATGTACAAATATTGTGTGGTCAGTTAAGGGTTTGCCAAACAAACACACGGCACAATTTACAAAATCTGACAACTATGTATAGGAGAAGGGCCTGAGTACAAGCCCTTTCATGATTTGAGATCTCTGCCCAAGCCCGGTAGGCCGAGCAAACAGGTTGAAAATCATGAAAGGGCCCTGTACTTACTCAGGTCCTTTTCCTTTTCCTACTCAAAGCGGATTTGGGATTGTTTCACTTTTTAAAAATAGTGACAGGCTGGTCAGAAGATACCAGGAGAGCCTGGGTGGTACTTTCCACCGCAGAAGATCCCTCTTGCTGAAAACAGGTTTCTTCAGGCAGGTAAGCAAGGGAGCTGAAATTACAAAGGAGTTTTGAAAGTAAGTGCCCCCCCATTGGAGGTGTAGTTGAGAGGTGCTCACATCCAGAACTTCCCCACTCCAAGGGCGCTATCAAATGCAAAAACCAACATGATTTTTTCCCCCATGATACCTAACGGGTACCTTCCAGGTATCACAATGAAAGGGTGATAAAAGGGATGCAACCATCTTGGAAAATGTTGTGAGCTTGATCTCATGGCTCTCTCTATAAGCATACCTCCAAATACACTACGAAAAATTCTTGGAGGTTTTTTTAAAAAGGCAATGATATACCCTTCCACATGTAGGAGCTAGATTTGACCATCCATGCCCATTCTCTAGTAAATGCTACATAGACCACACATGACCTAATTTGCTTGTAGCACAGAGAAATGGCAAGATTAAATCAAATAAATGCAAACCTTCTGTTGAGTTTCTAACCCCCAAATATGCCAAATAAGAACACACAAGCACAAAATCTGACAATAATAGACAACCCCCTTTCTCCCACCCCCATGCCTTCCTTCATTATCTCCTTCTACTAGTGTAATGTCAGTTAAAAGTTAAATACCCCTATTTTTAGTTTAGATAAAAGTCTTTTTCTCTCGTATTTTTCTGTACATCAAAACCCTTTAACTCTTTTTTTCTTCTTTTCTTTTTCTTTTTTTTCCCCCTTTTTCTCCTTGCTCTTCTTCCTTTTTTTTCTTGTTTTTTTTTCTCTTTTTTAAAAAACTCCTCTTCCTTTTTCTTTCTTTGTTATTTTTTCTTCTCTTTCTCATTATTTATATATATATTTTTTGTGTTTTTTTCTCTTTCTCCTTGCCCTTTTTCTTCTCTTTTTGCTTGTTTTTTTTTCCCCTCTTTTTCCTCATCCTTTTTTTTGTCTCATTATTTTGTCTTCTATTTTTTCTTATCTTTTTCCTTGCCCCTTCTTCATCTTTTTTCCTTGGGTTTTTTTCTTTTCATGTGTGTTGGGACTTTCAGTTTGAAGCACGAAAAGGGTTTGTGTGTGTTTGGAACTTTAATTTACATTTAAAAAATGGGTTTAGAGAATGAATGAACAAATGAATGAATGTGTGTGTGTGTGTTGGGAGCTTCAATTTGAAACAAGAAAGGGATTTGGAAAAAAATTATAGCTTGTTGCAGGGGATTGAGAGCTTTGGGTTGAAGTAAGATCACAATGCAAAGTGAATGTGAGTTTGAAACACCAAGATTTGTTAAAACAATGCAACAAAGTTTGGAAGCTTCTCATGTGAGTTTTTTTTTCTATTTTTTTCTATTTTTTATGTGTTTTTTTCTTTTTTTCTATATGTGTTTTTAAATTTCTTTTATCATTTTTATAAAAAATTCCAATTTTTAATTTTTACTTTTTTCTGTGTTTTTTTTAATAAACATAATTATTATAATTTGGTGCATTTTGCATACAACTTACATGTTAATAGAAGCTAAAGATTAGTTTATGTCATTTGGTATTCTAACAACCAATGAAATGTGAATGGTTTTCAAAAAATCTTACTAATTTCAAGTTTGTTTCAAAGTTTGCATTAATTTATGTAAATATTGCTTCTTTATAAATTCAAATTTTGTCGTGATAATTAAGCAAAATATATGAAATAATGATAATAAACATAACATTTATTTGGACATGCAATATTTGCATATGGGTATTTCATATTGTTTTTATAGTGTTTTTGCCTTGTAATACCCATATTAACCTCCCAAATTTTTTATTAATGTTTTTGGTCAACCATGCAATACTCACATCCATAATTGTTAAATTGCATTTTATAACATTGCCACCTTACAATACCCATATCGTACTCCCAAATTTTTCACTAGTTTTTTTGGTTAAATATGTAATACCCACATCTATAACCATTAAATTGCATTTTGCAACATTGCCACCTCATAACACCCACATTACGCATTAAATTTTTCATTGGATTTTTGGGTGACTAATTTTATACCTACATACCATTATTGTATTAACCAATTATGTAATACGTGCATACCTACATGTTTTCCCAATTCAGAATTCATTTATATGCAAATGTTACATGTGTCATGTCCAACATGCGATTTTAGCATAATATCATTGCAAATATTGCATTTTGGGGTTGAAGGTCCATTTAAGGAAAACTCAAACCAACAAATGTTAACTTCAACATCACCCCTTATGCAAGTATTAAATAAATTGGGTGATTAGTACAACTTGTAATACTTACTTAGTTTTCCAATTCATAATTGTTTTAAATGTCGATATTACTTATTTGGTAATTAGTACAACGTATTAATGGTAGATGAAGGTATTGCATTGTGGTTTAAGGTGGGTAATGAAATTTATCCATTTAGAATATGTATTGCAAAATTATTTTTAAAATGTGTTGAAGTTTCATTCAACCTTTAATGCATTGATTTTTGTATTATTTCCATTGATGATAATCATTACCTTCCATGGTACCTTTAGGATTCTCTTGTTTGTGAACAATACCAAAAAGGTAGTGATTTAACCAAAAAGTATAAAAGGTTTTGTTCAAAGGTAAAAGTTTAGTTAAAACAAATATTGGTTTTGCCAAAAAATGGAGGTTTAATTAGAAAATAAAAAGTTTTGCTAAGGGGTGAAAATTTAACCAAGAAAGGATATTAGTTTTGTCAAGATTTAGTTGTTTTGCCAAGAAAAAATATTGGTTTTGCTTTGCTAAGAGGTGGATGTTTAACCAAGAAATAAAAGGATTTTGTTAAGAGGTGAAAGTCTAGCCAAAAATATATATTAGTTTTGCCAAGAGATAAAGATTTATCTAAAAGAGTGTAATTAAAGATCTTGTCAAGAGGTAGTGATCTAACCAATGAGTAAAAATGTTTTCTCAAAAGGTGTAATTTTAGCTAAAAAAAGATATTAGTTTTGTAAAAAGATAGAGGTTTAGACAAAAAGTAAAAAGGGTTTGCCAAGAGGTGGAAATTTAACCAAGTAAAGATATTAGTTTATTGAGAGGTAAGGGTTTAACCAAAAAAATGTAAAGGTTTTGTTGAAAAATAATGTTCTAACCAATAAGTAAAAAGGTTTTGTCGAAAAATAAAAGTTTAAGTAAGAAAAGATATTGGTTATGCCAAGAAGTAGAGGTTTAACTAATAAGTAAATAGGTTTTGTCGAAAGATAAAAATTTAACTAGGAAGTATAAAGGTTTTGCTAAAAATCAATATTTAGCTTGGAGGTAGAAAGATTTTGCTAAAAAATAGAAGTTTAGCCAAGAAAAAATAAAAATTTTGCCAAAAAGAAATAAATGTTTTGTCAAGAGGTAAAGAATAGATATAATTTTAACTAAGAAATAAAAAGGTTTTGCTAGGAGATAAAAGTTTAGCCATAAAAAGATATAGGGTTTGCCAAGAAGCAAAAGTTTAGTCAAGAAGAGAGAAAGGTTTTTGCTTAGAGAGTAAAAGTTTAGAAAAAATAAAAGGTAGGTTTTAGGTAGGACCTTTCAGATGTAGGTTAATAAGGTAGCTAGGTCAATAAGATTGCTAAGTGGGAAGGTAGTATGTAGGTTAGGGTTAAAAAAACATAGCCCCAAGAAAAACACATATGTCAAAAAATTTAAAAAGTTGATTGATTGAGGTTGGATGAAAAAATGCAACCCATCCGATGGATAGAACAACCAACTAATGCATTGGTGAGTGTTAATTCATTCTAGTTGATCACAAAAGGGATCTAATATTAAATGGAAACAAGTTTGGAACTTGTCCAAAATGCAAAAAGTTGGGAAGAAATGCCCCCACTCTAAAATCCAAGTGGAAATGCAACCATTCTTTTTTTCAAAAAACAAGGAATATGTAACAAACTATTCATTTTTCATTTTTATTTTCATGCTCATGTGAAATTTTGCCCATCAAATATGTCACACAAGCTTGCAATTGGGTGATCAATCAAATAATATTATTATTAATAAACCTTATTCACATTAAATTGGGTTTGTAAATTTTTTTAAAACCTTATAAATTATTTAAAAATTTTATAGTAATTATTTTTATAGTTTAAGGGAAATTCACAATTTGCTACCAAAGACACTTGACACATGAATTATCAAGAAATTGAAATTAATGTTGTGGAACAACAAGATTGAAAATTAGTTCAAATGCTAATCCAAAATGAATAAGGTTAAGTTAAATATTTGGAAATAATGTATTTGAAAAAATTCAAATGTTTTGATAATTAAACTTTAATGGAAATATACATGGATTGTTGTTTTGAATCTTTTGTCAATGGAGGTTTACCAATATTTAAACAACACATTTTTAAATGAATAATATGTATATGTTGGTTTTTTTTGGGTCATGGAATCAATTAAAGCATTGGCTAAAGCTCTCATTAACTAAGGTACAAAATTTCATAAGGAATTTTTAGAAATGTGTGAGAAAACATTATTTTATCATTGCACAACTTCATGATTCTATCTTGAAGCAAATGGGTCCATCGAGCAAATGGTGTAAATGATGAAATGGAGTTTACAAAAAAATGGGTTCCAAAAAAACTATATTTGAAATTATGACATGTATTTACCATGGTTAGTTATGGGGTATAAGTTTAGTTGGCAAGCCTTTTTTTCATCTTTTCACCATACATTTTACTATTTGGTCGTGAGCTTGAACTACCAACTTCAATCCAACAAGATGTGATGGTAGTAATAACTTGGATGATTCTAATGTGTGGATTCATGCATGTGAGCAATGTGCCACCTTGTTTCAATGTGTTATGCCCATGACTATGGAAAATTTGGCAATTGCCCAACATCAATTTGTGGAGGTGGTTATGAGCCTTGAATTGTAAATTTGAACCAAGGGATTATCTATACCTACAATTAGACAACATTGATTATTTTGGATGTGATTATGGGACATGTTATTTGACATGCACAAAAGGTTCTACCTTTTAGAATGTTATTGTTGAAAGGCAAAGATGGTCATAGATGGAAGGATTATGTGTATAATTGTGCGCCACATGTCATCTTTCCAATGTGAATGGCCAAATTGATTCATCCTTAATGATAGTTCTTGTTAGCTTATGATGTATGTTATGTGAGCAATTTTCAAGAGCCCCCATTATGTTGATTTGTGATTAATGTTTTTGAAGTTGGCATATGGGATGTTTTACATTGCCATTGGAAGAAATGCTAATCAACAAATGGTTTTGCCCTTGATGCACCAAATAAACTTAGGTTCCTAAGGTCAAACAATATAACTAAGCTAAGTTTCTCTTTCATGGTGATTCACATTTGGATGAGGATTTGAAAGATTATACATTGGCAATTAATGATGGAGCTCATATTTGCACTTGCCCTATTGGTCCTTTCACTTTAAAACCAAAATGTTCATCCATTGTGGATTTCCATTAGGTAGCTCTATATTGTTATATGGCTTAGGGGGACTTTAACCTTAGATAAAAAGGGAAATTTGGATATGATGTACCATTCATGATATTTTTATGTTATGTGGTATTTGTGGTAATAACATTGGTTAGAAGTGACGACATAGGAGCATGCAACAACTATCGAATGTGTTAGGTTACTTGTTTGATTAGGTCATAATTAATTAAGGATAAACTAAATTAGCCTAGTTATTTGGGTTTTATCTTGAACCAGTTTAGGTGTGAATGTGTTTTGTGATATCTTTGTTGATGGGATATAATCCTAAATTGTGTGATCCCAAATCACACAACTTGAAATTCCAAAACATATAGCTTTTATTGTTGAAGTTTTTTTATGTTATGCAAGTTTCTTTTGTATGTTTTTTGTTGAGTTTTGTTTTGTGTTTTTTGCGCTTGGATTATTGTTTGTTGCTTAGTGAGTTGTATCTTTTGGGTTTGGATATGGTGTACCATTCAGAGTATTTTATGTTATGTGTTGTATGTGTGGTGACAATGATGGTTGTAAGCATCAACATATGAGTGCATTATAAAAGGTCTACCAACTAAATGTTTCAAGTCTTGTTGTATGCCCATGTTATATGCATTGAATTGTGGAAGGGGCTAAGAATAATTAAAATTCTTAAAATTGTCACCAAGGTTATCTTTGTTTTTTTTAATTGTGTAGATGCCATTGAATGTGCATCTTTGACCACTCCTTTTTCTTATATCCAACATATTCAACTTGAAATCCCTTACAAATATACCAAGTTAGAATTTTAAAATTTTGACATTTCACATGACTATTGAATGGCTATATTGTTGTAGCTCCCTTCTCCTACTTGGGATTGTTTTGGTCAATTGTCAATTAAAGGTCAAAATTACATATCTTAGACCCTTTCTATTTGAAAAAAATAATTACAAGTTAAAGTGGCTCATTTTTTGACACATTAAATGTCCATTAGGACCAAATTTTAAGATTAAAATATGTCTTATTAACATCACCCTCTTACCATCACATTGCATGAACTTAAGTTTATTATTTTCAATTTTTTAGAAAAAAAAAATCTCTTACATTATATAGGCTTTAATGACAAAGTTCCAAAATTTGTTAAGATTTATTCACCAAAAGTAATTTTAAAAATTAAGCAATTTCAAGGCTCTTAAAAGTCCATTGCATTTTTGGTTTTTTGGCCAATGACACCTTAAATGATAGTTTTAGCTAGGTAATTATCCAAATGAAAATTTAGGAAGAAATTTAAACAATTAACGACAATGAAAATTATTAGTCCACTTATGAATTTTATATGGATTATGATGTTTGATTTCTGAAACTTTAAAAATATTTCATTTGGTCTATACAAAGAATTTGATTATTATTCAATGAAGGTCTATTGGAATAATAGTTTACTTCATAAAAATGAGTAAATTTTAAAAATGTTACAAAATAAATAATGTTGGGGATGTCATGCACTACAATGTTGTTAAATGCATAATTATTAAACCTTTGGCTAGTTTTTACTATTTATTGCAATCCTATAGTAACCCAAAATTACCAATGGTAGATAAGAATGGATAGGTAAACCCCCTACTTGATCCACTACTTTAGGAGTTTTACTTGATTTTAAATCTCCACTCTTTTAAGGTATGTGGTAGGTTGGAATTTGTTCTAAGACATGGGGGTTAGGTGGTTTAAGTTTAATGAAAGAAATAAGATCTAAATTGACTTTGCTTACCTACCTTCCCCATAATCTAAATGGAAATTGCTACAATAATGGTAGTTGGAGGGAAAAAATGGAAAGAATGTTGGATTTGAGTGATGGTAGCCGCCACTAGTTGTGGGAGTGGCTAGCAAAGAGGGCAATAGTTTAGGGTAGTGTGGTGTGTGTATGTGTGGAAATTAGACCTAAATAAAAGTTGCAACAATAGTAGTAAGTAATTGTAGTGTTCAAATAGTGTTGTAAGGTGTGATTATGATGAAACAATTGGAAAAAATGGTGATTCCTTGTGCTAATAAAACATGTGACACCTAGTGACATATATGTGTTGTTATTGCTCTTTATAGTAGTGTTTTAGGCCTAGTAAAAAGCCCCAAACAATCATTATTGTAGTTGTTATTTCATTGGATCTTTTCCTAAAGACTATAGTAGTCATTTCTTGAGGGCATAACTCCTTCATAACACATCAAAACAAATTGTTGTTTATTTCAATAGTTTCATGTTAATGTTAACTAACTATTTTAAGACTTGCCTTTCAAAGATCTACGTACATATGTATTGTTTGTTTTTGTTTATAGACCTAATAGCTCTACAACTATTAACTGATAACTTTGGCACTTGAGATCTCTTAAATAGTAGTTCCAAACATAGTGAGGTTTGTTGGGTTAGAATCTACAAGAGGTTAATTAACTACTATAATCCATGTTTTAACAAGGTACAATTCTTGGTAAGATTGTTTTGTTGTTTTTGACTTGGATATTTTATTTTACTAGGTCCTTGGAAAAAGAGATAGTTTCCAAAGATTGGCACTCAACATAATTGAAACTAACAAAATCATACACATGAAAACATGCACACAAATTTTTTGGTGTTAAAAAAAACTCATTTACAAACCATAGGACTTGAAGTTCAAACACACACAAAACAATCACATGTTTCTCATGTGTGCTCTAGAATCCCAAAACATGAAAGATGAGACTACACATCTCCACCATGGGGATAAACTTGCCCCAAAACACGAAAAACCAAAACTTCATTCAAATTGAATTGGGTTCCAACCACAAATAACAAACTACATGAAACTGATGTTCTACAACAAATATTTGACATGAATCATTTTTGATCTCTTATAATATTGCAAAAATGACAATGTGATGTACATCTTTGCACACCCTAGTTTACAATTAACCCAAAATTCTAATGACAATAATAATTGGAACTAGTATAGATGAAACCTATATAGGGTTCAATAGTGGGGTCATGAACTTGACAATTATGAAAACATTATATATGAAAACATTCCAAGCTTGACCACTTCACTCCTTTCACCAATTCACATACATGGATATGAAAAGACAATTTACATGTGCCATTTCATAACTTTTCATAATGCACCGATTTGCATCTTGTTTTTCTTCAATTGAATTTGAATTCAATTTAAGAATTTGAGCTTAATTCAATTGAATCCAAGCTCAATTTGATTCAAGTTGCATGCAATGTTATTCAATATTTTCAGTCAAATGAAAATTAATTTCCACAAAATCAGCTCATTTTTTTCATAATTTCATTATGATCAATAGTGTGCAACAATGTGAAGCCCAAGTGACTACATATGAAAAGTTACCAATCTTTCAAGCATAAAATAACATAGAACATGCTTAACCACAATTACATATCTTCAAGGACCATGTTCCTTTCACATCTTTCCACACAATGTATATCTATAGTCCAACAATGTTGGTGCAAGCCCAACAAGTGATATCTATTTATGAAGCAAGGTAGTTTGTTGGCCTTGCTTATCAAGGCAAGGGACATTGTGTTTAGATTCATTATAGAGTATAGTAGCTTAAGGGATTTTCGCCCCTAGGCAATAGGTCTATTTTTATATGAGGATTTTTGAAAGATGATATTTTGGCTTGTGTTGAAACTTGAGATTAGCTATATCTAGTTATAATATCTTGAAGGATTATGGTCTCTTATAGAGGATTTTTTTGAAGATTATATTTTTGCATGGTGAAATATTTGAGTTTCCATAATTCTTCTTTTGCCCTAAGATACTTTTTAATGTAAATGGCAAGGCCATAGAGTGACACACCCCTTGTTTTGTTTTGTTTTGTTTTGTCAGGCTGAAATTGCCCAGACTAGGGTGCTTCATGTCATGCTCTTGATCTCTTTGTAAAGCTCTCGATGAGTAGGGGTGCACTGACTTGGTTTGAGACTGTTTGGAGTTACGGTATAGAAGCTATTGATTATTGAACCATTTTCTCAATGAAAATAAAATAAAATTGAAACTGCATCGAAATTTGGAAGCATTCTTGGTGTTGTTGGAGGAAAGCCCTCAGTGGGTCAAATTCAATAGAGTTTATTTCATAATTTTCAGAGCTAAGATGTGAAAGATATTGAATTTTGAGTGAATTTTGTTGCTGAAAATTCAGACAAATTGCCAAAAATTGGGTTTGGAAGGAAAAATCAGTTGAGCCCACACTCTATTCACACTTGAACCAACAGCACTGGCAACACTAGTGCATACTAAAACACAAAGTGTATGGTGTATTCTAGTTTAAAAGATCATCATCTTGTAATAAAATGCTTAGGGTGAACCAGCACCCACATTGATACCGTGGTTAAAAAAACCCCAAAATCCATTCAAATAAAACGCTTATTAGGACTTGTGAGGCCACTTCTATATACCACTTTAGGACTCTTCGAAAGACCACTTTTTGAGCCACTTCAATAGACCACGGTTTGGGACTTATGGAGTCCACTTCAACATACCACTTTAGGACTTATGAAACCCACTTCAGTATAGGCCACTTTTGTATAGGCCACTTTTTAGGACTTATAAAGCCACTTCAATAGACCCCTTTAGGACTTATGAACTCACTTCAAGAGGAAAAAATTGAGACTCATGGGGACATTATAACTTGGGGGTTTCAAAAGTGTAGGTAATGCCCGAGGGCAAGGGGGCGTTCCCAAAATAATGGACCTTAAATAAAGGCCAAGGGCCCTGTTATTACAGGAATGCCAGCCATTGCAAGCGCGTTGCATGGCATAAAGCCCGCCCAATTAATCTATGAAGGAAGGTAGTTTGTTTTGTTTTGTAGTTATGAGATCTGCTGAACTGGGATGCTTCAGATTGTGTTCTCTGTGTCTTTGGAAAGCTCTTGACAAGGAGGGGTGCATGGGCTTGGTTTCATGATGTTTGGACTTGCGGTGCAAAAGTTCTTGAATATTGAATGATTTTTTTTTCACTAGCTGAAAATTTTGGAGGAATTGGAACGTGCCTTTGGTGTTCTTGGAAAGATCTTGATGGGCAGGATTTAATGGAATTTATTTGGTAAGATTTGGATTCAGAATGTGGGAGATATTGAATTTTTTTAGTGATTTCTGCTACGGAAAATTCAAATAAATTCCAAAAAACCAAGGTTTTGGAAGGAAAAATCACTTGAGGATGCGGTAACACACTTGGGCCAATGGCACGGGCCACACTAGTGTATTCATGAAATTCACAATTGAGATGGCCATTGAAGTCACAAAATTTGTGATGAAATCGTGAAATTCTCGAATTAAATGTTTTTAATAAAAGCCCAAATTGCCCGATGAATTTTTTAAAAAAATCCACTATGTGAAAGCTCGCTCTCCATAGTGTAAATTTTTTTTTGGCTGAGGACTTTACTAAATTTGTGACAAAAATTTGCCAGCTTATGCCAGAGCTTCCTTACCTTAAATTAGATTAATTTCAAATTGGGAAGTGTCAATTGAGGATTCCTAGGGACAAAATTATGGCACAAAATGCGAGGTACAATTGGCCAAAAAAAAATCTGAACTAATCCATAAGTACCTTATATTAGGGGGGGTGGGGTGGCATCATCATTTTTTAGCCTTGTTGGGGGGTGGTATTGGTGCCTAGGTAGGTACTAGGGATGGTCTAGGGAAAGGTAGATTCAGATCAGGTAGCTAATAGATGCTAGAAGGCCAATTTATGGGGTCAAAAGAGCTATTTTGAGTGCTTGAAATTTAAGGGATTAAAAAAAATAAAAAATCCCATATCTAATTAAGTGCACCCATTGTTAAAGGGATTTTTTTCTAAATTCATGAGTATTTATTTTTCCTTTTTTTAATTTTTACTTCTCGAAAGTGGTGATCAAACATATTTTAAACTGAGGAAACACATTCTTCATAGTTTTTTTTCTTTTTTAAATCCTCAAAATAATAGTGAAAATTTGACACCCAAAAAATCACTCCCTACACTAAAGTGAAGTAAGTGTATTTGTTTTTAGATCCATATTGAGTTGAAGTGCATAGTAGAGCTTGGATTTTGAGGGACTCTTTTAATTCATACTAAATTAAGTGCACAACTGAGCCCATTTGAGGCAAATTGGTGAACTTACTTCCCAAATCCCTCTTCCAACTTCACCTTTCATGTGTCCACAATGATGTCAGTTAATGATTTTATGGCAGATTCTGTCCATTTTCAGGAGGATGATTTGGGGTATAATCCTGTGGATTTTTTGTTCCCCCTTCTCGTTGGTACCTGAATTATGCCAAAATTTCAAAGATTATATATATATATATATAATATATATATATATAGAGGGTAGCTGAAAGTATTTTTCAAATCCACATATTGTGAAAGAATTTGATTAAAAAGGATTAGATTTTCAAAAATTAATGAATACACTATGTTTTTAGAAAATCAAAACATTGCTATTTTGTTAAACACCAACTTAAAGAGACAAATGAGAACATATTAGAGTTCTCCCTAAAGTCACACGATTAGGGGGGCAAGAACGGTCAGTTTCGACATAATAGGCCATCGAGCGCATAACTGTGGGAATGGAAATTTTGCAAAACGAAATAACTGGGATCCAAACTAGTTTTTCCACCAATTTTGGTGGTAAACTGAGTTTCATCCTGTCTTTCCTTTTTCCTGAGCGCCTCTACATATATTTTCACTGCTCCTACTTGTACAACTACTATAGTTACTCTCGAACCTTGTGCACTAAATGCGGAGTTTCAACATTTCATACTGAGATTTAGTAAAATTTCCTTACTTTGCGGATGTGGATGTCACTGGAAGAGAGGGGATAGGAGGGAAAGCAGGGTGGAAACAGGGTGACTTTATGGATAACTCTATTGTCATGTAATGCAAATCGCTCACAAGCTCCTAATATGTGATATTATGGCCAACCACCACCCAATGTTTTCTTTTCCTTTTTCAATTTGTTCATCTCTTAAAATGGAGAATTCTTGTCCAACACATTTTTGTGACACTAAACTATTATAAAAAATAAATTGATGCAACTTAAGTCTTAATGGAATGCAAAAGATTTAAGGGTATTTAAACTTGGAGCCACAAACCAAAGCAACCAAGAGCTCCATAAATGTTCCCATGTTCAAGGTCCAAGCCCTTGTTATGATCAATGTTAAATGCATTCTAAGATGTGATTCTAAAATTGTAAAGTTCCCCAATAAAACCACTAAAGTATTGCAACATGAACACAAGGGGTGTGTCACACTGTGGCCTAGCCATTTACATTTAAAAGTATCTTAAGGCAAAAGAAGAATTATGGAAACTCAAATATTTCACCCTGCCAAAAAATAATCTTCAAAAAATCCTCTAAAAGAAACTAAAAATCCTTCAAGATATTATAACTCTATAACTAATCCCAAGTTTCAACACAAGCCAAAATATAATCATTTGAAAATCCTCATATAAAAATAGACCTTTTATTATTATTACATAGGGGCCTATAAAAATCCCTTAAGCTACTATACTCTATAATGAATCTCAACACAACAATATCCTTTCCTTTTGGTAGGCAAGGCCAATAAAACCAAGTTCCAGTTTTGAAAATCAGACCTATTCCAATTTGGCTCTTACTACCTTATGGAAACCAGAATCAATGATTTATACCTGTCAAAGCAAGTACCTACCAGGCTTTTTTCTGGCTAAATTTAGTGATTTGGCTAAAGAAAATCTCAAAATGGCTAAAGATATGTGTTTTTCTTGTTTTCTGGTCACCATGTTTCTACAGTTTCTTTTTTAAAAGTATTCTCTATTGGATTTTAGCATTTACCAAAAAAATAATAATTTAAAGGAATCTTGATCTTTTGTTCCTTCATATCGTGTTTATAGCCAAACTTGGCTAAACTGTATAATGCATGGTAGCCAGTTTAGCTACATCACAAATATGGGGAAAAAAACCCCTTGTACCTGCCCAACATTAATCTCAATCTCTTACAAAATTATGGGAGCTTGACCCAAAATCAACCTCATACTTACTAAAACCCTAAACCCTAAAACTAAACCCTAAACCCATATTTCCCATGTAAATCAATAGGAAACACGAGGAATTGGCATATCCATTTGCTTGCAATTTGCAAAAATATTGAAGCTGCATCACATCAGATACAACCAAAACCTTCAAAGCCAAAGCTACAAGCATTGGAATTGCAAAGGCAGAAAAGTTGGATCACTAGATGCACTCATAACCATGCAATAAGAAGCATCTTCAATCAATGGGCTTATATATATTGTGGAACACCATCTTTGACAAATGAGCATGCAAATCTCGAAGACCTTGCAACAAACAAAAAGGCAAGGCAACCCATATTGCCCACAACTAGAACCAGCTCAAAATTGGAATTGGACAACATCGGTCATTACCAATGCTGAGCAATTCTTTGCTTTTTGTTTAAAACCTTTGGATCCACATTTTTTTTTGAGATTTTAGAAATCATAGAACCTTATGTTCTAATATTATATTATTTTCAAATTTAAAAAAAAAAACCTTCAGTTCTTGGTTTTTCAAAGTTTTCAAAGAACTAGCGATCTTCGGGAAACAACTAGTGGTTTTCATGAAAGAATAGGCAAAGTATCAGAGGTTTAAGATGAAGTTCCTTGACTCAATTGTTTGAGATTTTAGAGTCCTGGTAAGGGTCGATCTAGATGCATGGTTTTGGTGCTGAACTTTTCTTTGTTTTATTTTGGCGGGTTGTTTTTTTTCCCAACTTTGAGATCACTTGCCTAGCTACATACTACCTACCGACTAAGAATCAACTCCCCCCTTCTCACCTACCTACCTACCTACCCAACATCTACATAATGTCAATGACAACCAATGAAAATAATTCAAATGCACGTATTGCATTTGGTCAGTTAGCAATAAATTAAACATATTTAAGCCTCATGTGCGAGTATTGCACTTGCAAACTCTTCCTCCCGGTAATGTACCCATGAGCCTCCACTTTGCACCATTTATTGCATATTGTACACAAACATTGTTAAATAATATAATGCCTTGAATTAAGAGAAAAAAAATTACATTTTATAACATAAAATGAATCAAAGGAGGATTTAGGGGTAGCTAGATGTCCCAAACATTTATGACCTTTGCAAAAGCATCATTTTTTATATTAATTAAATTCAAGGTTAGGTTAATTTAGGAAAAAAGAATCATGAAATATATATTGAACAAATTAAACTCAATTCTTCTCTTTTGAAAGGGATTGGAAACCATCTTTCAAGTTGGAGAGATTGAAATTAGAAGATAAGAAATAAATATTTTCCTTCACTTGTTAAAAATTTTAATTTTTTGAGCTTTGATTTTTAATTCATAATTAGCTCATTTAAAATTATTTTTGTATCGTTGTCAAGGTTATGTGTAAGGTTTTGTATTTGGGGTTGAAGCTCTTTTGAATGTGATCAATGTGTGAATATAACTTACATTTTCTTGATTATGGGAAAAGACTATTAAGTTAACTAATGTTTGATTATATATGTAGTTATTAGTCCTAAATATGGGTATTATACAAATGGGTCCCAAGTCTAGTGTGTGTTTTAGTTTGAAATGTAAATATTACATTTGGTTGGAACCCAAGTCGAATGTGTGTTCTTATTTGGAATGTAGATATTGCAACGTTGGATCCTATGTCCAATGTGTATTTTAGTATTGAAATGCAAATATTGCAAGGTTGGATCCCATGTCTAGTGTGTGTTTCGGTTTTGGAATGCAAATGTTGCAAGGTTGGGTCCCAAATCCAATCTATGTTTAAGGTTGGTATGTGGGCATTGTAGGGTTGGGTCCCATGTCCATTATGAATTTAAGTAATTGACATATAAATATTGCAAGTGGAACATTTACATTCTTAGTGTTGCTATTAGATTGACATGTAAGTTTTTCCAACCTAGGTTCCATGCATAATGTATTGACTATGCAAGTATCGATTAGTTGTTATTCCACTAATAATCATGGTTTAATGGGAAAAATGGGTATTGCAAGTGCATATTTTTATGAGTTTATAAACATGGGTCAAATTCCCAAATCACAATCAATTCAAATCCAAAGCCCAATAAAATCCCCTTTTTCAAATGTGGATTTGGTGTGGACTCCTAGGGTGAGGCATGGGGGCACAAACAAAGTGTCAATCGAAATTGCATACATAGCACATGCACGTGTTTGTGAGTTCTTGGAAGGTGATCGAAGTGATGTGGAAACCCTAGTGGAATGGAACACACACAAAAATTTGCCCCCACAAAAGGATATAAAAACCCCATCAATAAAAAAACACCTTGGCCACAATTGGTATAGTGTGATGTTCCATATATTTTCTTTTGTGTTTCAAATGTCCTTCACAAATGTACACACAACCCAATGTGGTGGAATTTTGTTTTTACCATTGAACACACACCCGAACAAATGGTGAACCAACACATGGCCAACAAAATCCCGAAGCATCAATTCGCATGTCCTAGTATGCACCTTGAATTTCACAATCTTTGAAAGATCACATTTGGACTCAATGAGTTTAAGGCACACTGTTAAACAAATTTATGACAAGCATAAAACAATTAGGTGGGAACGTGTGAATGTCAAAGAAGCCATGACAAAAGATGACTTCATCCAACAACAAAACATTGCATATTTGGATCAAAAACATAAAAAAAAGAGTTGACAACTACACAAAAACCCAACCATTTCAGTTTGGTCTTGGGTTTTGCATCATTTAAATTACGCATTTTATCTTGAAGAAATCAACAAAATTAATGGAATTAAGTCCCATTCACTCTAAGCATCCAAACACCAATGCAATGTGAATCCATGTTTGTATATGCCCATAATGGATCAATTTCCATGGATTCCACATTTGGCACAAATGATGTGAAATATCATTTGTTCACCTTGATGGGCTTTGATGTTCATCACATTGGAGTGCTTCTAGCATGGATCATTACAAATCAACAAACTATGGATGATTTGATTGAATGGCTCCAACCTTTGAGAGCAAAGATGTTGTTAATCATGCCTAATTAGAAACCAAGTAGTTTTATTAATGATGACACCCCTCAAGAGTTATGAGCATTACAATGAATATGAATCCTACCTTATTTCTTTCTTCTAATTATGTTAAACGAAGATCAAAAGTTTTCTTTGTCCAAGGTTTTTTCATTTTTATGAAGCTTACAATGTATTTACATATGCAACTAATGTTACAAGTTGGTGTGATTTGGGGTGAAAGTACACTATAGTGACCCCTTTTGGGATGTCACATTATACTACTTTAGAAATGTATCCCACCTCAAACTTTTGAAAGAATTTCACAATATTTTTGCATATTATGTTATAATATATCCTAGGCAAAATATTAGAAAAAAATTGTTTTATTTCATTTTATAAAGTGAGGAATTGGAGTATATTTGTGGAAATATATGTTGTGTATATGTGTACTCAAAAACACAAATCTCCTCTAAAAAAAATTTAAATGATTTTAAATCTTTATGAAAGTTGAAGGTATATTGAACCATATCATTTCACATAGTTTGAACCATGTTTGGATATCATATGACTAATTTAAAAATTTTCATCTTAAGAAATGAATTTTTTTAGCAAATATATGGTAAATGTGTCACACGTTGAAATTTAACAAATAATCACATTCGCATGGAAGATGACATGTTGCCATTTATCATCAATTTCTTCTTTTTTTAAAAATATAATTTTGGAAAAACCTAGGGCATCCAATTTGTGTGCTCAAGATTGTGACATGATAGGTCCAAAAATGTTGCAAATTATACACACACACACACACATAGTTCGATAGTTATGTAAGTAGGCTAAATAGGTAATTGGTTTTGCAATGTTGTTTTTGGTTTAACCTTTAAAGTCAAGCCACTTTAATTGGCTCATCCCAAATGACATTTGCTTTTAAATTGCATTTTTTTAATTATTAAAATGCACCTTGTTATATAGTTTACAAAATTGAAGGGGAGAACATAAGATATGGGATATATTTTATAATCACAACCTAGTCACAAACCAACTTTATCACAAACTAATTTACAACTATGAAATATATCCCATATTTTATGTCCTCCCTTTCAATTTTTTAAACTATATAACTATGCGTGCACTATTTTTTTTTAACTTGACTAAACCTTGACAAAACCTTGGCTTAACAAAAATTTGGCTAAACAAGTTTGAACATTATTGAAACATTAGTTAAATTAAAATTTAGCTCAACTTTGACAAAACAAAAATTTGGTTAAACCTTGGCTAAATTAAAACTTGGTTCAACCTTGGCTAAAAGTTGATTAAACTAAAATTTGATTCAACTTTGGCTAAACTAAAAAGTTGTTAAATTTTGGTTCAATTAAAAAAATTGACTAACCTAAGCTAAGTAAATAAATGACATAAATTATACATATATATGTTTTTAATGTATGCACAATATATATTTAATATGTTATAAATAGAAACTAATTATGATTACAATACACTTATAAAAAATACCCCCATTATACCCTTAATAAAATTTAATATATCTCTTGAAGTTAGGTTCACCCTATAATGGTGCAACTAATTTTGGTCATTATTACAATTTAATGAGACATATATGCCATTCCTTGGATGAAAACCATATTGGAAGGATGAAGAAGCAAATTGTTGCAATTTGATTGCAACACATATAGTTGCAAAAACGACCGAACTTTTCAAATAGTTGTAAAAATGACCAAATCTAGTCGCAAAATTGCAAATAAAATGGTTGCATATGAGAATATTTCTTTTAATGACCAACCCAATTTGTTGCTCACATTCGTGATAGAAGGTTGCCAACAGTCCTTATTGAGCAATATCACATTGTTGGGGTGCAAGGTTTAGACATGGTTGGGTTAGTTGATATGGCCATTTTAGGATGAACATCTTTCACAAGTTGGCATAGATTAGGGCCTTTTGGACCCCAAATCAAGATTTTTTGGGGGAGTTGGTCCATGTTTTGAAGTATTTATAGATTGGAAAATTGCACCCATGTGCATATTTGTTGAAGAATATTCCACTATTAGGAAATTTTTGACTGATTGTGTTAACATGATGGTTGCAAATTCAAGTTTGGATCAACAAGCCAATGCAAGTGGATGCTACAATAGTTGGTTCATGCACCCATTGATTTTAATGGACGTGAACTAACTTAACACCTCTAAAGATGATCTAATGAAATCATTAATTCATCCCGAGGTCACCCACATTTTTAATAGCTAACATACTAAATACAAGATGCTAGTCATGTGCATTCTACCATGACAACATACCACATTTGGTTTTGGTCAATAAGGTTGGACTTCCATGATCAACCTTTTTGACATTTTTGAATTTTTCCTAATTTCATGCGTTTTGAAATGTGGGATTAGGCATGATTTGGGATGTTTAGTCATGTCACATGGAGGAGCCCAATGCAAATGTGAAGGAGTAGGCCCTGGATTTTCCCACTAACACGTCCATAACCATGTTTACTTTTTCTAAAAGAGCCCATAAGCAAAATTTTAATCAAGTCATGGACCTTTTATTGCTTCATATGGATTTTCAATTTGGCATTGGTTAAAGAAATACATTTTACCTAATCAAACCCACTTGCCCCACCCCATCCTTCACATGTTGCACCCTTTATTAACACAACCATGTTGATGCAAAAGGGTGATGTTACGGCAAGTCAAATTGTACATTTTGGCAATTATGGGATTGGGAATGCTAGGAAATATTTTTGAGTGTTGGATAAAAAGTTTGTGATGTAGGGGTGCCAAGTCAATTAAACATTTCCCCATATTCCACACTTCAACCTTGGGAATTGGGGATATTTTGTCACCCTAGCCCAAAGTATCAATTACCACAAAAACATGGGAACTAGACATTGGTATGGTGATTACATGAGGTGAGTTATGGGAAATATGAAAACTGTTGCAAAGTTATATTTGATGTTTTGCATTTAATTTGAAAGAATTAGGCCATTTGAAACGATAATAGGTTTACATCATTTTTGACAATGATGATCCGATTTTTAGGCAACCTTATAAGTTTAGTGAGGTGGAGAGGGCCTTGGTTCAAGTTTGGACAACATAATTGTTGTAGGTTGGTTTGGTAAAAATATTTAGGGGTGAAAATGTTTCAGCAATAATGATGCCAACTAAGAACATTTTTGGCAATTGGACAAAATGTTGCATGTTTGGAGATTATAGGCTAGTGAATAAGTACATGTAGAAGTCATGGACCTTAATTGCTTCATATGACATACATATGCCATGCCCCTACTAAAGGATATTATTATTGTCCTTGGGCATGCCAAGGTTTTTAGCAAGTTAGACTTGCATTTTGGTTAACATGAGTTGCCATTTAAGGAAGGTGACAAGGCTAAAATGACATTTTAGGGGATTGATATTAATGGGAAGGATTGTTTATACCAATGGTGATTCTTGTCATTTGGTTTAAATAATACCCTTGTAAAATTACAAAGAGTTATGGATCGGATTTTGGCCAACTTTATTTTTGCCAAGTGTTAGATTGATGATATCATCATCTTTAGATTAACTTTAGGAAATCACATGCATCATTCGCAGGAGGTGTTTGATTGATTTAAGGGACATAACTTTAAGTTGCATCTTGACAAATGCTATTTCTTTTCGATTGAGGTGGAATACATGGGTTACATGATTAATTTTAATGGATTAGGGGTTCAAAAGGCCAAGTTTGAAGCCATTTCACAAGTGCCCCAACCATCAGATATTAAGTAGTTGTGAACCTTTTTAGGCTTATGTAATTACTATTAGAAATTCATCAAAGGATCATGGGGAAGTCACTTCCATTTATTCCAAACAACATGCATAAAAATATTGGTTGCAACTTCTTTATATATATATAGGGTGTTTATAACTCATTCTAATAATATGTTTAAAATATACCTAAAATATGCCATTATTTCATAACAAAATTTAAAGATACCTTTTTTATTACATGTTTTTATTAAAGTATACAAAGAGTGACCTCCATGAACAAAGGATTCAACAACATTACTAAACATTTTCCCCTGATAACAAAGATTAACCAAGAGTACATATGGGGTGAAACACATGAGCAAGCCTTTGAAGAGTTGAAGGTTGGGTCATATCAACTCCCATTTTGTCAAATACTTATCAACTGAAGTACAAAATTCCATGAGGAGTTCCAAAAGTTGTGTGAGAAAACATTGATCAATCATCATACAACTTCATAAGACCATCCTAAAGCAAACTGGTTAATTGAACAAATTATGTAAACAATGAAACAAGGATTGTGAAAATATGGGCTTCAAAAGGGTCATATTAGAAATTAGGATCATCAACTACCATGGTTAACTTTTGGGTGTAACTTCAATCATTAGGTTTTTCTTGTGTTGTTTTCAAGATATTTTTTCCTTTTTGGCCATGAGCCCAAGCTACTAGCTTTAATGTGATGAATCACATTTTGCAAATGTGTCGTTTTAAGCATGTGAACATTGAACAATTTTATTTTGATGAATAATGCCAATGGTTACGGAAAATCTAACTATTGTTTAACGTTGGGGTATGTTGCATTATGACATTATTTGAAATGGTGGTTGTTGACCTTGAGTCTGTAGATTGAAGTAGGAAATTATGTGTACTTATAACAAACAACATCAACTAAGTTGGATGTGACTATTGGGACATGTTATTTTGTGCATGTAGGAAGTGCCATCTTTTGGAACATTATTGTTGGAAGGGTCATGTGCATAATAACTGTGTGCCATGTCATCTTGCACATGTTGATGGCCAAGTTTATTCATCTTTGGTGGTTGTTTTCATTGGATTATGTTGTATGTTGTAGGTAGTTTACAAAGGTTGCCACTATGTTAATTTGTGATTGGTGTTCCAAAGGTTGGCATATGGGATGTTTTATTCCACCATTGGAAGCAGTGTCAATCGCAACATGGTTTTACCCTTGGTGCTTTAAATAGAACTATATACATATTCATGTAGTTAAATAGTAAGAATATTTAAAAAAATTCCCCATGATGATTCACCTTTGGTTAAAGATTTGGGGGGATTGCAATTAGGCAACTAATGACGGGGACATGGTTTAAATTTGCACCTAGCCTACTAGTCCTTTCACCTTAAAACAAAGTGTTTTCTTGATGGATTTACATAAGGAATTTCCTATATGACTATTTGGCTTAGGGAAACATTAGCCCTAGATAGGGGGGTGGTTTGGAGGTGAGATGCCATTTAGGGTGATTTATGTTATTTGGTTTACGTGTGTGGATAATGATAGTTATAGATGCCAATATGATAGCACATGACAATTATCATGAATGTTAATTTAGTTGCCAAGTTAAGTTTTAATTATGTTAGTGTTGAATTGGGTTAATGTAATTAATTATGTTTTATGTTCAAGTGTGATCTAGGTTTGGGATATTTTGTGTTTAGGATATAATATAAAGTTATGTGTATTCCAAAACACACAAGGTTTGTTGTTGCAAGCTTTTTGTGTTTTTATACAAGTTTTGTTTGTGCATATTGTTGTGCGGATTTTGTTTGTGTGTTTTAGGATTGGATTCATATTGTTTGTAGGTGAGTTGTGTTTTGGCTTTGGGGGTGAACCACCACCACTAAGGGTGATTTATGCTATTTAGTTTTTGTTTACATGTGGACAATGATAGTTGTAAATGTTAATATGGTAGTGTATGACATCCTGTTAATTATTGGATACATGTTATGCAATGGTGGATTAGCTTAAAGTAATAATCTCTTGGGTTTCCATTAATTTTAATATTTTTCCTTGCCTTAATGTTGTTGTGCATGCATCACCTTCTTGTTTCTTGTTTAACTGTTCTTTCAATGTTGGACCAATTTTAATTCAAGGTTACCTATTTTCTTCACCTTTGTTTCAAAAAAGACTTTAATTTTTTGCACTTGAAAAACTTTCATTTCCAAGTTTTTCTTTTTTTGGTTTTCACCTCCAAAATTTTCTTTTCATTTGCTTTGCCTCTAATAGCACATAAGTTATAACCCTTTTATGTCACTTCCTTTTAGAGGCCCTCTTCCTCAACTGTACCCATACCTACCTCATCTAAAACATCACACTTACAACCCCTAAACCCTAATGACTTGAAAAAAAAAAAGGTGATACAATTGAAAACTTAAATGCTACAAAAAAAACTAACCCTATTCCCAAAATTCCAACACACAAGGACCAAGGTAGTAATTAAAAAAAACTTTGACACCCATAAACATGAAATTGTGATCAATATCAAGTGAGAGACCATTTAAATATCAACATTGGGCCAATTATCATGACTTGCCAATAACAAATAGTCATTTTTTTTATTAACTTTCTTGGAGGGCATTATATCATAAGAAAAATGTGAAGGTTTAAACTAATTTCACACTATTTGAAGGTTTCTTTTCATCCAAAATAACATGTATAGGTAATTTGATTGATGTGAATGGAAATGTTTTTTTTGTAAAATCTAATTTAATGTTTGCTTTTGTATTTTAAAAAAATTCACATAACAAAATTTTCCTCCAACCCTCACCTAATGGAATTGTGACACCAAGATGGGTTACAAAAGGTAAGATTTGCAAATAATAATATTAATATGGCCTAGGGGTAGAATGATGAGTAAGTATGGGAATAAATAATTCAACTTATAGGCCTTATTTTGAGAATCTTTGACTAGGGACATAGACTTGGACTCATGAATTATTTTGGATTAGACATAATTAGAGGTGAATTATGTGAATTTAATTCAATTTAGGAAAGAATATTTCAAATAAAATAATGACTTGTTCATACGATAGATGATAATTTAGAAGGCTAATATGTAGCATAATATTATTAGCTTGTAATTGATGAATGGCAATGTTTAGTAGATGTAGATGAATAAGGAAAATAATTCATCCATTCCCTCTTTCAAGAAGAATATAAGAGGTTGTAAGAGAAACTTTGGGTTCATATTCTTCTTTTCATGATTTCAGGTTGTTATTTTGTGTTAAACTTTGGGATAAGTCATTTGTGTAATGAACCTATGTTATAATAAACTTAATGTGTCATGTTCATTATCGAAATGCTCACAAAAGCAAATGTACATGTTGATGATCAATTTTTATAAAACAAAAACCTTAGATGTGTGTGATGAAATCCTCATTGGATGTATCCCATAGAAGAATCAAGCTTTATGCACATAGGTGACCCTAGCTCAAAAATAGGTAAGTTTAATTTCTTGTTATTGTTCAAGTGTTATGTGAGAATTTAGTACCCATGTGATAGAATGGATTCAAAATTGGCCCTCGTAAGTTTGAAACTTTCTTAGATTATTGAACAACATTTCAATCTATGAACCTTGATGCATTCCTTGGTGGAAATGATCCTCACCTAGTTTGTTTGATAGTACATATTGGTTTTCATATAACCTTTTCTACCTCATTTTGATCCCATCACAATACACAATGAACAAGTCTTCTTGGGCCTACTTGACATGATCATATTGCAAAATCCACATGCGCATTGTGCAAACCATTATGTTATGCAAAGTGCCAAGTATAAGCCATTTGTGTGCATTTTGTTACTCTTTTGGAAAATTTGACTCACACGTTACTAGGCTTGCGCAAATTCCTTAATTATATAGGCACCTCACTTAGCACAATGATGTACACCCAACATGTTCCATAATATATATAGTTGGAAAATACATATTGTGCCTAACCCTCATTATGGACTTATTTTGTCGAAATATTTATTTTTTTTCAAAAATAAAAAAAGGGTTTAGTTACTAGTAGCCCCAACTTGAATATTTTAAGATTTTGAGAGTCAATTTTTAAACTTTTGCTCGAGCTTCTTTTTATATTTTGAATAAAATGTGGTAACTTAATATTTTAGACTTCTCCAAATATACTATATAATAGGTCGGGTTGTCCAAACCCTAAACCCTAAACATTTTCATGAACATTATAGAGTGCAAAAATCAATCATCATTGTTGAATATTTTTGTTTCGACATAATAATATTGGGCCAAAATTTTCTTATATCATCATTTTTGGCAGTCTGGTGTTGAATAATTATTTTATTTTTTTCAAAATTAAACTTGTTCACAGGTTTCTTTGGGAGCCCCATAACCATGGTTAGTAGGATGGTCAAGAAGAAACCTGGTGAAGCTCCGGGCGTGGGTTTCATACCCGGAGGTCGCCCATGTTGGGTCGGAAGAAGTTCAGGGTTTGAGGGAGGTCTTTCTTTCTTTTCTTTTCTTTTCTTTTCTTTCTTTCTTTTAGGGTTTGAAGCTTCAAACCCTAAGTTATGGAGTTTCTTTTGTTCTTCCTCTTCTTCGTCTCTGCCACCCATCGAGGCCTTTTTGGGGTTGTTGCGAGCAGCGGACTGATTCTCTGACCTTGGGGGTGTTCTCTGTTTGTTGGCGATGGCGCATGGCATGGCGGTAAACAGCACGACGGCCAAGAAGGTGTTGGCCTTGTGCATCATGATGCCAGTTGTGGCTCTTGGGGCTCGGCTGTACTCCGACCCCTTGCATCATCGGTCCGTCTCTTCTCGTCAGGAGCTGAGTGATGAGAATAGCATGCCACCACCGCATGTGCCTCCTCCGTTACCAGCTTCCGTTCTTGAGCATCGTCAGCAACGAGCGCAATCCAGCTGAGAGAATTTTTTCCCATTTTTCGAGGTATAGATCGCTAGTTACAGTCTCTCTCTAATCAGAAATTCATATCAGTGTGTATGAATGAATGAGATAGGCAAAAGAAAAAAACCAGCATGAAATGATTATGCATTCACAAATCAGAAATCCAGACACTTATAAATCCAAAAATCTCTTCAGTCAGTGATGTCACGACTTTTTGAGTCGAAGCTATGTCTCTTTAGTGCTAGCTGACGATGTCATGAACTGGAAATAATACCACATCGCTTCTAGGAATGTGACAGAAACAATGTGCAGTTGTCATTCTTGTCTCGCTAGAGTGTTTTGGTTTTGCTGCAATTGACAGAATGGTTACCTTGGAAATTGTTACTGTGCAGTTTCGTTGCCATTGCACAGAGAGAGAGACACACACACACACATATGCTACAGCTAGTATAATTAGGGTTGGCCAATTTTGAGTCTTTTCTTTTGAGTAATGGAATTTTGCTTTAGCTATGACATTATTAAACTTCTGATTATATGCACACTTGTGCAAATCATGAGCTCAAATCAATATCTAGAACAGTTTTCTCAGCAATCTTGGAGAGAGATACTACTACTGGACCACACCTAGTATTAGGGTTGACAATTGTGAGTCTTTTCTTTCTATAATCCAAATTGTGTTCAGTTTTGGTGCTATTATACGTCCAATGACTACTGTGGACACTTGTGTGCAAATGGAAGGCTCAAGTTGATATGGAGTAGGATACTGCCATATTTAATAGGTCAAATCACCATTAGCATCTGTGAATTAGTGTGTTTTTCATCAGTGTACGTGAGCTGTCTGTAGCATGAATAGAAGCTGAGTGTTGATCCTGTAATTGAATAAGAGTATAGATGTTTTTAATCTTTTCATTTTGTGTGTGCAGGTGTTCAGAAGGAAATGTAGAACAAGGCAACCTGCAAGCTCTGCTTGAAGAACTCGGCTATGGGGTGGCAGATAGCTTTGTTAGCATACTCTGCCCCTTTAATTCCAGTTGGCAATGCACTAATTCATCTGCAGTTTATGTGTTGAAGCCATCATTGAGCAATTTCAGAGTAGACTGATTATCAGTTTGATGATTTCAAATCATTTCTTTTATTTGGGTGTTTTTACTAATTGTTCTGACATCAGTGTAAATAAATGTGGATGTAAAATACAAAATCATATGTTGAACTTCAGATCAAGTTACATCATACATCTTCTGATATGCCTCCTCTTTGCCTGTAGGATATTGAGATGTTTCACTACATGAAATTTTCTCACACTGAAGTAAATGCCTGATAATGATGAAATGAAAACCACAGCCAAATTCCAAAGTGGGAGACTGCAGTTCTCCTCTCCACTTAAGTCCTCTTGTGAGCATCCACTGCAAATGCAACATTTTCAAACACCACAAACAATTTTCAACGTCATCTTTTGTGACCCATGTCTTTCTTCAGTTACAACATAATCCATCCTGAAATTCCTCATGGTGCAGGTTGGTTACCAGATTAGAACCTAGTGAAGGTTTGAGGGGAGGGAATACTGGGTGCTCCTATTTCATCTGAGCTGTAGGAAGCATTGATTTGAGTTGTGTGAGACCAGTTTTGGCATTTTATAACTCGAGGTTATCTGCAAGTCTCTTAAAGAATTGACAATCTTGCCCCAGTCGCCTTATTTCTCTAGCAAACCACCTCAACATTAGGTCTAAAAGACAATCTGGCAGCATTATGAAGCAAACACAATTAGCACAATTTAGCAGGTCATAACACGAGGAGGTCAGCTTAGCCAGCTGAAGCTTGTTGAATACTCAGCTAGCTCTATACTCAGACTCCTGGACATTTGCTGCAAGTAGAAAAAATCCCAAAAGTTGTTCATTTTTCTCTCTGAAGTGCCTTTGATCTTCTCTGAAGGTTTGTTCATGAAGTTTCTCCAGGTGGGTAATAGAATCCAGTTCAGGATCAGGCCGGTTTCCAGGCTGGTCTTTGCCAGAAAAACCGATGGTTTTCAGTCAATGTAAGAACTGCTGGCTCAAAGAACCAAGGATGGAAGAGCTGGTGCAGCATGAACTGCAGACCCTAGCATAAACCTAGACAATTATAGCCAAGGCAAAAGCAGTTTTAAGTCAATTAGGGCATTGTAAAGAAAGCTGATGAAGTTTAGGACATGAAAGCTGAAATCTGTCACAAAACTGCAACCTGAAACAAATCAACCAAAGCAAGTAAAACTGAGATTCGAGCTGTGGCTTGCCCGATTGAGAACCTTTTCCTTGTTCTATATATAAATTCTGTGGGCTCTTTATGTCCTTGCAGTACTGCTATCTTGGGAGGACACCCATCCCAGCAACCTTGAACAAAAGCTCCATGTCATATATGAGGATCAATTGTGCTCAGACTGAGTAGCCAGTGTGCTGGTATATGAGATCTCCACCCAGTAAGGAGGCATAAACTGGACATGGAGGGTGCCCAAGGGCTCAGTGCAGAGTGTACATAAAAAAATTTCAGCGTGTTTTCCTACTGACAGTTCTCAGTTCATAAGGGGGTAGATAGACACTCACATGCAACCAATCAAGCATAAGATCACTTAGAGTAGAGAGGAGAGACCCAAGCTCCACAATCCAAATGGATCAAACCAACCATGACTTCAAAAAAAAACAAGACACACTCTGCTATGGCTATGGATTCCACTTAAAACTTTGGTAATACAAAGTGGATTTCCAAGCTCAATGCCAATACTAAACAAAATCAAGGGGGTGCAAGACATTTCTAAGTCTCCATGGTGGAATTACCTATGCACCTTGTCCAACTTCAGTACAGAACCTTCCAACAGCTAGGGCAAAAGGCCATTAGAGACTGGACAACGTCAGTACAATGAGGTGATCTTGCACAATGTTCTTTGTAAGATCTCACCAATGGGTTAGCAATCCTTGCTAGATCACCCTGGCTGGGAGAAAAACATTCATAAATTGCACAACCTTGTCACAGGTGGGTGGCTTTTTGTTGGAGACATCATACAGGCAGAGGAGTGAGTTTTACTGAAAAGCTTATACCACCACAGTGCTTGCCAAGGACAAGGGAAGGTGAAAATTGATTTACATCTTGAAACTAGCCGCTAGAATTTTTCAACTGTTTTGAGATAACATTTGGAAGATTTCACTTAATATATTGACTGCTTTCTTGCATTTAGCTCCTCCAGTTTTTAACCCAGAACAGCCTTTGCTCTCAAGGTCTCTTTCTCCTGGACAGCACAGAACAAAGGGAAGAAAAACAGTGAAGGGGGAGTCCAGGAAAAAGTATTTACTCATTGTATAAGACTTGTTGTAGCCTTGTTTACATGGATCCCACATTGAATTAAGAGAACATGACATTACAAATGTTTCCAGTTTACATAAGAACAGAGGCCTGATCTTATTGCATTGAGGAAAATTATGTGCAGTGGACAAAGAAACAGTGCATTGAACAGAATTTCCATTGAGGGTCTTTGCACAAACCTATGACATGAGAGATGGATTTTGCAAAACATGCTGTTTAAGCACACCAATGAACAAGAAAATAGCTGCTACAAGGATTGCCAGAATGAGCTGTGAAAGCTCGAAAATTCTGCTTTCAAGGCCGTGGTGATATAATAGCCTCTCACATACAGGTGGGTAATTGGCAAATAAAATGAAAGCTCAATCAGCATGTCCAAGATGAGGCAGCAAGGAGGGGTCTGCCTTGCCAACAAAGAAGCAAACAACCATTATCCCTTGCAACTTGAAAACCACGTCTTGTAGATAAATCATTCACAAGCTTATCAGCCTGGAACTGGGAAGCATCACTCAGAGGGCGATTTTGGAATCCTGATTTGCACAGATGGATTCGCCATTGCTCCAATTGTTCATGCCTCTCCACTCTCGAAGCACCCTCACATGCGACAATGTTCAGGATCTCAGGTGCCAGCAAGTAGTTCTCAATATTCACCGAAGAATCTGAACCTGGTTCAAGCGAGCTTGTCAAAGAGTCAAATAAGAATGAATAATATTGAAAAGCTTCAGAGAATCTTTCGTGAAAATTGGACCCACTGTGATTGGCTTCTTGCTCCACGACAGTTATTACTTTTGGCTGAGTGTCCCGCACAGTTTTGAGGACAGCATTCAATCTGTTTGAGAATGTCCCATCCAAGAGGCGGTGAAGACTGAACACAAAGTTCACAGCAACTGCTTCGTGGTCTCGGAGATTGAGCATGGAGAGCTCCAAGAGTTCGGGTGATGTTGCAACAGCTTGAAATTCGAGAGAGACATTCAGCAACAGTGCAAAAGCACGGAGGCTTGCTCCAGTTGCATGCATTTCATCAGTGTTCAACCCAATTGCAGTCAAGCGAACTCTGGGGGTTGATTTTCCACATGCTTGTGTACTAGCTATGTCTTGGATAAAGGAAGCCCATTGGGCACCCGCACCCAATCGGAAATCTATGACATGGACAGAATTTTCTCCCTCAAATGCCTCCATGATCGCCTGGTTTGCAGTAAAGTGGGCAAATCTGGGGAAGGGAGAAACCTCACAAAAGCGAACATATGCATTGATCTTGCGGTACTCTTCAAGAGGGGGAAGAATTCGATCTGGCAACAGTTGTTCCATGAAGTTTTCAGCTCCCATGATGCGGGTGACCAGGGCCTGTGTGAAGTAATGTGCTAACCGATGAAATGGTTTACCCCTGGTTGGGGAGATGTGCTGATTGAGCCGCGCCGATATCGCTTGAGCCATCTCTGTGTTCCCTACTTCCACAGCTTTGGCTGCACTAAGTAGGCAAGTTTTCATAGGGAGACCTCCTTCAGGAATCACTCCACCTTCTTGCTGCTGCCCTGTGTCCAGGTTGACCAACCCTTCCTTCCTTTCTCCACTTTTGAAGTTCTCAAGCTTTGGGCTGCTGCTGAGAGTGAAGCCAGGGACTGATGATGATAGAGGAGAAAGAGCACCCCCTGTTCGAATTCGTGACTCCCCGTGCACCTTGTTGTGATTGCGAGGGTGGTCAGAGCCAAAGTGTCGGGGAGGACTCCGGCCCAGCTGCCAAGATCTCTGCCTTTGTAACAGGTAATCCTGATGTGCTGTTCCTATTCCCTGGAGCTTCATTGGCTGATCCATTGATGTTAATGCAGGCAGGGAAGAGAATGATCTTTGCAAGCTTTGATGGGGAGTAGTAAAATCTTGAGAGTCCTGGGTGTAAAAGCTTCCCTGGACAAGAGATGGTGGTGGGTTCAAGTGAAAGCCTTGATTGGATGATGAAGGCATTTGGCCCCCATGGATGGGGGAACGAGGAACCTCCTTCATAGCCATGCTGGCTTGAAGTGCTGCTACAAAGCTGCTCTCTCGGGGAGGTTGCAAGGGAGAGAATCCACTGGAGTTGGAGTGAAGAGGTTGGCGGAACAAATCACCTGGTGCTGGAGGAGAAGATTCAGGAGAATCTGAATATGCAGCAGTCGCAGCCATGGAGGGACTCGGAACTGTAAATGGATAACCCCCACTTGGTCCATTGATACCCGCCCTGACCAAAGCTTCCGAGTTTGGGTGGTGTTCACGGGAAGAATTGATGGTGATGTTTCGCATGTGAGAGGGAAGAGAAAGAGCACGAGGCAGTGAAGAAAAAGAAGGGGTTAAGAAGGAGGTGGGTTGTTCAGATATTGCGGTGATGCTGCGAGGTGAAGGAGACACAGAGAAAGCAGCAGCATCTCCAGTTCCTCCCAGTAGACGAGAAATCTCACTCTGGGCTGACTGCTGCTGCTCATGATGGCTTGAGCTCCAAGAGTCTGACTCCATCATCACAGCATCTGTGTTGTTGTACTGCTGCTGTATTATTCTCTGACCTCCCCCTCCTCCTACACCTTGCTGCTGAAGAGCTTGCAAGCCTTGGTGCTGCACGTGTTGTGACTCTCCCATAAGGCACTTCATCACATTCTGATCAGGGTCAGGGCCAGGCAAAGTGAACAACATGCTGTCGAAGTCTTCGTAATTGCCATAGCCACTGTTATGGGGGGGCTTGAAACTTCCACCAAACTCAGGAGCAGCAGAAGAAGTCACCAGATTATGTTCAAGGGCAGCAGCTTGAGGAGGAGGTGCAATGGTGGTAGTTGCCCAACTTTCCACCCACCAGTCATCTGCACAGCGGGGCGCTGCTGCCTTGTTGTTGTTACCCTTGTCTACTGTCTCGGAACCACCACTTCCCCCGGAGCTTCCGTTGCTGATCAAAACACTGCTCTCCGTTAGGCCCCCTCCATTCCTATGATGATTAGCTTGATGAGCAGCAGTTTGTTGGGCTTGTTGTTGTTGTGCTACTCTCAGATTGTGGATAGATGCGAATGAACCAGACTCATAAACTGCAGAACACAACCGTGCCGTGTTGCCCGTTGCAGCAGAAGGCCTAGACTCTACTACCTTGAGATTACTGGAGAAGGGAGAAAGCAAATGCCCATGACCATGACCACCATTATTGTTGTCATCAACAACTCCTCCCTTTACTACTGCAACAACATTCCCTGCACTACTCCCCATTTCGCCATTCCTCGCTAAGAGATCATAGCACATGCTCGGAATCACGGAAGCCGCCGCACAAGAGCCTCCCATCCCACCACCACCGCTACTACTGTTGTAAGCCCTTTTCAGGTCTCTTGCCATCGACTTCTAGAGGCTCTCATCAGTCGCCTGCGCCTCCTCACAGCTTGCTAGCTCGCTTAGCTTAGCTTAGCTGCTGCTCCTGACCTCCTCATGCGGCAGAGGACACATCGAAGATCCAGCCACCGATCCCAATACTCCCCCTCTCCTTCTCCTTCTTCTTCTTCTCACCGCCACTCTCTCGCGCTTCCTTCTCCGCGATCCCGCTCCCGCAATTCTACTCTCCCAACCTGAACCCCAAAAAACAACAAAACAAAACAAAACCAGCAAAACAATCCTATTATTTTATACTAGCTAATGGTTTGCACCTCCCGTTTGGTTCAAAGATCCTCGTCACATTGTCTTCTTCCTCCAGGTTGCCATCTCCCCCTCTTCTTCTCTAGAAGAAACCGTGTATAAATGTACCGACTCTCTAGTCTTCTCACAACTGATGATTCCTTTCTACACTTCCTCCTCTTCTCTCACTCTCTCAAACTCTTTCCAGTTGCTGCTACAAACCACCCTTACACGCCACACATATACACATACAAGTACACACAAAGAGCAGGTGCGCGGGCGAGAGACATAGAGAGAGGGAGGACGATCTATCGATCGAGCGAGCAGTCGCGCGAGGCAGCGATCGAGGAAGCCAAGAGCGCGCGCGCGCGAGAGACGAGGAAGGGGCGAAAGAGACAAAGAGCAGGGGCGAGTGGTCGCGGGCGGGCCCGTGCGCCCGCGAAACCCGGGCGACTCTCCAGTGTTCCGGGACCAGCTTACCCACCGTCCGATCGCCTACCACCCGTGCTGCGATCCCGGGCACGTGGGACCGCAGCAGTAGCTTAGGGCTAGCGTCTGTCTGTCTGTCTGTGATAGGCTTTGGGGATGTGGATCCAGCCAGGTCTTGAAATTCAAGGTCGGCAAGTTCTTTGGGTGGCCGGGTGTGTGGCTGGGTGAGTGGAGAGGGGTGTATAATTTTAAAAAAATTGTGATATCGAGGATTTGGCAAAAATTTCCAAAAATTTGGCAAATTTAGTCGAATTTACAACTTCAGGAATTCAAATTTTTTTCTCAACAAACATTTAATTTTTAAAAATAATTTCCTAAAAAAACATTGTCAGGCAATAATACATTTACTCAGCAATAATGTTTTTTTAAAAATTCCTTAAAAAAATATTGTCAGGCAATGCATTTACTCAGCAATAACAATTTTTAAAAACATTTCCTGAAAATAACATTGTCAGGCAATGCATTTACTCAGCAATAACCTTTTTAAAAAAATTGGGTGGATTTTCGCCCTATGGGAGCAAAACAATTGGGAACTTTTGGTTTTTTTGGGTGTAAATTCAAAAAAACATTGCAAATTTTTTGGAAAAATTCGTCAAATTTTCAAAACCAAAAAATTGGAAAAAAGAAAAAGAAAAGAGAGAGAGAGAGAGAGAGAGAGAAAAAAAAAACCCCTGCTCAGCAACAAAAAAAAAACAAACACAAGTTGCAGATTTTTTATAATTGGGAATTTTAATATCTTTTCACATTTGAAGAAAATTTCCATAAATTTATTTTTTTTTGTTGTTGTTTATAGTTTTTACACCCATATATGTGGAGTTTTTGAGGTCGGTTGTATACATTTTATTTTATTTTATTTTTAGCATGACTTTTGCACCACCCTACCCTACTTAGTTGATGGAACTACTTGGAATTATTTTTTTAATTTAAATATTTTAAGGTGATAAACCTAGGACAAGTTGCTTCACACTTTTGCATTTACAAGGGCAATTTGCTAAGGATTGACAACATGAGGATCGAGCAATTGAAAAGGCAAAGTGTACACCTTCTAAGTGTGAAAATCCAATTTTCATTAAATTTCGCACTTGTAGTTTTAATTGAATTTCAATGACAAAACTTATTCAAATTCAATATCTCTCACAACTTAGGTCTAAAAGTGAAGTAATCACCTCCATAGAATTTTTATTTGTGGAAGGCTTTCCAAATAACATCAAGAGCACATTGCCAAAAAGCTTAGTCTTTGATTTTATCAAATTTTCAATGACAAAATTGTTCAACATTCAATAGCTCTTGCAATGTCTCAACATTATGAAACTACCTCAGACCACCTCTACCCATTGAGGGCTTTTGAATTGTGTCAAGTGCGTGAAGGGGGGCGCACTTTCATTTGGGAGATCTTAAGGTGACAAAAAAATCAAACAAACAACCTTCTTTAATAGATATTTGTTTGGCTAATCCAATGAGGTTTAAAAGTGGAGCCTAAAAATGAGAAACTATAATTGTGATCAAAACATCTTTGAGTTAGTTTTGCACCATTGATGGTTAGATGGATAGATGGATGGAAAGAAGCAATTTACGGATTGATGCATAAAATTGCTTTCTTTTTCATTCATCCTTGTTGTTTTCATTGATGTTGTTAAATGATATCGTGTAATGATTTTTGCATTATTGGTTGGTTATATATGAACACATATATGTTTCATCAATGGAACTTGGCATATAAGTATACTCCAATTTTCATAATTAATACCCATATGGAACTTAAGAGTGACACACCCTTTGCTCATCTCATTAGGTCATGGCAATCTATGAGGCATCAAACCAAGGAGTCATTCATCTCTTCTTCTTCTAGGCATGAATCTTAAGAGCCTAATTAGATAGGATTTTGTCGAATTTCAAAACTTGATACATGAAAATATCAAGACAAAAAGGAAAAAGGAGGACGGGCAAGGATAGTTTATTTCCCAATAAATTCACCTAGTGAAAAAAGTATTCAAGTTGTTAAAAAGTAGACTCAATTCATAGCATCGCAAGGTAGGGTACCCACAATAGTAAACCCATTGCATCATTTTGTTTGTGGGCACTACCTATAATGGTTGCACGTAGGAAACTTGAGGGGGGGGGGGGGGGCCCGGGGGGATCGGGAAAAAAAAAAAAAGCAGGAATCCCCTGTGGGAAGGAAAAAAAGAGAAGCCCAAAAAATAGAATTAGATG
>Ga0116231_10001735_pt1 | contig 45281 bp, 38 predicted proteins | sample S1TSphgellanicum_2_FD_89695 | JGI IMG/M metagenome (GOLD analysis project Ga0116231, IMG submission 89695) | Host-associated microbial communities from peat moss isolated from Minnesota, USA - S1T2_Fd - Sphagnum magellanicum MG | ecosystem: Host-associated > Plants > Peat moss > Unclassified... | reverse complement strand
CAAAATAAGAATACAGTGCCATGCTCTTGCGATACACAATGCATCTCAAAAAAATTTGCGAGTCATAATTCTTCGCAATACTGCAAAAGCCAAAAGACCAATAATACCATGTCACAGACATCGTTACACTCTTGGGGGTAAAATCATTCAAGAACACGTTTGCGAAATCTATGATTTTGCAAACTTTTAGCGGCATTCTGAGAATCCCAAAAAGTTTGCATGGTTTTTTATATAAGATCTAACGCAAACTTGTTGGGATTTCAAAATGTCGCTAAGGGTTTGCCATGGACCTTATTTCGGAAACTGATAGACTTTTGAGTCGATTCGCCAAGTTGTTGCAGCGATGGGTTTGTTGCAAATAGTTTCTGATGTAATGTCAATCGCAAACTATATATAGAAGCAATTACAATAGTAAAATGTTTGCAATTGTATCAAGTTCGGGAGTTGTGAAAGACTTGCGATTGTACGAGTGCGAATGTTATAGTATCGCAAAGGCTTAACAGTTTGTGAGGAGTTATGGTTCGCAAATGCGAGTTTTCGGAAACTTCTTTCTTTGTTGTTTACGATGATATGTGGATCGCAAAATAGCCCCATGTTGTTGTAGTGAGACCACACATAGCAAACTTTGCTATTTTAATTGGACTATTATCCCTTCAATGTACCCATCCATGGGTCTTCCATGACATAATATCTAATAGTTAATAGTTTGCTAAAAAAGGCTATTATAATTTAGTTGGTAAATAAAGCTAGGTAAGGTTAATAGGTTATGTTAAACTAAGTAGGCCTATGTACATGGTAACGTAGCCTAATTTGCATACTTAGTTAATTGGACTAAGTTATCCATAGGTAATGGTGGCCTAGGTATACCATGGGTTAGTTATTAGGTTTAGCTAATAGGTTAGGCTATGAAAGTTGGACCTAGTTAGGCTAAGTAAGCTAAGTAGGTAGTAGGTTGTAAATAGGATAAGTAGTAGGTAGGCAGGTAAGCTAAGCAAGAAGTATTTTATTTTGTGGATATGTTGTAGTGTTTTTGTATTAATTGATTAATTAATTAATTATGTTAAATAATTTATTTATTAAATATAGGCTAGGTAGTAGATAGTAACTATGTAGCCTAAGTAATATTCGATAAATAGGATAGGTAGAATAAGTAGTAGGTAGGTTAAGTAATTAATTTATTAAATGTAGGTTAGGTAATAGATAGTAGGTATGTAGCCTAAGTAATATGTAGTGAATATGATAGGTAGTAAGTAATAAGTAATTAAGTTTAGTAGTAGGTATTTTATTGTGTGAATATATGATAATGTTTTTATATGGGACAAAAGATGTGATAATGTTGTAGTGTTTTGTAGTGTTGCAGTGTTTCCCTTTCATTAGAATTTGTCCCATATCCTTTGTCTACAACTTCAAACTTGTAAAATATATAATTAGATGAAAGAATGGATTAGATTTTTAGTATGCACTATAAACATAGTGCATGTGCCATTTAGGATGAACCAATCAAAAGGCTTGTCCCCAACAAAATAAATAGGATCTTTCCTACCTACTTTGACACACTCCCAAGTTTTTTAATAGATTCAAATGTGAGTCAAAGGCGAAAACAATGGAAGGAATTGGGGCATGTTCCTTAACTTGCAACACCTCGGGAATAGAAGGGCATGCTAAAGCTCCGGGATGCGGACTAAGACGAGTGACAAGCAGGTCAATTACTTACACAAATATGCATAAACCAAACAACAAGTTGGTTAAAGCATAATTGGAGCACCTCTTATGCACGGATGAACCACGTGCAAACATAGACTCATAAGACTCACCACGGCTCAGACTTAGGGGAAGCCACCACCATCCCCCTTATAATATTCTTTGTACCTGGACATGGGGCCTGCACCTAAATCTCAAAATTGGGACTTTTGCAACTTTGGAGGCCCATAACTTTTTGTGCAGACCTCCGATTGAAATGAAGTTTGAAGAAAAGTTGTAGCCTTGGTCAAGAGATTTCAATGATATGTGGCACGCCACTTGCGCATAAGTAAATAAGGGTGATTATAGACTTTTAATGGTCGGGAGTCAAATTAGTAGTTTGACTCCCGGCCTTTCTTTGGGCCACAACTTATATTTGAAGTACCCAAATGGGTCATGCGAGCCCATTTTAAACATTTACATCTCAAAAACTTTTCAATGGTATATGGAACTTTTCAATTCAATGAACTTTAACCCTTGAAATTACACTCTGAAAATTTGGGAGTCTATTGGGACTCCAACTCCCAAAGTGGGAATCCATTTGGGAGGGTGTGGGTTCATTCCTTCACACTCTTTTACACTTTCAGGAACATGAAATGTGACTCCCGGGCTTCATTCTTGGCACGCACCTTTGCAAGCCCTTGCTTTGGTCATGAGCCCCATGTTAAGGTTGCGACATATTTAACCTATGTTCAGTAGATTATTTTACCTTAACCTGACCTATAATAAATTGCCTATTAAAGTTTAGCTTAAGATATATTATATTTAATTATAAATTATAATATTTAAATATTATAATTATAATAATATTTGATTTTTGTAATTGTAAATTTTAATTTTTATAATTATAATATTCAATTATTGTAACTATAACATATATATTTTGACCAAATGGAAAATCGCCACACATTTTATGGCCATTGGTTTTTAAAATTATCACATGGTTAAATCCTAACCACCCATCAATGGCACATTTGGTAGTATGCAACTATCCCAAATGTAGTTGCAAATGCAATCGCAAATTGGGGTTCCACATCATACTAAAGATTGTCCATGGCAATGGATGAGAAATTTTGGCCTAGTTGTAAGGTTTGCAACTACACTTTCAACTTTATGGCCATGTCATGTCTTTTACGATTAATTATCTTATGGCATGTCCAAGGCAACTTGGCTATTTTTAGTCCCATGTGTCCATTATAACTACAAATGAGTCACTAATTTAATCATTGTTTTTCAAAAAAAAAATTAGTGTCTAATTCTCAACAATCCTAGGTGATGTTTTTCATTGAGCATTTCCAATGAATGGACCATATTCAACAATGATGTCATTGCTAAACGTAGCAACATTGTTATGTTTATTAAGAGATGTGGGTTTTGGGACAAGGTTCCATATGGACTAAGCAGAGGTGTCCATTGTTTCTTTTGTAACATCTCAATCTTGGGATAAGGATAGCCATTGGCAAAGTGGGTGTTCATCAACCCAATGAAACTAGTGGAGGAAGATGTTCAGATAAAGGAGAATTGTTTGGAATACCCAAATGGGTTCAAAACAATTGACAAGCTCACATTGGGATGCTAACAAGTTGAAGAGCTTACAAATTAAGATCTTAGACAAGATGAAAGGAAGCAAGATTATGTCCAAGTCATTTGACAATTTGTGGGTGATAAGGTCAATATCCCACCTGCATGGGTTCATGTAATTTGAAACCTACAATCCCGTGTGAAATTTGCATGGGATTACTTAAAACTAGAAAACATGTGTTATTGTGCAAGATAACGATCTTGGGAGGCATCTAATGCACAACCATTGACTACATGGTAATTGTGCGAATTTTGTTCAATTCGACAAGTAATTGAATAGCCCATCAACATTTGTTAAATGTAATGAATTTTGAAGCTTTGACATTTGATTTCCCAGGTTTGCAAATGTATAGATTTTGAGATAGGTCTTTTTTTGAGCTAATGATAGTAGGAGATGAACATTCTATAATAGTAATAGAAGATGATAATGGAGTATTTAAAATAAAACTTAAACTTGGATCTCCATTCTCAATATGTTTTGTAACCAATCGAAAAAATGGGTTGATGAATTGTTTTGAATATCTATGTCATGTACACCAAGGTCCTTAAATGTTTCATGCCACATAAGACTTTGTCAGACCTACTAATAACATGAGAAATGTGTGCCTTATATATTGTTGGTCCTAGTTTTGTTTTGGGCAGGTGGGAAACTCTATTTTAAAACAAGACAAAACTTATGAATTTAAGCAAGTGGGAATGTAATGTTTCAAAACATGGTGATCCACCTTTGGAACTTGTACTAGATCAACTTATTGATGAGAGAGAAGCAATTAAAAAAACTCATAAAAGAAACAAAAAAAAGTAACCAAAAAAAATGTTTGTCTACCTGAAAAAGAAGAGTTTTGATTAAACTTTGTATCCAAATACAAATCATAATCTCTTGCAAGAATCAAATATGTTGAGTTTATAATGACAGTTTTTTGCTGCATGCATGAATCTCTAACAAATTACCAATCTACAAATGAGACCTAAGAACAATGAATATGTATTATGATTTTGTCCTTTTTTTGTGAAACATGCATCTTATGTATGTTACGCATTCTTATCTTTCAACCAATGTATTGTGCCTCAATGGTTTTTGTATTTGCATTCTTAATTCATCTCTTTTGATGCCACTTTGTTAAGGATTCCAAATTTAGTCATGTCCTATAATCAACTTTAGGGCATTATGGTCAGTCTTGTCAATGCTTGTTTTGACATTTCACATGTTTGGTTTCACGTGGTTAATTCAAATAATCTTGTGATTAGTCCGTTCTGTTACCAATATTTAAAGTTAGGGTGATATGGTGAGAGAAAGCATGTGATTTTGGGAGGTAGGGCAATAGAAGAAGTGATGTATGGGTAAGACACATCAACATTCTCATTCATGCATTTACTAGATGCCTTATGGCTTGCATGCAAGCTTGCATCAATGTGAGCATTTTTTTCTTTTGAATTATGTAAGGACAATGTTGTGTCAATCTTGCATCAAAATATTTGAATTTGATTGACTTAGTCATTTCGTTGTAATATTGGCATCTATCATAAAGCTTTGGGGATGATGTTCAGATTTGGTGTATAGTCAAATTAATTGATTTTCTGTAATGGAACCTAGAGGGGGGCATCACAATAATTGGAAATATGAATGCATGGTCATGTTAGACATGATTCACAAGACCTCCACTAGGGTTTGAAGGTGGGTTGTATGACAATTATGGATTTATAAAGAGACCTAGGCGGTAATGGAAAAAGAGGAGCTCTTTGGGGGAGAAGCTTGACCAAATTATTGATCTATATCCCCCAGGTATTTATGTCCTTGTGGTAGAAGATGAAAAACCTATTATTTGGTCATATAGAAGCCCATGCCTATCTTTGGTTATTATAAAAGTTGTTAGGTCACCAAGAATTATGGCCTTGGAATTTTATGAAAGCTGCTTTTGCAATAATTGGAAATTTATTAATGTCAATGTTTGTGGCAACTACATTAGCATATGCTGGGGTTGGTGATTGGTGCAGTTGAACTTCTTTCAATGTTTATCTTTTGGTTATTATAAAAGTTATTGGGTTACTGAAAATTATGGCCCCAAAATTTGATGAAAGTTGTTTTTGCACTAAATGGGAATTTAATATCATCAATGTTTGTGGCAACTGCATCAACATATGCCAAGGTTGGTGGTTGGTGAAATTGACCTTGTTTCAATGTTGCAAGAGGTTAATAACTCATTTAAGGTGACGAATTCATTAGTGTTATTGCAATTTATGTTCAAATGGAATGGGCCTCATAATGGTTGTTAAATGGTCCAAATTGTCTAGTGGGTATTTTTTTGGTGTTGGAGCAATAGAAGTAGGAATTAAAAGTTATCCTATTATTGAAAGCTCCATTAGAGATCATCCAAGCTACATATGATGTGTCATTTTAGTCCATCAATTGAAAATGTACTTCAAATTTGACCAAGAAAAAGTAAGGTTGTAAATCAAACCCAAATTATGAAAGTAACATAGAATTTTACTATCCTTTATAGCCATTCATTTTTTTTCCCAAGGTGATCTATCATTGTCAACAATTCATTTGAGCTTCTACTTCATGCCATCATTAGCTTCATGGTGTAACAATTTGCCCATTTTATTCAATGGTAATTGAGATGAATGTTTTTTACATCCAAGCTAGCCCGTAATGTCACTCCATTGGTCTTTGAACTCAATCCATGTATGGAAACCTTATTTCATCAATTTAAAAAATGAAATGTTCGTAACTTATGGAAAAGATGTTTTGGAAATCCTTAAGACATCTAGGAGTTACAACACCTTGGCCACATCAAGTTTATCAAATCCCATTCTTAGCAAGTTTGGTTTACATTACAAATGTGTAAAATAAATGAGGAAGATGATTACAAGCATAAAGTTCAAAACATCAACCCTCTAATATTTAGAAACCCAAAATGGGTTCTTTTACATGTTTTTAACACTCTTTTGTGGGGTCTTCAATTTCTTCATGGCCTTTATGCCTCAAACCAAGCTTGCCAAGGACACCAACCAATAGAAATCTTATGTTGTTGCAATGCAAATCAAAACTTACGATGATTATTTAAATACTTCTGAATGTCAAATTTTTGACTTTGAGAAAATTTTTAATGTAGTGGAAGTTTGTGGACCCAATGATCTGCAACTAAGCATAGGGCGCCAGCCACAAAGAAGATCAACAACAATGTTGATCCGATCTTGGCCCCATGAAATGGCAATAAATTTGCCTTTAAGATCCATAACTTGAAATGCTCCCATGCCACCAAGTTCCAACACTTGGCATCCCTCCCAAATCTATTTTCAAGCACCATATTTTCAATGCCCAAGTAAAATGCCAAACTCCATGACTTTTCCATATGTTTATTCAAAGGCAGCAATGTAAACTTATGAGGTGAAACCTGCCCAAAAGAGTTATATTGCAACCTTGAGATGCTTTGGATCATATTCAACTATATGCATACTAAACTAGGTTTTTTTTGTGATGTAATGAGAGTATATGCCATTTGTGCAAATACCTTGTTGCCATTCTCAATTGAAACACTTTACAAGAAGCCTCGATCCTATTTTATTAATCAATTGCCTTAATTCCTCCTTCACATCTTGACTTTGTGCTTGCTGCAATGTCCCTACATCAGGTTCTACTAAGTTCAACACCTGACATCCAACAACCATCCATGAGTTCAATTTGTTTCAACTTTGGGCAGGCGTTTTTCCAACTTCCCAATGCTTTGATGAAGGAGTACATCTTCAAGAATGCAAGTCTTCAAAACCATTGGACACATATCTTAGAGCCTACTTCTGAAACAACGCAATTTGCTAGTAGTAGGGACCAACGTACTTCAAATAATACCATTGGTTGTGTTATTTCCTTATTGTCCATCCAAGTAACTTAATAGATAAATTTGTCACATTTTCACTATAGATAACCACTCGTAATGCCAAGACATGGCTACCCAAACCCAACCAACATGTTAGACATCCATGTAATCGTTATTGTTGTTTCTATGCTCTCCACCTTCTTTTCTAAGGCAACATTCACAAACTGAAAGTGAGACGTATTAAGCGAATGGGAAAATTTGATGGCCATTTTGATGGATAACATAGGTATTGAAGACTAATTTATAATGTCTTTCCTACAACCATACCCAAAGAACTCCCAACAACCTATTGACAAGATAGACCTACAATTGAAATAAATTCAAGTTATGAAGGAGATAGGCTTATAGGAGCCAACAATCAAATAAGCAAAACGATTGATGCATGTTATGGTACAACATGCCAACCTCACACATGAAGTTTTTGTAGGTGAAATCCACTTCTTTGGTTTAGAAAGTGTCCCAATTAACTTGAATAATGTTCCCACCAAGAATTGCCACACATAACTTGCAAATCATTAATTGTTGGTAAGGTTCCATGACCAACTACATTCCCCATTCCACAACTCTCGTAACTTGAATTTTCATAGCATTATTACATGGACACACATGTAGCAGAGTGCAAAGTTTTAATTCCAATATGGAGTAAGACCATCAACTAAAACAATAATTGATGTGGGTAGCTTATACAACACTTTGAATTATTTGCAAGAAAAATGTTTTAAAAGAAGGCTATGCAAATGGCAACCCACTGGTTTGTAAACAAGTGTACCACAACGTTTGTTACTTCTACAACTTGTCCTACAAACCCCAATAGACTTAGAACGTTAGGCCAAGCCTACTAAGTGGGATCCGAACAAACATATGAGTGAGATCATAGTTTTATGTTTTAAGTGAGCACGAAATCAACTAACCTACATTGAAACTAAGTAAGAAAAAAGATTCCCAAAATCATAGTAATACACCAAGGTCTGTGGCCAATACATGTTGTTGCAAGACAAATGAGAAGGATATTTAGGTGCTTTTGACACATATGATCTACATGGAAAAATATTCAATATGTGTTTTCATGTCTCCAACTTGTTAATTAGTTAGACTTTTAACCTTTTCAACTTATGAAAATACAACCACAAAAGACAATTTTAAGCAAGGCCATTCAGAAAGTACATTTAAACCAAGCTTAAAAATGACCTTGGTTTATGTTAAAGCCACTCGATAAATAACTAGGTTTGGAGGTAAAAAAAACAAAAAATTAATAAATTTTTATTCAGTGGGCGATTTTAAAATCACCAAATACTATTGTCAGTAAATCAAATAGATTTTTAGAATAATGTAATTTTTAGTAAGGGACACACCCTACCAGAATTGAAGTAGGAGTAGACACCTGCAACCACCTCAGATGTCAAAAACTTAAACTCAAAACTTAGGTGGTAGAAAAAAAACAACAATGAAAAAACACACACATTGAATAAACACAGTTGGGGGTGTAAAACCTTGTGGAGAAGTACAATTATGGAAAAAACCATTGGTTACTTTGAAAAAAAGGTAAAAAGCTCAAAAGTTTTGAACTTCCTCCACATTTAAGCTTCAAAAAACTTTGTAGAATGTTCCTCTTGGAAAGGCTCCTCAAAAAATAAATTCCTCCCAAATATATATATATATATATATTTCAAATCTTATAAAAACAATTCTTAACTACTAATCCAATTGATCATTTCTAGATTTTGGTTCTAAAAATAAACATCTCTAAATCCAATTTCGGTTAAGACGACTTTTGATTTTAGTTACACAAATATGGTTTTAGTTAAGATGACTTTTAGATTTAATTACATTAATTCGGCTAAGACTTTTTTGGATTCAATTATATTCAGTTAATTTCGATTACAAAAATGTTTGTCACTTCAACATTATCCTACCTTCTAAGTGGGATTACGTCCTCATAATCGCAAAACAAGGTAACAAAAAATCATAACTCCTTAACATTATTATTTACAACTATTCTGGTCTTACCAAAACTAACTCTAAATTTAGTTATCTATCTTATTAAGTTATGGGGAAGTTTAATAATTGATTTGACTGATTTGCTAGGTGCGCCTTTTAGTTGTGACCTTGGGGATGAATCCTCGACCTTTTCCATTGAAACCTTTAAGACTTTTGTGGTTTTTACCTTTGTATCGGAATCAGGTTGAAGTTCCAATTGAGGTTGGTTACCTTATTCTTCTTGAGTTCTAGTACCAATGTCAGTTACAACTCTACAAGGGCCAATTTCCACTTCTTCTCTTACCTCTTAGACTTCGTTTGCTTGTGTGGCCGAAGTGGATTCAGTTAGAAATGCCATGGTCGCTAGTTGGAAGTTTGGCATTACCAAATGTGGCATCATTTTTCGGTAGTGCTATATTAAGAGGATATAGAGCTTCTCATCCTTTTGGCGGCTTGCGAACACTTGTTCCAAAATTTTTTGCCACCTTGCCCTTGAGTGACTTCCAAAGCTCCACCTTGTTCTTGCGACCCCAACTTTGGTGCATTAACAATTTCACTTTTGTAAAAATGTGTTCCATTTATAATGATTCAAACTCCGCCATTTGGTGGTGATAGAAATCTTCCTTTTTGGCCTTTCATGTCAACACCTTCATTTCTTTTGCTGGTGGTGCACTCCAAATTCATAGAAAGATTCAAATGTAAGTCCCAAAGTGAAAACAACGGAAGAAGAAAGAATTAAGGCACGTTCTTTAATTCATAACACTTCTAGGGTAAAAGGGGCGTGTTGGAGCTTTGAGATGGGACTAAGATGAGTGAAATGTGGGTTAATTATTCATATGGATCTACACAAACCAAACAACAGGTTGGTTAATGCATAGTTGGAGCATTTTTGGCGCATGAACAAATTACAGGCATACACGGACTCATAAGATTCACCATAGCCCTGATTTGGGAGAAGCCACTTCCTTTTTCCTTATAATATTATCTATGATTGATCAAGGGGGCTACACCGAAACGTCATTTTTTTCGAAACTGTCAAGTTGGTAGTCTCGAAATTCCCCAAATTGGGATTCCCACCACTTTGGAAGCCCATAATTTCTTGTGCAAACCTTTGATTGAAGCAAGATTTAAAGCAAATTTGTAGCCCTTATTGAGAAATTTCCAACAATATGTGGCACGCCCCCTACATGCACGTAATTCAAGGAAATTCCTAACTTTTAGTGGTTAAGGGTCAAATTATCACTTTGACTCCTAGCCTTTCTTTCGACCATAACTTGTGTTGTAATATTCAATTAGATCATGTGAGCCCATTTTTAAAATCTACGTTTTAAGAGCTTTTTAATGGTATAAAGAAGTTTTTTACCAATGAGTTTTGACCCTTCAAATTGCTCTTTGAAAATTTAGGAGTCCATAGGGACTCGAACTCCCAAAGTGGGAGTCCACTTGGGAGTGTGTGGGCTCATTCCCTCACATTCTTTCGCACTTTCGAAAATGTGAATGTGACTCCCAAGTTGCATTCTTGGCCTGCACCTTTCCATGCCCTTGCTTTGGTCACAAGCCCTAAGTTAGGGCCATGACAATGAAAGTTTCGAGATCGACATTGGTTAATAAAAGGAAGTATAGTTTGTAATTCCTCCACTTCCTTTTACAACTCCCTTTTTTCTTCAGCTACCTCCCCAATTTCATGTTCCAACTTCTGAATTTGGTTATATAGACCAAGATTAGCCTTTTTGGTGTGGGCCAGATGACCTTCGGTGGACTTTAGGCTTTTTTTTGCCTTGTCTAGTGCCTGTTCAAGCTTCTTTCAGTCCTCAAAATCTTTTCGGTATTAGACTTCTAGCTAATTTTGATCATTTTGTAATGCGTTGATGGCAACACCCACTGCCTTTGGGCGTTCTTCTATCCCTGGAATAGCCTTTTTGTATTCACTGTTTTGGGCCTCCAGTGAGTTTAATTGTAGATGCATTTTGTCAACCTCATGAAACTATTGTTTTAACTCCTAGATGGTTTTGGAATCTTGCACATTGGCCTAAACTCATTGACTATGGCTTCTAAATTTTGCTTCTCACTAAAAATTTTATGGTTGTTATCTAGGAAACCATCATGTTCCCCTGCCAAATGCCTAAACTCTATGTTGATGTTCGTCACCGACATGATGTACAAATTAGATATAAAGAGATAGGTGACGCACCCCCAAGCTCCTTGATAGACTTGATTGCGAATCCAAGGTGAAAACAACATAATGACAAAGAGTTGGGGTACGCTCCTTGGCCTGTAACACTTCGGGGGTAGAGGTGTGAACTAGAACTCTAGGATGGGACCAAGACGAGTGACAAGCGGGTCAATTATTCACATGTGTCGCAACCTTAGATTTGGGCTTGTGACTAAGGCAAGGGTTTGCAAAGGTGTGGGCCAAGATTGAGCCTAGGAGTCACATTTCATGCTTTTGGGAGTGCAAAATAGTGTAAGGGAATGAACCTTCACTGACGCACCCCCAAGCTCCTTAATGGACTCAAATGTGAGTCCAAATTGAAGACAACGGAAAAACAAGGAATTGGGGCACGCTTTTTGGCTCGCAGCACTTTGAAGGGGTAGAAGGGCATGCTAGAGCTCCGGGATGGGACTAGGAAGAGTGATAAACATCAACTACTCACACGGACTTGCACAAAACCAACACAGGGTGGTTAGTGCATAATTGGAGCACTTTTGGTGTTAAAACGAGCCACGAGCAAATTCAGACTCACAATATTCACCACGGCTCGGACTTGGGGGAAACTACCACGTTCTCCCTTATAGTATACGATGTGCCTCTCCACAAGGCCCACATCTAAATGTTTTTTGTTTTGGGACTCCCAAGTGGGAGTCCCAAAATTTCCAAAGTTGGGTTTCCCACGACTTTGGGGCCCCATAACTTTATGTGCAGACCTCCGAATGAGATGAGGTATAAAACAAAGTTGTAAGAGGTTAGGGTTTAGGGTTTAAGGTTTAGGTTGCCAATTTGACTCCCGGCCCTTCTTTTGGCCATAACTTGTGTTTGAAATTTTCAAATGGGTGATACAAACCCATTTTAGACATCTATGTTTCAATAGCTTTCCAATGGTATGAAGAACTCTTCAAACCATTGGGTTTTAACCCTTGTAATCACTCTCTGAACATTCAAGAATCCATCGGGACTCCAACTCCCAACATGGGAGTTCACTTGGGAGTGTGAGGCCAGGGTTCTTTCCCTCACACTTTCTTGCACTCCCAGGGGCATGAAAATGCGACTCTTGGGCTTATTCTTGGCCCGCACCCTTGTAAGCCCTTTGCCTTGGTCACGAGCCCAAGGCTAGGGTTGCAACATTCACACTCCCAAGGGAAGTCCCATTTTAAGAATTTGAGTTTCAATGGACTCCTAAATTTTCAAATGGCAATTGCAAGGGTCAAAACTCATTGGATTAAGATATTCCTTATATCATTAGAAATTTCTTGAAACATAGATGTTTGAAATGGGCTCACATGACCAATTTGAACACCTAAAACATAATTTATGGTCAAAAAAAAGGTCGGGAGTCACATTTTCATGCCCCTGGGAGTGCAAGAAAGTGTGAAGGAAAGAACCCTCACACTCCCAAGTGAACTCCCATGTTTCCTTTCGCGTAGGTGGCGTGTGACATACCATTGGAAAGTTCTCAACGAGGGCTACAACTTTGCAATAGACCTCATTTCAATTGGAGGTCTGAAGACAAAATTATGGGGCCCCTAAACTCATGGAAATCCCAATTTTGGGAATTTTTGGGACTCCCACTTGGGAGTTTCAGACAAAATGCCATTTGGATGTTGGTCCCGTGGCCAGCACAAAGTATACTATAAAGGGGCAGGTGGTGGCTTCCCCCAAGTCTAGGCCGTGATGAATCTTGTGAATCCGAGTTTGCTCGTGGCTTGTCATAGCACCAAAAGCGTTCCAACTATGCACTAAGTAACTAGTTGTTTAGTTTGTGCATAGTTAGAGTGCTTTTGGTGCTAGGACAAACCACGGGCAAACTTGGATTCACAAGACTCACCACGGCCATGACTTGGGAGTCTCGAAATTGCCAAACTTGGGACTCCTACAAATTTGGGCCCCCATAACTTTGTGTGCAAACCTCTAATTGAAATGAAGTCTAAAGCAAAGTTGTAGCCCTTGTTAAGAGCTTTCCAACGATATCTTGCATGCGACTTGCACACAAGGAGATCAGGTCGATTCCTGACTTTTAGTGGTCAGGAGTTAAATTACCAATTTGACTCTCAACCTTTCTTTTGGCCATAATCTGTGTTTCAGATGTTGAAACGGGTCATGCGAACTCATTTCAAACATTTAAGTTTTAATAGATTTCCAATGATATAAAAAATTCTTTAATCCAATGGGTTTTGACCCCTGTAATTGCTCCTTAAATATTTGAGAGTCCATCGAAACTCTAACTCTCCAAATGGGAGTTGCCTTAGGAGTGTGAGGGTTCATTCTCTCACATTCTCCTGCACTCCTGAGAGTATAAAATGTGTTTCCTGGGCCTCCCTTTTGTCCTACACTCTTGCCAGCCATTGTTTTGGTCACGAGCTTAAGGTTAAGGTTACGACATATCAAATCTGTTATGTCCATATTAGCCCAAACTATACCTTGAATCAATTCTTTGATTAATGGGCGAATGTGACGCACCCCCAAACTCCTTGGCAAATTCAATTACGAGTCTAAATGTGGAAACAATGAAAGGATAACGAATTGAGCACGTTCCCTAGCTTGCAACATATTAGGGGTATAAGGGTGTGTTGGAGCTTCAGGATGGGGGCTAGGAAGAGTGATAAGCAATTTAATTACTCACATGGACCTGCACAAACCGAACAACAAGTTGGTTGGAACACTTTTGGTGCACAAACGAACCACGGGCAAACATGGATTTATAAGACTCACGACGGCCCGGACTTGGGGGAAGCCACCACCTTCCCCCTTGTAGTATACTTTGTGCCTAGCCATGGGACCAGCATCCAAATGTCATTTTTGTCCCAGGACTCCCAAGTGAGAGTCCTGAAAGTCCCAAAATTAGGACTCTCGCGACTTTGGAAGACCCATAACTTTGTATGCAAACCTCCAATTAAGGTGAGGTTTGAAGCAAAATTGTATCCTTCGTTGAGAGCTTTGCAATAATATTTGGCATGCCACCTGCATATAAGGAAGTCAAGGCGATTCCCAACTTTTAGTGGTCGGGAGTCAAATTAACAATTTGACTCCTAGCCTTTCTTTTGGCCATAACTTGTGCTTTAATTACCCAAATGGTTCATATGAGCCCATTTTAGACATCTATGTTTTGAGGGATTTCCAATGATATAAGGAGCTTTTTAATCCAATGCGTTTTGACCCCTATAATCGCCCTCTAAAAATTTGAAAGTCCATTGGGACTCCAACTCCCAAAGTGGGAGCTCATTTGGGAGTGTGTAGGTTGATTGCCTCACACTCTTTTACACTCCCATGAACATGAAATGTGACTCTTGGGCTCATTCTTGGCCCGCACCTTTGCAAGCCCTTGCTTTGGTCGCGAGCCTAAGGCTAAGGTTACGACAAAATGGGCATGAGCTCAAGACTAAGATGACAGCCAACCCTTACCTGTTTTGCCCAAGCAATATCTCTTCCTTCTATCCACTTATGTAGCTTGTCCATTTCAGTAAAAATGACAATTTTATCGGAAATGGACACTATGTACTTCTCTCATCGATTTCCCTTTTCTTGAATTACATTTGGTTTGGAATCCAACTCTACCTCTTTCAAAGATTGGCCTCTCAACATCTTCTCTCCAGTTTCTTTGTTCACGTTTCCTCTCATGATGATCGAAAATGACACAAACAACGGGTGAGAATCGGATATGAAAGGTAACGAATGAGGAAATGGCCATAATTGAATGAACAAAGGAGGAAATGGAAATTTAACAATAGTAATAGCATAACAAGACAAAAATTGAATGGTAGTTATAAGAGCAATTATAATACTTAAAATTTTAAAAACTTTGAAAATCAAGGGACTTTTGGTAACAGTCTAAATGGTTTGTCATATGTGACCATTAGAAATGGTTCTAACCATTTTTTGATAATCGTTAAAAATGGTTATAACTGTTTTAACGGTTTTGGTTGTAACGACATCTTGGTAACTAATCTTGGGTAACAATTGTTTTGTAACAATTTTTTTATAATCACTTCTTGGTAATGCAGTTTTCATAATTGGTCTTCATAACACCATTTTTGTAATTGGGTTTTCGATATTAGTTCTTGGTAATCATTTCTTTGTTGCCAACACCTGGTTCATAAAACCCGGTGGTGTTCAATTCTTCACACGTCCCATTCTCCTCCAAGGTGCGAAGGAAAAACTATCATTGATTTCCATTTTTCCCATGGTCATTTCCAACTTTTCCAAGTACATAATTTGTATTATGTAGCACTCAGCCTGGTTTTTTTTGCACTAGTTTTCATTATTTTCTATCTCATTAAGTGTTTTTTTGCATTTTTTCTCCAGTGAAAAACCATCTATGCCAATCCCATCATTTGATGGTGGGCAGGGAACCACTTTTGACATTTTTGGTTTTGGGTTTACGAAATGTGTAACCAAATTTTTAATATTCGGTTTTGGGGGAGTTGTAAACAAATCCTTATTTAGGGCTAGTTCCATGCCCCAAATTTTTTTTATTGAAGTAGTAATCGGTTGACCCATTTTGGTTATTATTTTGGAGTAACCAGAACCTCATTTAATCTCGATTCCTTGTTGAAAAATTGCTCTGGTGGAGTTATAACTAGATGACCATTTACTTCCAATTGTTTGTCATCTTCCTTCCAATTTGTTGTCCTTGTTCCATTCCAGTTGTTCATCGAGATCCCCCCCCGCCCTTGTACTCCTGGTTCCCATCCTCGTGAAATCTCAAAAAATTGACAAGGCTTGAGCTTGTTCACATTTACAAAGATAGGGTGTGGATCAAATTTTTTTATTGCCACCAACAAAAAGGTGTTGCGTGTTGTTGGGAACACAATACTAGATTTGATATGGCTCAAACCACCATTGTTTGAATTTTCCAGTGTGAATTTTTGTGGATTTTGGAAACCACAAAACATGATCACCAAGTGCAAAGGATTTATGTTTATAGTGTTAGTGGGTCCATTATGCCAAGTTGGATTGTTGTTTCCCTTGAGGTATGACGGAAATCAAACTCTAGCTCCTCCAAACAGATTTCTGGTGACGCACCCCCAAACTCCTTGGTAGATTCAACTGCGAGTTTAAATGTGAAAATAACAGAAGGATAAGGAGTTGGGGCATGCTCCTTGGATTGCAACATTTTGGGGGTAGACAGGCATGCTAGAGCTTCGAGATGAGGACTAGGAAGAATGACAAGTAATTCAATTACTCACATGGACCTGCACAAACTAAACAACAAGTTGGTTAGTGCATAGTTAGAACACTTTTGGTGCACGGATGACACACGGGCAAACACGGACCCACAAGACTCACCATGGCCCAAACTTGGGGGAAGCCACCACCTTTCCCCTTATAATATACTTTGTGCTTCTCCATGAGGCCCACATCCAAACGGTATTTTGTCCCGAGTTTCCCAAATGGGAGTCCCGAAATTCCCAAACTTGGACTCTCGCCACTTTGGGGGCCCATAACATTGTGTGCAGACCTCTAATTGAGATGAGATCGAAAGCAAAGTTGTAGCCCTCATTGAGAAATTTCTAACATTATGTCACACGTCACCTGCACGCAAGGAAATCATGGTGATTCTTAACTTTTAATGGTCAAGAGTCAAATTGCCAATTTGACTTTCAACCTTTTTTTTTGCCATAACTTGTGTTTTAGGTGTCCAAATGGGTCATGCAAGCCCATTTTAGACATCTAAGTTTCAAAAGCTTTCCAATGATATAAAGAACGTGTCAACCGAATGAGTTTTGGACCCTGAAATTGCATTCTGAAAATTTGAGAGTCCATTGGGATTCTAACTCCCAAAATGGGAGTTCAATTGGGAGTGTGAGAGTTCATTCCCTCACACTCTTTTGCACTCCCAAGAGCATGAAATGTGATTCCTAGGCTCACTCTTTGTCGTAACCCTAGCTTTGGGTTCGCGACCAAGGCAAAGGGGTTGCAAGGTTGCGGGCCAAAAGGAAGCCTGAGATTCAAGGCAAGAAGAAGCTCGGGAGTCACATCACATACTCCCGAGAGTGTAAGAAAGTGTGAGGGAGTATGAGGGAGTGAACCCTCACACTCCCAAGGCAACTCCCACTTTGGGAGATGGAGTCTCGGTGGACTCCCAAAACTTCAGAGAGAAATTTCAGGGGTTGAAACTCAATAGCTTATGGCATTCTTTATATCATTGAAAAGCTCTTGGAATGTAGATGTCTAAAATGGTCTTGCATTGCTCATTTGAACATCTAAAACACAAGTTATGGCCAAAAGAAAGGCCAGGAGTCAAATTGCCAGTTTGACTCCCGACCACAAAAAGTCAGGAATCGACCCGATTTACTTAGCTGTAGGTGTCGTGCGACATATCGTTGAAAAGCTCTTGACAAGAGCTACAACTTTGCTTGAGACTACATCTCAATCCAAGATATGCTCGCAAAGTTATGGGGCTCCAAAGTTGCAAAAGTCCCAACTGGCGCAATTTTGGGACTCCCACTCGGGAGTCCCGAGAAAGAAAAGCCATTTGGATGTAGGCTCCGTGGCCAGCCACAGAGTATACTATAAGGGGGAAGGTGGTGTCTTCCCCCAAGTCCGGGCCGTGGTAAGTCTAGTGTGTCCGTGTTGCCCGTGGCTCATCCTAGCACCAAAGGTGTTCCAACCATGCACTAACCACTTTGTGTGGGTTGTGTGCAGGCCCGTGTGAGTGAGTGAAGCTTGTCAACTCTTTTTAGTCCCATCCCGGAGCTCCAACATGCCCTTCTACCCCTCAAAGTGTTGTGAGCTAAGGAACGTGCCCCGACTCCTCCTTCTTCCACTATCTTTTACTTGGACTCGCATTTGAGTCCTTCCAGGAATTGGGAGTGTGTCACTCTTGGCTCGCACCCTCGCAAGCCCTTACCTTGGTCACGAGCCCAAGGCAAGTGTTGTGACATCTGGAGCAACATAAGACATTAGTGTGCCTGGTTCCAGTAGGGTAATCATTTCTATGGTGAACAATTTTGGTTTTACTTTGAGGAAAATTTCTTCTCCTCATATGTGAAGGCATTAGCAAAATCATAGTACGTAGAGAAGAACTTTTGATCGCTTAGTATTAGCATCCTAATGTTTTGTTATCAGAATCGTTCAAATTGCTCCAGTATCTTTTATGGTGATTAGGTTCTTCCCCTAATCATGAATCACCTATGCATTCCTAAGCAAAGGTTAGCCAAGGAACATGGAATAATTGCCATCCACCACATTTTTCTGTATAATAATGAAAGTTACAATGTATGAAATTCTATGTATATGTATTTTAAAGTTGCGATGATTCCATCCGGCTTTGTTAAACTCTGATTTGCCAATTTGCGAGTTTTGCAAGTTTGGGGGAAGGCAACCCTAACCATTTCCTTAGATCCTTTGTGATAATGTTGGCACCAAAACCTTCATTTAGTAACACATCATCCACTAGCTACTGCCCTACATAAACTTGGATAACTGCCATGTGAGGGTTGATGGCAATTGAAGCCATTGCTAGGATTGGTGGTAAAGAGGGAATCAAATTTTATTTCAAAGAAAGTTTAGAAAAATACATATTACTTTAAGTCCGATGCAAGCTAAAAGAATTGCTCGAGGACTAGCATATGTTTGTTTTTGAATAATTGATCTCCAATAGCCTATTGAATCATAATTGATTCTTCTGTGACTTTTGATGTATTAATTTTTTATTTTCGAATTAGGATTGGCTGGTATGGCATCCTTTGTCTCTTGGCACTTGTTTGTTCCGCTAGGCAATTTCTTAATTGTCTTCGATGTTGGAAGTTGTAGTGGTGGTTCCTCTTTTTATAGTTGTTTGATAATATCTTCAAATGATTTTTGTAGTTATTCTTCCTTTTGCCAGTTTGTAGCAGTCTTGTTTCATTTCGTCTCCTTTTCCTTGAATGTGTCGGCTTTGGAGACTTGACTTTGGGTAGTTATGGCCAACACCATGTTAATTGCTACATTTTTTTTTTTTGGTTCGAAGTTTGCCTTCTTATTTTTGAACATCTCCAAGGTTGCCTACCGATGTTTATCTTATTATTAGGACCACCACAAATGAAACAAAAGTACCTAGTGATATTATTACTGATTTTGTTATTCCAATTTCTTTTATTTTCAGTTGTCTTTGATTGAGTAGACACTTCATTCATTTATATTTCCTTTTTATCCTTCAACCGATTGTTCAGGTTTTTTGGGTTTTAATGACAACATTATTTGGTATGACCTAATTTTTGGCATTGACTACATATTAATTCACTCTTCCCAGAATCTCTAGTTTTTTCTAGTTTTGGTGGAGGTTCTAGTAATTTTCGATACTCAATTGCATCACCAATGCTCTCTTCGCATGTCACCACATATTCTTTGTGGACAAATAAAGTATCTTGTTTCATCCCTGTAACGGTTACCCGCATATAGGTTACCAATTTAACTCAAAAGAATGTCATAAGCAAATTGTCGTCTGCCTTATGGTTTAAATAGTTCACCAATTTTAATATACGTTCATAGTATACCTCCATTTTTTTGTCCATTGTTTATTTGATGACTCTTAAAACCATATCACCTATTCATCTATTTGCACTTTCCAATAACGCTTATGGAAAGCTGCTTCCAATTTGGTAAATGTGCAGTTGAGGTGAAATTGCAGGAAATTTTCCCCCCATTCCGAAATTGCATCCTTCAAGGTGAAGCAAAATAGGTTGACTATGTCAAGTCCATTCCTTTCCCCATTAACTTGGATGGCTTTCTGAAACACCTGAACATGGGCATCAAGGTTGATTCATGCATTATAAATGGGTAAGGAAATGATTTTCAATTGGTTGGTGCCACTGGAGGTAGACTAGGTGCCATTAAATACCAAGGAAGGTACCATGCCATCCACAATGGGCCTATCTATGGTCCTCGTGCGGGTGGGGTCACTGCCAAAGTTAGTTGTTTTGGAGGTTTTCTTCCACCTCTTGATGATCTAATGCTTGTTTTTGCCTTTTTTAGATTAGAAGGTCGTCACAACCATTGTTTGCATTCTCCAGTTGAATGACTATGAGGCAACTTCTTATCCCTCTACTCTCGATTCTATGAGGTGACTATACTTGAAGTACATATGCTACCGGTGAAGGAAAAATGCAAGTGTATTTATGGACATTAAATTGCGTTTGTAGTTGAAACCAAGTAACTCGCCTCTTATGCATCATTTATGATTTAAAATTGATAGATCTATTTTCCAACTTTAAACACCTCAAATCCTAGAAATTTATGTCAAATTGTCATTAAATTAAACCAACTTTTAAAGGTTCAACACCATGTTCAACTTAGTTATAGACCATTAGCCACTTGAAATATTATTCCTAACACATATATTATTTAAATCTGGCTTACCTTAGCTCATTAAAAAGTTAACTACAAGTTGCACTTTCTTACTAAATCTTAAGTTTTGTAGCTAAGCTAGTAAGAAGTTATGCCACCAAACTTGAAAGGGTTTTACGAAAGTAGTAAGTTCAACTTAGATGCAGACCACCAGTCACTTGAAATATTATTTTTAACACATATGTTATTCAAATATGGCTTGCCTTAATTCCTTAAAAAGCTAATTACAAGGTGCACCTTCCCACTAAATCCTAAGCTCTACAACTAAGCCAATAAGAAGCTATGTCACCAAACCTTAGAGGGTTTCACGAAGGTAGTAAGTTCAACTTGGTTGTAGACCACCAATCACTTGAAATATTATTCTTAAGACATAAGTTATTCAAAGTTGGCTTGCCAAAGCTAACTACAAGGTGCACCTTGTTACAAAATCCTAAGCTTTATAGCTAAACCAGTAAGAAGTTATGTTATCAAAAGGGTTTGTGAAACTTTTATGAAATTTCAACCTCCCAACACTATCCTTATTCACTTCCATTCTTTCAAAACTATTACAAATGTCCAATCTACACTTCTTCTTCCTACTATATACCAAGACTAATCATTCTTTTCTTCCTGAACAAGGTTGTGGGAACAAGTATTCTCAAGATTTGAATTGAAAATTATCCTGGGGAAAAAAAAAAAACCTCAATGATTCGAATTTGCCTTTTTAAAGAAAAGGAAAAGGAAAGAAGGAAAATAAGATTTCAACTTGGTGGCCAATGGAAGGTTCCAATGCTTGGTGGCCCTTAAAAGGTTCCATGTTTGGTGGCCCTTGAAAGGTTCCATGCTTGGTGGCCTTTGGAAGGTTCCATTGTTTGGTGGCTAATGGAAGGAAAAGGAAAAACACCTTTTCCCTTCTTCCCATTTTCCCCCCAACAGATTTTACTAAAACCTTCATTTTTTCCATTAATTTTAAGACTATTTTTTACCGTGGTTTTAGGCCATTACTTACACATTTCCTTCTTTTTCTTTGATTTATAAAATACAACCCCACATCTCGATGTAATAAATTTTCCACACATTCATTGTTGATTTGATTTTGATTGAAAATATCTTTTCCTTTCTTTGAAATTATGGCGTTGTGTATGGCCACGTTTTACAAGCCTCAAGCTACACAAGTGAATGAAGAATCGGCTCCAGAGACATTTCTAAATTTGACATTGACACAACATCCTTGTGATGAACATCTTGAACCTCAAAAAATGTGCACTTGTCTTAAAGTTGAATCCCTTTGAACTTGGTATTATTGCATCTTTCCAAACTTTTACACCCTGGTGATCTTATTGCAAGTCGACCCCGCTATTAGTAATGAACCTAAAACCATTTGTGAAGGTTGTTACGAAATTAAAGACACCTTTATCTTCGCGTGGTCTTCAACTCCCAGTGTTAAACACTACCGTTGGTTATGTGGTCCGATTCGTCAACTGCCTTTTAATAATAAAGTGAACTACCTAGTTCGCACCATTCGACACATCCTAAATTTCCTACAATTATAAACTATCACTAGGGCATAACCCAAGACTCAACATGTAATTACAGCTCCTCGTTGAGCTTATCCCTACTTTAAATAAATGTTTCGTTCATTACGACACTCACGTTGCCATTACCATCCTATCACACTATTTATTTAATCTTTAAGTTGTCTCGAATTAATTTTATGTTCATAATGCTTGAAGATCATTTTATCTCTAATGGACCTTTCATTGACACCCCTTCAACTACTTCATGAATCTCAAACATCCTTGCTACTTATTAAATACTAGAACAAAACCAATGTTTTGTTGAACACCACCAATTTTGGTGTCTGCTTCACTACTAGAAATTTTGTCTTTTGCAACTTGTCTTATGCAACTAAAAAATCTCACATGCAACTATTTTGGAGTTGCATGCGACATTTTTTAGTTGCATAAAACAAGTTGCGAAAGACAAAAAATTTAGTAGTGCTTCTACCCCAACCGTCTAGAGATTTTTCACCCCTAATTGCACCATTGAGGTTCTAAAACTATGATTATCAGCTTTTTGTTGAAGAAAAGAACTAACCCAACACCTTATTCACCAATATCATATTTCGGAAAAGAAAACAACCCTTCCACGCACATTCATCACCCTTATGAAGTTGCTAAAAGCCCCTAATAACCTTACCACACTCAAATAACCGTAATGCAACTCTTAAAATTGAGACTACTGCACATGGTTGTGTCGGTATGGCTCACAATGACCATATCTGTTGGTTATCTTTTTTTGGAAGGTTCGGAAGATTTGTCATTTACATCTTGTGGGCCTTCGCCATTAGCTCCAACCATGGTTTTTTATGGGCATAACCACATTATCTCTTAGCGTCATACTTGGCCAACCCCATCCTTGCGGTACACTTAACCTTCCCTTCTAATAAGGTTATCCCATCATGGGCCAATAAGGCTACATGGAAGTCGGTGCTAGAAAAGAGTCATAGCCCTCTAGGTGAGCAAAAAGATTTCCCGTGGGATTTGGAAATCTTAGACATTCACCCCTATCTCTTTTGATAATCGGATATGAACTGGAATTTCTTGGTACAATATTTGGGTAACTAGAGATTGTAGCTATGGGAAGATTTCTTAGAGGAAGTGTAGCTAGCAAAATTGGTTGAACTTCTTGACTAGATCTATAGGGACAATTGGTTAACAAATGCCCAAACCCATGATAGAATGAAAACACATGAAAGGAAACTTTCACATTGAAAACATAAGTTATTGGAATTTTTGGGTGAAGCTCATCATCGCTCGCAAAAGTCAATATTGATGAATGGTCGCTATGGTTATCTTCCAAGGTATCTCTCTCTTTTAAGGTGCCTTAACTCTTCCAAACACTCTTGGATTTTATTCAAATCGGTCTTTGGAGCAATTGAGCTAACTAGCATTCCTTCATGGTACCAAAAAGCTGGATTTTCGATAGGATCCCAAATGGGTCCCTGAAAGACTCCTTGTTGTAATGTAATGGGTGTTAACCTTGGGAATGGTTCCCCCATCAATTTTGGTAGTTGAATTGTTTCAATGTCCAATTTTGTTTTTTTGGTTGCAGTTTCCAATGCATCACTACTATGAAATGTAATGCCAATGTTGTCGTCCATTTTGGATAGATTCGGTTCCAAAATCGGTTGGCCATTTTTTGCACTTTCCTACAAAACCTCATCCAACTTCTTTCCCATACCTCTTGTCATAATAGTCAACATAGTACACCCAAGCAAAAGATGCCATATGATTTTTTATATTTAATTTTCTTTTCTTGTGCTAAAACAAAAACACTTAATAGAAAACAAACAACATAAACATTTAATGAAAAATTAAAATAATAATTTTTGTGATAATAACCCAAAAAGGCTAATGTTAAATAAAGTCAAATAATTTTATCCCTATGCCAAACTTAAAGTTACGGAACTAGAAATTATGCTTCTGTATTTGCAAAATGGTTACATGTTAAAGCCACTCGGTAAATAACCAAGTTTGGAGGTAAATGAAACAAAAATTTAATAAATTCATGTTTGGTGGACAATCTTAAAAATCACCAAATATTACTCTTGGTAAATCAAATAGATTTTCAAAGTAGTGCAATTTTCAATAGGGGACACACCCTACTAGATTTGAAGTAGGAGCAAACACCTGCAACCACCTTGGATGTCAAAAACATAAACACAAAACTTAAGTGGCAAAAAAAAGGTAACAATGAAAAACACACATTGAATAAACACACTTGGGGATGTTGAACCTTGTGGAGAAGTACAACTATTACTCAAATTTAATAACATGTGATTTAACATGTTGATAATGTAAACATGTTTTTAAACCTAACAGGTGTCTTCACCTGTTATTTAACCTAACATGTAATATTGACCTAACTAGTTACTAAACCTAGTAGGTAATGTTATTGGGTTAAGAAGATAAGTTGACACATTAGTTCAACCCAGTTATTGAACCTGGTAGGTAATGTTACTGGGTTAAGAACATAAGTTGATAGTTAACAGGTAATCTACAAAACCTGTACTTGGCAAAATCAATAGTTAAATAGGGTGTAGTTTTTTGAAATTTTGAATTGTTAGTCTAAATATTGGCTAATGACTATTTATTATGGTCAATTTTGATTGTTGTAATTTGAAATAACTAATATAAGACTAGGAGGACAGACTTATTGAAGAGCTTTTGGATTTCATTTTGATTATGTGTTTCAATCTTCATGTATGGGACATGAATCATTTTTCTTTCAAGCAACTTCCTTCAAGTTTTGAATGATTTGTGTACATGTTAATTTAAGATTTGAAGTTAATTTAAATTTTATTAGTGTTTTGCATGTACTTGTTGCTATTTTAGGAACATGTTGTTGAAGAATTCAAAAGTAGAATAACTTTGATGGGCATATAAAAACCCGTTAACATTTGGTGAACATGCAATGGATCAAAATTCAAAAGCAATCATGCTTAAAATTTTTGGTTTGATTCAATTGTTTTAGTAGATTAGGTTTGAAAAGCAATCATGTTTGAAATTTTGATTTTTTATATGTTTGCTTGTTTTGTGTAAATTTTAGGATTGAAGTTATGTTATTGATTTTGTTTAAAAACATTAGGAATAGGGTGAGGTTAGTGTAAAGTTTTTGAAGTAAGATAATGGCCCAATTTATAAAAGAAGTTTTATATAAACTCTTGACTACTTGCAGGGGTCATTTTAAATTTTTTATGTTCAAAAATAATGCAAGGGCTTTCCTAGAACCTATTGATTTTAGAAAATGTCAAGAGTAGTGACTAAAAGTCTTTGAAAATAGTTAGAACAAGTTAGACATCAACATGTTCAAGAACATGCACAAGAACAAGATGAACAACAAGTGCAACCTAAGGGAGATGTACATGTGAATGCACCAAACACGGATGCAACACAAAGATAAGTCAATGAACAACATCAAAATGTAGTACAACTAGTTGTTTAGAGAAACCCAATAGTGCTTTCAACCACTCATCAATAAACACGAAGAACGACAACCCAACCACGAGCAGTGAATGTTTATCATGATGACAATCATGAACTTGTTCAACCATTTGATGAAGTTGTCTCTGCACGACAACCATGGCAATCTGCAACCCCAAGTAATAATTTACCTAAAATTGATGCGTTTACACCAATTACAACAGCTATTAATTTTCAAAACCAACCACTACACACCAACATCAATTTGGTCTTAATTAATTTCTAGATGTTAGTTATTGGTGGCCCACATTGTTTAAGGATACCATCAATTATTGTCAAACTTGCAATGTATGTCAATGCTCATGGACTTTTGCTACATGGAGTTGGGCAAAATTGATTACCACTTTACCATAAAAACCACTCTAAAAATGGGGTCTTGATTTTATTGGACCAATCAAGCTAACAAATTGTCACATATGAAATCAACATATTCTTGTGGTGGTTAATTTTGCCACAAAATGGGTCTAAACAAGAGCATTTTAGACCAATCTTGTTGCAATAACAACTATGTTTTTGTATGACTACATTTTAGCACCTTTTGGTTGTCCTAAATAGATTGTCACAAATTAGGGTATTCATCTCATTAATGAAGGGGTTCAATATCATGTTGATTATTTTTTATTTAAACATACCAATGTCACAACTTATTATTCGCAGGGCATTGGACATGTTGGGAGTATTAACAAGGCTGTTAATATATTGTTAAACAAATTTTTAATGATAAGTACACTACTTGGGATGATTTTTTACCCTTAATATTTTTTTTTACTAAATTACCTATAATGTAGCTATAGGGTTATACCTTTTTTTAATTAATCTATGAATTGTATCCATTGTACCTACTGAGTATTTGTTGCCCGCATACCTTTATTCACCAACATATGCAACACCAATTAAATTTTTGATTAGTAAACTCATAGATCTAGAAAAGATATGGGAGTCAAGGTTTGAGGCACATGACATAGTAATAGCCGATTAGTGGAATCAAACATTATGGACTTAGAAATTTGATCCTAACCTTGTTTTTTTGTTAACATCAACAAGTAAAAACCATATAGAATACCTAAAAATCTAAACTTATCACAACTAATTTACCTTACCAAATTTGCAAATTTATCTATAGAAGAGTTATGTCAAAAGATGATTGTTTTTACAACATTGTTACAACTTGTTGACCATATCGATTTACCTTTGGCTAATGGTTTTAATGATTTACATGTTGAAAACTTACCTATTGTTTTCACCACTAACATTTAGTATTATATGTGTTAGTATATACATTCATATTAAGTTAGGGTTTGTAAATGTGGCCGGTTCACAACAACTTAATCATTTGTTATTAACTATCGTTGTCACTTTTAGGTAGTTATCATTTTTTATGGAAGTAGTTAATGAGCGCAAAGTTGAAAGCAAGACTATGGACATTGGACATTACGCTTTGCACCTTTACATTGTGCCATTTTTTCTTCTCCCAAAAAGCTCCAAGATGCATTTTTTTGGTGTTATTATTTTGTTGTTTGTACATGCTTCTAGTTTTTTTTCAAAAAAAAAATGAGTGAGGAAAGCTATGTACTAAAATTCTTCAACGCCAAGGTTGCAAATGCAAAGTTGAGAGAAGAAAACAAAGAGGAATTGTAGCTCAAGATCATAATTAAACAAGGTTTGTAGATTTTTGTGAATTGTTGAAAGAGGGAATTTTGAACATTTCACCTCTTGCATCCCAAGTTCCTTAGATATCACTGAGTTAGTTTGCAAGAAAAATGCATAGTGTTACATATTGTTTTGCTCTCTATATTAGTTTGACTTATTTACTATTTACTTTTTTTTATTGGCTAAATATTGTTTATATTTTACCGGTCATAATATTTGTTTGAATTTGAATTCTAATTAGGACATTTCCAATGTTATAAGAATTATAGATTATCATTCTTGTTAAGACATTTGGATGATCATTTTTTTGGAGGATCTTTGCATTGTAATCAAAGAAGAATTATTTTGTAAAAAAGAAAGACAAAATTTCAGAAACAATAAAAATGTTGATTGATTTTTCTTTTTAAATATTATTTTGAATTTTTTTTCCTTGAAGCTTTTATAATTGTATGAAGAAATATAGATCTGAATAACAAAAGAAAAAATTGAATAAATCAAAATAGAAACAAACATGAAATGTGCAAACTACATAAGGAAGTAATGGAATAATATAGGCATGAAAGAGTGTAAATAAATTATGCCCCTCCATTAACCATGCAACAAACTGCCTTTGCACCAAATAAAGAGAATTGGCCATGGCATAATTTTTAATATATATTTTATAACATGTGGTAATTTTACCCATAGTTCATTGGTCCTATTGGAGTTGGAAAAAAAAGTTCCACAAGGATAGGCCGATGCATGCATACATAAATATCCCTTTCCATTAAGATTGCAGAGGAATTTATCTACATGAAAACATGGTGAAGTGTTTCTTGAAGACCCTTGCTATGGGTCCCAATGTACCTTGAGCATCACAAGTTGGTTGGCATATACAAACCCATGATGACAAACCATTCTTCAAGACTTAATTCTATTCTCTAATTTATCTAGAGTTAGTTGTTTCAAATGTTCCATTTATGTGTATGTATGTATGTATGTATAATCTATGGATTTAGATTATGGCTTGAAGCAAGCCAATTTTGTATACATGTAATGTTGTAATTTAGATAACAATTATTCAAAATTATTATTATTTCAATACACCTTTTCACAAAAATAACATGAAAAGGCACAATACCATGTGCATTTTCATGTCCATGTAAATGGTTAAGGGAACGACGAGGTAGTTTTTAGGTATGTTTCATTTAATCTTGTGCAATTATTTTGACCATTTCAAATGTCAAAGCTTTTGGCAATTCAAAGCTTTGATGATTTGATGCCATTGTAAATGAAATTTGGAAACTAACATTGATCACTTACACTATTAAAGCTACGACTTGGGACAATGCATACATGTTTTTATTTGTCTTTATATTTGAATTAAAATACATAATATTTAATTGTCCATGCATTTTTATTCTTGAAGGTAAAAGTGAAACATGACATTTTATTAAGACATTTGAAAAGAATCATTTAAGAAAAAACCTTAAATTAAAATGATAATCAAAAGAACTATAATATAGATATCCCATTCCTAGGCTCCTTCTCAACAATTGTTGACTATTCCACCATGCTACCCTCTCACTTCCTCATAAAGGCCTTTAATCGTCTCCATTTTATATGGTTGAGTTGCCTCACGAGCAAAATGCAATCCTAAAACTTTTGGTCACTCCTTGGATGCTACCACCTTTGTAACAAAACGAAGTCAAATAAATTACATAAAACAAATACATAAGACAAACTAAGTACATTTAGTATTTGTCCTTAATATGGATGTGCACACTTACAACTACAATTGATGGAGAGTCCATGTCACTAGGTGATCCATGGGAGACATACATTCTAAAGAATAAAGAATATAGCAGATGTCCCCAAAAATGTTGTCATCTTGGGCCAAGATGAGAGTTGTACCAGCCCAGTTGCATCCATTATTTCATATCATGTTATTACGAGGAATTGTCATGTTTAGAAATAACATGCTTATAGATTGGAATTTAAAAAAAAGGTGCACGCAATCTTTGTAATGTTGGGAAGCCCTTAGTAAGATTTCATTGAGGCAATTGGGTTGGTACTAGACTGCGTGATAATAAGGATGATTTTTTAAGTGGATCTTTGGCCAGACTTGGTCAAATCTTCAATGGTTCATTGTTGTTTTTTTTTTCGTATCTTACTTTGGATGATTTCAACATTGGCACCAATGAAAAATCTTAAAACCTTCTTTGCAACAAGCTATTATTCGGTGGAATCCCCATTTTTTGGACTCCCTTCTCTTACCTTTCACCCAATTTGGGTAATCAGATTCCCATGTGGTAAGGTCACTTCTTGAGTGAGAATGCCCGTTCCTAGAAATGTGCGTTCCCATTTGGGACTTTACATTCTTTTGTCATAATTCACACGTGTGGGAATGTGAGTCCCCTTGACAAAGGAACAAACATTCTCAGATTACCATAGAATGTGAAAAGCATGTCCATTTCACTGTTCCTATAAAGGAACAGGAAATACAAGATCCCTTATGTGAAGGTGCATCTCCTCCCCCCGCCCCGATATGCCATACAAGTGCCATATCATTTGTCACAGACACCACTTGATAATGTGTAATGTCATATGTCACATAGGTGCCATGTAAGCACCATGTGATCAACAAATAGGCACCACTTCATATCCTTGTAGTCGACACATCAACCCTACCATAGATATTGGTCCATGTCAACCTCTTACCGTCCATGCACCAAAATCCATGAACCACAACTTTATTTTTCCATCCCAGGGTTTACACCCTCACTTTTGCACCCCACCCTCAGTATTTGAACCTGTGCACCCCATTTTCTACACCCTACATAGCTGCATCTGTACTCTATTTGCATAATCATCCAAGAAAGGCCAATCCGGAATTGGATGTCATCATATTCAAATAAAAACAAAGCATGCATGACACCCAACAAAAGAATAGATCTTTGGAATGCAACTTTGTTCTAAACTCTAGATTGGTGGTGAGAGATTGACAAGAATCTAAGTTCTTCCAAAGAACGTTGCAACTCTCAATATCTTTGGATTTAGATGCCCACTTAACTTGTAACCTGGTTTCTTTTGGGCAATGTTTGCACCCTAAAAACAAATCACAAGGACTCTTAGAACAAGGGGCAATTTGTGGAAATGTTGCCACTGATACAGTGGTGCCCCCAAACCCTAAACCTTTCATCCAGTAGATTTGTAAGTGAGACAGAGTTCTTCATCTGGTTGGGTGCACTGATTGGATGTTTTGGAAATGGACTTCCACTCTTAACTAAAATAAATACAACTTGAGATAGGCATTCATCATTGTTGCCCTTTCTTCCTACCTTTGCCAAGCTGTCCAGATTTGAATGCTGATTCCTGACTTTGCAAGAAAGCCATAGCTTTGTGATATTTCTCATCTCGCTCCTCTTCTGCCAATGATCTCTCTTTTGCCTTCTCTTCAGCCAAGAAGTAGTTGTCTTTGCGGAGTTCCCGCACTGCACCTCTTGCCTCGTGCTTCAGTTGCCAGACCAGTTTCTTCTTCTCAGCCCTTTCACAGTCCAGATCATAGTCCCTTCCTTGCACATAACTGTGCAAAAAGTTATTCAAGGTCAGCAAATTTCTCTCCTATTATCATGCCATCACATGAAAAGTAGGGATCAACTGAAAAGAATGAAGATGATGCCTTTGAGTTGATGAATCATCCTGGGCATGTGGCACATGGTAAAGAAAAACATCTCTTGAAGAAATAAACCAACTGGAACTGCAAAAGCTTACTTCTCTTCAAATCGGGGGTTGAAACCCTTGAGAGGCACTGGCTTGCTCGCTCTCATATGAAGATGTTGCCGTAAGTGCTCATGCTCTATCACCCTTTCAGTAATGTACCCAGCTACATGTGTGATTAGCGATTGCAGGGCTTCTGGTAATGCATTCTGCTTTGGAATTGTCTCAAGTACAGATAGAAAAGGTGAGAAGACCTCAGGAAATGACATAAGGTCCTTGTAAATTCCAGCATAGCCATACAGGGTCTGCAACACACTGCCAAGAATTCCAACTCTGCAAACAGCAACAATAATAAAGACCAGAATTACAATTCTACATTCAATCTGGAAAGATACAGACCAACCTATGATTTCAGTGCAACATGTAATCTATTTACTGTAGATCTTCAGTTTAAAACCTGTGTCAACCTTTTGGAGGGCTTTGCATCCACCAGCTTCTTCTGAGTCATGACTGAAGGAGATTGTCAAATTGTGCTAGAGCTAATTCCTATTTATTTCTACCTTAGCAGAAGAAAGCATAATGCAGACACACAAGATATTCCCCTCATAAGGAGGGTTTAAACACCTGTCAAGAAAACCCTAGGCAGACAGCAGGAAAGACACATGGAGAGCCCAGAACTCAACCTGAAAGAAACAGATTCAAAAACAGGTGAAGCATCCTCTGCTGCAAGCAAGGCCACAAAATCCAGAGGCTTTAGGTCTACTTCTGCTGAACCTTGAGTAGAAAGCTGCAGCCATGGGCTCAACACCACAAAGTCCAACAGAGATGCAGCACAGTTCTGCATACCAAAAACCATAAATAAGAAAAGTTTGGGCAACAGCTGCAGACCTTGTATAGAGCAAGCTCTCATGGCTCACAGAAATGATACCTGCAAACAGCCTTTCCTGCATATCAAAAGTAGGAATTCCAGTCGAATCCTGATAAAAAGGGGCTTCATAATCTAAAGCACAGGATTTTGTGATCTTACCAGGGTCAGGTCCTGTGCACCCTCCGAACGATTTGCCTTTGGTACAGCTGACAATAGAAGAGCATGAAGAAAGTTCAGAGCTTCTGGACAAAATCTGTGTGCTGGCCTCATGACCTACAGAGAAGCAGATTAAATGTGATTAACCCTATCGAAGAGCCAACCACACAGCACAAGGACAAAGATTATTGTCTGCAAACTAGACTGACATTATTAAGGGCCATAAATGATTGTCCTCAGAACATAATAGCACTGACAGAAGGGTAAAACGAGAACATTTGTGGCTTGGTCAAAGAGTCCTTTAGTCCAAAAAAATTTGAGGTACCAGAGAGAACCATTACCGAAAGCAACAAAGAGCAGATAAATGAACCAATGGCAACATCACGTGCTGATGTAACAGGGCATCGCAGTAGATACTCTGACATAAGAAGAATGGCTGGTGTCATGACAGCATGTCGAAAGTCAGAAGGAGGAAACATCAGAGACCAGAGTCTTATTAATAGCAATGTCCTTGATGATGGCCAGCAACTAATATCCTCTGCACAAGACCCAAAACACAACAGGTCAGCAACTCCAACATTGCCTATATCAGCATTGTTGACCTTGGATGGGGTGTATGTGAATGGACTTTGTAGTACTCAATTTACATAGGGTACAGCATAGGTTACTAGCACAGCTTGACAAAAAAAGAAAGAGATGCACAATCCCACCCAAGTACCTATTCACTTATCTCTATCTAAAATCACAAAATTCCAAAACATACTGCACCTGACCTATGCTCTTAAGCTTTTCAGAGAGTTGCCACTGCATGTGCACAAGACGTTCACGTGCACACAGCGCAGCAAAATAAGGTGTTTCTCCACTTAGTTCTATCAGAGGCTTCACCACAACATTCAGTCTTTGTATTGATAGTGACTTTTCACCCGCCACACTTGCAAAATACTGAAGCAACACATTGTAGAAGACCTGATCAAACATAGGAAAAACAGTTACTAGCATGCATATTAACCTTCATTGCAAAAATACTCAAAAAAATATCAATGAGTCCTACTGCCTGCTCCATTTCCTCTGCAAACATCATCTTTTAGCAAGTCATGTTTATTTACATGCAACTGAAACTGTTCAAATTGCTTTTGCTAACTTCATAGCCATTGCAATGTCCATTGTTGAGTCAGTGTGTGATCCAAGGTCAATGGAGTCATCAACATTCACAAACGAACTGAATCATTCCTGTGCAGAAGGTGTAATTTTTGATAACAAGAGCCTAGGCAGTTAAGAAAGGAAGAAGAAACTGATACCTGCATATTTCTTTGATTCTCTGCTGCCAAACTGATTGCATTGCATTTTCGGATTCTTTGTATTGCAGTTGCAAGGTCCTCAACAGATCTGTGATCTACCAACTTCTGGAACTCAGGCAATGTCTGTGGTGCCTCCAACACAAAGGGGAGACCGTCCAGTTCTTGCCCTTCCTTGAATGTTGCTTCAGATTCTCTTTTCAGAACTTTTCGCTCTTTCTTCGAGCATTGCCTTTCCATAGACAACTTTATTGGTTTTTTAGCTGTTTCTAGCACTGTTTTTTCCAACATGCTTTTTGACACCATGCCATTCAATTCAACAAGTTCATCTTCACTTTGCTCCCAACCATCTTCAGATCCTGCACTTTCTTCCTCATCAGATCCATCATCAGTATCAACATCTTCATCCTGACTATCCTCATCATTGGCATCACCCAAGATCTGCCCTCTATCTTCATCATCCCCAGACTCATCATCAGAAACTTTTTCATCTCCCTCTCCTCTCTGTGCTAGCACTTGATCCACCCAGCCCTTTTCTTCATACTCATCGTCCATCAAAAAGTTCTCTCCCAAACCATCACCAGAGATATCCCTCATTTTCTTTTTTTGAAGTGGTATTTTGCCTTCATCATGATTTTCTTCACTTGAATCCTTGTCACTATCTGAATCACCAAGCATGCGCTGCTTTCGTTTTTTCTGGACACAAAATCAGTGAAGGCAAGCAATCACACACATCAAACAGTAACCCCAATTTCTGTATCTTCAGCATCTGCAAGCTGCTAAGCATTCTTGTATACTACCAGAAGTTTTGGATCATCCTCGGGCAGCTTATGCCTAAAAGTGCTTTGGGCTCTCTTCCTAATAATGCAGGTATGACAATGCAATTTTGCATGAAATCACCCCTAGCACATACCTCAAGCTCTTCCAAATGAATTCGCTCCTCTTTAGCTACCTCCTCAGCTGATTTTGACCTATCTGATGCATGCCCTCTCATTTCAAAAAGCATCTCCTTCATCAGCTTGTCATAGTCATCAGGCTTCACCTGGTACTGGTAAAAGACAACAATCAGTACCTCAAGATACAAAAAATACTGAAGTTGCTTTTTCAACGTACCCACAAAATAAACTTAATTCTGGTGTGTTTAGACCACATGCTTTTATCTCAGGTTTCACATACACCAGGTCCTGCAGCAGCTTTGGATCATTAGTCCCCAACTGAAACCCTGAAATGGGATCAAATTTTCACCTTCTCCTCATTTGATTTGTCACCAGTTTTGAGGGAGCTAACATCTATTCCTCCTCCGGATGTGGAACCCTTTGCCAACAGAGATTTAAGAGCATTGATCTTCTCAGGACACAAAAAAGATTGCAGTGCATTTGACTGGGCCAGCAATGAAAATTCACTGTCTAGCTTTTCCTTCAGATCACAATCTTCCTCTTTTTCCTTTGCCTTTTGTGCCTGCATTCCATCAATATGCGACCATCTACTCAGCATATCTCTCTCTGGCTCTTTTGCCACATGGCCACAGCCACCAACATTCAAAAAATAGGAGTTTTTTTTGTTGCCTCCTACCAACCTCTTTGAAGTCAGCAACACATCAGAAGGCAAACAATCACATGAGGTGCTTCACAACAGACAGAAACATGAGACAACAGCAAGCCATGATCCCATCTTGACTCAGAGCACATGCCTTATGGAACTTGCTCTTAGAAATAACCTCCTCCATGATTTCTTTTTTGGTCCGTGGCTGCATGGAAGAATAAAACCCAAATTCAGTACCAAGCTGACAGTGAATTCTCACTGACTTCATAACTCCCAAAAGTGGATGTAGACAACAATATAATTATCCATTCAAAATTTTATGGAAAAAGATTATACCAATCTGCATCTTGAGCTTCTGTCACATTTTCAGAAGCAAAAAGAAGACTCAGTCATTTATATTTGCTAGCACTCAAGAGACATACCTAATCAGACAAGTCAATAGTATATCCTTATTCAATCTGCAACAAGCTGATGAACTACTACTACTACACATCTGGAAACAAGAACCCCACCTTGCCTTGTCCTTCAGCACTTGCATCTGTTTCGTCTTTTGAATTGAACCCACCACCAAAGTGTAGTTCCCTCACAAGGTTCTCGTTCACTGCTTTCCAAACATATAGAATGGTAAATTTAGATGGCTGTGTCAGAGAACTGAAAAAACAATGACATTTACAACATTAATGAACACATTCCCTTCTCATTTTCACATGTTTAGTGAGAAAGCCTAAAGATACAAGTATAAGCTGCTGGACCTGACAAAGCAAAGCCCAAGATAGGAGCACAATGGCCCACTTCCAAGTAGAGACACTCTACATATGGGTAGGAGGTTTCATACATCCAGCTTCATCATCCTCATCTTCGAATGACACATCCTCTTGAAAATCATCAAGGGTTGAAAGAGCAGCCCCTCTGTGCGTGAGCACCTCTGTAGCCTCACTGTCATCATCATATTGAAGAGTGAACTTGCTTTTCCTTTGCATTTGAGCCTGTGCACTCAATGGCAACAAGTGTTTAATAAGCAAATTTGAGGACAGAGTTGAAAGAGTTTAACAACCTGACAATACTAGGAAGCATTGATGTGCTCTCAATGTCCACAGCAACCTCTTGAACCAACATGTGCAACAAGGGGAACACACAGGCATGACCAATACCATGAGACTACAAAGGCACATACCATTCGCTCCTTTTGAAAACGAAGGATAGACTTGTATTCCTCAGCCAGATTCTCATCCTGCTCCCCAAACCGATGGTCTAGAAAAGCATTCAACTTGCCCCGCTGCTTGTACTCTTGCAACAGTGTTTTCTTTCTCTGCAATTGCACACCATCTGTATTAAAGATGTACTGGATGGCACTCTGACCTCAGATGCCAAAGAGTTGCAGCAGCTACATCTTACTGAACTGTTGCAAATGGAATTCTTCCCTTCATAACTCACAAGTCAGAGGGGGCTTGTTCACATTCGACACATCTGTCTTCAAACAGCACACAAATGGAGACCACCACAGAGAGAAGAACCCGCGTGACAATGTAGATCGAAGGAATCTTGTGCTCAAATTTGGAGGATTAAGGCTCGTGGTCATTATGCAGTGTTGGAACTACACATTCTTCGAGGAATTAGTACAGGCTTGTGAAATTTTTTGGGAGAAATATCAAAATTCGACTGCAGCATACCTTGTCCACAGCAGCGGAGCGTGACAATCCAAAACGCCTGCCCTCGCCTTTCTCTTTCTTCCCCAGCACATCAAACTTACGCCGTGTCCACAACGTCTCAAACACATTGTCGGCTTTTCCACGACTCCCGCGGCACTGCTTATCCTTAGAGCCCTCCGTGCGTCCTCGTTTCACCTTCTTCTTGACCACAGCCGCAGACGCTTCTGCTTTTCTCTTCTTCCCCATTTCCGTAACGCGAACTTTCGTCCCCTCCAACAAAGCTCTTATTAAGACTGCTTCAACGAAGATGACGCAAAAAAAAATGATCTGTTTTCTCCAGATCCTATATCCAGCAAAACAGCATTCTTCTTTCGAAAAACAGAACAACAAAACAGGAAGATGACATTGAAAGGCGCACCAGACAACAGAATCACAAAGCTTTCTTCAACACACCACCAAAAATGGAATTGCAGAAAAATCCGACAAGTTTCCTTGCAATACGTAGACTTTCTTTCAAATTATAATGTTCAAAGAGAGAATTTACTAACAAACATGAAAGTGCAGTCATGGGACAAGAGCAAGAAAATCTTCCGAGAAAAACACAGTAATAACTTTCGAGCCATCTGCAGCGTGCGCCCCCCTAACCCTAACCCTAATGCGAGGGCGTGATTCTTGTCCGTCCGTATAGGTCTGTGGCCTTTATTCAACGCTAGTGTGAACCTGGTGCATAATGCACCCGTCGAGTCGAGCTTCCCTTCGCCCGGTCCTTCCTCGCCCGTGCCCCCACCTCGCTCAATCCTTCCTCGCCCATGCCCACTCTCGTCCGGTCTTTCCCCGTCCGTGCTGGCCCCCCCTTGCTGACCCCCTTGTTGGCCCCCCTCGCCCCGTGTTTCATCGGGCTCTCCTTTCCCTCACCCTCCAAAACAGTCCACAGGGAACGGGAGCCAATGGGATTACGCTAGAAAGATAATGAAAATGAAATGACGTCAGAAAAAAAGAAATAAATAAAAAATAAGTAAAAGATAGACAGATAAACAGACACCACTGTTGCTTTAATTATTCAACACGAGTGGGTGCCCGTGACCTTCGACCACTGTGAAGTCCCTCGGTTTTTTTAAACTCCAGTCAGTCGTGGCACCTCGCTTGACCCCCCGCAGCGGTTGCCTTAGCTTATTTTTTCAAAGAACAGGAAACAGGGGGCTCTTAGGGTCTGAAATATTTAAAGGACCTGAATCGATGGTTCTTTAAAGACTCAAAAACACCACCCAACACTGAACCGGACCTGCGTTCGGCTGTTGGTTCTTCTTCAATATGTCCAAAATCGAGAATTGCCAGTTGCAGTGCTTTAAAAAACAAAAGAACCTCTGGTTCTTCCTCATTGAAAAACATCAGAATCAAAGAATCGTTGTTCTAGGTTATTGTTCCAAACTTTTTTTAAAAAAAAGGAACAGACCCCCGATGGTTATCAGGTCGGTTCTTAGGATTCATAACAATCGTTCTCCCAAACAAATCAAAGACGACTGTTATGAATCCCTAAAAAAAACAAATTCAGTGTTAGTGAGTAAAAGAGTGCACATGTATAGGGTCTAGGTCAAGGCCCCAAAGAAATAATTTAATTTTAAAAAAAAACAAATTCATTGTTGGTGAGTTAAAGAGTGCATCCTCATTTCAGGACCCTAACGACGGATTTTCTCTTTGAAAACCTCGTTTCAGGTCCCCAACAACGGGTTTTCTTTCTGAAACCTCGTTTTAGGTCCGTCTTGAGGTCTGGACCGAGTACTGAGAATCTCGATTCAGGTCCTTTATCGAGGATTCTGGCCACCTCGATTTAGGTCTTCAAAAAATTTGAGGACCTCGATCGTTTCAAGACCTCGTCTTGTTTTTGTCGCCACAGATGGACAGACAGACACCATGTTTGCTTTTATATATAGGATTTACGTTAAAACCTGCCCAGTTCTTTTTTTATTGCCCCAAGCGAATGGACGCGCATGTGGAACTTTCGGGTCCACCCATTCATTTGATGGGTGGTGTAGGGGCGCACCCATCCGTTTGAAGGGAGGATTCAGTCGCGGACAACGTCTTTTGCCCTAGTCTTTGCAGCGAAATGCAAACGGGCGACCGAAACCGAGAAAACAAGCTCCTCAGCAAGTGGCTCTTCTGATTCTTCAGTCCTCCTTCTTGGAAGAAACCAGCAGCAGCAGATCAAGGCTGAAAAAGAAGATGTTGTTTTGACAAGTTTTCAGTGTTCATCGCCATTGCATTGAGGAGGAGAAGGAGGAGGAGAAAGAGCAGCAGCAGTTTTGAGCCTGTACACTTTGTGGGTTCACGTGTTGGAACAACCTTTGCATTTTTTTCTCGTTGGAAGGCTGCTTGGGGTGGTGGATGAAGAAGAGGAGTTGTGGAGTTTCCGACGACAGGCTTGTAGCTTTGGGGAGGACGGCATTGGCCATGGTGATGAATGTGGTGTTCGTGTCGCTTGCAATAGGGTTAGGTCAAGAAGAACCAGCGTGAGCAGTTGTGGTACTGAGACGGAGTTGACCTCAACTTCGGACACTGGTAGAAATGAGAGAGATCGAGAAGGGGAGTGCGCATGACATTGGATTTACCCTAGAAACCGTTCTTTAGAGCTCTCCGAGTTCGACTCCATCCCAATCCACCACCACCACCCGTGTCGAATTTGGAGCTTCAGTCTTGGATCCTGGGTCTCACACTTTGTCTGGCCATAGGAATTCCTCCCTAAGGATCGGACCCTTTGTGGAATGCTTGGAGATTACAGGGGGAAGTATACTCTGTGGAGAGGTGAATTTCAGTGGTGCCAAGCACTCAAGTTTGGCAGTACTAGCAGGAGTTTTGTGCTCGAGCAAGAGCTTTGCCTGAGAAGAATACCGGACTTGCACGACATCTGGCACATGTTCCAAGTGCTGCAATTTGTTGGCGTTCAAATTTAGAGAACGCCATCGGGCATCATCAAGGTGGATGCCAGCAACATAACATCAGTGGAGCCTTGTCGAGAGGCAGTACGGAAACTAAGGGCAAGTTTTTTTGTGATTGGTGCATTGGTCGGTTGCAAAGGAGAAGCCATTGTCCCCTTGCCTGACGGTTGGAACATAGGCGCTCGCCCCATTGATCTCCATGTGCGTGGTTTGGAAGCTTGTGGAGCCCAAGTCGAGATAAGGTAAACCTAAACCTTAAACCCTCGCCAATTCAAAGGGACAAATTTTCATGGTTATGGGTTTTTGAGGTTTTGTATGGTGTTGGAGCGATTTGGACTGTGCTCTCAGGCTTAAGACAACATGCAGTGGTTTGGGAACAGCTGCATGAATCCTTGGATGTATTCTGTAGAAAAGAATGCAAGAAAAATTCGGGATTCAGTTGCTTCAGTCATTCTTCAAGTGGATGTAAGCCTCTAGCTAGTGGTTGTCTGACAACTGCAAGGGTTGTGAAGGTTATAGGTCAAGCATGGTGTTGGAGCTGATCATTTGAAATATATTTGTAGCATACCTTGCATGGAACCTATGGCAAAAAGCTTCCAGCTACTCCATAGGAGCTTAATCCAGCTGTGGAGTCCAGTATTATTTACACACTGTGTCAAGGAAGTAGTCAGTCATATTGACACATTTGGATGGGAATTTAAGCCTTTTAAGATGGCTTTGGAGAAGTAATGTCTGCTGTAGTGTGACTGCACTGGGTTTTGCAGAGATGATTAGGGCGAAGTGCAGCAGTACTTACATGCATGTGGTTATAGGCAAGGCAAGGTGCACATCTGTGCAATGAATGGCAAACATCTTGTCGGGGCAACTTTTGTCTTGACTACCCAAGTGTAGGAGCCACAGAAACTCTCATGATGGCTGCAGCTCTGGCTGATGGCAAGATAGTGTTGACAAATGTGGCCCAGGTAGTCACTCTCCCCCTTTCTCCATCATTGCAATCTTAGGAGATGTCTTCAACTGGAGAATGCCAACACATGTAAATTGTGCCAGGAGCCAGAGGTTGTTGACCTTGCAGATTTTCTGATTTCCTGTGGAGCAAGCATCCATGGAGCTGGAACCAATACACTCAGCATAGTGGGAAGGAGGAAGCAACATGGTACTGAATACCAAATTATACCAGACAAAATTGACGCTTGAACATTTTTGATAGCAGCAGCCATCACACGCTCCACCATTTCCATTTTTCCTGTGGTTCCAACACATCTCAAGTATGTTGTGAGCAAACTCCACAACATTGGATGTCACATTCAGCAAACATCATCTAATGGTTTGTGGGTAGGTTGAAGCTTTCCAACAGTTTATGCACCTTTCATTCATCTTTTCATTTGCCTTAGCATTACTGGTGCCAAGAATATAATGGTCAAATGGCTTGGTCATATGTTTGCAGATTGATTCACCATAACTGCTTAGAAACATGGATGTCAAAACACTTCCATATCCAGGGTTTCCCACTGATTTGCAACCACAGCTCATGTCTTTATTGACAACCTGTAGTGAGTTTATTGCATTTCACTGGGTGCAATTCACTGTATATAGCACCAGTCTTGGCTACAGATTTGAGAGCAGAAGTTGCTCTAGTCCTTGCAGGTATGGCAGCTGAGGGGACCACACGCATTGAAAGAGTAAGGCAACTATGTTGTTATGGTTGTTGTTGTTGTTTTTTCCCTTCCTGAGGGAATGAGTGAAGAAAGGGTGAGATGTGTGGGTGACGGAGCAAGCAGAGGTGAAAACAGAGGAGGAGGAGGAGGAGTAGGAAGAGGTAGGTCAGGACCAGAACCAGGAGGAGGAGGAGGAAGACTAGCAGCAGTACAAGGGTGTGAAGAAGCTCTGGAAAAAGACAATGCCATCTCCTTGACAGTGCTTTGCCAGGCAGTAATGGTCTTTTTCCTTACTACTTCTATGGTGACTGCTGGTTTTTTGAGTGTTTTTGGTTTTCAAGATCCTTGAGTCCAGCTGAACAAATGCAAGCTGTAGTAGAGACAAGAAGAACTAGAATGGGTTTGTTTTGGAAGAAATAGAAGAAGAAGAAGAAGCAGAAGATGGCAGCTCCATACTGTCTGTCCACAGGAATGAAACTCTAACTAGGGTTTATTAGATCATTCTCCATGTGAAAAATGTTTCCTCTCAATCCTACCCAGAAGGCTGTGGCCTTTTACCAGATGCATGCTGCCATTATTCATGATGAATCCTTGATTTCAAAAGCTCAATTGTATAGAGAGAGAATCATGTCAAAGCAATCATGTATCATCAACAGGATATTGGCAGCATTAGATTTTGTTTAATACACTCATCTCCACTATTATTATGATCAGGGGACAAATGGATTGAAAAAAGAGAGTTGAACAAAGTCTTTCAATCTGACCTTTAAGCTCCTGGTGTCTTTTGCTGCTTCAAATAGAGGATTGAAATGTGGACTGTGTGCAATTTATGATGTCTGGCTTGTCTTAAAAACATGTGTCTGTGTACAGAAAGGCTATGGATCGCACTGTGAACAATCCCCGACTATTAGCAGTTTTGGGAGAGCATATTGAGCAAGGACCTTGGTATGAGGCTGTTATGGGTTTGGACCATGAAGGACTTTCAGCTTCTTGCACTTTCTGTGTGATTGGTAGCTTGGGCACAGTAAACCTTCATCTTCAGGTTGTTAAGTTTGAAGGTGCAGTCCTTTTTCTCTCTCTCTCTCTCTCTCCACTCTTCTGTGGTGGTTTCATGGCTGCAGAAGGTGTTCAATGCAAGGTTTTTCCCTTTGCATGAAACTGCTGATTCAATAATTGCAATGAAGTTTCATCTCCACATTGCTCTGATGTGTTATTTTGTTGTCTTGTTTGTAAGCTTCTGTGATGGAAAGCTTTCCCTTTAATGCAATGATATGCAGATAGTGTCTGCTAGAATGGTGCGAAGAGTGTGCTCATGAGACTCCACTGTGTAACTCAGCTGGCAAAGAACATCAAAGCTCCGTAACTGTTGCACTTTAGGGTTCTACTATCATGCTGGCACTGAGTTTAAATTGTTTCTGTACATTGGTCGACTAGAGAAGAGAAACTGGCTCTCCCCATATGCACTGGGCATCACAGGTGGAAGGTGGGAGGTGTTGACATTGGAGGCTTTAGTGCCAAGTGTCATTACCCATGGTCAAAAATGACTTAACCTGATGCAGCCTACAACCGACACATCAGATGTGGGAGACCAAAGGGCTGGGACAGAGCTTGATGCACTGCTCAACTCTGATGCATATCGTGAAGTTTGAAATGTTGACTCTATTACTCTCTTTGTCTACAAATTCTGTTGTCTTGTAAGGTCAGGTCTCAATCTGGGCCCTGTGTAGCTGCAGGCTTGTGCCTCCATCATGTTGTTTTCATATTGACATTTTGTGTGCACCACTAAATGGCCTATGATCTTTAGAGAAGCTTCTCTTGAGCTTACCCTCCTCCCAACTATTATGTTGAAGTTGTGGTCAGATTTAGGGTTTACAGTTCCCACTGAACCAGACCAAACCATGGTGGTAAAGTGAGAAAAGCACAACCCTTTCGCATGTTTCATCTTGTGGATCATGGATCCTTTTTTGATGAGTAGTTGTGAACTACTGTTTGTGGTAATCTCATACATGATCATTGGGTTGGATGCTGTTGCAAAGATGTTGCAAAGAATTCAGATCAGGCAGTGTGAACTTGAGAATGAGCACTGACATTCTGAAGGAATCATTTAGGGTTTAGATACCATTGAGCAGATATTGCTGTCTCTTCTTTGTTAAATCATTTTGTTTACTGAGGTACAGAATTTGTCATCTGACACAGTGAGCCAGTGTAGCATGGCTCCCTGGGGCTCTGGTTGACTCCTGTCTCACTCATTTTGCTGTTGCAGCTGATGAGAGAAGTATTGTCTGATCTATGTGAGGTGAAAAAAACAACAGAGAAATTTGGTTACAAAGTTTAGTCCACATGATGACGCATTTTGCTCCAAATTAGTTGTCACAATGATCATGTCCTAAAACAATTTCTAATCTTATGAGAAGAGATTCAATATGGGGGAGCAGGGAGATGATCCAGATCAGCACTGTGGGATGGAGGTTCAAGGTGCTCTTAGTTCATAAGTGGTTAATTTGCTGGTGCTTTTCTTTGTTGTTTCTTTGTCAATGCAACCCTTATATGTGGCCAATGCATAGGATGAGTCATTGATGAAGACTGCAATTGTATATTCAAGCAAATCTCTTCTTAGTTTTGGCTCCATGGCTGACATGGTACAAGCTTGCATGATCCAAGTAGTCAAAAGTTGTGTGCTTAATCTAGGATTTGTTCAGGAGTTAGGGATTGTCCGACCCATTGACAATGGTGGCTTTCCATTGAGTAGCTGCACCTTCAGCTTTGCAAGTGTGACTTACCAGTTTTGACTCCATATGCACTAGATTAGCGGTTGAGATTTGCAAGACCTGCATTGTGGAACTGTACCTGCACTTCTTGCTTGGGAATTTAATGCTAATGGAAAGCAACTGGGCCTTCCAAAGCTGAAGGTGCAGCTACCCAATGGACAGCTGCCCTTAGACCCTCCATGTATGTCATTTGCCTCTCCATGGCTTTGGCTACTACAGTGCCTGCTAAAATGAAATGGGTGCAAGCTTGCGGAATATATATTCTATTAGCATCTATGCACCTCTTGATCAGTGCTAGCCAAGATCATGACTGACATTGTTCCATGTTGCTTCTGGAAATCATCAACAGAAACTCAGTTACAGGTTGTGCCAGCCTCTTGTTTGGCCTTGGTTTTGAACAGATCTATATTGCGTAGTACTTGAACCAATTGCTTATAAACATCATAAGGTGCATGCTTTCGCACCTCAACCCATAAGACCCATAAGGCTGCACTAAAGGAAAAAAAATTTGGTAAGGAGGCTGAGGTGCTACACCAAAAAAAGAAAGCAGCATTGTGGTGGTATGTACAAAGAGGTCTAGCTCAGACTCAATGTGTGCTGTCACTTGATGAACTTGTACAAGGTTCTGAAAAGCTGTTGAATGTGAAGCAGCTTGAGACTTTGATTGTCAGCAGCAGTACATAATCGGCCCTGTGATGTTAGCCTGTGATGTTAGCTGAGACTGGGGCAGTTTCAGCTGATGAATCCATTGGAAGAATATCCAATTTGAAGATCCCTGAATATATCACTTGTACTATGGCATGCTGGGTTTGGGAAGTTGAACAAATTTCTCACTGACAACCAGGAACTCTATTAGCAGCACATCAAAAAAGTGGAGGATAGGTACTTTCCAGACTTTTATCACCTATCTATTCTTGAAAGAATTACCAGACCAGATCTACAGTTGAATAGTCTGCTGAAATTTTGGTGTTTGAAGAGGCAAAAGCAAACAAAGGAGTGGGATGCATGAATTTGCCAGCTTGGAAGATCAGGTAAAAGTCCCTAATACCCTAATACCCATTCTGAGCCTTTCCATGTCAGACATATTGTAATTATAACTTGTATGTGTGGTGATGAGAATGCATTCACCTGCTTTTGGTTATGGGTATAAACTTCTCTCTTCTCTTTTGGTATTCTTACTGTGAGGGCTGTTGGGGTTGATGGTTTGGTATCTCTGTCAAAGAAGGCATTTGTCCTTTGCACTGACCATTCTGTGGAGATGGCAGAAGAACACTGATTTATCAAGGGTTTCCTTTTACAATACAAAGGCGGGGGGGGGGGGGTT
>Ga0116231_10001734_pt1 | contig 45322 bp, 32 predicted proteins | sample S1TSphgellanicum_2_FD_89695 | JGI IMG/M metagenome (GOLD analysis project Ga0116231, IMG submission 89695) | Host-associated microbial communities from peat moss isolated from Minnesota, USA - S1T2_Fd - Sphagnum magellanicum MG | ecosystem: Host-associated > Plants > Peat moss > Unclassified... | reverse complement strand
CCATTATTGTTTGTATCAGTGTTTCAAGTTTGGAATCCAGAAATATGGCACCCATTATTGTTTGTATCAGTGTTTCAAGTTTGGAATCCAGAAATATGGCACCCATTATTGTTTGTATCAGTGCTTCAAGGGCCCGTAACCAGCACCGCATAGATTGGTTGGAACTCAGGAAGTATAGGATGAGGTTGCATTCATCAGTTCTCTATAGAAAAGTAGAATTATTGTTTTAAAATCTGCAGAGAAAACATTGTGTGATGTAGAGATTGTGATGTAGAGAGGGACAAACCCTTGGAGAGCTCTGCCCTCCAATACCGAATGCACTGCCACCTTCTTGCCAGAACAAGATTGCGAACTGCTTGATCTGACATGTTAGCTTAGGTAACACTTTCTATAGGTACACATGCAGCCCATGGTGTAGTGCAATTGAAGCAAAATTCTCTATATTCACTGTTGCATGTTTGAGGTGTGTGAGGCTAGCAGGATCAAGTTGTGGGTACAACTGCACCAAGTGTCGACTAATCAAGAAGTCTAATATTGAATTCCATATTAAGAAAGGCAAACATTCCTTAGCCAAATGCAAAAAAACCAATGATTGAGAGAGTTTTCTTTAATGTCCAAGAGAACAAAAAACCTTGCTAAAAACACCTTCCCCACAAGGTCTGAGAGTCAAAACCAACAATAATCACACAAGAATCTAAACCTGCACTGTCCAACGTAAGACTAAAGATATATAATTAGGAACATACAACATAAACATAAAACATGAACTTCTTACTTCATTGCTCCTTTACCGTCAGCCCAGCTAGTGATGCTGTGTAAATTAAGTTACCTAAGAAGGAAAGCCTTTGAAATTCACAGCATTGTCTCTTCTTATGTAATAATGAGGAGGGTTGAGAAATCAAACTCAGCTAAAAAGGAGGAAGTAAGGAGCAGGATGGCCAAGAAGAATGGTTTATCAAATAATGATGGACAAAGCCAAAATTTAGGTCAAGTGGAAGGGGTGGCCACTAGCTTCCTTGTTGCTCAAAGCCAAAGAGGCTGATGTCACCCTCCCCCACAAGGAACAGGATGCTATTTCATGAGCTTGCAAGCACGAGTGTGAGCAGGTGAGCATGAACAAGGGAGCATAATCAAATCTTTTTTAAAATATTTTTCTCACATCGACAAAAAAATTTAAGTATATTCTATCACACCTAGGACAAAACATTTGGTGACATGGCAAAATATTTTGTTATGTGTCATGGATTAATGATATTTATGGATGAAAATGTGGATGAAAAATGACAATGGATGAAATTTTTCATGAACATTCGCTATAGGATACATTCCAAATAGAATACAAAAAAATTATGTTTATCTGTTGTGAACAATTTATCACATGAAATGCTCAAGTTATACTTGAACTACTATTTCAAATTCCATTACTACCAAGTATATTCTAGCTTTGGAGCATCCAAACCATATAAAATTTGAAATTAAATCAAATTCAGTGGCACATAAACATGTTGACCCACCAAGAGGTATGTGCCAATTCAAACACTACATGTCCACCACAAAGAAGTATGTGACCATTAGGAATTGAAACAATATTAGGCACCCCAAAACACCTTACTGTTTTAAAAATTTTAAATTTCCATTCATTCTCTCAAACCCTTGGCCACTTGCACAATGAAATTGCATTCTTTTTCATTCTACTTCTAATTTACATGCAAAACACCTCAATTTGCATCATTTGCACGGGTATTTCCTAGTTGCATCGTCTATTCCTCAACCGCATGCTTGCAATTGTAAAACCTTTCTACTTTAATGCCAAAATAAAAAATTGTTACCAACTGTCACACTAAACACTTTGGACTCTATGAATGAATACACATTAATCTCAAACATACTAAAAAGAATCTACGAAATGACAAAAAAACCATTGCAATATCCAAAGGATAATACCAGGCTAAACCCCCTCAAGCATTTTTTCAAAATCAAAACATGGGAAATATAATGGAAGAAAGTAATCGACAAAATAGTGGAATGGGCAACATGATATGGGCAAATGCGAAGATGGACAAAGAAAGTATTTTTATAATGAAACAAAGTTGAACATTTCCAAGGATGATATGGAGGACTACAATTTGGCAATGTTTACACATGCAATGGAGTTTTTCAAAAAACTTGCCAATTTAAAGAAGTCGATTTTAAAGCATTTTTTCACAAGCTCATTAAACAATTTATCAATAGAGGAATTGTTAACACTTGGGAATTTGTTATCCATAGAATTCATGAATTCTTGATGACAACTTTATGCAACTCCATGTAGGTCAACCTAGGTTCTACAATAATTGAAGAACAAAGTCTTAAAATAGTCAATTAATCATCAGATATAAGGTTGGCCCCAAAACCACAAAACATGTACGACAACAAAAAAAAACTGATGAATCAAAAATTGAATGAAAAACCAAAATCCTATTCTTTACATTGAATCATAGCAACAATAGATGTGTGAAGATGAATATTTGTTCAAAATATGAGATCACAAAAAGAAATATGTATTTATGAAAAATAAAATAAAATAATGGTCGAACTTGAACAATCTTGATCAAATCCATAGTGACTATTGAAACAAACAATCAATAAAAATTTCAGATCAAAATAGTAAATGATAATGAAAATCATATATATGATGTTGTGGTTGTTGAGACAAATGTAAACATTCTGCCATTTGGAGTTGTTTTGGCATCTGTAATTGTTCCAAACTTTTTAATAAAAACCATATGGTCCAATGACAACCAATGTTTGTGATGTTAGATCTAAATGCAAAATTTGACTAGACAATTACAAATATTTCTTAAATCAAACATGTTTCCAGACGTCTCCTATGTTATGCATTCAATTTAGTTTTATTTTGAATTTGAAGGGATCCGTCAAAGAAATTTAAAACAAAGTTTTTTCATCTACATCATGTCAACATATCCATATCCACAATGTTCTTGCAGAACAACACCAAATTTGGATTTGTACCCATTTGTAAAATAAAAAAACATTAAAGAGTATAGATGCATAATTATATGCAAAGGTTGGATACTGGGCATCTATTAATCATTTGTAGGATTACAAGATATATGCAATAGTGATCAAAATGTTCATTTCAGAGTTTTTGAGTACCTTGTTAAAACCACTTAAAGACAATCCATGGCCACAAGACTTGACAAAAAAAAATTTCAGAATATGATTTCATCAGCAGTGCGATTATCTTTTGGGATTTCAAGCATCCAAGAAAATAAACGATTTAGTCCTAGAAAAAAGATGGCCAAGAAACGATATTGATGCAAAGGATGATCCATACAAAACACATGCATTTGCTTACAATAGGGAAATGGACCAACTAGTGGTGGTCAACATAGTTAACATTTAGGTGGGAAAAGAAAACATTTCGAGGTTGGATGACAAAGAAGAAAGTGAGGGGCCATAAACAACACACTGAAAAGAAACGATGATAAATTCAAATGAAAAAAAGGAAGAATCAATGACACCAAGGTTAGTATTGGACAAAGAAGCGGAAGAACTAGCGACACCAAGGTCAAAAATGGGTTCAAATGATGTCAACAACAAATTTTTAAAAATTGGTTCTACTCACTCTTTCCGACACAAAGGCCCACGAGACAGTTGATATTCACAAGAAATAGAACCAAGACACCTAGATTAGTTGTGCAAAACTCCAATTGGACATATAATATAGTTGACTGGAAGGAAATAAACTTCAGAAGTTACAGGGTTAAGCTTTGTGAGTATGTAGTTTAGATTGAACACTTGAAGCCATGACTATAAATATATCAAAGTTTGAAAATGGACATCGAAAAAGTTAATTCAAGAATGTATGATAATTGTTTTTTGAAAAAAAACTGTAAAACCATAAAAGTGAAGTAAGAAAAAACATGTTACCTCCAAGATTGAAAATTGTAACAAGAGTTAATTAGGTTGAGGCCACAAATATCTAAAATAAAACATTGTCTCCTAAGTTAAATTCCAAACATGTGACATAGAATGTTTAAAATTATAGATTAGTTCCCACCCAAGGCATGGGGTATTGGGATTAATAAGTGCAAGAAAAAAAATCTTATGAATATGAACCAAATACAATGAAGGTAAATGCAAAAAAATACATTGAATGATAATCTTTCAATGGCGATGTATGCACTAGTACATAAGTTACTACAAAAAATCTGAAAATAAATCCAAATCCAAATGAAATTCATTATGAAACAGAGGAAAACTATAAGCCACGTTTACTTATCTCTTAATTGTTTCAGAATCTATAAAATGCATCATAGAATTATCATAAGTACGGGGAAAAATAGAGTGAGAAGGAAAATGGCAAGCTGATAGAATTTGAACATAATATTCAACATATAAAAGCAGTTGTGGGCTTAAAGGTGGGCTTGGAAAGAAATCATCACGGGCAAAAAAAGGTATGTGCTTCAAGGAATTAAAGACACTTCTGCATCACATGGGAAGGGGTGTTATTAGTTTGTCAAAATTCAAAAAAGGAAAGTGGAAAGCAGATTAGGTGGAAAGGTTAGACTTACTCACAATCCAAATCAATATTGGAGCACTTATGGATTGGGGATTCAAGATCTAAGGAATGTTTTGGCAATTTTTCACCTTGGGATCCTTCGTCTTGAAAAAGAGGACAAAGAACTTCATCAAAGTCCTCCTAATTTCCATCAAGTGCAAAAATGTGTCAACCTAGATTATGACATGCCACCACACTATTACCTGAAAGGAAGAGAATGTGAGATGAAATTTTGGAATGAAAATCCAATGCAATAATAGAATGTTTGTAACAATACATATTAGTTGATGATGTGAAATCAACAACAAAGGATTTTGGCTTCGGACAAGCTCCAATCAAGCCTTCAAATGTCAGAGGATGCATTTTTTTGCTTGCACAAAATGGTTTCCAAGAACTTGAAACTATCATTGTGGTGTTATTAGTCTAATTGTATAGAACATCTTCCTTCGCAACCTTGATCCCTTGCTCAAGTATGCCAAAAGTAGGTGCTTGAAACTCAAAAGTTTGGGGGGTCTTAACCAAAAATGTAGCTCAACTAAGTAGAGTTTGTAAGGAGAGAAAAGGGTGTTAAGGATTGGAATAAAAAACTAGGAACAAAAGCAATAAAGAAAAGATATGGGAGGGGAGATGTACCTTCAATCTAGGATCCTTAATGTTACACAATGGAAGACTATTCACCACCACCCACTTCATTTGGATTGACATGGAATAACTATCCAATAATTCTTTGATATGTGTGAAAATGTGTTGGTCATCTGAGTGGAAAAGGAAGATGACACCACTTTGGGACAAGAACTTGTTTGTAAAAATGAAAACAAAGTCCACATAGTGCGGGACCTTAACATTCCACTCTGGAATGTTAGTTCCAAACTAAAACACCAAAGGAACACCAACACCTCTTAGCATGTCTCCAATCATGAGATCAATAAGCCCTTGTGGATTCACTTGAAAGACAAAATTTCGTTAAGTCATTGAGACTGGAAAAATTGTGAAAAGAACTTGTTGTTCATAAATAACAAATAAGGTATTGAATTCACCTAACGAAGGTAGTTGATGAGAATGGCATGCTCAGGAGGCCACGTTCTAGTTCTCATTCATGATAACACCAAAGAAGACCATGAGAGATGCATTGCCTTCTTGTGAAATCCCAATGGTTTATTTGTTCGAACCAAAAATAAATCCTGCAAAGATGATAGTGGTCAACAACCTCCTACTGAATCGAAACCTAATGTTTTCCTTGAACCTCCAAAAGAAAAATTGAGTTGAGATGAAAATGGTCGATGATTTTCTAATGATAGGTCAAAACATCTATTAGAACGTCTCTTGTTAATTTGTTCGAGAAGTTCATCAAAATCCTTTTTTGAGGTTGTGACCTCATAATTGACCATGGTCACATCTTCTTGAAGCTCCACGATCTTTTAAGGAATTGTCTTTTTCCCTTTCCTTTTTGTAGCAATTTTTTTTTTGTTTGTTTGAACATCTAAACCCCTAAAGCTTGCAAGTTTCTCTTAGAAGTTGGGCTCATTGTTTTTTTTGAACGTAGCCTCAGATGGAGGGGTACAATTTCAGGGACATTCAATGTACCAGTTGTAGTTTTCGAGGTGGTTTAGCGACTATTCCTTGAGAAGGTCCTTGTAATACATGGTGTTATCTGTTTTTAGATCTCGCCAAATTTGAAGTAGATGGGGGAGTTCATTGCTTGCACCCCCGAGGAGAAAAATATGATAAAAGAACATGAGGAAAACCCAAAGATGAGAAATCTCATCATCTTCAAAATTCAAGGCATGATAGTGCAAGAGAATTTTTAAAAAAAGATTAAATACAAAGATGAGGGTTCAAATTCTCACCTATAAAAAAAATCTTTTGACAGCCTCCTTTCCTTTAGATTATTGCTCCCAAGTTTTGCTATGATGAATACCATCCTTGGGTTTGAACTCCTCGAAAAAACAAGTCTCTCAAACCTCAAGTCTTTAGTGGCGAATATATTCCTCTAATGTCATTAAGTTGTGGACCTTTCTTACCATGAACTTGAGATTAGAAATTGTGGCAGTGTATAGCTTGATTGCTTCAAGTTGCAAAAATTGAAGGTAATAAGAATAGGCAGAAAGTGGACAACATATGGAAAATGGAAAGCCATGTAAGGAAGTTTGAAGTCTTACCTAGCACCAAAATGTTGCCTTGTGTAACCATTTGTCGAACCGAGCGTCCAAAAAACCCTATTTTGGGAACTTTTTAGTTTCCTTCAGAACTCAAATTCATTCCATTGCCTCAACCAAGAAACTTCATACTCCTTGCTCATAGAAAGGTACACAAGCATGTGAATTTCTTAGTGAACATCTTAGGCTCCGAGTTGTTATCATAGTGGGCTTGAATTTCTTGCAAAAATTTAATCTCAAAACCTAGATCACAAACAAGGAGATATTTGTAGAATGCCAAGTAGTGTTCCTTTTTCACTTGTTCCATTGCCTTCTCTATCAATTCTTGCATCTTTGTAGGAGATTTTTCACCTTTTGAGGGAACGTTTTCATAATAGAACTTGACTACCATATCTGCAACAGCTGCAAGCTCCTTCTGTAACCAAAACATGAATCTAAATGTTTTTTAATAAGATCATGTGAGGACATAAAGTTGTACAAAAATGATATTATGTTATAAATGGAAATACAATTACCCTGTACATATAATAAAAAAAAAGGCCTCCAATATCAGGGAATGTCAAGTCTTCCTCGATTTACTTTCACATTTCTTATAGAGGTTTGTTAGCAAAAAATCCTTGAATTGCTTCAAGGGTATGATTCCAATCCCTTGAATTTGAAAGAACTCATGCACCAACTTGGCTTGACATGGTCAAACTCAACACCCCTACACATGAATTCGAAAAATCAGATTTTGGAGACAAGAAATAAAACACCATGTCTTCATAAATCAATCAAAATGAAGAGGTCTTACTTGTTCAAGTCTGTCATGGCTGTGAACAACTCCACAAGCCTTTCAAAAGTGTTGAGTAAAATAAAATTTGTAAATATGCGCCACGATGGATCATCACTGTGCAATATGTTAATGTATGGCATCCAAGCTTGGATGCGGTGGTTCTTGTCCCACACAAAAAACAATTTGTTGGAGAAGCGCACCAAGTCTGTGTCTTCCGGCAACACCTTTTCAAACTGCTCATTCTCAATGACCAAGGCCTCATCCCATGTTCCATTGTGTAAAAAAACATCCTACTCCTCACCTTTCTAGCTTGTCGGAAATAAATAAATAAATTTATCCCCTTCCTTATCCCATGTGAAAGGCATGTTCCATCTTCAAGATATCAATCTTGAAAGTAAGCCTCACAATTGGCATGGGAACCATCTTGCACAATGGAAACATCCATACATACCTTCCACTTTATGGAAATCTTGTATTTTTCAAGAATCTCCCTCATGTTGATCTTTGTTTGGTTCTACACTGCTTGGATTGTCTTATCAAATGATAGCTAATCGTCCTCCATTTGAGTTGTGAGGGTTGAAAACTACTAGAGAAAACAAACATATTAATGATTAGAAAAAAATAAAATAGAAGGAGGAACGAAGATCAAAAAAATTCCAAAAGAAACTTGGCGAGCATCTTATGGTGTCGAAGGAAGCTAAGTGGGTTTTTCTGGAATGAACATTGCAATAAGGAGGAGGGAGGGGAAAAAAAAAGTTTAGAGGAAGAAGAAAAGGAAAAAATTTGTAGAAAAAAATCCCACTAAGTTTTTTTCAATGCCAAGAGAAGCTTGACGAGATTCTTTCCTGCAATAAAGATCACACATTGGGAGGAGCCAAAAGAAACATAAAAGATGAAGAGGAAGAAGAAAGGGAAGAATTGTTGCAAGAAAAAACATGTGGAGCTTTTCTTAGCATCAAGAAAAACTTCACGGGTGTGTGAGTTAATTTTTTTATAGAAAATAACTCACTTCTCTTGGTGCCCAAAAAATATTGGTGAGAAGATAATTAATGGTTATTAAAAAAAAAACTTGTCAAACTTTTCTCGGCACTAAGAGAAACTTAGTGGGTTTGTCTTCTATAAAGTCAAGCTCACATGGAGAAGAGTTAGAAGAACAAGAAAAGATGAAGATGAAAAAAAAGAGGAAAAATGGTTGCAAGAAAAAACCCATGGAGCTTCTCTTTGCGCTAAAAGAAACTCCATAGGTGTGCATGTTAGAAATTTTGTAGAAAAAACTTGTTGAGCTTCTTTCAACGCCGAGAAAAGCTCGGTGCCAAGAACAGGTCGATGGGAAAAGAATGAGGATTTGTAGAAAAAAATCAATTGAACTTCTTTTGGCACTAAGAAAAGCTTGGTGGGTTTTTTTTGGCAAAGTTGATTTCACGTGGAGAAAACTCAAAGCAACAAGAAAAGATGAAGTTGAAGAAAAAGAGGAAGAATGGTTGCATGAAAAAACCCGTGGAGTTTCTTTCGATGCCAAGAAAAGCTCCATGGGTGTGTGGGCTAAAACTTTTGCAAAAAACATCCGACCAAGTTTCTTTCGGCATTGAAAGAAACTTAATGGGAAAAGTTATAAAAGAAAACCCGTTGAACTTCTTTTAGTGCCGAAAGAAGTTTGGCAAGTTTGTTTTAGGGGAAATCAAGCTCAAAAGGAGAAACGCTAGAACAACAATGAAACAAGAAAAGGAAGAAGAACAGGAAAAAATGTTGCAAAAAAATCCCACCAAGCTTTTCTTAGCGCCGAGAGAAGGTCGGTGAGCTCTTTTTTTTGCAAAGAATACTATAGATGATGAGAAGTTCGATTTTACCTTCTCAAGAAGGTTCTACCTTTTGGAATCAAGTGTTGAGAAAGCTAGAAAAAAGTTGAGTTGTGACTCCTCCTCTTGTTTTTCCTCCTCAAAAACTTGTTCGCTCTCTTGGTGTGATGCTACCTCCTCTTCGTTCAATGGAAATCCACTTTGATTAGAATTTCACAATTAAAAGGTAAAACATCATCCACACATTCAAGAAACAAATAATTTCAAGAAACAAGGATGAAAAATGTGTGAAGGATGTATATTACATGACCCATCATGTCCATGTGATGTGTGTTTATTTCTCCTTCGAAAATGGCTAAATCCTCATTGCTCTTCTAAAATTATGAATTGAGATTGATTTTTCCTTCTTTGTTTTAAACTTGTCTAGTTATGGCCGCGCTTTCTTCAATGTCAACAAAGCTCCTTCTTCTCGAAATTAATCCTTTGCATTTGGAAGACTTGCAATTTGAATACATGGAATGAACTACAAGCTTCAAAATATATCAATTGCACAAGTGCCGACATTAACTTTATACTGACCAATTAAAGCCTTAAAGCTAAAATGTATTCAGATTTTCAAAAGTTCATTAGAATATCATTTATTTAAATATTCAACAAGAATTTGATTTCCATGGAAGTTTCTATTACATGTATATGCCTGGCACATATATCCCACGGTTTGTCATATTAATAAATGCTCCACGTGCTAATTTGATTTAGGTTTCACTTTTGAAAGAAATCACATGTAATAGGATATGTTGACATCTACATTGAAATTCATTTATGCAACATATGCATATGTATGTATGGTACATATCTATAAAAATAAGTGTATTCTTTCAATTAAAGGGCCAAAAGATGGAGTACATACATTTGACACCAATAGATGGCACATCAATATTGTAATCATATTTTTTCATGCATCATTCATCTGCATGTGGTATGGATGTAACAATGTTACTTACTATTTTTATCATACATATAATACATGTGTTCCATATAATACATATGGCCCATATTGTCAAATGGGAGTAAATTGTACTTATGGGGCATGTGGGACATATGGTGTTACGGGACATGTGGGACATGTGGCAGTTTTGGTGCATGTGGGACATTTGTTACAGATGTTGTTTGTGGGGCATATGTTACACATGTCCCTTATTCAGAAATGGTTCACACATCAATGGACCTTCCAAATGAAAATAAACATGTGTTTACAAGTGGGTCCACAAATAAAATAAGGTTCATTCCAAATGTTCAAGATTTTGTTAGGTCACATGCATATGAATAGACATAGCTTTGCATACAAATCGAGATGTATACCACATTAGTAAATAAGGAAACCTCTTTGCAAAATGAATTTCACACATTAACATAAAATTTTCAAATATATGTCTCACATACCTGTTGTCGCAACCCTAACCTTGGGTTCGCGACCAAGGCAAAGGGCTTACAAGGGTGCGAGCCAAGATTAAGCCCGAGAATTGCATTCTCATGTCCCCGGGAATGCAAAAGAGTGTGAGAGGGTGAATCCTCACACTCCCGAAAATGGGACTTTGGAGTCCTCTGGGACTCCCAAAAATTTAGAGCTTGATTGCAGGGGTCAAAACACCTTGCATTGAGGAGTTCTTTATACCATTCGAAAGTTCTTGAAGTGTAAATGTCTAGAATGGCCTCGCATGAGCCATTTGGACATCTGCAGCACAAGTTATAGGCAAAAGAAGGGTCGGGAGTCAAACTAGCAGTTTGATTCCCAACCACTAAAAGTCGATAATCGACCTGATCCCGGTGTGTGTAGGTGAAGTGCGACACACCCTTGCAAAGCTCTCGAGGAAAGCTACAAGTTTGCTTTAGACTGTGTCCCAATCGAAGGTCGGGGCGAAAAGTTATGAACGCCCAAAGTCCCGGGAGTCCAAACCGGGATAATTTCAGGACTCCACTTTGGGAGTCTCGGGAAAAAATGCCATTCGGATGCAAGTGCGGCGGAGAGAGGCAAAGAATACTATATGGGGGAAGGTGGTGGCTTCCCCCGAATCTGGGCCGTGGTGAGTCATGTGAATCCAAGGTTGCCCGTGGCTTGTCCCAACACCAAAAGTGTGCAAAATGAGTTTTAACCAACTTGTTGGTTGGTTTTGGATGCAAACCCGAATAACTAAGTAGCTTGTCCCTCTTCCTAGTATAATCCCAGAACTTTTAGCATGCCCCTCTCACCCCCCTTTAGTGTTGGAAGCTGGGAGCGGCACCAAGTTCCAACTATTTCCGCTCTTTAACATAGTTGGACCCTTTTTGGGTCTAAGAAGGAACTTGGGGGCGCATCAAAGTTGGAGTCCCGAATGTTTAGAGAGTGATTGCAAGGGTCAAAACCAAATGGCTCGAAAAGTTCTTTATACCATTGGAAATATATTCAAATGTAGATGTCTAAAATGGGCTCGCATCACCCATTTGGACATCTGAAACATAAATGGCCAAAAGAAGGGCCAAAAGTCAAATTGACAATTTGACTCCCAACCACTAAAAGTCAAGAATCGACCCGATTTCCTTGCGTGCCGGTGGCATGCAACACATCGTTGAAAAGCTCTTGAAGAGGGTTACAATTTTGTTTTAGACTTTATCTCAATCGAAAGTCTTCACACAAGGTTATGAGGCCCCAAAGTTGCGGGAGTCCCAACTTTGGTAATTTCTAGACTCCCACTTGGGAGTCCTGGGACAAAAAGCCATTTGGATGTGGGCCTCATGGAGAGGCACAAAATATACTATATGGGGGAAGGTGGTGGTTTCCCCCAAGTCCAAGCCGTGGTGAATCTTGTGCATCCGAGTTTGCCCATGGCTCGTGCTAGCACCAAAAGTGCTTTAACTATGCACTAATGAACTTGTTGTTTGGTTTGTGCAAATTCGAGTGAGTGATTAAGTGCTTGTCATTCTTCCTAGTCCCATCCCGGAGCTCCAGCATGCCCCTCTACCCCCTCCAAAGTGCTGCAAGCCAGGGAGCATGCCCCAACTCCTTGCTTTTCCGTTGTTTTCATTTTGGACTCACATTTGAATCCATTAAAGAGCCTAGGGGTGTGTCACCTGCCTATTGATTTGAATAGATTTTCCACACATTTAGATTTATAGCCCTTGCACATGATTATCAATTTATGGGGTACAAATATGGGTCACAAATTTCATGTAAATGGTTTTCATATTAATAGAGCTAGGATGATAGATGTCTGACACATATATCTTTACCAAAGACAGATATGGTTTTAAAAGTAAGTTGGCCATTAACAAAAGGTTGATACATTTCACAAATGCACATTAATTATATAGTATCAAGTTATGACATTTGGTCCATATTTACACATGTGCATGTATAATAGTTAATAATAGTATCTGAAATATTATGGGTTTTGATATTTATGGAATCAAATAAAATGTTTTTTGCATATTTTTTCATGACCTTAAACAAGCCCAATGGTACAATGTCAGTCAGTCATTGCTTTCTTCCTTATGTTCCCCAATCCATTCTGTACTATACATTATTCCACATAATTTTTGTTATCCTAACTGCCATAATTATGTTATGTTTTAAATGTCCCTCTGGCACCTTCTCCGATATTTTTTTATTCTTTGGCATTTTTATTTTGGTTCAATTATCCTTTTAAATGTTGTTTTATATTATGGTTGTTGATATTTAATGAATCAAATATAAATCAAAACCCATCCTTTTTTCTTGGCCTTAAGTTTCCAATTGATATTTGTATGATATATATTTTTGTTATTTATTATTGTTTTGCCTTATTTGCCACAATAAACATGTTAGTCATGGTGTTTGACAACTTTTAATTTTGCATGGAGGACTTAGAAACTATTGGTAATGAGTCAGTAGTGACTTGTTTGCCATATTTTTTGTCCTCAATGACCTATCCTTAGTAGCTTTTTCCAAGATTTGTTTACATTGCGCCAATCATCGTTCATTTGATAGGCTTTGTGTGGCTTAATTCATTTGCTCTTTTCCTTTTGTTTAAATGTTCTTGTCCACCTATTTTTATAAACACTCTACACCATTTTCCATTGCAATTAAAGACAATCAATCTATTTCATGTTTAAGGGCTTGCTTTCACATTTTTGTGTTCACAAAATATTCATTTCCTTTTCATATGACCTATCAAGATCAAATCTCAATAAATTGCTTTCCACATTAGTCTCCAATTTTTTGTTTATGTCTCGTACCCATTGTGCCTATGCATTTCAAATACTTTTGGTAAGGCAGTTGAAATTATTCTTTGCATTTTGAATGTTCTTAATAGCCACATATACACGGTTTTCCAACTTTCATAATCTACAACACATTTCATGAAAAGACATATTCATGAGCCCTCTAACCTTGTCATAAAAAAAACCCACCAATGAAGTTCTCACTCTCATTTCTTTATGTGTGGTTTAATTCCTTGTTTTTGTATGTGTCATTTCATATTCATTGTTGCTTATTACATCCTTTTAACCATTTGAGTTCATGCATTGCCTTTGAATTGTATTCCATTGTTTGCATTCTTGCTCTTTTATTTCGTTTTCAGTTTTCTCAGTTCTATTGTTGTGTTCCTGGAAATATGGCAATATTTCATGCTACTGGCCACTTAGACCTCACCATCATGATGGACGAAAAAGGGATGACGTTTGTCTCTAAACATTGTTTGTGCGCTATGTTTGTTTTTAACTAGGTTTTTTACATATATCAAAGGACATTTTATATGATTCTAATAACTTGGTTTTGAGTTTGCTCTACCAAATTCCTACCACTTCCTTTCAAGATCACTAGTGAATTGTTGATTGTGGCCAGTATTATATTTTTGGCAATAATTTGAGTCACAATTCTCAAGACACCATTCTCATGTTGGGAATCGTATGTTCTGTTGTCAAGATTATGAAAAACAAACACGAAGTTCTTGACACTTTCCCTTAATGTTTAAACATAACTGCTTCTGTTTTCTTTGAATTTTCTGATTCTTCCTTCGGTGATGACTTGACACCAAGTGGCTTTTTGATGAAATCACTAATTGCGAGTTCTCAATGTCTTGCCTCCTAGTTACCACAACCCTCTAACCCTACAAGCAATATTTGGTTAATTGTCTTTTACCTCCATGTTATGGTGCTACCAGGACATACCTCTAACAAGTTGTGAAATCTAGATTATAACAAAATACCTTTTCAAATAGTTTAGTTATTGTTAATTGCTTTCGATGGAAATGTCTTTTTCGAATTGCCACCAATGCTTCTAACTACACATAAGCCTTCGCAAATGTAGGGCATGGATAGAAAATATGATGGCCATGCTTGGTGCAAGGTGATCACAACCAATATCAAAAATAGTTTTGGGCTTAGTTTCAAAAAAGTTCGTTGCTTGGGTCATTTATAGTGTTTGCATGATGACTATGAGAATTTTGTGCACACTAGCTTTCGTAATGAAATCTTCTAGTGGGGTGAGTGCACACATATTCCAATCCTAGGTCAGATGGCACTTTCTCCATTTGCTTCCTCGTTTGCATGCAAATTCTGTCATTTTCCTCCCCTATGTGTGGCAGATTATCTTGGACGAATTTATTATGTTGTGCATAGAATACCAACAATCACTAGAACAATTATTCATCTTGAGGTCCACAAGCATCCTATGGCGGATGGCAAGTGTAAGGAATTTGTGGATGAAACCAGAAGGTTGATCGTAGAGGAGTTCAACCACATGCCTAATGTAAAGATATCTGCAATTTTGTTGGGCAGTAGCAAGTCCTTCTTGGTTACACATATGCTTGATGATAGTGGTGATGGCACTGTGGAGCTTTTGAACAACGAACAATTGGAGCAAATCTAAGATAAGTTCTCAAAATTAAGTTCGCCCAATGTTCGTAACTTGGTTGTTGTTTTCAAGCATCATGCATGGTGTGGCTATATTGATAGCATCTTCAAATTGAAGTCCAAAAGTCGTTGTGATTACATCCAAGAGTGTTGCTTCCTAGGTCAAGTTGTAGGACAAAAGGTTTTCATTTTCAAGATGTTGATAAATGGTGTGGGGAATGGACCTCGTCATGCAAATGCAACCTAGAGGGGATTTGCAGAACACTTGGATCATGTTTGATCATGTGAAACATGTTGCTGACTAGACAACTATGACTTGTCATGTGTACGTTCTTGCTTATTATAAAGTGATGACCATTGTAATTTGTGACATGTAATCTAAGGACACCAAAGCTCAATGGATCATGTGGACAAAGCTTAATGAGACCATGCTAAAACACAAGTTTCCAAAATCCAATTTCAAAGGATTCATGGTTGATAGTGCACAATCCAATTAGAATGCCATCATAATTGTTTATGGTCTTGGGGATCCTTTGGTCAAAATGGTTGATAAAGGAGGCACCTATTTATTCCATTGGACTCAATTGCTTGATAGGCACATTAAAAAACTGATCAAAATTTGAGTTGTAAGATTAACACAACATTCTATGCCACCAATACAAGAATACAAAATCCCTTGTGGAAGCTAATGATCATTATGTTACAATTCGTTGTTGGTGGTTATCATTAAGGGTTGCTTCGAAGGTAGGTGTCCATGAGCTTACAAATTGGTTAAGCTTTTGGCATTTTAGTGTCAGGCAATGGGGAGGTTTCATGGTCCATGTGAACATTTCACCTACAAGCTTCCTATGACTCCTTTTCTTTTATGTTTATTCAAAATTGGAATTCCATTTGCATTCAAGTTCCATTTGCATTCCATTTCCATCTATGTTTCCATATGTGTTGTGACATTTTAGATTTTTCTTATTTTTCCTTTCCTTTCTTCTATAGAAATTCAATGAACAAAGAATGGGCTAACATGCCCACTTGTAATTTTGCTGAAATTATGCATAACATTTGGTTGTAATAGTCGGGAAAATGTGACATCTGGTTGTACACAACGACGTCTAACAATTACATTTGTGCTTTGAAACAATCTATATTATATAAACATTATTTGCAAGGTGGTCCATTTGGTCATGGTTCGATAGGAATGAATTATTGTCGAGGAGGGCTCAAAGGTTGAGTGATCCTGCTCGATTTGCTATAGTAGTGGCAAATTACATGTCCGAATTGTCCTTCATAAATCACCTGCTGCACCTCGAGGGAGAAGAGGTTTTTAGGTCTTTCAAGTGACCTATTAATTGTTTTCTTTTCCTGGTGCTAATAATGATTCCCATTGCCTAACCATTCTTGCTACTGAACCCAATATTGTGGATGATGTACACATGCAACAACCACCCTTTAGTTGTAGTAAATTGTTACCTTTGGTATCTTGAGGTGGCCTGGATTTGAAGGAAAATATTTGTGTTGACAGCTAGTGGTGTATTAAACATTGCCCTCCCAATTTTTCAATTCAATGTTTTGCACTATAAAAAACCACGGTGCTCAAATGCAAAACAAGGATCAACCTTTGCAAATTTGTAAATGGAACTCATGTTCCATGTTATTCAAGTTTTTGGGTACAATTTCACAACGGATGACTTGAGTGCCATTTTGTCCAAATGATTTGAATCATTATGTTGATGGAACATCACGAAAATTTGCAGTTGCTAGGCTTGTAGTTCCAACTGTATGGCCCATCCAAAAAGGTACTAATTTAATTCAAAATGAGTTAATAACTCTAGAAGAAGTAGGGTTTTCCTTTTGACTACCTCCATAGAAACAATGCTTAAAGTTTATTTGGCTCCCAATCTTCATGTTCAAGCAATTCCCATGTGCTTGTTGTAGTGAATTGCCCCAATCTTGTGAGGCCCTCTGATGCAAATTGTTGGCCTACAACTCATGGTGGCAAGAAGATGAAACGACCTTTAGTTTTGAAATGGACACAACAACACACTAACAATTGGGAGGCTGGCATCTTGCTTCTCCGGTGCACTATTTTCCCCATTGTTGATGTCCCCCCGCTTGGGTATGGACGAATTTACAGTATTCTTTCAAATGACAAGCAATACGATGTGACTATTGGAAATTACCCTTGATGTTCATGCATATACTTTGTGACAATGTTGGTAGGTTCTTTATGTGGCCTTGGGACATATGTGCAACGTAAACATGTGTATCACATCTTATAATTGATTATGTTTTACGGGTTCACGAAAGATTTAATTCATTACTGCATGTGGAATTGGGATGAAGTTCAACATTTGTTACAATGTTCTAAACTCTTAGGACTCTAGTGATAGTACATCACAATTGTATCAATATCAAATCAATTGTGATTTTCTCATTCATGAAACTTGCAATAAAACTTTTGATAATCATAACGTGTTTCCTTGTATATCGTCTCTTTGTGTATAATATCGTAACAACTTGACCATTTCACAAATATTTCTCAACCATGTAATTTCCACCCATTTTAGCAATTCTTAAAATCAAATATTTTTTTTGACCCTTAAACATTTTGAATATTGGTTGCACTAGGGATTATGAAATGCATCTTTTTATTTTCTTTTGTTTTCAAGCCCTCACATGAGGTTGCACTTGAGAGTTCTATTTACCAAGCCCATGTTTAAAGTCAATAAACCTTTGTTGATTCCAAAAATACTTTGGTGACATGGAAAAATATTCCATGACATGTCATCAAATATTTTGCCATGTCACTTGAAATTTGCCACGTGGAAAACAAATATTCCAAGAATATTCCATGACATGGCATAGAATATTTTTGAAGATTTTGTCGTGCTCAAATGAACAAGCTCACCTACTCACCCATTGGTGTCGTTGCACAATGAAGAAGAAACTCATCATCTTGCAACATTCGTTACATTTGATTATCTCCTTCGATACCATTCGATGCCACAGTTGAAATTGCTTGAACCAATTCTCCTACCAAATTCTAATTGGAATTGTTTCTAGAATTGTCCAAGGTTGACCATACGAAAAATTACAATTTTAAAAATTTTACAAAAAAGAACCTATGAAAGATTTTTAAAAACCACCCATATACCTACTCCTCAAAATTCCTCATTGGAATTCCACACATGGGTCTACCAAGAAAGGTTAAGGAACTATGTGGTTTGGTGTTGCCTACACCTAACATAGGTCCAAAATGATGGATTTATTCGCAACTTAGCTCAAAAATCAACAAAATTGTGCAAATCCTAATGGTTTTGTATATTATTTTCAAAGTTTCCTCATGCAACAAGAAAATTAACTTTGCAAATTCTAGTGTCTTTTTGCTCACTATAATCAGAACTCAATGTTTGTAACAAGTAATTTGAGTTGATATTGAGCTATCAATTTTGTCTAGCTCCTTCAAAACTAGATATTTTGACTTCTACATAACCATGGCATATATCTCCATGGCTATTCTAGATGTAGGACTCAAGGTAGTTGTGATGCCATGACAATAGTTCCAAATATAATGTACACAATCAAACAAGTAATCAAATCCAAACTAATTGGAAAGACACTTTGTGAGTTTTTAAGATTCTACACTCATTTCTTAGAGGCCTCTAGATTGTTGAAAGAGGACAAATTGAATTGCATCTCCTTGAAATTTTCTATAGTCCATTTTAGGGTTCATTTGTTGACAGTTTAAATTGTTGCTTGCCATGCCAATGAGGCAAGTCTTGTATCATATCACCCTTTTGACTCATTGTAATAACTGAGGTTTTTAAATATGCATTAGTAGAAATATGCATTTCCCATCCAATTTTAGCCCTCAAACATGATTACAAATTTCAAACACAAGTTCTCATTCGCTTTACATCATATTCAATTTCAAGTGCTTCGTGAAGATTAAGAACTCTGGATTTCCAGCAGTCATGGAAAGATTTTAGGACTCATAGATGAACAATTGGGTGAAGAAATTACGAAAGCAAGTAACCAGATCTTGACCATAATTATGGGTCCTTAATAGCAACTTCCATGGAGAGCAGGCATGGCTTTGGTTTCAACACCTTGAAGACTACATTTGGTTGTTTCAAGGATTCAATCTCCATATCACTTCATAAGATATTCAGTCAATCATTGGTATCATGTGCGATTAGGATGCCGAATGCAAAAATTAATAGAAGATGTGTTGGTTGATGATGATGTTTCTTATTGTGTGGATTGGGAGTTTTCTTTGTGTTGTTCGTTGCAAGTTAATTAGGCCAAAAGTTGTGTGGTGTGTGCTAACTTTGCGGAAGATTGAGGACGACATGTTTGATGAGTGTTGTTTGACATTCTTCATGTTTATTTGGAAATGGTGGGCTTGGCTATTGTGCTAAAGAACGAACTTGGAAGATAAATGGAACAAGGCTCTAGAAGCTAAGCACCTTCTTTTTTTTTCTTTTGTTGTGGAATTTGATGGTTGGAAATAGCAGTTTGCAAGAGGGTCCAAGCAAGATCAGGGTACCCCCTTTGAAACATAAGACTCATTCCTAGAACTCTCAAATTCACCTTTTTTTTCACTTTTCCCATGACATGCCCTACATTTCACCCTTTTTTTTAATGTCAAATGAAATAATTTTGTTCCAAATTTTATGTAGGCTTTTAAAGTCTATTTTTTTCATTTATAAAAGTGAAAATTGTAAAATTTATCCAATGTGGGCCATAATCTATCAATGGCCCAAAATTCCTAAAAATCTAACTTTTTGAAACTTTTTACATTGCAATAAGGCATTTGGTTCTTGTCACATTCATACATTTTACACACATTAACACATAAGGTATTTGTGATAAAAATCTTGGGCCAAAAAAAGTTGTTTAGACATTCCTTTTGAATCTTTGAACTACTTTTTTTCTCATACGACAAAGTCATGGATTTTTTTCAAGGACTTGATCCTTAAACTTATTCAAATTTGACATTTTATGCATATAATAATACCTCTATAATGTATCTATTTATGAATAAAATCAAATATTCAATATAAATGTGTCATTAAATTTCAACATGTTTAAATGAAAGGGTCCAGTGAATATAAAATGAGATGATCCTTTTGGGTACCCCAACCATACTTTGACCCAAGAGTGTGATTTTATGTTGTTTCTCAAGATTAGAGGTTGTTGGGAGGAATGTCCTTAACCATAGTTTGTGCATTCCAACTCTAAGTAACATTTTGCTATGTACTAAAGTTGGGATTTAAAAGCAAAAAGTTAGGATATATGAATAAAAATGCAAAGAGGTGGAAGTGATGAAGCTCCCTAAGGGACTAATATGGCTTGTCTAAGTGAAACTTAGTTTGAGGGGAATTTGTGGGGTTGGCATTCGGGAAAATGAAACTTGTTATTTGGGAACTTTGGGGAGACAGGGTATGAAGTGATAAAAAAGGGGAAATTTGTTTTGGGCTAGGTTTATCTTTCATCCTTGTATAAGCTTGAGTGGATTGTTGAAAATTGTTTTGGGTTGTGAAAGTTGAGTTTGTATAAGACTAAGATGGCCTACTAAGAAGGTCTAGGGAGAGCTAATCCAACCTCTTTGCAAGCAATTCTTATTATAAGGAAATTATCTTAGTTGGATCAATCCAACTTTTAGATTAATACAAATGTATTCTATATAATGCATGTTTGAGGGAGATATAAGTAATATAAGCACTAGACATATGAAATAGTAGACCTAGGGCAATGAGTTGTGAATATGTTGTGTAATATCATTCACATGTTTGGAATCATCTTTACAACCTGAAAAGGTGATGGGTCAAAAATGAATTCAAGACCTAGGGTTGAACTTGGATGTTCTTGTACTTCATTCCTCAAAAGGCAAAACTTTTTGACAAAATTTATTTTGCTTTCTACTAACCATACTTATACGATGATTTCAAGATTGCACAATTTGGACAATGTAATGAAGGGGAAGATGGGTTGCACACAACAAATACCAACATTTGTACAACATGTAATTTGAAGATGAAATTCGATGTTTGTCTTACATATACATATTATATATATGTATTTCAAATGTATTGACAAACATTAAAATTTGGTAAGATATGTAGGGAAAATGTTGAATGTAGTTTTAAAGATGTCTAGCAAATTGTATATTTAAGTTCATTGTATATGTACCTACAACCGATTTACGTACAAAATAATTTGTAGAATGTCTAACCAATTTATTATTATTATTATTAATATTTGTGAAAATTGTTGAGAACCAAACTCCCAACTTGTGCCAATATATTTATTGGCCTAACCATTGGGTTACTATAACAAATTCATAACACAAAGTGTACTTAGCATCCTTATTCCTCAAATGTTGAAATTTTAGAAAAAATTACATTTGAAATTGCCAAACCTTGTTTTTTAAAATAAATAAATAAATATTTGGCAAAGAAGTGTTGTTGTAGGCCATAGGTAAAATACAAGACATTAGTTTTGGGTCTTTTGAATTGGGAATTGGTTTATTATTGTTTATGGCTGTTTATTTTAATCTCATAAAATTTTGACCAATTTTTATGAACTCATATCCCAAATAAATCTCTAAAATATGAGTAATTCCATGTGCATACTTGATGACCTGTAATGAAAAATCAATTGATCATATCCCCACATAACTAACAAAAAATTTGAAAGCTTCCTATTTTGTCATTCATTGCATAAAATTTAGAAATTTATGATGAAATATCCAGTTAGACCCAAGCTAGCTACAGTATGATTATATGATCATGACATTCAAACTACTTTTGTTTAAGATTTGTTTTCAAATCAAAGAGTGTGAAATGATGTAGTAAACCAAAATGTAGAAGGTCAAGGCCACTTTTTGTGCCTATTGAAGGATGGGTCCCAACGTAATTAATTGTAGAAGCCATGAACGTGGATAGTGTTTGTAAAAATTTTAGTCCTTATTTATTTAAAAGGATTTCATTTTTTAAGAAGGAATTTTTTAAAAGGTTAACCTTCCAATCTTTTTTTCTTTTTTTGAAGTGGAAGCTTAGTGGGGGTAAATTGCATATGCAACCAATATTTAAAGACCGTAGGTTGAAATGATTGACCTCAAAAAAATAATAATGCCCCACTTATTTACACACCCCACATCTTGGAAAAGGTAATTCTTATACTATTATGTTTTAGACAGGTTTTTATTCATCTTGACTTTTGCTAGTGTTTGTAATTGATATCGATAATTCAAGACCCAAAACTAAATTAGTAAACAGTTAAAGTAACTTGAAACTATAAAGTTATATGTAATGTAAGGAAAACATAGCACCAGAACCCTAAGTTTGGTCATAACCAGGATGAGATTCAAAAAAATCCTGCAAAACAGCACATTACCATTCATTCAAGAAAAGGGGGGCTGGGGGTGGAGTGGGGAACCTCAGAAAACCATCAATTTTTGTGATAAACTGAGTTTCACCCTGACTCTCCTTTTTCCTGAGCGCCTCCACTGCTGCGTCACATGTTTTCACTACTCCTACCTGTACATCCACTATAATTATTTTCGAACCTTGCGCATTAAATGCTGAGTTTCTGCATTTCATTCCTAGATTTAATGAAATTTCATTATTGTACGGATATCACTGAAAGAGAATTTAGGGGGTGAAAGGAGGCGCAAAGACAGGGTGAAGACAGGATGACTTTACGGCTGTCCCTTACGTACAATCAAAATTTACTTTGAAAGGCAGATAATGTAATTTACCTTCTCACCAGACCTACTGCATCTACACTGTTCAGATGTGCTAGTGCAAGGCAACAATGGAAGAGTACTTATCATTGCAACTGGTAATTTGATTTGATGTGATTTCTCTCTGACATTTGATTTGATTTGATTTGATTTGATCTGAGGGTCTCTGGGATGAAAATTTGTTGAATAGGGTTGGATGGCTTTCTAAAATGGAGGATGGATGCAGAACTGTCTTGATCAGGTACAAACTAATGTTCCGAAGTTCATAACCAGCTTTAGGGGATGACATGCTGACGTGTTTCTTCCTAATTGGACATCCACACCTCAGTTATATATCACATATTATGTTACATGTATCTCATTCTGTGTGTGAAATGAAAAATAGTAGGTAACTAGCAGTTTGTTTTTGGGCAATTTTGTAGTATAGCCAAAGTGGCGACAATCTATAGGAAGATTTTAAAACATCCTTCTAATTTTTGGCTACCTACTTGAACCATGTATAGAAATCTAGTGTTTTTCCTTACGATTTTGGTCAAATTCTGGCTATTGAAAATCTCAAAAAAAACATGATTTTAGAACTTTTGATTTTTTCATATAGCATTTTGGCTATATATATATAGCTGGCAGAAAACAGAAGGCCGGTAACTGGTGAGAGCAGCCGGGTTACAGAATATGGTTGAGGTGTGTATGCGCCGAGACTATGTTTGGTGACCCGACTGCTCTCGGCTGCTCTCGGCGGATGCATCCGTAACTGATTTTCAGCGCAGCTGCAGCGTGCATTTGATGGCCTGTGACAGGACATACCGCACAAAGCCAATCCTGAAGAACGGACCGTTCAATTCACACTGGTGAAAGGCGAGGTTACCACTTGTAACTTATTCTGGCCAGCCACTGCGATGCTGCCATATCACCCAAATCTCCCTGACAATCGGTTCCATGATCCACATCCACTCTTAGTATGGATGAAAAGTGATCTGCATCCACCTGCTGAGCCGGTTATGGATGTAAAGGATGTTGGTTAGGGCTTGACATTACACGTAGTGGCTGGATTTCCAGCCCCTTGTGGGGTGCAATGAGTTGGTTTCATAATATTTCAACGAGAAATTATTGAAATATTGAATAAATTTTTCATTGAAAATTCATTTAAATCAAAACTAAAAGGTATAGGGGAATTTGGGTGCAGTCTTGGTCTTGTTGGGAAGACCTCATTGAGTAGGATTTAATGAAAGCGATACGGAAGTTTTTAGACCTAAGGTGCCAAAGCTATTGAAATTCAATTAAACTCCAAAAAAATGGTTTTGGAAAGACAAATTAGTTGGCTAACAAGTTGACGCTTGGATCAATGGCACATGCTACACTAGTGGGGTTTTAAATGATAAGGGAGGTTTGAAGTTTTAACCTTCAAACTTAAGAACCTTGGCCAATTTTAATAGATGGTAGAAATTGAAGTGGGTGATCAAGAATGGTGCAAGTTTTAAGGGACCAAATCTCATTTTATGAAAATATATTATAATTCAAATTTGAAACCCAACTCAACTCCGCACCCCCCCAAAGAAAAGGTTTGGTGCACCACTTGTGGGCGATTATTTATTTATTTATTTTCCAATATTGTGATGTAGCTAAAGTGGTAATTGTCCATAAGCTAATATCAAATTGAGTTATCAACAAAATATGAAAGGAAAAAACTTTAACACCTTTATGTATTTTTGGCTACCTACTTGAACCATATATGAACTGGCAATCTTTTTAAAAGGAATTATGGCAATTTCTTTTGTAGAATGTTAAATTTGGGACAAATGTTTTTCAAACTTTTAACAACATTGCAAACTTTTGCAAAAAAGAAACATTGCTTGTGGGCAGGGTAGGAAAATTAACATTAAAAAAATAATTATAAAATCTTTATAACAAACCCTTCGTCCTTCTAATGTCATTGTACCCATAATGTTTGATCATATTATTGTTATTCATAACGGGTGGGAACATTTACTTATTTATATTACATATCATATGGTAGGCCACAAATTGGGAAAATTCGCACCTACATCTAAATATACTAGAAGAGCACTACCCCAAAGGAAGAAGGAAAAAGATCAAGTCAAAATGTTTGAGTGGATGTAGATGACATTTGGCTAGCCTTCAACAATTATGCAATCAAATGATGAATTCAAATAAGATTGGTGAAGTTGACCATAGACTCTACAATATTGAATCATAATGAAATGTCAAAAGTAGAGATTTAATATATCTAACATATATAGTTTAGATCAATTTCACAGTGCACCAAACCAAAATATATAAACATTATAATTTCTATCATATTTGACTTGGAAGATAAATTCAAAATTTATGTTTTTTATTAAGTCAAAAATATCACACACCCAACCACCATGGTCTAAAAACATAAAGAAGAAATAACATAGTAAAATTTGAGTGTGTTAGACCCACAAAAGGAAATACCAATAGTGATGGTCTATTGCAAAAAAATTGCAATTCAAATAAACTAAACTACCTATATATAAAAATTGTTGATGCATTTTGATTGAGTAACATACTAATAAAAATAAACAATGTAGGAAGAGGAAAAACTCATAAAAGGCGTAGCCAATTTATTTATTTATTTATTTATTTATTGTTATACACATTTATAAGTTTGGTTTGTGCATTTTCATATAACGACTTTCATAATGTGGAAATGTGCTACAAATAAATAAATTTATAAACCTAGACAATGTTCGTGCCAAAAAAATGGAGGTCCAAATTTTTTGCATCATTTCTTCTTTATTTTATTATAATGTTTTTATTCAACTTGTTACCTAGTTATTGATTTTGAAAGAACCTTTCAATTCCAATATTTAAAATTTAAACCTTATATGTATACAAAAAATGTTATGGCAATGAATTGTTGGATTTGGTGATCCGAAAATATTTTGAATGAATTAGCAATTAAATGTTTAATAGGGTTTGTTAGGTTTATGAAAATTTAAAGGAGCAATGGAAACATTAAAAAAGAATCGCTAATTTCAATGTTTGGCAAAATAAGGTTATGTGTAGGCTTTAAGATTTTTTTTCAAGCCAATGAAGATTTGGTGGTTTGAATTTGTTTTTTTAATCCAATGAACTAACAATCAATGTGTAATATCTATTTACAAACAAGGTTATAGTACATTATAGCTTGTGCACTTTGTTTTGGGTATGATATAACTAGTGTTGGAAAGGTATTATGTTTTTTCATACTTTCAAGGTAAGAATATATATCATTTTTTATAAAAATTACCATCATGGTAAAAGGCATGTATGATTTTTAAAAATACCTTTAGGGTAAAAGATATGTATGATTAAAAAAAAAAACATGCCCTTGGGATAAAAGGTATTTATGCATTTTTTTAAACGAGGTAAGAGTAAGTAGGGTATTATGATTTTATCTTATGGATATTGTAGGATAACTATGAAGTCTAGGGTATGTCCATGTTAATAATGCTTGAAATTGAACTTTTGAAATGTGCCACCACAAGTTTTGTAGTCAATTTTTCCTTTTTAAATGAAAATTTCATTGCATGTTATGTATAAGTGTTTGTCTCATCATTTATTGCACATACACCACATTTCAACCCTCAAAATGAACTATGATTTTGCTACACTAATGCATGAACAAAGGAATTACTTTTCATGTCAAACACAAACATCATCTTGTTCAATTTTATCTTCAGACAAAGAACAATTTATTAAACCTTAAAACTTTTCATGAAACTCTATTGCAATGTCATTCAATAAACTTGTTTTATGATTTCCAAATTTCTTTAAGGTTGAAGTGTCCACATCTAATTGAGGATCAATAGGCCAATTTTTCACATAAAAAACAATGTTATCAAGGTTATGGATCCCAAGGCAATAATGATGAAGGGACATGAAAACACCTACAAATGAAAAACTAGTTTTATTTTAGTTTGGCTACATGGAATCCTTAAGATTTGCTTAACCAAAAAACCAAAAATTGGAAAATACCCCTCATTTTCCTTCCACCATTGACAAGGATTCAATTTACATGTCTTGGAACATGATTGTAAATTGCAAAAACAAAGCAACTCTTGTTTAATTCATAACCATTTGGTTTCCCAAACAATATATAAGTCAAAGCCCTATGGTTAATGATTGTTCATACATTAATAAATTATTAAAAAATCTAAACATAATGTGTAGACAACTAATTTGCACAATTAAAATTTTACTATTATCAAATCTAACATTAAACACATCATTGATATCATAGACGAATCTTTTTAATCCATTTGACTACCAACATCAAACACACTTTATGACCCACGGTTCAATTGATAAATGTTGGTCACCATAGGGATAAACAAGAGATGATTATACTCCATGCCATTATCAACCCCACATATTTAGGAATAAATGATAAATCTTGAATCAAAGGTCTAGCATCAAAGGAAGCATATTGTGCCCCTTTTGGTATGTGAAGCCATGCATAAAATCAAAGAAAGGAGAAATAACATACTTCAATTGCTTTCGCATCCTTGTTTTGAGAAGCAACAATTTCATACCCAATCCACATTAAGGTGTAGCCTTGAGTTGAGCTTCCAATTCATGTCATTTAATGTCCATTTTCACACAAATCAATATCATCTCTATCGTTGCATCAATGAACAACCAATAACCATGTCATTGGTTGAGTACACAAGGTGATATAATAGGTGACAAAGTGCTTGAAATTATTTCAACTATAACCCACATTCCAAGAAAAGGAACTTTTGTGGTTCCATATATTGGTTCATGTAACACTTGAAATTTTAACTTCATGAAAAGGTAAATGTAGTTGGAACATGATGACTTTTAATGCAAAAAAGGGTTTTCATTGGTGTAGTTAAGTAATGAAATTGAATATTGCATTCCACCATGTTTTAACCCATTTTTTGCTTCATTTCCCACTTTTTTTTGGCCACATTATGTATGTTTGGATTTTGCTTTGAACTATCCTAATATTCATTAACGTTAAACCTTAACCCAACTTGTCATATGATGTTGCATATCAACAAGTTGTAAACATGGCATGCCTAAAACATGAAACATCATATGAGATTATCATGCCCAATGCCTCACAGAAAACAAAATGCATTGGTTTAAAGTGCCCAATTGGCCCCTTCATCCTTCACATCACAAAGATTTTTTTTTGTTATGTCAAATTTCTCGAGCAATTCATGAAGTTGTTTGGCCAAAGTAGCATTTATTGTATTACTAGTTAGTTTCAAACAATCTAAGCCTCACATGTTTGGGTTCCCAATTATCGTAAAAGAAATTGACCACCAAACAAAAAGTATTGGAGGTTCCTTTATTTGTCCACAAGTTAAAGGTTGTTGTACAAGTCACACAAGCCTCCAATAATGGTGTCACATATTTTGTAAAACATTTTTTTGTCATTTGCAATATGATTTCATTAGTCATGACCTCATGAGATGGAAAAACACAAAAATTATCTCATCTCAATGTAAATCACCTAACCCAAATATTTTTTGCAATACTCAAGGACATCAAACCCTTCACACACATAAACACCAAATCATATTTAAATGCTTCTTGATTAACACCACGTTTTCCATATGGTTGGGAAAAACCAAAATATTTAGAAATCTTACCCCTATTACTTTGGTCCTTTTTTTTTACGCAAGTTGGGATTTAGAAAGTGACAATGAAGTTTGAATCTTCATCTCTTAGGTTCTTAATTCAAATAAGTTTTTATGTTTTGCAACAATATGATTCCTTAAATTGTTGTTGCCCCAATTCTTCTTGTAGGTGACAATAGCTTTTAGACCCTTTGTTTTTTGGGATGCTATACATTTTGATGCAATTTTAACATGACACAAAATGCAATGTACAACTTGCCCTTTATCTTACAGGGCATTCTCATTTGAGTTGAAAGCAAAAAATGCTAGAGGCTTAGATTTATAATCACATGGAGCCCAAATTTCTTTGTTGATGATGAAATAGTACAAGTTCTTCTTTTTCTTAGGCCCCATCAAATTGCAATTTGATGACTAATCACATTGCTTGAAGATGTGGTGGTCTCTTCAACTTGAGAAGACATGGAAAGTTTATATTTTTCGCAAAGACATGTTGTGACCTCGTCATCTCTTGGTTAATATTGCAAATGAGATCTTTGTCCATTGTATGAGAAAGACGTTGAAAACATAAGGGAAATTCCCACGTTAATTAATACAATTTACAATAATACATTATCATTCGAAAGGAACTTTCTTCATTATACAAATTTAGGTTCAAGACATCTTAACAAACCATTTCAAAAATCTTTAAAGATTTAATGAAATATGATTTTCAACATTTTTTCTTTACTATTAAGGGTTTGTGAATTGAGTGCAAAACATGATGCAACAACCTCATATTGTGGCCACATGGGGTGACTATAATATTGGGTAAAAGCACTATAGGGTGGATCATAAAGGGCAAATGTGGAATCCCTATTAGTTCATTTTTGTAAAGTATTTTGATAGTGCAAAATTTTGGATGCTTATGTTTGGGGCAAAATAATCATCTTTTTCAAAAGGTATAACAACAATCCTCTTAAACATCCTAGGATGCAATGTTTTTGAATAAAGTTAAATTTTTAAAAAAAAAATCATGTCAAAAAGGACTTCACAAATTTCCTTAATTTTGGTGCTTTGAAACCATATAGAAATGCTTACAAACACTCTTTAAAAAAATCCCCATCAAGCTAAAATGATTAAGAACCCTCTTATAAGAAGAAGCAACTTTGAACATGTAGAAAATGAAAGAAAAAAATCCAGAAAGGAGTATAAAAAGTCAAAAATTTCAAATAACAACCATTTGCAAGAATATAAAGATTACTTCAACCCATGGGTGTGAAAAGCAAGGCAAAATCAATAAGAAACACAACCATTTTTAGGGTCATGAAATATAGTAGATGTAACCATGTGCAATTGCAATACTTACCAAACATGATATTTAAAATATGATGAAGAACAAAAAATTGCTCAAAGGAAATGAATTGAATTGTTTTGCTCACCTCAATGCAAGAATGTTGAAAATAATATTCCAAACCTTGGTTACAAAATTGAATGTTATTTGCCAATCAATCAAGGCTTAATTTACAAATGCACACCAAATTTATCACAATAGCTTCATATAAATACATGAGAAAAAGGTTCCATCATCTTGGAAGAAACATAAATAAGAAAATAGGGCATTGTGGGAGATTAAGAAATGTTGAAACACATGAAAAGTTCAATTATAAAACTATTAAATTATTTTCATTATAATCAACATTTGTGAGAAAACAATGGGATGTTGTATAGAAAAACATGGAGTTAGAACAAAAAGTTACTTCAAAAAATGTCTTATTACAACCCTCCAAGTTGTGAGAAAATAAACGTGACACCACTTAGAAAAACACAAAATGCTTGAACAAAAGCCTCATCAATGATGTATTTTACAAGATCTTACCAACTTCAATACTCCAAAAGATTTTGTGGTGACCTCTAAACAACAAATGAAAGGGCAAAACACATGCATAAAATGAAAGGACAAGCTACATATTTAATTTTATGGTGATTTGAAAATGAAAAGGTAAACATATCCCTTTCATTTATCCTCCAATAAATTTACTTCGAGGATAATGGCAACCCAACAAAATTCAAATATCAAGGTAAAACCCAAAAAGTGTATAATTTATTTATTTTATCTAAGGACAAGACAAGGTAGTTACATTTCAAGCCAAGGGTAAAGTATGTTCATATGTTTCACCCTTTATTGGGTTTTACCTTCGTGGTATATAATGAAAAACAACGTGCCTTCCCAACATTAAATATAACCTCCAATGTAGTTTTGAAAACTTTTTTTTCAATTTATAAAACTTAAGATTTTGGAACTCAATTTAGTTTAACATTGGGTTATTCAATTAAAACTACACAGTAACTTTTTGATTAAATGTTTACTTATAATCATGGAATGTGGTATTGAATGTAAATTAAATTGGGAATAATCCAATCAAGGGAAAACAAAAGCTTGGAGGCAATTATTTTTCTTTTTGAGGGCATTAGGATTTTTGGATTTTTTTGGGGAGGGAGGGATTAATGAATTGGTAGGTAATTCATTGAAGGTGGAACTAGTGAGTTGGTAGACATCTATATACTAGTCCATTTCTAGTTCATTCATAAAAACTACATGTAATTTTGCCTTTAGATTAAACCAAAATGTGTTCACACAATCTTTATTTTCTTTTTATTTGGTGATGCAACATGCACCCAATGCCATCACAGAAGGTTTTTCCAAAGTTGAATCGTGACAAATTAAAAAACAACCTTTAGTTGTTGGAATTTAAAACAAATTTGTATTTATATGGTTAAAGAATGTGGATTTGTTTTTAAAAAGGACATCAATTTAATTTAGGTTTGGTTTTCAATTTCAGCAAAAGGTGATTTCAAAGTTCAAATCCAAATTTGGTTTCAATAAAATTTTAAACCTTTGGTTTAGATAGCCTAAAACTTAACCTAAAACTTCCACATAAATGAACCAAGATTAGTTTTGTCTTGCATTAGAATGTTTTGTTGCAATAAAACTTACTTGACATGTTTACATTAACACATTTTTGGAATCTTTATGAATAGTGTTTTTACGACATGCCATTGAGGTGCATTTGTGTTTTCAATTGTTGTTTCTTCATTAGTTTCCCATGATGGAATACAAAGTAGGATTGTGGTATTCTTTTTCATCAAGTGAAAATTATAGATAAAAAAAATCTATGTGCCAAAACAAAACTTTGAACAATTAATACTGATTAAGAGATGAAAAATTCACACATCGAATAATGTTTCGTTTTGGGGATTTTGGATATGAATAGAGTTGCCTTTCATTACCAAAGGGGCATTGTTAGTTCTTTATGAAGGGTCTCATCAATCTTTTGATGGACAATATTTTGTTTAAAGGCATTTTGTGGCAATACTTTGTCTATATGTCTTTTGATGGGTTGATTCAATTTCAAATGATCTTTTGGCACGCTAAATATAAATATAAAAATAAAAATTCAATTATTTTGAACCAAAAAAAAGATATTTAATTTGAAAACTTTTACTAGGTATGTTTGTACGAAATAGATTATTTATCTATTCATGATTTGAGCATAAAATTTTGGCGCAAACTTGACTTGTGTGAGTGGCATTTTAAGTCCTATGTATGCATATGATGAATGCGTATGTTCCATAAAGAGTATCCATTTAAATGAAAAGTTCTAGATCTAGTAAAGGAAGTTTTTAATTTGGAGGTGGAATTATTACACGATGTGCTACTTGCTAAAGCAAAATCAAATCACATGTTTGAAAAGGTAACATGCACTTGCAATTTCGAGGTATTTCAATTCATGATTTTTTGGGGGCAATTTTGCCAATTTTTGATAAAAAAATTTTGAAAATTTTTGGACAAATTTGTTTCTTCAAGTGTGAATTCAAAAAGATTTGTCAAATACCTATGTCAAAAATTTGAATTATAAAAGCATGATGTCCATTCTTCTTTTTCATCATTTCATCGATCCTGGACATTTATTTAAAATGTCAAACACATAAGTAACTAATATTGAAAAACTCATGACAAAATAAGACATGGATAATTCAAGTGAACATATGAACAAAGATAGAAAGTTATCATCTCATTTGTAAAAGGAATGAATCCAAGGGTTCAAGGTCGGGCTTAAATTCCATTCAATGCTAATTTTGAGTTTCAAAGCCCAAGCCTTTTTGTTTAGTGATGCGGCCTTTGAACACTTGATTACTATGTAGGGGGAAAAAAAAAACTAAACAAGTGGTGATAAATGTTCTATTTTTCATATGTTATTTGTTAAACGATATTCATATAGTGTGTCTTTAGATGGGTTTGAAATTATCTTGTCATGTCTTTTGATGATTTAAAAAATCTTAACCTGAATTTTTACACAAGATAGGCAAAGATGAGTGCAAAAATTAATCTTGTGAAGAGCTCTAAGGTTGGGAGGGGCCTAAAACAATAAGGATGACAATAAAAAATCATGCTAATTATGGCATTCTTTTCTTTTTACAATAATGTTATATCATCCATAAGAAGATTGAGCCAAATTTGGCTATACATTATTAAGATGATTTAAAAAATCCTTCTATATAGCTACCTACTAGACCTAATAAAAAAATTGCTTATATAATAATATATAAGATCAAAATCAAACAAGTGAAAATCCCCCAAAAACCACCTTTTGCCAATTTATATTTTAAATTCGCCAAAAGAAACAAAAATGCTGACGCTAATAGGGATGAACTTTGTTTAGCCAAAACTCTGTTCATCATTTGTCATGACAAATATCGTTTTACAGCCAATGATTGTCTGACGCGTGGAGATATGTGATTGGATGTCTCCTCTGTTACCGACGACGACCACAACCGACAACTTGGGGTGCAGCAGGCACGCAATTCGACAAGTTACTTTTCACTTTCTAACTTTTTACTATACCTGTAGTATTTTCGGGCAGCTGTTTCACCGTAGCCCGTTCATGTGTCGGACTCGGTAAAAAGTTCTCACAAGCCAAGTAACTTTCACTTGTACGGTCGTAACTTTTGATTTACTTTCCATTGTTACTGTGTCTCCTGACCAATAAGGGGACGCTCCGCGCTTTACTTTTTCCATCCCATGATGGCTTTTACGTTTTTACCTTCACTGGTTTTACCTTGCAACTTGCCCTGATTTTTTACCTTTCAGTACGGTATTTACTAAAGTTACGTTTGATGTAAAAACGGGCTTTAAGTTTGACAGTGATGGGGACAGAAAACGTGCGTGTTACGGTACTACCAGCACAGTAAATAAGCTCCGTAAAATTGACGTTTACCAGGCGTAGTCCTGTGCTTGTCCTCCCCTCGCCATTTTGCTCTTCGTGCACTTCCGGTTCAGGATCGAGGGTTTCTGGATTTAGATCGAGGTTTTGCAGCGGCGGAGGACGAGGAAGAGGAACGAAATCTGCAGCGATTTTTCTGCACAATTCAAAGTCCTCGCTCTGACGCATTCAGGTTTTTTTTTTTCAAAAAATTTCAGGGCGCAGTTTGTGGTTTTTACGGGGATCGAGAAACTCCATCTCTTCTGTCTTTTCTCGACTTGGGAGAGTTGTAAGTGTTTGTTGGCTCTGCCCTCGAGAGGATAGAGATATTTGTGATGCACCCTAAAATAAGCAGGCCAAAAGTTTGGTATCTCTACATTCTAGGTTCATGTGGAGTCCATTGTAGAAACATTCATTCCCCTTGGGCATAACTGAAGGATCCCATTCGGGCTTCACCATGCTTAGCACCATGTGTTTCCAATTTAGTTTGTTGAGTGAGTTGTAACTGTTTGTCGGCTGTGCCCTTGAGGGTAGAGAAATTGTGATGCACCCAAAAACAGGCCAAGAGTTTGGTATTCTTAGTCATGCGGAGTCCACTGTAGAAACATTCCACTCAGCATAACTGGAAGGATTCGTTAGGGCTTCACCATGCTAACCACCATGTGTTTCCAATTTAGTATGTTGAATATATATCATACTTATGCAAGTCACTTAACGGGCAGAGCCATTATGTGATGAGCTGCTTGTTTTGTTTTGTTTGTTGTTTCCTTATCTCAGGCGGTTCCATGTTTTGTTCTCAAGATTGTGGAAAGCATGGTGGTCTATTTTAATGTGGTCATTGGGAGTATGTCGAGGAAATATTGCGGTATCTGGAAGTTTCTTTTCCTCCCCCAATCTTTGGTGTGTTTGTGGGCAGGGCATAGAGAAATTACAATGAATCTTGTAGGAGAAAGACCTGGCAGGTGTGGATAATGGTTATATATTTTTTCCTTGGTGGTAATTGATTGCTTGCACATTTTTTGAAAGCAATTTCTGTGATTTTCTGTTGTGATCTGTGTCATTCTGTATTGTGTGTTTTTCTGTTTTGCTGCACTCCTTGCACTGTCAGTAAAGTTTTGCAAGAAATAGTAATACTTGCACATTAGCAGTTTACTTTCTGTGTAACCAACTGGGTTAACTTTTGTGTCTGGTGGGATGTGTGGTATTTCTTTTCAGGGTCTGAGGTTCAAGTTCTGCATGAATGGAGCATAAAACCCTGAGCCACCTGCCAAATGAGGTTCTTGAGAACATCTTTGTCAGATTACCCCTCAAGTACATTGTTCGCCTGCGATGTCTCAGTAGATACTGGAGGTTCACACTTTTCTCCAATCGTTTTCAGAAGTTAAATGCAGCTCTTCCCACACCCCGGATTGCAATCTTCAAAGTCAGGACTGTCTGCAGACTCAGGAGTGCAAACGTTTCCAGAATTTTCCAGGTGTGTGTCTATGATGTGTCTGCAAAAGAATGGTGCGAAATACCAATCCATGGAACACCTCCTGTCAATTTGGAGGCCATTTTGCACGTGGATGGAGGCATTATCTGTTGGAAGGCTTTCCATCAAATTCATCAGGACATATTCAGTGTCTGCAACCCTGTGATGGGTATTTGGCGAGAACTCCCACCCTTGCTTGATGGGTCTGAGTTCCATACATTGGAGAAGATGGTGTGTGATACAGACACAGGCACATATAAGTTGCAACTGCGAACCTCTGGCTGCAATTGTAGGCGAGGTTCTGGTTGCACAAATTCACATGATTCAGTGAAGATTTTTGATTCTAGCACTGGTTCCTGGAGCATTGGTGACTTGAATGCCCTTGAGGTGCCCCAGTCTCGGAGCACCCGACGACAAGTACAAGATGCAAACCGAGAGCGAATAGATGTAAGTGCGATTCGCGAGAAGAGACCTAAAACTGTTTATCAAACTGTTTATCATGGCCACAGTCAAGACCAACAGTACATTCTCAGCTTGAATTCTGATACTAGGGGAATCTGGGAGTGGGAGGGAGAAGGCATGATGCGAGGGCCTGGACTGATGAAGGTGTGTTCACTGCCTGTGGGATCCCAGTTCATTGCTCACAAGAACTACTTCTATGTCCATGATGAGATTTTTATGATCCTCACTGTTTTTGAGCCTCCTGATTCACCTGATCTTAAGCACGTTCGAGTGTTAACATTTCAAACAAGCACACAGACATGGGATGAGAGATGGCCACAAGAGTTAGCAAGTTGCAAGTTGAAGCACTGGGATTTTGAAGACGATCTCATGTTTGAGCCTTCTTTCAGCGCAATTCCATGAGAGGTACACAAATGTCTAAAAGAGATATATATTGATGGCAGTTGCTACTGCCATATTTTAAAGTAAGAGATTTGTGCAGATTCTATGAGTATTTCTGAACTCTCTTTCTTATCAGCAATTGCTACTGTCATGTTCAGGCTTAACTAAGAAAATTGCTCAGATTCTAAGAGTATATTGTTCACCCTTGGAATCCAAGCTGTTTCAGCTGTCCTAGTAGGGACCCTCTTGAGCTGGAGAGTATGACAGAAGTATTTCCTTTCTCATTTGAGTGTGTTTATCTTGCAGAATCTTGGAAAGGAATCGCCTTTGAGACACCTAAGGATTTGCTCCAAACTGCTATCTTGGCATATAGCTGTTGGCATACTCTATTAGTGCCTGGATCCACAAACCTTTGGGTGTTATATTCCCTGGTTTGATGATTGTTCTGGTTCAGACACACCAGTTCATTCCTGTCAATTCATTGACTAAAGTCTGACAAACTGCGGGAACTTGATGCTGAAAGGAATGCAGAGATATAGCTTTTAGGATGGCCCTGACTGAACTCGGAAGTGTCATTGACTCTGAGTGTGTCAACATGAGGCTGAATCTTTGTGCAGTATTTTCATATAGCTCTTTGGCTGCTAGCATGTGAGATGTACACAATATTTTCTGACTTTTGTTTTTGAGACCCTAAAGCCCACACAAGAGTGTATACTAGTACTAGAGAAGGATTTGTTGTGGTCTGTGGTCAATATGGTATAGACAAACTTCCTAAACTGACTATACTGTAAAACTTGCCTTTGCATTAAGTGGCATTTGGCCACAACTATGAACCGGAAATTGTCTTTTCTGAGTAAAATTGCCTTGCAACTTTTGTGCAGCAGGAGTAGACCTACATGGCCCCATATTGGGCTAAGCAAGATGATGAAGTGTACTCATAACTCTGTGCTTGACATGATGTCTGATATCCATAGGCCATGAGCTCAGTTCAGATGCAGCAAGCAGTGTTTCAGGAAAGAGTAATGGACTGGGGGCAGAGGAGGGAACAGAAAAGTAGCTACTACCTTTTCTGGGGAGCACAATTCAGCACTGGAGATCACCACTCTGGCAATGGTAATGTATAAGATTTTTGGAGATTTTCTTAAGGAAGAATCTCTAGACTATGAAGGACTTTTTCTTGAGCCAACCTTGAGGTGTAATCTTTTGCCATTCTCTTATGCTATTAGAGGTGTAATCTCTGCATGAAATTATATTTTCATGCAGAGATTACATCCCAATAGCTCGGAGGGAGTGCAGCATAAAGAGATGGATGAGAGACATGCAGCATTTTATAGGTGGAAGTTGGAAATTCATGTATTGATTTCATTGATAAGCCCCTGATCAGTGATTCAACTACCTGATTGACCTACCAAAATTTGTCAAATCTTTTTCATCAAGTACCTATGGGGGTACAGTCTGAAGTCCTCTGCTTTCAAAGCCAGTGGGCAGGCCCCATGAGGTGCTTGAAATGATGAAACAGACCCACAGTGACTGTATGGAGATAAAGGAGTATTTTGTTGGATTAACAAACTTGGGCTCTGCAGTGCTGTGCAGTACCAGTGATTGTTTGTCAACTGATCAGTTGATGAAAAAAATGAATTGATAATCCATGACAATCAACTGATCAATTGATGAAAAAAATGAATTGATTTTGTGAAAATTAAGTTCCATTTGAATGAAAATGTTGAATGACATTGCTTGCAACTTGAATTGAATTTGGATTCCTTTTTTAATTGAATTGAATTCAGTTACAGAATTTCAATGCAACTAAATTCAATTTAACAATGGAATTAAAATTCAATTGAATTGAAATGGGATGCACATTCATGGAGGTGGTATTGAAAATCTGCTTATGAACATGGTGGTGTTGGAAATTTCTTATTGAAAAGAAACAAATTCGAACAGACACATTTCCATGCTTTTCCCTTGACAATGGGCGAAACAAGTTCCGAATTGGAAGTGTTCAAATGATGACTCGTGGAACCTAAAGTTGTCCTACCTGAATCATTGGAGTCTGCTGAATCATTGTCACTGAAATTCGAAGGTGTGCTTTTTGGCAATTGATCTTTTCCATAAGTCTGATGTAAAGATACTATGATGGAAGCTCAACTCAAAGTGCAAAACAGTTTGCTCTGCAGATGTTGAAACCCACAAAAATACATATAGTATGACATTGCCGAGAAAACTCCACAACACAACACTATGAAGGTAACTACTGTTATGTTAGGGCCCAGCCATACCAAAACAAACATGCACACAAGTGGAGGAGTCGGGTCATGCCCTACCTTATGAGCGTCAGTCACAAAGAGTATCAGACAATTACCTTCAGCATGAATGACAGAGACACAAAAAATACCTCCAACAACTGTGATGCAAAAAAAACCTCTGTGACAGCCATCTGAAAGATGAAAGATGTGTATTGTAGAATATGCCCACTGGCAGTAATCGGACCTGGCTGCTCATACCAGAGAAAATCTAGTCTAGAACTCTATAACCGCTCTAGTCTCTGGTGAATTTGCAGATTCACAATGCACATCAACCCTCGATGAGAGAGAGAGAGAGAGAGAGAGAGAGAGAGATCTACAAGCAGGTTGAACAGACAAATAGGAATAGGTTTCAGAGGGAGGAGCAGAAGAAGTGGACAAAACAAGCACCCGGGGTGGTGGTCCTTGGACAGCTTGAGGTTCTTCTGAGCTCAAGGCCGGCCTCTTCTGAGCTTTGTATGCCATCTCTCCGGACCGGCAAGAAGAACACTCCTCAAACAAGGAAGCTCTGTCAAGCCCTAAAAAACCCTAAACCCATTGCACCAAATCCAGAACCAAATCGCTTCCGCGACACAACACACATAATTATTGTTTGTTTCCCGGATTTGTTTTTCCTGCAAGTCCGCTCGATTCTCCCCATACCCAACAACGGCGAGAATGTCAAACAGATCATCATCAGCTTAATAATCGATCAAGCGAAAGAGACCAACCCATTTGACCTTATCAAACTTGACCGACCCTTGCGGCAACAACACAAGGAAGACCCAAATCTAGTGCCGCTGACTGGCCCCGTGACCCAGATCTGCCGCTAGGTCAAATGGGTTCTCGGGTTTGTTTCTCACGAAAGACACAGCTGATGAGAATGGAAGAGAAGCCCTAATTTTCACAGAAGAAGCTTCAGTAGCATTTGCGGGGTTTTCGGGATTTGCATGACACGGAGGGGAGCAGCAGCCGCGAAGGGACAGAGGAACATGAGTAGGAAGGAGGCGCAAAACCGGCTGAGAAGGCGCATGCCGTTCTCGTGTGGCCGCAATCCCGAGCTTCATGTTGTTGTGTGCAACCTGAGCGTGGTGGTCGTCTTCAATCTCGCCTACCAGACTTGCAGCTACGAGCACAACAAGGAGGAGGAGGAGGAAGAAGAAGAAGAATTGTGTCGACCCCGTCTCCGAAACCTCCCCCGGGCACCACCCAAGAAATCTGGAACTTTTGCTTTTCGTCTTGCAATGTTCTCTTGATTCATTAGGTTTCCCGAGTTTCTGCGAGCGGCTCGAGAATCCATTAGCTGATAATAATGTGCCCGCTGCTGCTGCCTCTTCTTTTTCTCTTTCACAGCAGCAGCTCATCATCAGTAGAGACCCTACCCCCAGACTTGCAGAGGAAGAAGAGGGAGACAAGAAGAAGCTCGCCGAGTAGTAGTAGTAGAAGAAGAAGAAGAATCGCGGCTTGTGGGAGGAGCAGCTCCTCGTGAGATCGGATTTCCGACACTACTCAAGAGATCCGATCCGCGAGGAGAGGGAGTTTCTGCAAGCGATCGGAAGTGAAGGAGGAGCTGAGAAGAATGTGCCCGCTGCCTTCCCTCTTTCAGAGCAGCTCATCATCATCATCATCATCATCATCGATAATCCTAACCCCGGACTTGCAGAAGAGAGCAAGGCGGCAAGACGAAAGTCAGCAACAGCAGCAGCAGCAGCAAGGGGAACAAGTGCGGAAAGAAGCATGGACCAATTTCCCAAGGGATTTGATGGTGGGTGCCATCATGGGAGGCGTGGCACACACCATCGTTGCCCCTGTGGAGAGAGCCAAGCTGCTGCTCCAAACACAGGACAGCAACATGGTGGTCACAAATGGCAAGCATCCGCGCTACAAGGGTTTGATGGACTGCATTGTGCGGATTGCCAGAGATGAAGGCATCCTCTCTCTTTGGCGTGGCAACACCAGCAGTGTTCTTCGCTACTACCCATCACTGGCTTTCAATTTTGCCTTCAAGGTTCCCTCCTGTGCTCTTCTTTTTCCCCTTTTGCAAATGAATCCATCAGTCAGTCCCTTGGACTCACTGCCTTTTTTTCCCCCCTCTCTCTCACACTCTAGACTCGGGTTTCTCAAATGTTGAGAGGAAAAAATTGTCAAGAGGAGTTGTGCACATCGGTATGCGCTCCAAACACATTAGGATGCACATCAGTATGCGCATGCAAACAGAGAAATGTGGGAAGGGGATGATTGTACCATTTTCAAGCATTTGCAGCTTCTTCCCTCCCTTGAACTCTATCTACACACACTCTCTTTTGCAATTCAGAAAGCTCAAAGAAAGGACCAGTTTGCAGCAGTTGTGAATGGAATTTGACTATGGTTTTTCTTTCTTTTTCAGTGATCTCTGAACAAGATTCTGGAGCTCAAGATGATGTTTTGCATGCCTTCATACACTATTTTATCAACATCTTCGCGGTGGATCTTTTTTTTCCTTTTTTCTTTCTTGGCAATGTCAGCCTCCCATCTGTGACCAAGAAGTATATGTATGTTGCTGCTGCAATCATTATTGCAGCAGCAGCAACTGAATTTGAGATGCTTCATCTGTTTTTGCCCACACATCATACTACTGGTTTTTCTAGGGTTATCGGAAACATTTTGTTTGTTTCATAGAGAAAAGATGTTGTGTTGATGTAAGAAATAGGAAAAGTTGCTCTTGATGTATGCTTGATATCCTTGCATTCTGTCTCTTTGGTTCTTCTTATGAACACTCACTCTATATTCAGAAACTTGAATTTTGAGGATGTGTTGGTATCAAGGTGTGTCAACTGGAATCCTTTTGCGAAGTGTCCATGTTTTTTGTTGGAGTTTTTTCTGTACTGTCTTTCTGCTGAAAGCTGCAGTTTTTTGGGAGTGAGTCATGTAGCTCCCCAAAACTTATTGAAGTGTTCCTGAAGTTTCTGGAGAAGACATAAAGAGTTGTTGAACAATCTGAGAAAGACTTGTTCTGGTACAGGAGGTATGAAGCATTATACTCTGATTTCCTCCTTGTTTGTCCAGGAGGAGAAAGACAAACAACATGCCACTAACAGGAAAGGGTTATATGTTTCCATGCAGGACTTCTATCGGTCGCTGTTGACATCTGGCGAAACCTTCAAGGCAGGTACACTGTCTCGAGCACCAGCGAATTTTCTGGCTGGGGCAATGGCTGGTTGCACTAGCTTGGTCTTTGTGTACCCTTTAGACATTGCACATACACGCTTGGCTGCTGACATTGGGCATGGAGAGGCGAGGCAATTCCAGGGCCTTCTACACTTTATCCGAACCATTTACAAGAAGGATGGATTCAAAGGGCTGTATCGTGGCTTCCCAGCCTCAGTTCAAGGCATGGTGGTACACCGGAGTGTTTACTTTGGGGGATTTGATACTGCAAAAGACCTTTTTTCTCAGGACATGTACTTGTCCTTTTGGAAACGATGGCTTATTGCGCAGGCTGTGACGACTTCAGCTGGTTTAATTTCGTACCCATTAGATACAGTGCGCCGCCGGATAATGATGCAGGCTGGGCTTGAGAAGCACATGTATGATAGCACACTTGATTGCTGGAAGAAGATCTACTCCACTGAGGGCGTTCTGGCATTTTATAAAGGAGCAGTGACAAACATGGTACGAGGAACAGGAGCTGCTCTTATTCTAGTGCTCTATGATGAGATTCGTAACTACATGCATTGGACAGGGCCCCTTAAGTTGGAGCACCATCATGAGTAGGGGGATACTCAGGGAGACAATTTTTCTGGGGACACTTGAACAATTACAAATTGCACACGTCGCTGGAACAAGCTTCCTCCTGCACCAGAAAGGATGAGTTAGAACTCAATGCTGGCCTTCAAGGAACTGGGGGCTTACAGGTGCCACTTCTTGTTGAAGGGAATAAATAGGTTCTTAGTTTTCCAGCACAGGTGAATTGCTGGTATCAAGAGTTGTAACAAAGATGATGATCTCTTGATGGAAACATTGCACATGAGATCACCCCCATAAGTGCCCAATCCATCATACTTTGGTGATGCAACCTCTTCATCAAAGAGATGCCCTCCAGAGTTCTCGCTCCCTACTACAATAGTATTCTCTTGCAAGAATAGGTTCTGTCCTAACAGAACATTGCAGGACATCTGTGCTATGCCATTCCTTTCTGATAGTTTTTTTTTTCCTGGAGAGCACAGGGACACCTTGATTGGGGGCACAATTTCAGCATGGCTACACAGTGACAATGTGTACATGTTGTGGCGATGTATTCTTGAGCAGAAGCACAACCACGTAAGAGTCTGGTTTAGAGACGATGTGCAATAAGAGCACCATTTTGTCCCTAGTTTTGCTTCCTTTAGTTGAACCCAGGTGCACTTTTCTAGAAATTGGGCTCTTAAGCAGCCAGCCCACAATAGTTCCATTCAATCCTTGGGAATCCAGAGAAAGGTAGCCCCTTTTAGACCTCGAACTTGTAGTGCATTTCTCAATGGTTCTGACTAGATTTGAACTGTTCACCCAACTTGTAGTGCAAATTTCATGCGCTTCTGGAGCTAGTATCAAATTGAGCTCTGGTTATGCTAGGGAAGGTACACCTTAGTTTAATCATGTGAATCTTTTTCCTTTGATCTCAAATATTGGGAAATATTTGGGACTTCTCACTCTTTTGATTCAAAGTAGTTCAATACACTATGGGTGGGTGATTGTGTAAGCCTCCAACAGAAGCCTCACTGTAGATGATGAGGTTGATCAAAGTGTTTTGACTTGAATGCGCAATTTGCGCCAAGTGTAAATGTCAATTTGTTTTGTCATCAAGCCAGACTTCAACTTTCCAATCACCCCTTTGTTTTTGTTTTTTATTGGATTTTCTGTCATTTGGGTTGCTGTCCAAACACTAGGATCTTCATTCCACGTTTTTGACTTGTTGTCCACACAAAATTAGCAAATGTTGCATAATATGGATGCCATCACTGAGGTACCGTTTCTTCATTATGGAGATCTATGTACTTCCTTGGATTTTTTCTTCTTCTTAAAAGCCCCCTTCAAATCCCTTGGTTTGTTGCCACTACATTGCAAGAAACCCAATAGTGTGCAAGAATGGAATATAGGATTCAGTGGAAGTTAAAAGCCCTTTTTGCGCTGCTCTTTTAATACTCAATTTGAGCCCAAAAACTCAAATCTTGACATTCAAAAAACATGGAATATTGTTATTATGCCCCTCTTTTTCTTCAATCACACAAACCACACATGTGCACACGATTGTCATGCATTTTTGGGTGATTCGTTTGGTTCCATATCCAGATTTTATGCTCATGAGCTAAACATGAATCACAAAAGGTGACCTTAGCACTAACCTGTTATGCACAATGGAATGGGCCCAGTAGGGCCCATTCCAACAGGAACATGGTGAGCCTGGTAGGGCAAGCCGCGGTTACATTAGGTGGTAACATGTTCTTCCAAGGCCAGTTCCAAATTGTAACCCATTTCTTCTCCACCTGCAGTTTCCGGTGACGATTCACCTTAAGACTGAAATTGAAAGCACACAAAAGTGGAAGAAGCAGGTGGCTGCCAGTCCCACCGAGGTAAAAGGTCCAAAAAGTGCTTGAATCGGACACTCCAACTGGTAATGTTCTAGAGAATGGGCCATTGAAGACCGATTGTATCAAGTAAGCCCTCCCTGGGTGGAGATTGGCATGCCAACCCGGGGAGGACACACTCGGGAGAATTAGCCTTGTGTGGCCCATTCACTGGTGTTAAAAAGTAGGCGCGCAACTCCAGGGGTGATGGCTCAGTGGTATAGACCAGTGTCTAGGACCTCAAAAAAGGTTCTGGATTCAAAGTTCAATCCCAGTGGCGTGCAAGTGAAAGCCGTGCAGACCCTTCTGCGTCTAAGCATGACTTGAGGGTGCCAATGGCTTGTCAGGTCAGGTCTGCTAGGTCAGGTCTGCTGTTGTGTGCTTCAAAGGAAAAAGAAAAAGAAAAAGTAGGTAGGTGCTCTAAAACAAAAAGAAAAAGGGTAAGTAGTGGCATTAATAGAAGGTAGGTCACTGGAAAAATAAGAGGCAGGTGGTGGAATGGGTCATAGCTCCTCCCTCTACCAATCAAGCCACAGAGGGGCTTTGATTCAGCCCCACCTTGATTTCAACATCATGCACAAACTGGGAAAGACAAAAACCATATGATTCTGATGATGATGGTGGAAATTGTGGCAATGTTTAGATTCATTATAGAGTATAGTAGCTTAAGTGATTTTGGTTCCTAGTTAATAGCCCTAATTTTATATGAGGATTTTTTGAAAGATGATATTTTGGCTTATGTTGAATATAATAGCTTAAATGATTTTGGTCCCTAGTTAATAGCCCTAATTTTAAATGAGGATTTTTGAAAGATAATATTTTGGCTTATGTTGAATATAATAGCTTAAGTGATTTTGGTCCCTAGTTAATAGCCCTAATTTTATATGAGGATTTTTGAAAGATGATATTTTGGCTTGTGTTGAAACTTGAGATTAGTTATAGAGTCATAATATCTTGAAGGATTCTGGTTTGTTTTAGAGGATTTTTGCAGATCTATATCTTTGCATGGTGAAATATTTGAGTTTCCATAATTCTTCTTTTGCCTTAAGATACTCTTTAATGTAAATGGCAAGGCCGCAGTGTGACACACCCCCTATTAATATTCAATTGGTTTTGTTAAATGGTATGTATACAAAAGTATTCATATCATCCAATCAAATACCTAATCCTATATATTAATTCACTTAGTCCGTCTGTCAGTGTGTCTGTCTTTACCTTACTTTAACTTACTTTAAGTTACCCGGGGGGGAGATGAATAAAGATGTGATAAAGTGAGTTAGAGCGTTGGATCGGGAATCGGACGGGTGGAATGATGTTTTTCAGGGGTAAGTATTGTGTTGGGGTAAAAGTGGTGAGCTGGGAAGT